>Ga0098037_1000004_pt1:0-365000 | contig 438643 bp, 375 predicted proteins | sample 5_EtaG_FD_75050 | JGI IMG/M metagenome (GOLD analysis project Ga0098037, IMG submission 75050) | Marine viral communities from the Subarctic Pacific Ocean - 5_ETSP_OMZ_AT15132 metaG | ecosystem: Environmental > Aquatic > Marine > Oceanic | place: Pacific Ocean | collected 2015-01-08 | reverse complement strand
TAACAGGCTAATCTCCCCCAAGAGTTCACATCGACGGGGAGGTTTGGCACCTCGATGTCGGCTCGTCGCATCCTGGGGCTGGAGAAGGTCCCAAGGGTTGGGCTGTTCGCCCATTAAAGCGGCACGCGAGCTGGGTTCAGAACGTCGTGAGACAGTTCGGTCCCTATCTGCTGCGGGCGTTGGAAATTTGAGCAAATCTGTTCCTAGTACGAGAGGACCGGAATGGACGAACCTCTAGTGTACCTGTTGTGGCGCCAGCTGCATTGCAGGGTAGCTACGTTCGGAAGGGATAAGCGCTGAAGGCATCTAAGCACGAAGCCCATTGCAAGATGAGATTTCCCCTATGGGTCGTTCTAGATGAGGACGTTGATAGGTGGTAGGTGTAATCGTAGTGATACGTTCAGCCGAGCCATACTAATTACCCATGAGGCTTGAATTCTACTTTTTTACATGAGACGCTCGTGCCGTAAGCTCGAGTGGATTCATATTGCGAACAACAGCGCTGCGCTACGGAACGAACATCACGTCAACGACGGCATATACCGTCGTACCATACTGATCTCGGTGATTATTGCACGGGGGGTCCACCTCTTCCCATTCCGAACAGAGAAGTTAAGCCCCGTTGCGCCGATGGTACTGCCACTAGGTGGAAGAGTAGGACGTTGCCGAGATCTTTTTATTGAAAGGCGCCGCACACATTTTTGTGTGCGGCGCCTTTCTCTTTATGTATTCGTTTCACCGATGCCTGGTACGCGGTTGAACAGGTCGCGTGGCAGAAGCATTGCTTCCGTTCCCTCTATCGCTTCTGATAGACGAGAATGGTCTCGCTGTCACTGAGCGTAAGTCTGTTCTGGACAAGCGTCCAGGAAATGACCGAGTCCTCATTGTCGAAATCGGGATTGAGCGTCATTGTCGTCCCATCGACGACATACGAGCCAGCCTCCGAATCCTGACTGGTCGATGATTGTCCATTGGCCGATGAGTTGATGGTTATATCGGCCGTGTACGACTGCCCCGTGAGTGTCAGCTCTCCCGTAATGACAAACGTGACGAGAACCCCTTGGTCAGGCCCTGACGGGATGGTGATCGGATTCGGCACACCGGCCAGGAGAACCCTGTTCGGAATGGTCGTTACCTCACCGGTCACATCCTGAAGGGAAACCAACGTGTAGGTCCCAACAAGGGATAATCCAGGCGAGGTGCCTGTGCCCGGTTCATCACCTGCGTTGTCGCATCCACTGAAGAGCAAAAAGAGGGCCAATGCAGCGAAGAGTGTCTGGGAACGCATGTATCAGATCGTATGGCTTGGTTGAGACGGGTGAGGCCGGGCTACTGACGCCCAGCCCTCGTGACTGCCAATCAGAATAGGGAGGCGCGATGTGCTGTGCAAAGAAGCGGAGCGGAATGGATGTCACGGAACGGGACCGATTGCTCTAACGCTTCTGGTATACGATTACCGATTCAGCATCGCTGAGTGTCAGCGTATCTCCGGACTGCGTGTATGTAGCCGTCGTGGCTTCCCCATTGTGTATGAACGTGATGATGGATCCATCCAGGGAATACGTACCGTTTTCGGTAAACGACTGGGGTACTTGTTGTCCTGCGACAGAGATGTTTACCGTCAGTGACGTTGAGTACGTCGATCCGGTAAGCGTAAGCGCACCGGAAACCGTCCATGTGCTTTGCAGGCCGCCGACCGTAACGACCGTCGGCGTTCCGGCGACGAAGGTGATGTTTGGAACGTCTGCCAGATCACCTGAAAGATCCTGCAGAGAGGTCATGTCGTAGGTGCCTGGCAAGGACGACTCACCGGAGCCTCCATCATCGGCACTGTCACAACCTGCCAAGAGCAAGAAAAACAGTAGAACGGATGAAAAAGAGCGAATGCGCATAGTTGAACCCTCTCAGATAGGTTGATTCTTTACGATGACGAGGGATTGAGGACCGTATATTGGAACTACTCATCCCATCCTGCCACTCAATCGGAAAAGCGCCGTGCTGAAGGAGCCTGAAGTCACCCTCGAATTGGCCCGTGAACACGGCATGACGGAAGAGGAATACGGGTGGATGTTGAAAGAGTTGGGGCGCCAACCGACGTTTGTGGAGTTGGGCATCTACTCGGTGATGTGGAGCGAGCACTGCTCGTACAAGAACTCGATTGCAGAGCTCAAGAAGCTTCCGCGCGATGGTGATGCCATCATGGTCGAAGCCGGTGAGGAGAACGCCGGCCTGGTAGATATAGGAGATGGTCAGGCAGTCTGCTTCAAGATTGAATCGCACAACCATCCTTCCGCTGTGGAGCCGTATCAGGGCGCAGCTACCGGGGTAGGCGGCATTCAGCGGGACATCTTTACGATGGGAGCCCGACCCATCTGTTCCCTCAATTCGCTCCGGTTCGGATCGCTGGACAATCCGCGCGTCCGTTATCTGTTCGATGGCGTTGTACGAGGCATCGGAGACTACGGGAATTCATTCGGCGTCCCCACGGTTGCCGGGGAAGTCTATTTCGACACGTCCTACGAGGGTAATCCGCTCGTGAACGCCATGAGCGTTGGCCTTGTCCAGGTCGGTGAAACGGCATCCGCCATTGCCGAAGGCGTAGGCAACCGAGTATACATTGTCGGGTCATCTACCGGTCGTGACGGCATCCACGGAGCGACATTCGCGTCGGAGGAAATTTCTGAAGCCAGTGAGGCAAAGCGCCCGAGCGTACAGGTAGGAGATCCGTTCACGGAGAAGCTGTTGCTTGAAGCATCGCTCGAAGTGATTGCAAGCGGCGCGGTCGTAGGCATCCAGGACATGGGGGCGGCAGGGCTTACGTGTTCTTCATGCGAGATGAGCGCGAAGGGCGAGTCCGGTATGATCATCCACGTGGACCGAGTACCCATGCGCGAAGACGGTATGACGCCATATGAAGTCATGCTTTCGGAGAGCCAGGAGCGCATGCTCATTGTGTGCAAGCCGGGACGCGAGCCCGAGTTGGAGGCCATTTTCAAGAAGTGGGACCTCCACGCAGTGGACATCGGTGAGGTGACGGGCGATGGTCGTGTAAAGATCATGTGGCACGGGACGCAGGTGGCCGATGTGCCGGCGCATCACCTGGTGCTGGGCGGAGGCGCTCCGGTCTATATCCGCGAAACAAGTCGTCCAGCTTACCTGGACGTGACGGGGACATTCGATCAGGCATCCATCCAGGATCTTCCCGCGTCGGAAGCCGGAGAGGCGCTTATGACCATGCTGGCCTCCCCGAATATTGCTTCCAAGCGCTGGGTCTACGAACAATACGATACCATGGTGCGCACCAATACGGTGGCCGGTCCGGGCAAAACCGATGCTGCGGTGGTACGAATAAAGGGCACCAACAGAGGCGTCGCCGTCAAGACAGATTGCAATGGTCGGTATGTATATCTGAACCCGCGAAAGGGTGCGCGCATCGCGGTGGCTGAAGCTGCGCGCAACGTTGTGTGCGCCGGTGGGAAGCCTGTTGCGGTCACGAATTGCCTGAACTTCGGCAATCCGTATAAACCGGAGCAGTATTGGGTTTTCAAGGAAGCCGTGGGTGGAATGGGTGATGCGTGCCGCGTCCTCAATACGCCGGTCACCGGTGGAAACGTATCGTTCTACAACGAGAATCCCGACGGTGCCGTCTTCCCGACGCCCACGATCGGAATGCTTGGCATTGTCGACGATGTCGAGAAGCACACGACCACGTTTGATTTCAAAGTCATCGGCGATGTAATTCTGTTGCTGTCGCCACGCGACATGCCTGATTCCGGGATCGAGGCCAGTGAATACTTGAGCCACGTCCATGGCCAGACTGCCGGCGATGCCCCCTGGTTCGAGCTCGAAGAAGAGCTCAAGGTGCAGGATGCCTGCCTTGCCCTCATTCGGGCTGGCTTGGTGCGGAGCGCACATGATGTGTCCGACGGCGGTCTTGCAGTTTGCCTGGCTGAGTGTGTGCTCGCATCCGGAGGCCTCGGTGCGCACGTCGATATATCGGCTGTCTCAGGAGAGCGTCTCGATGCCACACTGTTTGGCGAGGCCCAGTCCCGCATTGTGCTCTCGGTTCGTCCCGAGGATGTCGAACGTGTGACCGACATGGCCGTAAGCAGTGGAGCAGCCATCACTGCATTGGGAACCGTAGCCGGGAGCGACCTGGTCATGGGGAAGGGCGCAGACACCGTGCTCTCGGTGAATGGAAGCGACATGCAGGCTGTTTACGAAGCTACAATTCCAGCCAAAATGGGGCACTGACCGCGAATGTAACAGCGGGTGTCCTCGGGACACTAACTTCCCGAATACGAGATCAAAAACCATTATTCAGGAGAAAGACATGGCAACTGACGCCAAGTACGTAACCCTTACCGATGCCAATTTCCAGGCGGAAGTCATCAATTCAGACGTCCCCGTTCTCGTCGATTTCTGGGCAGCCTGGTGTGGCCCGTGCCGCATCATTGCGCCCATTATAGAGGAACTGGCCGGTGAATTCGGTGGACGTGCCAAAATTGCCAAGATGGACGTGGATCACAATCCTCAAACCCCTATGGCATTCGGCATCCGTTCCATCCCGACGCTGCTGTTCTTCAAGGATGGCCAGGTCGTTGACCAGCTGGTAGGAACTGCGCCCAAGAAAGTACTAGCGGAACGTCTCGAGAATCTGGCGACCCAAACAGCCTGAAACGGTCACGCGTCATGAACGGAATCGATTTTACCGGTGCTGAACACCGCAGGGTTGTGATTGTCGGTACCGGTCCAGCCGGGTTGACGGCGGCACTCTACTCGGCTCGGGCCAACCTGGAACCGCTCGTGTTCCAGGGGCCCGAGCCGGGCGGCCAGCTCATCACGACCACCGACGTCGAGAATTTCCCCGGTTTTCCGGATGGAATCATGGGGCCGGACATGATGCAGAAATTCGAAGAACAGGCCACGCGATTCGGTGCTGAACTGCGGTACGGCACCGTAACGGCTGTCGACCTGTCCCAGCGTCCGTTCCGACTCGTTGTGGACGAAGAGACGCCGGTACTTGCCGATACGGTAATCGTATCGACCGGAGCTTCAGCGAAGTATCTGGGACTGGAGAGCGAGCGGCGCCTGCTGGGTCACGGTGTATCGGCCTGCGCAACCTGCGACGGAGCGTTTTTCAGGGGCCAGGACGTGGCCATTGTCGGCGGCGGAGACACGGCCATGGAAGAAGCGCTGTTCCTGACGCGTTTTGCGAACACCGTGTACATCCTGCATCGTCGGGACGCCTTCAGGGCGTCGCAAATCATGCAGGACCGGGTCATGGTGCATGAGAAGATCAAGGTAATGTGGAACACCGTCGTGGAAGAAGTGCAGGGTGACAAGGAAGTCACAGGGCTCCGCATCCGGGACGTCACGACAGGCGCCGTGTCGACGTTGCCTGTTCAGGGCTTCTTCGTTGCCATCGGCCATAAACCGAACACCGAAGTCTTTGCCGGGCAGCTGGACCAGGACGAGACCGGATACATCATCACCCGTCCCGATTCAACGTATACGAATGTGGAGGGCGTTTTTGCGTGTGGCGATGCCCAGGACCACGTGTACCGCCAGGCGGTGACGGCGGCCGGCACAGGGTGCATGGCGGCCATGGATGCCGAGCGTTGGTTGGCTGAGCGGGAATAACGGCGTTGCCGGACCGTCCACTTACCGGCGGAACATGTTCTTCAGCACGAACCAGACGTTTTCTTTGCGTTCACGTAGACGGCGGCTGAAGTACGGAAACCAAGCCGTGCCAAACGGGACGTACACGCGCATGTTGTAGCCTTCCTCGTTTATGGACAGCTGCGTTTCGGGCCGGATGCCGTAGAGCATCTGGAACTCGAAATCCCCCACCGGTACGTTGTGGTCGGTTACATACTGCTTTGTAGCCGCGATGAGCATATCATCGTGAGTGGCGATGCCGGGATAATGACCCTTGGTCAGCAGCGTCTCCATGTGGCGCAGGTAGTGCTCACGGATGGTGGGCATGTCCTGATATGCCAAGTGGGCCGGCTCCTTGTAGGCCCCCTTGCAGAGCCTTACACGTGCCCCCAGTTCGCACATACGCGCCACGTCATCGCCGGTGCGCTTCAGGTACGCCTGAAGTACGATTCCGACGTGGTCCTTGTAGTCGGGATAGACCTTTTCGAAGAGGGACAAGGTAGAGTCCGTGACATCGGTTCCTTCCATGTCCAGGCGTACGAACGTGCCGGTCTCTTTGGCAACAAGCAGGAGTTCATGCAGGTTGTCCAGGCAGAATGACTCGTCGATCTTCTGGCCGAGCATGGACAGTTTGATGGAGATATTCTGATCTATCTCGTGGCGTGTCTCATGCAGCGACCGGACAAGCTGGATGTACGATTCCTTTGCCTCCGTTGCCAGCTTCGGATCGCTTATGTACTCCCCAAGCAGATCGAGTGTGACATGCAGGCCCTGCTTGGTGAGCCCTGCGGCGACAGGAAGGGTTCGATGAACCGACTCTGCGGCCACGAATCGCTTTGCTAGAAAAAAGGGAAGGCGCATCGGCGTCTGGTCAACGTCTGGAAATTTGGCTTCGCGAAGCTACAGACAACGCTACCGCGTGGCAATACTACACGATTAATTACCGCAATCAGGCAAGGATCGCGGCGAGGTCATTCATCAGATCGTCCGTGTGTTCAAGGCCGATGGAAAGGCGAATGAGGTCTTCGGGTGTTCGGGATGCATCTCCTTCCACGCTCCTGCGGTGTTCAATAAGGCTTTCCGTGCCACCAAGGCTCGTTGCGCGGGTGAAAAGCGCTGACCGTCCTACCCGCTCAAGTGTTTCAGGTCCGGACAGTCCGGTCCTGAATGAGAGCATGGCGCCGAAACCGGACATCTGGGCACACGCTACGTCATATCCCGGATGATCCGGCAGGCCGGGGTAATGCACTCCGGCGACAGCCGGATGCGCCTGAAGATAGTGGGCAATGCGTTCAGCCGACGCGACCTGCGCGCGGAGTCGGACCCCCAGCGTTCGGAGTCCCCTCAGGGTGAGCCAGGACGAAAACGGATCCAGGACGGCTCCGGATGACTGCTGGACACGATGAATTGCGTCACGGAGCTCTCCATTTTCACGAAACGACAGGACGCCACCCAGTACATCGGAATGACCGGCCAGGTACTTGGTGACGGAATGCAGCACGACGTCGGCACCGAGCGCCAACGGTTTCTGAAGGAGCGGTGTCGTCCATGTGCCATCCACGACCAACGCGGCGCCGACACGGTGTACGTGGACGGCCGCCGAACGGATGTCGGCAATCTTGAGCAAGGGGTTCGACGGGGTTTCGATCCAAGCGATCCGTGTCTCCTTGTTCACTGCGCTACGCAAGGATTCCGGCTCTGACGCGTCGAACTCAGTGATTTCGACCACACCGCGGGCTTCGAGATCCCGGGCCATGGACCGCACCCCGAAGTAGATGTCATCCGCCAATGCAATGTGGCTGCCAAGAGGCAATGTTGAAAGCAGTGCACTGGCCGCCGCCATCCCCGATGAAAACGTCAGCGCGGAGGAGGCGTCCTCGATTTCAGCAAGGACGTGCTCGAGTCGGGATCGGGTCGGATTCGACGTTCGGCTGTATACATGGCCGCCCGGATACGAACCGTCGGCATCCCGCTCGAATGTGGTGGACAGGTGGATGGGCGGGACCACATCGGATTGGTCGCGTTCCGGGTCACAACCCGCCTTCGCAAGGGTGGAATCTACGTGCATGCAGCAAGGTAGCACGTGGGCCGTGGGTGGACAAGCGGTCCCGGCGAGCACTCCCTTGGAAGGGCAGTTTCGTGTGCATGCGTGCCGGATTACCCTGGAATCCGGTAACGAACGGCCCCACGCGTGGTCTGAAATGCAACTATGGCGGGAAAGCCGCCGTAGTGCTCAATGCGTCTTCCGATGAATGGTTATGGGGACATTGGTGATAGGCAGCTTGCTGCCGCTCACCGATGTCCCCTGACCATTTTATGGCGGCACCCTGTTATATTGGCATCATGCGCACCGCCAAACCCAAGCCACTCGGCGAAATACTGACTTCTGTCATTGCCTCTCTGGGCTTGGACTCACGCATGGCCCAGGGGCAGATATTGGCGGCATGGGAAGACATCCTGAGCGAACAGATGAAGTCGACCATCGAATCATCGTGGATGTCCAAAGACAAGCTCTTCGTTCGTGTAACATCCCCCGCCTGGCGTCAGGAACTCCATCTTCGACGAAAGGAGTGGTGCGACCGGCTGAATGCGGAATTGGGTCGGGACGCGGTGTCGGAAATCATTTTCCGGTGACCCGCTGCCGTCGCGCACGTACGATTCCCGATCAGTCCGAGTCCCGATGTACAGTGTCGGGGGAGAAGGCCGGTAAACAGATGGCTACATAGCAAGCGCCGTCCGCCCCGGGGGTGCTGTAGCGGATCCATTCGCCAGTGCGGGTGTGGACAGCCTGCCCGGCTTTCACGACAAGGGTTTCCCCGGACTCCGTTTCCACGTGCAAGGCGCCTTCGAGGACGAGTGTGTACTCGTCGAATGCAGGGCGCTGTCCGGGCTCGGACCACCCGGACGGGCTGGTCATGCGTGCAATGCTGACCTCCGAAGTCCCGGTGTTTACCCCGCCAACGAATTCGTCGATGTGTTTGGGGGGATGGCCGACCGAGGCCACGCGGGTAGGCGCTGGAATGAACCTGGGCATCAGTCGTTATATTCGCCGAACACCACACTGGTGTTATGGCCGCCAAATCCGAATGCGTTGCTCATGGCGATTTTGACATCCCGATCGACCGGCTCGTTGAACGTATAGTTCAAGTCGCACTCTTCGTCTGGGTGGACAAAGTTGATGGTCGGTGGAATGCGCTTGTGCACAATGGCTCCGATGGCTGCAATGGACTCAACAGCACCGGCCGCACCCAGAAGGTGCCCGGTCATGCTCTTGGTCGAAGACACGTTCATTTTTGATGCGTGATCTCCGAAAACAGCCTTGATGGCATTTGTTTCGGCGATATCGCCCAACGGGGTGGATGTCCCGTGCATGTTCAGGTAATCGACCTGCGAGATATCCAGGCCGGCATCGGCAATGGAAGCCTTCATGGCATTCCGGGCGCCGAGACCCGTCGGGTCCGGCGCCGTAATGTGGTGGGCATCACCGCTCATGCCGATTCCCAGGATTTCCGCGTAGATCCGGGCTCCACGGGCCTTGGCGTGTTCAAGCTCTTCAACGTACAGTGCACCGGCACCCTCGCCGAGCACAAACCCTTCGCGGGTTTTGTCAAACGGGCGCGATGCCGTGGCCGGGTCATCGTTCCGGGTAGACAACGCCTTCAGTGCATTGAAGCCACCAATCCCCAACTCGGTAACGCTGGCTTCAGACCCACCGGTAATGGCAGCATCCATGTGACCGAGCTTGATCAACATGAAGGCGTCGCCGATGTTGTTGTTGCCCGTGGCACATGCAGAGACAACCGAATAATTCGGTCCGCGCAACCCGTACTTGATGGATATCTGCCCGGCGGCGATGTCCGGAATGAGCATGGGTATGAAGAACGGCGAAATGCGGCGAGGGCCTGCTTCAATCAGGTTGGCGGTCTGCTTGTGGAATTCCTGCATGCCGCCGATTCCACTGCCGAAAATGACACCGATCCGCTCCTGCTCTTCCGTGGTGAGCTTCTCCGGATCGATAGCAGCATCGGTGAGCGCCTGACCAGCGACCACCATGGCATATTGGCAGAATGGATCCATCCGGCGCGCTTCCTTGCGATCCAGATGGTCCAGGACGTCGAAGCCCTTCAACTCACATGCAAAATGGGTCGAATACGGCTCCGTATCGAAATAGGTGATGTCAGCGGCGCCACTTTCGCAACGCATCATGCCATCCCAAAACGATTTGTGGTCAAGGCCAATAGGGGTCAGCGCCCCCATGCCCGTAACGACGACCCTGCGTCCGTTTCTGCTCATACCAGAGAGTATCCGGATTAACCGGCGTTTGCGCTGAGGTAGGTGACGGCATCGCCAACAGTGGCGATTTTCTCCGCATCCTCATCGGGAATGGTCAGGTCAAACTCCTTTTCGAACTCCATGATGAGTTCGACCGTATCCAGCGAGTCAGCGCCGAGATCGTTGGTGAAGGATGCTTCGTCTGTGATGTCGCTTTCGTCGACACCCAGCTTTTCAACGATGATCGACTTAACCTTGGCTGCGAGGTCGGACATATTCGTTCCTTATCGGTAGTTGTAGGTGAAACCGCAAATTACGTCGGTAGGCAGGGGAAATCAATTTCTGCACGATTGTTTGACGATTCAAGCAGCTTGACCATAGGTGTTCCACGGCTCCGGGGTGTTACACGTACAGTTCGGTTGAATCATTCAGTATGGAGGGTCGTTCGAATCCGCCACGTCAAACTGAATCCAAGGCTGCAGTCCCATGTCGTTCCTGTTTACGTCAGAATCCGTTTCCGAAGGGCACCCCGACAAGGTTGCCGACCAAATCTCCGATGCCATCCTGGATGCGCTGCTGAAGGAAGACCCTTCCAGTCGCGTGGCCGTGGAAACCATGGTTACGACAGGACTTGTGATCCTGTCCGGAGAAGTCACCACGAACGCGTACATCGACGTGCAGGCCATTGCGCGGCAGGTCATCCGGGAAATCGGATATACAGACCCATTGCTGCAATTCGACGCTGATTCCTGCGGCATCCTGAGCTCCATTCACGAGCAGAGCCCTGATATCGCGCAAGGTGTGGACGAGAAGGATGGCCAACAAGGTGCGGGTGACCAGGGCATGATGTTTGGCTATGCCTGCCGGGAAACGGAGGAATTCATGCCCATGGCGCTGGCCTACTCGCATGCCCTCGTTCGCGAGCTTGCTGATATCCGTAAGAACACGGAGCTCATGCCGTATTTGCGCCCGGATTCAAAGAGCCAGGTCACCGTCGAGTACGAGGAGGACGGCAAGACCGTCAAGCGGGTGCACACCATTGTTGTGTCGACGCAGCACGGGCCGGACGTATCCATGGATCAGATCCGGGACGATGTCAGGACGCACCTCATTCCCCGGGTGGTTCCGGCGGAGCTGCTCGACGATGACCTCATTCTCCATGTGAACCCTACCGGAAAGTTCGTGATCGGCGGTCCGCACGGCGACACCGGACTCACGGGCCGGAAAATCATTGTGGATACGTACGGTGGAAAGGGAGCGCACGGCGGCGGAGCGTTTTCTGGCAAGGATCCGTCGAAGGTGGACCGCAGCGCAGCCTATGCGGCCCGGCACGTAGCCAAAAACCTTGTGGCAGCAGGTGTCGCTGACGAAGTGCTCGTTCAGGTGGCCTATGCAATCGGCGTGTCCCAGCCAGTATCCATTTTCGTCAACACGTATGGAACGGGCCAAATCCCTGATGCCGACGTGGTTGATATCGTGAAGTCCGTCTTCGACCTCAGTCCGAAAGCGATCATCCGTGATCTGGCCCTGCTGGAGTCGTCCGACTACCGCCATACCGCAGCGTACGGGCATTTTGGACGTCCGGAATTTTCCTGGGAAAAGCTGAACAAGGTCGATGCAATCAAGGCGAAAATGGCCGTCCTGGGCCGTCAGCCGCAGTCGATCGTATAGAGCATGCAGGTGCTGAAATTCGGCCTTCCCGTTCTTCTGCTTCTGGTTGCCGTCAGCCTACCGGTCGCGGCGCAAGACCTTTCCATCAGGCAGCAGAAAATGGAACTTGGGCCGGAATTCTGGTCCCGCACGGCGCCCTCGTACGGTTGGAGTCGGGACGCGGTCGACCTGAAGCCCGTACACGACACGCGCACAGATCGGACGCGGCATGTCACCTTTCAGCAAGAGTTCGTAGGCCTTCCCGTCGTAGATCGGTACGTGCGCGTCAGCACGAATGCGGCCAACGAAGTGACCTTTGTAATGAGCGATTACCGGCCGGCAAAAGGGTCGGAATCGTTCGATACGCGACCGTCCGTGCCATCGCTGGCGGCCAAGGCAACCGCGCAACGGGCTGCCGGAGGTAATGCGGACACCCGCACACGAGAGCCTGTGCTGTCCGTCCAGATCAATGACGCTCCCAAACTCGTCTGGGAGACGATCGTTTGGCCGCTTGAAGGTGGGGAGTGGCGGGTTCTGGTGGATGCAGAAACCGGAGAGGTGATATCGGCGGTCGATCAATCGCTGCGGCATCGATCGCCCCGGAAGGCAACGGATGGACAAGGGACGGTTTTCGATCCGGATCCGCTGTATTCCTCCGGTGCCTCCTACGGGGGGGCATACGCGGATGCCGACGACGCCACGAATGCCACCCTGGATGCCGAGCTACGCACTGTGGTCTTGCGGGACCTGAGCGTTAACAGCCAGAACCAGTATGTATTGACTGGGCCATACGTCCGTATTGTCGGCAGCACCCTGGGCGGTACGTCGAATTACACGCCGCCGGCTGAGTTCTCACCCGATGGATTTCAATACGACCGGTCGGACCCCGGATTTGAGGCCGTCATGGCCTACTATCACATCGATAAAAGTCAGCGGTACGTGCAATCCCTTGGATTTACGGACCGCCAGGACACCGGCTTGAATGTGCATCCACGTGCTCCGATTGGAGATGCGTCCAAATACAACCCATCCGGAAATTCCATCGAGTTCGGGACGGGTGGCGTGGATGATGCGGAAGACGCGACCGTGATCTGGCATGAATACGGGCATGCCTTGCTCGAAGCGGCGACTCCCGGTCTCAGTGTTTCGCAGGAAGGCAGAGCCATGCACGAAGGGTGGTCCGACTATTGGGCCATGTCGTACGTGCGGTCGCTGGTCGATGCGGGGCAATTGCCGCGCACGGACTGGAGGCAGGTGTTTGCCTGGGATTCCGGAGACGGGACCATATGGAACGGGCGATACATCGAGTTCGTCGGTACGTATCCACAGGACACATTCTGTGACGGTCCGCAACCCACATCCCAGTGCAATGTCTATCGCGATGGTCTCCTGATCGCCACGACACTGATGGAGGTGTACGACGTCCTCGGTAAGACGATTACCGACCAATTGGCGCTCCATGCCCACGCGTACCTGGGACGATCGGCGACCATGCGTGATCTGGGCGAAGCGATTGTGCAGGCCGATCGCGACTTCTTTGACGGAAATCACGCCACGGCCCTGGTGGAAGTACTGGCAGCGCGAGGCTTGGTTGATCCGACAGGGTTCGGGCCCGTCGTGAACCATGATCCTTTGAGCGGAACCGACGATCTGGGTGGAGACGCCGAGGTTCATGTGGAAGCCCGAGGCATCATTGCTCCCGTCTCATCTGTGGTGCTCAAAGGCGAAAGTACGTCGTTGGGTTCATTTTCGGTTGAATTGCAGCCGGCTGGTGGTGACGCCTATTCGGGATCATTCACGTTGCCTACCGTCGAGGAGCTTGTTCGATACTACATCGAGGTCGAAGATGCGCAGGGGAATTCAACCCTGCTTCCTGCCGGAGCTCCGGCGGAACAGTATGCATTCCAGGTCGGGAGTGACTTCACAGCCCCGGTGATCACGCACCATCCCATTGCCGTCACGTCCATGGCTACGTGGCCGCCGGCAGTCATGGCAAACGTCACGGACAATTTTGCCGTGGAACGGGTTGAGGTTGTCTACGAGATTGAGTCGCCATCAGGCGGGCTGCTGGCTTCCGGTACATTTGCACTTTCATTGTCCAGCGACGAGACCTACATAAACCGTTTCCCGGAGACCTTTTCCGTACTGCAGAAGGATGCCGTTGTGAGGTACCGCGTAGAGGCATTCGACACGGCCGATTCCCCGAACAGTTCGTCGGCGCCCGATAGCGGGATGTATTCGTTTTCGATTTCGGCTGATGGCCTGCTTCGCGCCATTCCTGCAAACGACGCCACCATCACTGTGAGCGGATCGTTTTCTTCACCGTCGTATCCCGCAGCCGTGCCAGCTGGCGGGGCTGTCATGCAGGTCGGGACGGCACATTCCGAAGCCGCAGAACATGCACTGGAATTGCCGTCCATAGACCTGGTGGGTGTCGATACCGCATGGTTCACGTTTTGGTATCGCATAGACACACCGGCGTCCGGGACAGACCGGTTTACTGAGGGGGGACAGGTCCAACTCAGGCTTGGTGATACAGGGACCTGGTCGACGGTAACGCCGGCAGGTGGATATCCGGGCGTTATTTCCCAGGATGGCGGTAACCCGCTTCGCGGTATGTCAGCTTATGGCGGAGACAGTCACGGATGGCGATTCGGGAAGGTGGCCTTGCCGGTCGGTGAGCGCGTCTCGGTCCGGTTTCTGTACGGTTCGGATACGAATGCGGCTGACAACGGAGACGGGTGGACGCTCACGGACTTCCGCATCCGGACGGACGTGCCCGGCGATCAAGCACTCCCCTCCGTTCGGGAAGTGGTCTGGAATCCCGTATTGCGGATATCGGGCGACAGTTTTCCGTCATTCATGCTGCTGATCTCCACATCCGATGACCAGGGCGTTACAGACGCATTCCTCGATTTCCAGTGGAATGAAGAGACCGTCGTGACAGCGCCCCTTGACCAGGATGACCTGGATTTGGGAATGTACCGCGGTGTATTGGAGCGGTCCATTGCGCCCTCTCCTGGAGACGTCATTCGATTCCGGGTTCGTGTTATGGATGCATCGGGACAGGAAGCCATCGCGCCTGAAAGCGGTCCTTGGTACGAGGCATTGTATGTGTTGTCGAAGGAACAGGACCTGTTGGCCAGTGCTCGGTCCGTTTCTGAATGGACGGATGGTCGAATTGATCGGGCTGATGTAACCGGAGAAGTGGCGTCGCTGCACCTCGCTCCATTTGCCCTTCCGGCAAACCCTGAGTCATCAGTGCTGGCACTTGCGCATTCCTACTTCCTGCCAGGTGGGACAGGCGCAACCGTACAGGTCTCGTCCGACGATGGAAGAACGTGGGACGTGCTATCTCCGGATAGTGGATATCCAGGGCCCATGAACGTCGACGATACGCATCCGTACTCCGGAATTGCGGGATTTCAGGGCAGCTCCAACACGGTGGTTTCACTGTTTGACGTTTCTGAATGGGCAGGGCAGCGTGTCTGGATCAGGCTCTTGTTTGCAACCGAAACGGAAAATGGAGGCGGGGGATACTGGGACGTCCAGTCCGTGTCGCTGCGCGACGACACGCGGGACAACGCATTCGATGTGCCGGTTTCCTTCGCCCTGGATACACTGTACCCCAACCCGTTCCGGTCGCGAGCAACCATCTCGTTCTCCACCGAAACGGAAGGACAGGTCGTCCTGGACGTTTCGGATGCGCTCGGACGCCGCGTAGCGCGACTCGTGGACGAGGTGCTACCGGCTGGCAATCATGCAGCGACGCTTGACGGCACTTCGCTGGCTGCCGGGGTGTATCTGGTACGGCTGCAGTCAGGCGGGAAGACGACAACGCGGACCATCGTCCGTCAATAGGCCGTGCACTGCCAGGGAGCGCCTTCAGGGGTGTTTCTGCGAAATCTCGGAACCTGAGCTCTTAAGTCCCATACAATCATATACTTGGATTGTGTAATAAACAGAGAGGGTGGCCCGATGGCGTTGTACGAGCACAAAGATGCCCAGTTGGGAGACATTGAAGGCACGGGGTATCTTTTCCGTCGTCAGACAGCTTTCGGGGACCAGTACCAGGGCGTTTTCATCGCCCCGGAAGAATCGTCCGAACAGCTTGTAGAGCTGAAGGAACAGGACGAGATTACATTCTCAGGCGTTGCTTACAAGAAAAACCGGTCCGGAAATGTGTCCACGGACAACGTCGAATACAATGTGGACATTACAAGCGTTGCCACGGTCGCCATGGGCGAACGTGCTCTTGTAGAGGTTGTGGAAGAAGACTGACGGATTCAGTCGTCCGATTCCCAGGTCAGGATATCCTGCTCGGTCTTTTCCTTCGTTGCCCATGCTTCGGCATCGGGCAGAGGGTCCTGCTTCTCGGTGATATTCTTCCCGAGTTCGGACCACTGGTTGGCCAGATAGGTATTCCATTCCGCGTAATGGCTGTACTCTTCCGGCAGCTCATCGTCAGCATAAATGGCTTCGACCGGGCACACCGGGACGCAGGCATTGCAATCGATGCACTCGTCAGGGTGGATGACCAGGAAGTTCGGGCCTTCGTAGAAACAATCGACAGGACAGACTTCCACGCAGTCCGTGTGCTTGCAGTTGATGCAGGATTCTGTGACGACGTAAGGCATGTGTGGACCGGTTGGCTTTGTTCGTCGACAAGATAACAAACAGCCATAAGAATAGTGATGCCTAATGTCCGCTCCGAACCGGACTGGCACGTGTCGTGGTTCCGCTGTATTGTACCTGTCATTGAAGAAGGTATTCCGTTGCAGGTACGGGTTGCATGAAGTGGATGGGTGAGAAAACGCGCTACACGTCTGTCCTGGAGGCCATGGTATGGCTGGCCGGGCTTGGGCTGATGGCTTGGAGCGATCCGTTCGCTCCGGCACGTTTTGACGTGTGCCTGTTCGATGCGCTTGGTGCTCCCTTCTGTCCGGGTGAAGGGCTCGGTCATGCGATCGGTTTTCTCGCGCGCGCCGAATGGAAGCTGGCACTGGAGTCGCACATGGCGGCTCCGATGGTGGTCGCCGTCCTGCTGCACCGGAGTGTCTCCCTGATCATCCAATCCATCCGAACCATTTCACACGATGTCCAAGGTTATTCAATTCCTGCCTGAGCTGGACGGTGACGAGCAGGTCGCCGTTGCCCGCATCATGACCTCAATGTCTGAGGAACAGGCAGAACAGTTTGCGCACGTTTACAGGCAGCGACGCAAAGATGAGTCGGCGACCCTGTTGCTGACGCTGCTGGCGTTCATAGGTGTCGCAGGTGTGAACAGGTTTTACCTGGGGCAGATCGGGATGGGATTGGCCTATTTGCTGACGGCCGGATTCTGTCTGATAGGGACCATCATTGACCTGTTCAATTACAAGTCACTGGCGGCCCGATTCAACGAACAGAAGGCAATGGAGACGGCCGAGCTCATCCGTGGGGCGTTTCCCGCGCCACCACCGAGCATCCCCGAGAAAACCGGCGATACGGACTGACACGCTCGCGTCTGGCCGCTACGCTATCTCGAGACGGTCAGTGGAGTGGAGGTGGCCATGCCAGAGCCGGAAAGGCGGACGAGGTAGACGCCTGGTGGCAACCCGCTCGTTGGGACGCGCTGCGTGAGAGGGCCCGGAAGAAGGGCCGGATAGGCCTGATCCCATACGCGTCGCCCCAGTACGTCGAACAGCTCCACGCGATACGCCCCAGGACGTTCAATCTGCGAAACAACCGTTGCAGGTCCGGCTACGGGATTTGGAAAGACGTGTATTGTCGCGGCGTCCGGGAGAGATGCTGTCTCGATGTCGGTCGCCAGGGACCGTGGCGTCCAGAATGCCTCGAATTCTATCTGGTCACCTGGAACGGCTTCTGGATTCAGGTGGGATGCAATGAGCGTTATGCTTGTGAACGAGCCATCGAACGTTTGGGTGCCGGACCCCGGATCTACATCAATGAACTTCAGGGCGCTGCCATCGGCGGGTTCCAGAACGACACGGGCACTGTTCCGGCCGTACAATGTAGCCCGCTGCTGTTCCTGGAGTGCAGCCGGGAAAATGCGCCATCCTGGTGTCTCGAGCTGAATGGAAAAGTCCGCTACGTTCCGCCATCGGTAATATTGTACAGCTCCCGAGTTGACGGATTGGTTTTGACTGATGGTCTGGAATCCGCCTTCACCCGCAGTGGACGGGACCTCACCGTCAACTTCGAGACCTGCCAGGGAAATGCGGATGGATGAGCGCTGTGGCTCTTGAAACCCATAAGCCGGGTCGATGGTGATATCGTTGTACAGGATGGCCGTATGGTAGTCCTGAAGCAATTCCGTGAGCGAGCTGCCCCGCTCTGTCATGACGGAATCGATTCCTCTGGCTCCCTTCAGGTTACGTCCCGTGAGCATGGCGGCTACTCCTTCGGGCCCAACGCGATTGGCGATATAGGTGACGAACAGACCGGCCCGTTCATAATCAACAGCACCCGGGCCGCCGCCATCGCGCCAATCGAACAACGTTCGTGTGTACTCCGTGCGGTTTGCCAGAAACCGGATATTCCGCCAGAAATAACCGTTCATGACCATCGCGTATTCGGCGAAGCCTTCATTCAGGAAGGTCGCATCCCAACCGTATGACAAGTTGACGAGGTGCGTGTACTCGTGTGCCGCGATGGCCGCAAGCGTTGTCAGGTTGCTTGTACCCTGGTTCGAGTCCAGGTACAGGACATCCCTGCGGTTTCCCTGTCCTTCAATAGCCTGGGGATTTGCATCAGCAGCGTGGACGTAACCCAGTGTATTGCCGCTTCCGCGACCAATGTCATACATCAGGATATCCACCAATCCATCGCCATCAACATTCGGGGGTTGGCCGAATACACCGTTGATGTTGGTCAGGAATCCTGCGGCAGGGTTGATGGATGCAGCTGGGGTTTCATCCAGAATGGCTGCCCTTAGACCGGCTATCTCGGAAGGGGTCACATTCCCGTTATTCACTTCCTCGATTTCAATCCACAGGACATAATCGCTCGTAACGTCCGCGGCGCGAAAATTCAGAGGCATCCACGCGGTTTCAAACACGTTGAACGACCGTTCGTCCCCAATGGATGGTGGTGAACTGCTTTTTGAGAGTGACTTCAGAGTGCCGTTTTTCCGGGCCTCGAGGTAGGCCTCCACATGGCGTCGGGCGTCCGGAGAGGACGTATCGGTACCGCAGTAATGATCCTCTGCGTCGTGCCCGGTGTGTAGTTCCGCGTAGTCGGTTGACTGGGCATTGACCGGAATTGCAGACAGCCACACGCATGCGAGCGTCGTCCAGATAGACGTTTTCACCATCTTCCGTGTTCGGGCACGTATCATGCAGGCAGCCAGATGTGTCTCATTGATTCAGAATTACGATGCGCAGAACCATAGGATTCCTTGCCCTGCTTTTCGCGCTGTCGGCGTGTGTATCCACATCCGGTACATCCACTCGTGACCAGTTGACCGTCGAAGGCTTGGTCATGGTACGCGGGGCCGAGCCGTTTACGGGTGTGGTTCTTACAACGGCCGATCGCAACAGCTATGTGCTCACGCTTACTCCGGATCAACGCGCGTCGCTGGTCACACCGGCGCGGCTTCGGGTCACAGGGCGGCTGTATGCCGGCGAGTGGCGGGGTATGTCGTTTGCACACCTTGAAGTATCGACTCTCCGGTTACTTGATGAGTAGCATGCTGCGGGTGTGGCGATCTGAAGGTGTTTCCAGCGTGTAGAGATACAGTCCGCTGGTCAAACTCGACGCATCGAAGCGGACCTGGTGCGTTCCGGCTGGTGTCATGCCATCGACCAGAACCGCGACCTCGCGGCCCAGCATATCGTGGACGGCAAGGCGGACCGGGCCGGACGACGGAAGCGAATAGGAGATGGTCGTGGACGGGTTGAAGGGGTTCGGATAGTTGGGCGACAGGATGGTGGTCTCGGGAAGCACCGTCGGGTCTTCATCGGCTACGTTGAACGCACGGTCCGAGAAGCGGGCGCGGATTGGAACGGTACGGTCATCCAGGATGGTTTCACCGTTGCTTGAAATGGTATTGAAAGAGCCCCAACTGAAATCCGAACCGCCGGAAAACTGGAAGTACAATGCGCCCGGGTTGTCGGCTTGTGCGAACGGGCTCAGGCCGACGAACAGATAGTTGTCGTCCGTGCCGGCATTTTCGACGCTGACGAAGAACGTCTGCGGAAGGTTCTGGAGGACCTCTTCGTGGGCCGACAAGTCCACTTCGTGGAAAGACAGTTCGGGCGGCTGATTGGTCGCAAAATCCGTGACATCCAAGGACAACAGCTCCGTATCCGGGAGGGGCGTGGCACCGGACGTGGCGCCATACAACCTGATCCGGAAATTCTTGACATTGGAGGTCGCCGTCGAATTGCTGAACTGGTTGTCATACAAGACAGCGACGGAAATGCTTTCGAGACGCATTCCAGCCGGTGTCACGAATCGGTTGGCAAAGCGGGCATCCTCGGGTAAGCCCAGGGATGGATTCAGTGAATAGCCGTCTACGGCACCTCCTACGAGCGCGACTGAACCTGTGTCATATGCAATATCCTCAAACGTCACGCCCCCGCTCTTCGGGGACCAGTTCGCGTTGTAGGAGAAGGATGCTGACGTCGTCGTTGCAATGTCGACATGCGGAACGACCAGGATGACCTTGGCGAAATTGCCCGTCAGGTGTCCGCCTTCTCCGTTCGGGGCGACATCAACAATTTGGACCGGGCCGTTATCCGGAATGCCAATGGCCACGGGGCGCAAGAAACCGGCTCCGGCCCCGGGGCTGGAGATACTGACGGAGAAATTGCCTACGTCAGTCCATTCGGCGTAGACCACGCCACCGGCATTCGTCGATCCTGACACGGCCGATGTGGACGTGGTCGCCGTTCCATCATAGGAGGCAAACCCGGTAGCCTGGATGCCGGCGTACTGGGGCGTGACATAACCATAATTCGATGCCACAGACCGGTCGTTCAGCACGTTGGCAATATGGAATCCCTGCACGAAGGTCTTCAGCGTGCTCACCCCGTCATTTCCCGTCAGACGGTTCAATTCCACGATGTAATTGCCCTCGTTGGTACCCGTGGACCTGGCAAGGGCACCGGTTTCCAGGACGCCGACGCGTTCACTGAAATAGTTGGTGAACAGGCCTGCACGTTGGTAATCCTCTCCGCCCGGACCCCCGAATTGAGGGCTGGGCCTGAACTCCATGAGCCGGCGGGTTTGTTCATTCCTGCTTGTCAGGTAGTCGATTCTCCGAGCCGTGAATCCGTTCTGAACCTCTGCCCACTCGGCCAACCCCTCGTCCACAAATGCCGCGTCTGCCGTAGGATTCACATTGGCAAAGATGAGGTGCTGATACTCATGCGCAAGAGTCTGTTGCACACCGGTTGCATTCCGGCGGTTGCCATTCTGGTCAAACATCCCTGGCATGATATCGATGTGGATGATGTCCCGGAAATTGTACCGCGAAAGGTCGGACGGATCAAAATAGCCCAGTACGGCGCTCAATTGTCCATTGCCTGGGTCGTAGAGATCTGTGATGTCGTGGAGCAGGACATCGGTTTTCCCGTCGCCGTCCACATTCGGCGGCGGGCCAAAAATGGCTTCATCGTTCACGATGATGCCCTGGTTCGGATTGAATGAGCCGCTTGGCGTGGAGGTGCCCAGGGCTTCTGCCATCGCGTCGATGTCCGACTGCTGTACCGGTCCCGACGGGCTTAGCTGGGATGTTTCGACCCAGATATCGAACGCCGCATGTTCGAACACGAGCGTGAAGTCGACAGCAACTGCATCGTTTTCGCTGGTGACAATATTCTGGATCAGAAACGTCTGGACCTGTCCTATGGACGCCCGACTACCGCCACTCTTGCGAAGCGGTGGTGCCCCTGACTCCTTCCACTCCTTGAACAGTCGGAGGGCCTCCTGGCCGTCAGGCGATTCTATCAGGGCACGCGTTACATGGAGAACCCCCGGCGATGCCGTGGTGTGTTTCAGCGGTCGGTGTTCGAGGGCGGCGGTTCGGGCCACGGTCTGGGCAGACGCCGGAAGCGCCATTCCCAAAATCAGACAGACAGTGAGGACAAAACGATGCATACGGATCTCAAAATGATTCGGGCACCCCTAAGATGGAGCGAAAAAGGAGCCTTCAGGGTTCTATTAGGGCGGACGGCCCCGTGAGCCGGATCAACGGGCAAAAACCGGTCCAAACGGATGTTGAATACTCTATGCAGGCAGGAATCCTTCGTTCCCCGGCTTGGTTCGACTTCATCCCAGAAGGAAATGCCACAGAATGGAAGGTACCATGTCTGACTCGTGGAATGATCTGACCCCGGAAGAAGAACGCGTCATTGTCCGCGCCGGAACGGAGCGACCCTACTCCGGAAAGTTCTATACCCATTCGGAGGATGGCACGTACGTGTGTCGTCGGTGCGATGCGGCGCTCTACCGGTCGGGTGACAAGTTCGATTCGGGATGCGGCTGGCCCAGTTTTGATGGTGAGGTGCCTGGCGCGGTTCGCCGGCGGACCGACGCGGATGGTCGCAGGACCGAAATCCTCTGCGCTTCGTGCGGCGGGCATCTCGGTCACGTGTTTGAGGGCGAGCGATTTACGCCGAAGAACACGCGCCATTGCGTGAACTCGGTGTCATTGGATTTCAAGCCGGAGTCGGGATCATGAAACAGGAACGCGCCATTTTTGCCTCGGGATGTTTCTGGGGAACGGAATTCTATTTCATGCAACAGCCGGGTGTGTTGCGCACCACCGTCGGGTATATCGGAGGTACCGTGCCCCGGCCGTCCTATCGGGAAGTATGTGGTGGTCGCACAGGTCACGCCGAAGCCACCGAAGTCATTTATGACGCGGAAAAAGTGTCCTACGAGACGCTGGCCCGCCTGTTTTTCGAAACCCACGACCCTACCCAGGTGAACCGGCAGGGACCCGACATCGGTACGCAGTACCGATCGGAGATTTTCTATCTCGACGAATCGCAGAAAGAGATCGCAGAACGACTCATTGGCGTGCTGGTCGACAAAGGGTTGGACATGGCCACAAAAGTCACGGCGGCCGGTACGTTCTGGGATGCGGAAGACTACCACCAGGACTACTACGCCAAATCAGGCGGGACGCCGTACTGCCACATGTATCGCCCCCTGTTCTGAGCCTGTTCCTTGGCGGTCTGCAGTGAGTCAGCGCAGCCGCACGATGTAGGCCTGTCCGGCTTTGCCATCTCCGGCATGCCCGATGAGGGCCATGGCGCCATCCAGGTCTATGGCGGAAGCGAAGGAGGTGTCACCGACATCGACCACCTGCTCCAGGGTCCACGCCTGTTCAGAAGGGTCGAACCGAAACGCATACGCGATCCGGTCTATGTTCACCTCAAGCGCCAATTGTTCATCGTAGCCAACGGCGAGTATGCGGTCGCCTGACACACGCACCAGGGTGCCGAACGCGCCATCGGCGAAAGGCACCCGGGGGCGAAGTTGGGCGGTCTCCAACCACGACCCGCCCGCATTCCGTTCCAGGATCCGCACGCGACCACTTTTGTCGTGCCGTCCCCGATTCTCTCCAATCACCAGGCGGTCGCCATCGACGTCGATCGGAATGAAAAACGACTGGATACCGCGCAGGATCTGGCGCTCCGTAAACTGATTGCCGCGGGTGTCCTTGTCGCTGAACAGGTAAACGAACCCGGGCTCACCACGGGTATGGGTCGATGCACCGACTGCGAGCGTGTGACCGTCCAGCGCAACGGATACCCCCAAGACAGCCTGTCGTGGCGACACCGACCCGGTCAATCGTTGTTGCAGGCCGTATGTGCCTTCGTCGTCCCGCCGGAAAATGTATACAGAGCCGTGGAATGTGCCGCCACCGGTGTCGCCGGCAGTGGTCACGGCGAGCCGGTCCCCATCGAGCGCCAGGGCTGTGGCAAAGGGACCGGTGCGCAGGGTGTCGGGTTGTTCAATACGTTGGCGCTCCGTCCACGTGCTGTCCTCCGTGAGGGCATACATGTACACGGCGTTGGACGTCGACTCGCGGAAATAGGGTCGGTTTGAGGTCACCGCAATCCATCCATCCGACATGGTCACATGGTTGCCGAAGAAGTGGTCTTCGTGGCAATCCGACGGCATCAGCATCTGATGTTGCTGCCAGGCGCCGGTCGCTGATCGGCGATATACGTACGCGGCGCCGGAATTGGGGCCGCATGATTGTGTACCTGTAGCGCCCAGGACGGCCCATTCGCCGTCGAGGGCCACCGACGTGCCAAAGTAGTTGGCCGCCGCCGAGTCAGGTGGAACGAGCTTGGTGATTTGTCCGGTCGCCGCCCATGGTGATGCCAGCAACACCGCCACGAGGGCGGCGGCCAACAGGGAATATGGGCGGTGTGCCATCATGGAGTCCAGACGATGCAAGCATCGTGCCGGTCAGGTCGATGCCGTACGGAGGGACATTTCCTCGGCAACATCTTCCCAGTCGGAATAGAGCGGCTTCAACTGCGCCTGTACACGGTCATACTGCTCCATGAGGCGCTTGCCCTCACTCGGATTGGAGAAGGAGGATGGGTCGGCAAGGCGACGTTCCATGTCCTCCTTGGACGTCTCCAGTTCCAGGATGCGCGCTTCGAGGTCGGCGTGCTGCTTTTTCAGCTGGTAATCGTTCAGGCCCGCAGACTTTGAACCGGCGCGTTTCCTGGAGTCGGCAGCCCGTTTCCGCTCTTCGGCTTCGAGCCGCTTCTGTTCCTTCGTCTTCGGGCCGCCGCCGCCGGTTTTCGGGGCATCCTTCTTGTTTTCAACGTTGATGGCTGCCTGCACGCGGGTGGTTTCCTTGGTCGCCTGATCGTGTTTCCACTCGTACTCGGCATAGGTGCCGGCGTACTCTTCGAGGTGGCCATCTTCCACACGCCAGACGCAGGTGGCGACAGCGTCCAGGAAGTGACGGTCATGCGAGACCAGCACAAACGTGCCGGTGTACTGCACCAAGGCCTCGATCAGAACCTGGATGGATTGGAGGTCGAGGTGGTTCGTAGGCTCATCAAGTACCAACAAGTTGGCCGGCGATGTGAGCGTGCGGGCCAAGGCCACGCGGCTACGCTCGCCGCCGGACAGGACCCGGATGGGCTTGTTTACATCATCGCCGGAGAACAGGAATGCCCCGAGGATGCTTCGAAGTTCGGTTTCGCTGCGGTCATAGGCGACGTCGCGCAGCGCATCGAGCGGCGTATGCGACGGATTCAGCGATTCGGCCTGGTGCTGTGCGAAGTACGTCATTTCGACGTTGTGTCCCTCCTTACGCTCGCCATCGAACGGCTCGGTACCCAGCAGCATGCGGGCCAGTGTGGACTTTCCGGCTCCGTTCCGGCCAATGAGGGCAATCTTCTGTCCGCGCTCAATGTGCACGGGCCCGGCATCTTTGAACACGTCAATGTGGCCGTGTTCGGTCACATAGGACTTCGAAAACCGGGACAGCTCCATGACGATCTTGCCGGAGCGGGGCGGCGGTGGGAAACGGAAGGCAATGGACGATTGGTCGGAAGGGGGCGGGGGAATCCGCTCCAGCTTCTCGAGCTGCTTCACGCGACTCTGTACCTGCGTGGCCTTGGATGCCTTGGCGCGGAACCGCTCAATGAACCGCTCCGTGTCCTGAATCAGCTTCTGCTGATTTTCCCAGGCAGCGCGGTGGTGCTCCCTCCGAATGCCACGCTCCTGCAGGTAGTAGGAGTAGTTGCCGGCATACTCCGTGAGGTTTCCCTGGATGAGCTCGACGGTCCAGTCGGTCATCCGATCCAGGAAGCGCCGGTCATGCGATACGAGCACGACGGTGCCCGGATAGGCTTTCAGGTATTGTTCGAGCCAGGCAATGGAATCGATGTCCAAGTGGTTCGTGGGCTCATCGAGCAGCAACACGTCGGGCTGGTCGAGCAGGAGGCGCGCCAGAACGACCCGCATCCGCCATCCACCCGAAAAGGTGTTCAGCGGACGCTGCATGTCGGTTTCGGAGAACCCGAGGCCGGACAGCACCGATTCGGTCTTCGGTTCAATTAGGTGGACGTCCTTGGCCAGCAGTTCCTCATGGACGTGGTTGAACCGCTCCATGGTGCGGACATACTCATCGGTCGTGTGATCGGTGAGCTCCTCCATGCGAGCGATGAGGGTCTTTTCTTCCTTCTCCAGCTTCTGGACGTCAGCGAATGCCTCCAGGGCCTCCTCAAGCACGGTTTTCTTCGCCGGGATCTCCTGCGTGTCCTGGCGTAGGTAGCCGACCCGCCATCCGCCATAGGAAATTTGACCGGCGTCCGGCGGCTGATCGCCGGCAATGAGCTTGAGCATGGTGGTCTTGCCGGCGCCGTTGGGGCCTACAAGCCCCATGAGGCGTCGCTCCCGAATGGACCAGGAAACTTCGTCAAGGATGGTTCGCCCGCCGAAGGCGAGGAAGATGTTCTGGAGCTGGATCACTCAGTAAGCGTTTTCGTGGACAAATCCCTTCCAGACGGTCATGAGCATGATCTTCAGATCGAGGCGCAATGACCAATGCTGGATGTAATACAAGTCGAATTCTATTCGTTTTTCTATCGATGTATCGCCGCGCCAGCCATTTACCTGGGCCCACCCGGTGATACCTGCCTTCATCTTGTGGCGCAACATGTAGCGTGGAACGTGGTCCCGGAACTGGTCAATGAAGACCGGCCGTTCCGGGCGCGGGCCCACCACCGACATGTCGCCCTTCAACACGTTGATGAATTGGGGCAGTTCGTCCAGCGATGTCCGGCGGAGGAACGCTCCGATGGGCGTGGCGCGCTGCTCTCCGGCCTTCGCCCAGACAGCCCCCGTGGATGACTCGGCGTCAACGGGCATGGACCGGAACTTCAACATGTCGAACGTGGCCCCGTTGAGTCCCATTCGTTCCTGGCGGTAGAATACCGGGCCGCGGGAGGACAGTTTCACCAGCAGGGCAATGAGCAGCAGGAGGGGTGAGAGTATGACCAGGACGCCGAACGAGAACCCGATGTCCAGCATGCGCTTCACGAATCGCCGGAAATCGAGGGGCGCTTCATCGAGCAGGTGGATGACGGGTATGCCGTGGATGTCCGTGACGCGGCTGTTCAGGATGTCGAACTCAAAAATATCCGGGACAAGGCACGCGTGGGCCAGTCGGGTCGAGAGGTCATTCAGGACCTGTTCAATGCGGGCCGCCGCCGTCAGGGGCAGCGTTATATACACGTATTGGATGGGCCGTCCTTCGTCACTGGCCGTGTCAAGGACAGCGGGGAGTTCGGCGACTTCCCCGAGTACGTCAGCGCTGCGCTTTTCATCGTCCAGGAAACCCACGGTATCGAAGCCCATCCACGGGTACTGGGAAAAAGCATCCTGGAGGCGGCGGCCTGTCCGGCCGGCGCCGACAATGAGTACGCGACGGAGGTACTTGCCCTTCTTGCGGCCCATCCGCAGCAGCAGATAGAGCCCCAGCCGGATGCCGACAATGAAAAGCGGCGTGTACAGGCCGAAGAGCGCGAGCGTGAGTCTGGAAAAGTACAGTTCGCGGTAGAAGGAGAGCGACGCGGCAACGGCAAAGACGCCCAGGACGATGGCCTTGGCCACCGAGAAGACGAGCGATGTCACGCGCTGGGCCCGGTCCGGAACGTACAGTCCCGAGGCCCAGAACACGGTCATGGTGACAATGAGCACCCACGGGATGAATCCCATGTAGCGTCCCGGCGGAAGCCATTCGGGCAGCGGGAAGATGTCGAGCCATGGAAACAGCTCGAACCGGGTGTAATACGCCAGGACCCAACTGAGGGCAACCAGAACGGCGTCAGCGAAGAAGAGGATGCGCTGAAAAAGGCGGCTTTGCTCCTGGAGCATCTGCGTGGAGGGTTGATTCCGTAGCCGTTCAGCGTATGGACATGCGGTTCTGTGACAGTCAGCAAGATACGACCATCACGCTACAGGGTTCACGAGGTGCCTGTTTTCAGCAACAGGGAGATGTCCAGCGCGCGAACGGAGTGTGTCAGTGCGCCGCTGGAAATGAAGTCGACGCCGGTTTCGGCGATGGCGCGGACGGTATCCAGGTCGACGTTTCCGGACGCTTCCGTTTCCATGCGTCCGCCCACCCGTTGTACGGCCTCTCGGAGGAGGGTGGTGTCCACGCTGCTTCTGGTGCGCCGGGCAAAGTTATCCAGCATGACCCTGTGGGCGCCGCCGTGCGCGAGAACGCGCTCAAGCTCGTCCATGGACGCGACTTCGATTTCGATGCGGAGCGCATTCTGCGCCGCGGCGGCGCCCACACGGTCCAGCGCGGCCTCGAGACTGCCGGCAGCAGCAATGTGGTTTTCCTTGATCAGGAACATGTCGTGCAATCCTACGCGGTGATTGTCGCCACCGCCGAGCCGAACCGCCCATTTGTCCAGCACCCGAAGTCCGGGGACCGTTTTGCGGGTGTCCAGGATGGTGGCACCGGTTCCGTGAACGGCCCGCACCATGGCGGCCGTTGCGGTGGCAATACCACTCATGCGCTGGAGCAGATTCAAGGCCAGGCGTTCACCCTCGAGGACTGCGATGGCTGGTCCGGCGATGCGGCCGATGTCCATTCCCGGCACTACCGGTTGGCCGTCCGTCGCTGTCCAGGTAATGGAAACCGACGGGTCGAGCGCACTGAACACGGCTTCCACGACAGCCAGCCCGGCGATGGTACCTGTGTCCTTGGCGATGAACCGTCCTTCCGCGGTCGTCGACGGGAGCACCGTCGCGCGGGTCGTGACATCGCCCGTCAGGACATCTTCCGACAGACCATCACGGATAATCCGTGCCAGATCGGCCTCTGTTACATACGGTGGGCGCTTCATGAAGCAGCCAGGATGTCGGTCAGGAGGCGCGGGGCGCGTACGGGGCGGCCTCGATCCCGGTCCACGAAACACAGCGTTACATGCCCGGTGACCATGATGTCCTCGTGGCCATGTCGCCGCACGGCATAGTCGAAGCGGACGCGGGTCTGCGAATCGTTGAGCGTCCACATGACATCGATGTCCACGAGGTCATCGTACATGACGGACTTGCGGTATGAGGCGCCGAGATCGAGAACCGGCATGTCAATGCCGCTTTCCATCAGCTCGAGATATGATGACCCGGTGGAACGAAGGGCTTCCGTACGGGCCGCTTCGAACCAGTCGATGTAGTGCGCATGGTACACAACACCCATGGGGTCGCACTCGCGGAAGCGGACCCGGTGCGGGTAGGTGTGATCGACGCGCGGGAGTGAGGCCATGGAGAAGTCTGCGCTTGGGAGTTGGGGTCAGGTTTCCTGGTAGGCACCCATGGCGCTGAACTTGGCGAGTCGCTCATCGGTCAGTTCCAGGGCCGACTTGGGCAGGAGCATGGCCAGGTTTTCCTGGATGGCGGTGCCGACGGACTGGAATGTGGTTTTCGGATCGCGGTGCGCGCCTCCGCGAGGCTCCTCTATGATGGTATCGATGATGCCGTGCTGGATCAGGTCCGCGGCTGTCAGCTTCAGAGCCCGGGCAGCCTCCTCTTTGTAATCCCAGGAGCGCCACAGGATGGATGAGCAGCTTTCGGGCGAAATAACGGAGTACCACGCGTTTTCCAGCATCAGGATGCGGTCGCCCACACCAATGCCCAGTGCGCCCCCGGATGCTCCTTCGCCGATTACGACAACGATGATGGGAACGGGAAGCCGCGCCATCTCCAACAGATTCCTTGCAATGGCCTCTGCCTGTCCGCGCTCCTCTGCCTCAAGACCGGGAAACGCTCCGGGTGTATCGAGCAGCGTGACAACCGGCTTGCCGAACTTGGCAGCCATCTTCATGAGCCGGAGTGCCTTGCGGTATCCTTCCGGGTTTGGCATACCGAACCGGCGGTATTTGCGGCTCTTCGTGTCCCGGCCTTTCTGGTGACCAAGCATCATGACCGTCTGGTCCGCGCCGCCGAACCGGGAGCCTTTGAACGTGGCAAAGCCTCCGACCAGCGCAGGGTCGTCTCCGAAGAGCCGATCCCCGTGCAGTTCCACGAAGCCGTCGGTGAGCGCCTCGATGTAATCGAGGGTGTACGGCCGCTCGGGGTGCCGTGCAATCTGGACACGCTGCCAGCGGGTCAGGTTCTCGTAGATGGACGTGCGCAGTTCGTCTACCCGCGCTTCCAGATCGGAAATACTCCGGGCCAGGTCCGGGGCCGGGTCGTTCGTCCGAATCGCACGCATTTCGCTCAACTTCTGTTCGAGCTCCGCGAGGGGTTTCTCGAAGTCGAGTAACGCTGTCTGCTTTTTGTCCGCCATGGAATGGGTGGGGCGTTCAGCCCGTCAGGTGGGACATGATGATTTCCAGATCCATGACCGTGGTCTGGTGCGTCGCGTAATACCAATACGCCCGCTGGATGTCGTCCGGGTCCAACTCATGAGGGGCGTGCGTGTTCATGACAGAAAAAACGGCTGCCCGGATATTCCACGCAACAGGCAGGTCACCAACGTGCCCGTGCGAGGCGCCAACCAGGTCCAGGCGGCCCGAAACGACAAGCACAAGACCCGGAAGCGAATCCATGAGGCGTCGGACGGGCGATGACGGACGCAACAGACGTGACAGGGGCCACATCACCGGCGAAATGGCCAGGGTAGTTGCGGCCAGTGCCAGGTGACTGAATCGCCTGCTGGCCAGGGACCGCGGTTCAACCACTTCCTGCAACTGGGACAGGAGGGATGTGACCGACACCGCCGCTACGGACGACTTCCCGACGACATGCTCATCGCCATCGGCCAGCATCCGGAACTGTACCCGCAGGTCATGCAGCGTACGCATGAGTGCGAAAATCGAATGGTTCGGTACGTCCCGGGCTGCGAACACGATATCTGTGTATCCGCGCAGCCGGACCAAGTCCCGCAACTGTGACGGACTGCCAAGTCGCGAGGCGTCCGTGCTGGCAGCGCCCGGGCCGGCAGCCTTTGTACCCTGTGCGTCCGCGTCGGCGACGAATCCCTCGACCCGGAACGGGGGGCTGGGATGGCCCGACAAAAGACGTTGCAGGCGTCGGGTTTCTTCCAGTCCGCCCACTACCACGGCTCGCCGCGCACCGCGCCGTTTTGCGGCCACGGCAAGGCGCACTCCGACCAGGGCCAGCGCGGATAAAGGCAGGCTCGCGGCAATGGCCAGACGCGAGAACCCGATGTTCTGCAGGAAAAACGACAGCGTTGCCACCGACAGGAAGCCAACCAGCGTACCCGCAAGGGCGGTGCGCATGGTGTGGTGTCTGCGACGCCCGTAGCCCCCGAAAACGGCAATTCCGATGATCGTTGCAAGGGCATACGCAGGAGCCACCCCAAGAAAGAACCCCGGCTGGATGGTCGAGCCGGTAGTGACAAACCGGACGACTCCTGCAGCGGATACGATTGCCAGGACCACCAGGGCATCGAGCGCAGGCCTGGCCAGCAGGCCGAGTATATTACGCGCGAGTGTCATGGAGGCGCGCAGGAAAATGCCCGCCCGCAGCAACAAGGCCAGCGGCCGGGACCTGGCGCCACCGACATGCTTCTCGATGAAAAGCAGCATGGCGCCATAGAATAACCGGACGTACCGGACTTCGCCTTTCTTCGTGCTCTCACCCTTGTAGTGGATGATCTGGGTGCCCGGTGAGTATCGGATGTCCCAGCCGGCTTCCTGGATGCGGAAGCACAGGTCGAGGTCCTCGCCGTACATGAAAAAGTCCTCATCGAATGGCCCTGACTCCTCGATGGCCGCTTTCCGGACGAACATGCACGACCCGCTCAATGCATCGACCGCACATTCCTCGTCCCGGGGGATGTGGGTAAGGTTGTAGCGACCGAACACGGGACTACGGGGAAACAGACGGCTCAGACCGGTCAGCCGATAGAATGCCGTGGCAGGTGTCGGGAACGAGCGGCGGCTTTCGGGGGCGAACGTACCGTCGGGATTCAGGATCTGACACCCGGCCGCACCACACGATGGCCGCGCGTCCATGAACGCCACAAAATGCGTCAGGGTGTCCTCCTGGAGGATGGTATCGGGGTTCAGGATGAGGATGTACCGGCCCGCTGCCTGCGCCATGGCCTGGTTGTTGGCCGTGCCAAATCCGACGTTTTCGGTATTGGCGATGACGTGCACATCGGGGTGGTCCTGGCGAACCATGTCCACACTCCCGTCAATGGAGTTGTTGTCGACGACCCATGTCTCCACAACGAGCCCCTCGGACGCGGCCTGCACCGATCGCAATGCCTGCGCGAGGAACTCGCGGACGTTGTAATTGACGATGACGACGGAGACGTCGACGGTGGAGGGCTGTGTACTCATGAAGACCGGGTGGATCGCGCCGGGCAACATACGGTGGAATCGGTGGAAGGCTCCGGATACCGTATCATCGGTCGGTGAGACGATTCCAGCCATACAGGACAGAGGTGCGGGCCACGCTGGTCTTGGCGTTGCCGATTGTGGTGACCCAGATTGCCCATATTTCCATGAGTTTCGTCGATACGGTCATGGTCGGGCGCCTCGGCCCGGAGCCGCTGGCCGGCGTGGCGCTCGGAAGCACCGTCTTTTTCAATGTCCTCATTTTCGGAATGGGAGTCCTTATGGCGGTGGGCCCCATGGTGTCGCACGCTTTCGGCGCCGAGGATGCCGATCCGATAGGAAGGAGTGTGCGCCAGGGCCTCTGGCTGGCTGCAATGCTGACGATTCCCGGCATGTTGGTCCTTTGGAACGCGGATATCCTGCTGGGTTGGCTTGGGCAGTCAGCGGACAATACCGCCCGCGCGGTGTCGTACTTGCGGGCCATCATGTGGGGCGTGTTTCCGTTCCTGGGATTTGTGGCATTGAGGTCCTTCATGGAAGCGGTGTCGCGGCCCCGGACCATCACTGTTATCGCCTTGTTCGGTGTGGTGACGAACATCTTCCTGAATTGGGTCCTGATGTACGGCAAACTCGGGTTTCCGGCCCTCGGGCTTGTAGGGACGGGATGGGCGTCCGCCGGTGTGTTCACGGTCGATTTCGTGATTCTGCTGATCGTCGTGTGGCGCGAAAAGGCGTTTGCCGATTACAGGATTTTCTCCCGCCTCGGCCGCCCTGATCCGGCCTATTTCCGCGAACTGTTCCGGATTGGATGGCCCATCGGGGCGTCAATGGGAGTCGAGATGAGCCTGTTCATGGCAACCGTCATGATGATGGGGTGGATATCCACTACGGCGCTGGCTGCCCACCAGGTTGCCATCCAGTGCGCGGCATTCACATTCATGGTGCCCCTGGGAATTGGTATGGCCACATCCGTTCGCGTCGGGCAGGCCGTCGGGCGGCGCAATGCAGAGGGTGCACGCCGCGCCGGGCGGACGGGCGTATTGCTGAGTGTGTTGTTCATGTCATCGGCCGCCGTGTTGTTCTGGACGGCTCCACGGTTGGTTGTGGGGCTGTATCTGGACGTGTCCAACCCCGAAAACGAACAGGTTGTATCGCTGGCGGTGACCTTGTTGGCGGTGGCGGCTGTATTTCAGGTCGTGGACGGTATCCAGGTGTCAGCCATGGGCGCGCTTCGTGGATTAAAGGATACGCGTGTCCCCATGATCCTGTCGGTCATCGCCTACTGGGGCGTCGGACTGTTGTCGGGCTATGCGCTGGCCTTTATCTTCGGGTTCGGCGAAATTGGGCTCTGGACCGGCCTTGTAACGGGACTTGGTACGGCCGCTGTCCTGCTGTCGCTGCGCTTCCACAAGCTGACCCGCCGAATCATTTAGCTTAAATTCAATGAAGCATCCGTCGCGTGGCACCGATTTATTTGGTAGGTTTCTGAGATACACCTAACCCCATTGCCCCACCTGCATGGCGCAGATATTCAACAAGAAAGCCAACCTGTTTCCGACGGTCTCCCTTTTGGGTGCCCTTGGCGGAGGCGTTTTCGCCATTTTTGCTGTCTGGTACTTCTTTTCACCTGAGTTCACGGATGTCGGATACGCCCCCGAGCAGCCGGTGGCCTTCAGTCATCGCCTGCATGCCGGCCAGGTGGGTCTTGATTGTCAGTACTGCCACACACAGGTGACGAACGCATCGCATGCCAATGTGCCTGCGACGCAAACGTGCATGAACTGCCACGCCCAGGTTCTTCCGGAGTCGCTGAAATTGCTTCCCGTCCGTGAGAGCTGGGTGACGGGTGAGTCGATTGAGTGGGTGAAGGTGCACAAGCTTCCGGACTATGCACAATTCAGTCATGCCGTACACACGACCAATGGCGTGGGCTGCGAGACCTGTCACGGTCAGATTGACCAGATGGAGGTCGTAACCCAGGCTGAGCCCCTCTCAATGGGGTGGTGTCTGGAATGTCACCGCCAGCCTGAACTGTACCTCCGCCCGGACAGCGAGGTAACGACCATGGGCTATGTCCAGCCTTCCGACTTTGTTCAACGGAATCTTCAGCGCGTGGCGGATGAAAAGATCCAGCCGCCAACGAACTGTTCAGCCTGTCATTATTGATCCCCGGCCGCTCGCCGGGCTGTCACCCTACCACCATGATCGAGCTTCCTGTACTAGACGCTACAACGTCCGGGGATTCATCGCCCCGTACGCGTTTTTGGCGCAGTATCAGCCATCTGAACCAGTCCTCCGATTTCAAGGAGATTGCGGCCAATGAGTTTGTGCCCGGCGCGTCAGAGACGCCCAGTGGTGCAAGTCGTCGCCAGTTCCTGCAGGTCATGGGAGCCTCCATGGCACTTGCGGGCCTGACGGCCTGCCGTCGTCCCATTGAGACGATTGTACCGTTTTCCCGTCGCCCGGAGGAAATGGTACCAGGAATGCCGGTCAATTACGCGACATCCATGCCCTTCAGGGGTTCGCTGCGTCCGTTGTTGGTGGAAAGCACGGACGGACGTCCCACGAAAGTAGAAGGGAACCCGGACCACCCGGAAAGCCAGGGCGCCTCGTCCCTGTTCGAACAGGCGGCCCTTCTGGGTGTGTATGACCCGGACCGGTCGCAGATGGTCCTTGAGAATGGTGCCGCATCATCCTGGGCAGCGTTCAAGCAGTATGCCACCGGCCTTCGTCCGCAGACACGCGTTGCCGTTATCGCCGAGGCTTCGTCCTCCATGACTTTCGCGGCTGCACGCCGCGCACTCGAAGCACGGTTCGGCTCCGTGCGCTTCGTGACCTACGACCACATGACGGCCAACCGCGTGGCGCGCGGCTATGAGGCTGCGCACGGTCGGTCGGTGCGTCCTGTCTACCATTTTTCAAAGGCGTCCGTCATCGTTTCCCTCGATGCAGACTTCCTTGCTGCGACGGATCCCGATTCGGTTCACAACACGCGGGAATTCGCGATGAGTCGCCAGGTGGAGACGAACGGCTCCATGAGTCGTCTCTACGCCGTCGAAAGCACCTATTCCATTACGGGCGGCATGGCCGATAACCGGCTTCGGCTGAAGTCGGGTCAGATCGGAGCGTTCGCAGTTGCACTGGCAGGTGCTTTGGGCGTGCATTCCGTGTCCGAGCCGACGTACGCTGGGCATGCCTGGGTATCGGCGCTTGCCGACGACCTGCGCACGGCGGGCTCAACCGGTGTCGTGGTCGCCGGTGATCATCAGCCTGAGGAAGTGCATACGCTTGCTGCAGCAATGAACGCGGCCATTGGAGCAGTCGGCCAGACCGTCACGCTGCTGGACGCCGGCGATGCCACCGATGACATGAGCGGCAGCATGTCCGGATTGGTGCAGGACCTGCAAGCCGGAAACGTCGATGTACTGGTGACGCTCGGCGCGAATCCAATCTATGACCATCCCGAACTGGCCGAGGCGTTTGCCCGTGCCAACGAACGGATCCACGTCGGATTGTATGTGGACGAGACAGCGCGTGATGCTACCTGGCATGTTCCTGAAACCCATTTCCTGGAAGCCTGGGGCGATGGCCGCTCCCGGTTCGGGCACATGTCGGTCGTCCAGCCGCTGATAGCGCCTCTTTACGCTGACGCCCACAGTTCGCTGGAAGTCCTGGCCATGCTGGGCAATGGCGAAGAGCGTTTCGGGTATGACTTGGTGCGCGCCACGTGGCGCGCGACACTGACCGGTGATTTTGAGAAATCATGGCGCAAGGTCATCCACGATGGGCTGCTTCCTGACTCAGGCTATGCCTCGGTCACACCGGGTATTGCCTCTGGAGCTGCCACGAGTGCTGCAACCACGCTTGCCGGGATGCGCGCGGGTGACCTCGAAGTGGTCGTCCGCCTTGATGGCAAGATCCTGGACGGCCGGTTTGCCAACAACGCCTGGCTCCAGGAGCTTCCCGATGCCACCACGAAGGTGGTCTGGGACAATGTGGCGGTCCTTAGCCCGGCAACGGCCGAGGATCTCGGTGTATCGGCCTCGCTCAGCGGCGGCAAGTACTATGCCGACACGGTGTCGATCACAGTGGGTGATGCGAGCGTTGAGCTTCCGATCTGGATCCAGCCGGGTGTTGCCGATGGGTCCATCCAGGTATCGAGCGGGTATGGCCGGGATATCCAGTCGAACCGCCCGTTCCGCGAAACCAATATTTTCGACCTTGACGATTACACGGATGTGTACGGACAAGGAGCGATCGCTTCCGGCGTCGGCGCCAGTGTGTCCGGTCTCATACAGCACGGGACACGCATCGTCACGGCATCGTCCGTCACGAAGGCCGGCAGCGGCTACATGGTTGCGTCCACACAGGATCATGGTGCGCTCGAGGAAGAGTCCGTTGAGGTAAAGAAGCGCGGGTTGTTCCGGATGGCGACGGTTGCCGAGTACAAGGCGGACCCGGAGTTCGTGAAGAGCGAGGAGCCTGCTCCGCTTCGCGAAGACTGGTCCGATTATCCGGCGCTGTGGCAGGAGAATCATCCGACGACGAAAGATGCTGTAAAGGACAGTCCGTACTACGCGAACCAGTGGGGGATGGTCATTGACCTGAATACCTGTACCGGTTGCAACGCATGCGTTGTCGCATGTCAGTCCGAGAACAACATCCAGGTCGTGGGCAAGGACGAGGTGTCCCGCGGTCGCGAAATGCACTGGATCCGAATGGACCGGTATTTCGTGAGCGGCGACGGTGCCTCGTTCGATGATCCGCAGATGGTCCTCCAGCCTGTGCCTTGCATGCACTGCGAGAATGCACCGTGTGAGCAAGTGTGCCCTGTGGCCGCTACCGTGCATTCGCCGGACGGTACGAACCAGATGATTTACAACAGGTGCATTGGAACGCGTTATTGCGCGAACAACTGCCCGTACAAGGTGCGTCGATTCAACTTCTTCAACTGGACGAAGAATTTGCCCACCGCCGTTCGCATGGCCCAGAACCCGAACGTCACGGTCCGCTCGCGCGGTGTGATGGAGAAGTGTTCCTACTGCATCCAGCGGGTACGCGAGGTCAACAAGCGTGCGAACATCGAAGAACGATCCATTCGCGATGGAGAAGTGCAGACTGCCTGTCAGCAGGCATGCCCGGCACAGGCCATCACGTTTGGAGATGTCGCCAATCCGGACAGTGCCGTTTCGAAGAAGCGGACGTCCAACCGGCGATACGAGATGCTGGCCGAACTGTCGGTCAAGCCTCGGACCAGTTACCTGGGGCGCGTCCGCAACCCCAATCCCACCCTTTCCTCCAACGATAACACGTGAAGCCCGTGAGTTCGGCACACACGGAAAAAACATTGGCCAACGCGGCTGATTTCCACGACGACCAGGCGCTCGTCCAGGGGAATCTGACGTTCCATGATATCACGGAACTCGTGTCGGCCCATACAGAGAAGAAAACGCCACTGGCTTGGTACGGGGCGTTCTCCATCGCGAATGCCGGCCTGTTGCTGCTGGTCGGCATGATCGCTTACCTGTTCTGGAACGGAACGGGCGTGTGGGGGCTCAACAACCCGGTGGGTTGGGGCTACGCCATCGTCAATTTCGTGTTCTGGGTCGGTATTGGTCATGCCGGTACGCTCATTTCCGCCATCCTCTTCCTGTTCCGGCAGCAGTGGCGTACGGCCATCAACCGGTCGGCTGAGGCCATGACCATTTTTGCGGTGATGTGTGCGTTGGTGTTCCCAACCATCCACGTGGGTCGTGTGTGGGCCATTTACTGGACGCTTCCCATCCCGAACCAGATGGAAATGTGGCCCCAGTTCAAGAGCCCGCTGCTCTGGGACGTGTTTGCTGTTTCCGTCTACTTCACGGTATCCCTTGTTTTCTGGTATGTCGGTCTCATTCCGGACATCGCCACGCTGCGTGATCGGGCGACGACCAAGGTCCGGCGCCTGGTGACAGGCGTTCTGTCCATGGGTTGGACCGGCGCCAACCGACACTGGCGCAACTACGAAAAGGCGTATCTCCTTCTGGCAGCGCTGGCTACGCCGCTGGTGCTTTCGGTGCACTCGGTCGTGTCCTTTGACTTTGCCGTGTCCATCGTGCCTGGTTGGCACACCACGATTTTCCCGCCCTACTTCGTTGCCGGCGCCATTTTCTCCGGCTTCGCGATGGTGGTGACCCTGATGGTCATTGCCCGGAAAATCTATGGCGTCGAGAATATCATCACGATCAACCACCTGGAGAAGATGAACATCATCATTCTCCTGACGGGCACCATGGTCGGCTTTGCCTACATCACGGAGTTCTTCATTGCGTGGTACTCAGGTGTTCAGTACGAGCAGTATGCGTTCCTGAACAGGGCCTTCGGCCCGTACGCGTGGGCGTACTGGATCATGATGTCGTGTAACCTCTTCTTCCCCCAGTTCTTCTGGTTCAAGAAGTTGCGGCGTTCGATCCCGTTCATGTTCATGGTGTCCATCACCACGAACATCGGCATGTGGTTCGAGCGCTTCGTGATTACGGTTACGTCGCTTCACCGCGACTACCTGCCGAGCTCCTGGGACTACTACACGCCGACGTTCGTCGACGTCCTGACCTTTGTAGGCACATTCGGGCTCTTCTTCACGCTGTTCCTGCTGTTCCTCCGCTTCATTCCGATGGTAGCAGTTGCGGAAGTGAAGGGCGTCATGCCCGAAGCCGACCCCCACTTCTATGATCATGAAGGAGACGGTCACGGTTCGGCGCACACGGTGAATGTGTCACCAACGTCCGATAACGCATAGAGCCATGCTGAAGCAAATCGCAACAGAAGTCAAGGCCACCATGGGGATCTACGAGCCCCGTGAGGATGCTGTCTACGGACTGCTGGCCGAGTTCAAGCATCCGGGCGAACTGCATGCGGCGGCCAAGGCCGTACGCGAAGCCGGGTACACGCGCTTCGATGCCCACAGTCCGTTCCCTATCCATGGCATGGACAAGGCCATGGGTCTGCCGAACTCCAAAGTCGGATTCATCACGTTGGGTGGTGGTATTGCAGGCCTCGCACTTGCTGTCTGGCTGCAGTGGTGGACCAGCTCCGTGGACTACCCGATCAACATTTCCGGAAAGCCGTTCTTCGCTATAGAACCATCCATCCCGATCATGTTCGAGCTGACCGTACTGCTTGCAGCGTTGGCGACGGTAGGGGGCATGCTTGCCATGAACGGCCTACCGCGCCCGTACAACCCCTTGTTCTATTCGGGAAACTTCGCCCGCGTTACCGATGACGCCTTCTTCATTCACATTGCTGCCGGAGACGCCCGCTTTGACCTGACGTCCACGGAGCAGATGTTGAAAGACCTGGGTGCCAGCAATGTGGAAGTCATCCACGACAACGGAGAAGCAGAATGACCATGCGAAATCAGACACTTCTTTTCATTCTGCTCGCTGCTGTCCCGGTTCTGGCCGGATGCCGTGGGGCGGTTTCGGATGCACCGCCGGTGCACCTGAATCGCAACATGGACTTCCAGGAGAAATTCGAGGCGCAGGAAGCAAACGCTTTTTTTGCTGACGGACGCGCCATGCGTGAGCCTGTCCCTGGTACGGTTGCCCGGGGTTTCCTCAAGGAAGACGTGGTTTTCTGGACGGGACGTACTGAATCGGGCGCCTGGGCGTCCACGCCCATCGAGTTGAACCTGCAGGTCATGGAGCGGGGCCGTGAACGATACGATATCTACTGCTCGGTGTGTCATGGATTGGCAGGTGACGGGCAGGGTATCATCATGACGGGCAAGTATGGTTATGTACCTGCACCGACCTACCATTCCGAGCTGCTCCGTGCACGCGAGGATGGCTACTTTTTCGATGTCATCTCCTACGGTATCCGGAGCATGCCCGGCTATGGGCAGCAAATTCCGGTGGCCGACCGTTGGGCCATTGTAGCATACGTGCGCGCCCTGCAGCGCAGTCAGTATGCATCGGTGTCCGACGTACCTGAAAATCAGCGCTAACATGGGTATCAAGAGAAGCAATCCGCTGGTATGGTTGCTGGATCCGCTCCAGCCGACTTCGGGTGAAGCCAGTCCGGCCTACCGGTTTACATGGTCGCAGGCGGCATGGCTCATTCCGTTGGCCATAGGCATCGCCGGCCTGGTAATCAGTGCCGTTGGCTGGGCGACCGATCCGAAGCAGTTCTATTTTTCGTACCTGGTCGGTTGGTCGTTCTGCCTCTCGCTCGCCTTGGGTGGTCTCTTTTTCGTCCTCATCCAGCATTTGGTGAAGGCCCGCTGGAGTGTGGTGGTCCGCCGGATCCCTGAAACGCTGCTGTGGTCTTTCCCGCTGCTGGCCATTCTGGGTATCCCGATTCTGCTGGGAATGCATGACCTGTACCACTGGACGCACCTTGAACTGCTGGATCCGACCGATCCCGCGTTTGACCCGGTCATTGCAGGTAAGGAGCCGTACCTGAACGTGCCCTTCTTCGTAGGCCGCCTTGCGTTCTATTTCCTGGTCTGGAGCATCATTTCGTTCAAGCTCTACACCCTCAGCATCCGTCAGGACGTGGAAGGCGGAGCGGACATTCCCGCCAAGCAGCGATTTACGAGCGCGTGGGGACTGGCTGTCAGTGCCATCACGGTTTCGTTTGCAGCTTTCGACATTCTGATGTCGTTGGATCCGCATTGGTTCTCGACCATTTTCGGCGTCTACTTCTTTGCCGGCTCGTTCATGAGCATCATGGCCTTCACGGCGTTCGTGTCCATGCTGTTGCAGCGCCAGGGCATGCTGAAGCAGGCCATCACCACTGAGCATTACCAGGACCTGGGCAAGTTCCTGTTCGGTTTCGTCGTGTTCTGGGCCTATATCGGTTTCAGCCAGTACATGCTCATCTGGTACGCGAATCTGCCGGAAGAGACACTCTTCTACAGACACCGCATGGAGCACGGATGGGAGTACCACAGCGCCGCATTGCTGCTGTTCCATTTCATTCTGCCGTTCCTGATCCTCATTGGTCGCTGGGCCAAACGGCTGCGGCCCCTGTTTGCATTCATGTGCATCTGGATGCTCATCATGCAATGGTTCGACTTGCACTGGATTGCCATGCCGGTCCTGCATGAAGACGCCATGTTCAGCCTCTACGACATTTCGGCATGGCTGGGCCTGACCGGTGTCTTCATTGCCGCGTTCATGTTCCGTCTGAGCCGTCACGCCCTTGTTCCGGAAAAGGATCCGAACCTGGGATCGTCCCTTGCCTTTACGAATACCTGATCCCATGAGTGAAGACATTCACGGTGTCGAGCCGGAAGGAATGAATGCGGGTGCCGTTGCAGGTACCGTCGCTGTATCCATTGTGCTCGTCGTCATTTTGGTCATCGCCGGCTTCTCGATTGCCATGGACCGGTTCGCGGAAGCCAACCTGGACGTGACGCAGATTTCCGGTTATCCATTGAAAGTGGAGACCCGGAATGCCGGAATGGCGCTGTTGACCGGGTACGAGCCCTTGCCGAACGAATCGAATATCTATCGAATCCCGATTGAAAGGGCGATGGAGCTGGTTGTCGAAGAATCCGGCCAGTGACCTGCAAGTACAGGTCCTCCACCCAAATACACTGATTGTGATGTTCGCATGCCTGCGACCGTTGGTCCTTGCAGCAGTCCTACTGCTTGCCGGTGCCGCTCCGAGCGGCGCCCAGGAGGCTACAACGCCGCCGGGGTTCAAGGGTGTGGGTATGGATGAGCAACTGGGTCAGTCCATACCGATGGACATCGAGTTCATGGATGCGGCGGGTAATCCGGTTGCGCTTTCGACGTACTTCGAGTCAGGCAGACCGGTTGTGTTGAATTTCGTCTACCACAACTGCCCCATGCTGTGCAGCGTGCTGGTGGAGAGCTTCACGAAGACCATGACCAAAATGGACTGGACGGTCGGTCAGGAGTTCGATGTACTGACCGTCAGCTTCTCGGCCACGGAAACGCCCGACCTTGCGGCGCGGCAGAAGGAACGCTACCTGACCACACTGAACAGGCCCGGCGCCGAAGACGGGTGGCATTTTCTGACTGGTTCCGAGGAAAACATCCAGGCTTTGGCGGCTGCCACTGGCTTCGAATTCAAGTGGGTTGCGTCACGGGGCGAGTTCGCACACCCGGCAGCCCTTATCTTTCTGTCTCCGGACGGTGTTATTACCCGTTATCTCCATGGGCTCTACTTTGAACCCAAGGACGTACGGAAGGCCATTGTCGAGGCGTCCGAAGGGACTGTCGGCACGGCCATGGATCAAATTCTCCTGTACTGTTTTCAGTACGACCCGGGCGCGAATTCCTACGTGATCCACGCCACCAACCTGATGAAACTGGCTGCTGCGCTGACGCTGCTGCTGATCGGATTGGGACTGTGGATGCTCCGACGGAACGAACGTGTCAAGACACGCGCTCGACTTTCTCACACAACATCCTGATCCCACTCCTATGGGCGAAAATGGAATTTGGCTACCGAACGCATCGTCTTCCCTCGCAGGGGAGGTCGATTCACTGTTCTGGTTTGTCTTCTGGGTAAGCACGATCATCTTTGCCATGGTCGTGCTCGCAAAGCTCTACTTCGTATTCAAGTACAAGCGGAAAAGCGAAAGCGAGGTGCCGCAGCCTGTTCACGAGAGCAAGTTGCTGGAAGCCACGTGGATTGTGGTACCGACCATCCTTGTGCTCATTGTGTTCACATGGGGCTTCGACGTGTTTGTGAAGCTGAGCTCTGCACCGCCGGACGCCTATCAGATTACGGTACGCGGCAAGCAGTGGGTGTGGGAGTATGAGTATGCCGAAGGTGTCGTAACAGCCCAGGACCTGTACGTCCCGGCCGGCCGACCGGTAAAGTTGCTCATGAGTTCGGTGGATGTGCTCCACAGCTTCTATGTGCCGGAATTCCGCATCAAGCATGACGTGTTGCCGAACAGGTATACCACGGTGTGGTTCGAGGCGAACGAGCCCGGTGAATACCAGATTTACTGCACGGAGTATTGTGGCACGGCCCACTCCGGAATGCTTGGAAAGGTCATTGCACTTCGGGAAGATGACTTCCAGGCATGGATCATTGAGCAAAGCCAGGACATGCCACCGGCAGAGCTGGGTGCACAGGTCTACAATGTGCAGTGCTCCGTTTGCCACGCCATCGATGGGTCGCGGAAAATCGGTCCTCCCCTGAACGGACTGTTCGGTACGGAACGGGCCTTCACGGATGGCTCCACGGCCACTGCCGACGAGTCGTACATCAGGGATTCCATACTGAACCCCGGTAGTAAGATCGTGGAAGGATATCCCCCCGCGATGCCGAACGGGTTCGGAACGCTCAGTGCCAAGCAGCTTGACGGCCTGGTTGCTTACATCAAGACGCTCGAATAACCATGTCTGTGAACTACCTCAATCACGACAAGTCCATCAAGTCGTGGATTTACACGCTTGACCACAAGCGGATCGGCATCATGTACATGGTGGCCGTATCGCTTGCGTTCCTTGCAGGTGGCATACTGGCGCTGTTGGTGCGTACAGAGCTTATTGCTCCGGGCGAGACCATCATGGCCGCCGACACCTACAACCAGTCTTTCACGCTGCATGCCGTGCTGATGATCTTCGCGTTCATCATTCCGGCGGTTCCGGCGGTCATGGGCAACTTCGTGCTGCCCATCCAGCTGGGAGCCAAGGACGTGGCGTTCCCCAGGCTGAACCTGGCGAGCTTCTACATCTACCTGGCAGGTGCAGCGATTGCCCTTACGGCGCTCGTAGTCGGGCGCGTCGATGGTGGTTGGACGTTCTACACTCCGTACTCAGCGCGCGTTGGTGACGGAATCCTGTTCATAACGGCCGGTGTATTCGTGATGGGATTCTCGTCCATCTTGACGGGACTGAACTTCATCGTCACGATCCACAAGATGCGTGCACCGGGCCTGACGTGGAACCGGCTGCCGCTCTTCATTTGGTCCATCTATGCCACGTCCATCGTACAGGTGCTGGCGACGCCAGTCATTGGTATCACGATGGTACTGCTGTTCCTTGAGCGTCTGCTCGGCATCGGAATTTTCGATCCAGCCCTGGGCGGGGACCCGGTGCTGTTCCAGCATTTCTTTTGGTTCTATTCGCACCCGGCCGTATACATCATGATCCTGCCGGCTTTCGGCATTGTATCCGATCTGATGGGGACGTTCTCGCGGCAGCAGGTCTCGGGTTACAAGTTTGTGGCTCTGTCCTCCGTAGCCATCGCGTTCCTGGGTTTCCTGGTCTGGGGACACCACATGTTCGTGTCCGGTCAGTCGGCCGTGTCATCCATCGTGTTCTCCCTGATTACCTACCTCATCGGAATTCCGACGGGCGTCAAGGTCATCAACTGGGTGCAAACGATGTACAAGGGGTCTGTTTGGCTTCAGACACCGATGCTTTACGCCCTCATGTTCCTGTTCACGTTCTCGATCGGTGGGTTCACGGGTGTTATGCTGGGCGTTCTTGCGATTGACGTCCACCTCCATGACACGTACTTCGTGGTCGCCCACTTCCACTATGTGATGATGGGAGGCAACGTGATTGCCGCACTGGGAGGTCTGCATTACTGGTGGCCCAAGATGACGGGCAAGATGTTCAACGAGACGCTGGGGCGCATTGCCGCTGTGCTTGTGTTCATCGGTTTCAATACGACATTCTTCCCGCAGTTCATCATGGGAGCGCAGGGAATGCCGCGGCGCTACTACGACTACCTGCCCGAGTTCACGAACCTGCATGTACTGTCGACCCTGGGGTCGTACATCCTGGGTGTGGGTCTTTTCCTCATCATGTTCTACCTGATCCACTCGCTGTTCCGTGGCAAGAAGGCCGGGCCGAACCCGTGGGGCGCACTTACGCTCGAGTGGACGCATACGACGACGCCACCGCATCCGCACAACTTCGAAGAGACGCCCATTGTCACGCGTGGTCCCTACGACTACCACTTGGCTCCGGAGCTCTTCGGTGGTGACGGTGCATCCGGTGACGGTCACAAGCACGAAGCCGATATTTCAGTCGCCGACAGCGGCGCATCTGTCTGAATCAGTAACCCGGGCTCATAGCCGAGCCTTCAATCAATTTTCGGACCATGGCTACACCCGCCGACCATCCGGCCCATCTCCAACATCACTTCGTGTCGTCCGACCAGCAGTTCGACGCCGCGAAGATGGGGATGTGGTTGTTTCTGATTACGGAAATCCTGTTGTTCTCCGGGATGTTCGTTGCCTACACCGTGTACCGGGTGTGGCACCCCGAGGTGTTCACGCACATGTCGGACCTGCTGGACTGGCGTCTTGGCGGTTTGAACACCTTGGTGCTGCTGGCATCGTCCTTCACGGTAGCGTTGGGTATCCACTACGCCCAGACGGACAACAAGAAAGGGTTGGTGATCAACCTGATCCTGACATTCGTGTTTGCATGCGTCTTCCTCGTGGTGAAATACTTCGAGTACGCGGCCAAGATCGAGCATGGCATTGTGCTGGGTAGCGGATTTGCGCCTCACGGCGTGTCACACGGCGTCGATTATTCCACGTACAATGACCTGTTTGCGCAGCAGTTTTTCTCCATCTATTACGTGATGACCGGCATCCACGGTTTTCACGTGTTGGTCGGAATGGGCCTGTTTGCCTGGATAACCGTCCGCGCCATCAAGGGACAGTTCTCGAGTGCGTACTACACGCCGGTTGAATTGTGCGGCCTGTACTGGCACTTGGTGGACATCATCTGGATCTTCCTTTTCCCACTCCTCTATCTCATCTGAGTGCGTCATGTCCCACGCTGAACACCACATTACGCCCATCAAGACGCTGGTTGCGGTCATCCTGACCCTCTTCGTGCTGACGATCCTTACGGTCGTGACATCGCGCATGAACCTTCACGGACTGGATGTGCCTGTGGCCATTGCAATTGCGTCGACCAAGGCCGCGCTCGTGGTCATGATTTTCATGGGCCTCAAGTACGACAACAAGGTGAACTCGCTTGTATTCGGAATAGGCTCGTTGTTCGTAATCGTATTCCTGACGTTCACGTTGCTCGATACGGCATTCCGCGGTGACCTCTCCAACACGCAGAGCGGTACCATCATGGAAGAAACGCGGGACAACGAGGCACTTCAGGCACGCGAGCCCGATCCGGCTGGCCTCCAGTTCAATCGTTCAAACGAGTAGCGTTCGTGTAACACATGGGCCCGTTCGTGCGTCCATGGAGTGGATATCACCTGAATGACCCATGTCGATCGTCTTCATCCTTGTCGGAACGCCCATCCTGTTTCTGATGATGGTATGGGTCGTCGTCACGGCGTGGCAGATCCTGCGGCCTGAAGAGCCGATAGCGTTGGAAGATGATCCTGGGTACGTGCGCAAGCAGCGCCTGCTCAAAGGACACGTATCACGGGTGCGGTTCCAGGAAATCCGGGAACTGGAGCGCGAACGGGCGCCCGCTGGACCCGATTGTGATGAATACTCCCTCTTCGACGGGGTTTCCTATGGCGTGCCCGTGTCCTGGTATGCGGACCTTGATGAGAGGAAGAATTGACTCAGCTGTCAGCAGGCTTCAGAAGGCCCGGAATCCGGGCATTGAGGAATGTGGCCAACTTCTGATGTGAGGCCGACAGGGTTTTGCGGAGATTGGCATCTTCCACACCCATGTGGCCTGATACCACCTTGACGATCTGGCATCTGACCCCGTGCGTTGCTGCCACGTAGGCTACCGCATATCCCGTCATGTCGCTCATGTCGGCAATCCGCTGCCAGTAGCTCAATTCCGATGCGCCTTGTACGGTATGATCCTGGGTAACCAGCGTACCCTGTGACAAATCCTCGAACGGAATGGCCAACGGCATACGGGGGTACGTCGGCGCCGACAACTCTATCCGGTCTCCCTCGAACACCTGAGAAACGGACACCAACTGTCCCGGTGTCAACTCGTCGGAGAGGGCCGTGCACGTTCCTGCGTGCAGCACCATGCTCAAACGGCGTTCCCGGAGTAGACGCTCGGTACGAAGGGCGCCCTTGATCTTGCCAACTCCTACGACGGACACGAGTATGTCATCGTCGTGAAAATTTTCTCCTTCGCCCAGGCCATCGAAGCGGCCACGTTGGTAGGAAGCGAGGAACGGCTGGGCTTCCTCCACGGTTGAAAAAACTATTCCGATCATCGAACAGCGACGTGGCTGGGTAGTTGGTTGGGTGGGACGTAAGAAACGAAAACGCTGGACGGTATGAAAGTCACGGAATTGCTCGCAGGGGCCGAAGCCCCCCAGATCTCGTATGAGATCGTACCGCCGCGTCGTGGAGGGTCAGTTGCGGAAATATTCGAAATCATAGATGGCTTGCAGGAGTTCGATCCGCCCTTTGTGGACGTCACGTCCCATTCGGCACAGGTCTACTACGAAGAGCAGACAGACGGTTCCTGGCGACGCCATGTAAAGCGAAAGCGGCCGGGGACGCTGGGGCTATGTGCAGCCATAAAGGGACGCTACGGAATAGAGACCGTTCCGCACCTGTTGTGCAGGGGGTTCACACGTGAGGAGAGCGAGGATGCGTTGATTGAGCTCCATTACCTTGGTATTCACAACGTCATGGCCCTCCGTGGGGATGACAGTGGGTTCCGCAAGCCCATATCCGGAGATCGTACGCGGAATGAGTACGCCGTTGATCTGGTCCGGCAAATCGACGACATGAACCACGGGCAATACCAAGAGGAACTGATTGGTGCATTTGCTACCGATTTTTGTGTAGGAGTCGCCGGATATCCGGAAAAGCACTTCGAGGCCCCGAACCTGTCCTGGGACGTACAGAACCTGAAAGCGAAAATCGATGCCGGAGCAGGTTATGTGGTCTCCCAGATGTTTTTCGACAATGAGCAGTTTCTTCCGTTCCTGGATCGATGCCGCAGTGTAGGAATCGAGGTACCCATTCTGCCGGGCCTGAAGATCATTACCCGCAAGCGTCAACTCCAGACGTTGCCATCCACCTTCCATGTGCACATCCCGGAAGCACTGTCGCAGGAAATAATGGAAGCGGACGATCGCCATGTTCCGGAGATCGGTATCCGATGGGCCCTGTCGCAATGTGAGGGACTGTTGGAAGCCGGTATTCCGTACCTGCATTTCTACATCATCCAGACGCCGGAGCATGTCCGGGACCTGGTGAAGCAACTGCGTCGGCTGGCGTAGCCCCTGTTACTGGGGTGCGAGGGACAGGTACCGATCTTCCAGGGCCCGCATGAGGCGTGACCCTTCGGCCGTGGCGTCGTCATGTCCGGCAAGGTGCAAGACTCCATGCACGATGTATCTGCATATTTCGTCCTGCACCGTGGTCTCGAATTCAGCATGGCGCTCTCTGGCGGTCTCGACATCGACGTAGACCTCGCCCTCGAGTCCATCCGGACCATCGTCGACCAGAAAGGACAAGACATCCGTATCGAAGTCGTGGGAAAGCCACTCGACATTCAGGGCTGTGACCGTTTCGTGTCCTGACAGGACAACACCTACCGACGACCACGTCTTGTTCTCACCCGACAGGACAGTCTCTACCAGCGCTGTCACGTACCCTTCAGTGGGAAGATCTGATGTGTCCGCGATATCCACGTCCACCGAAACACCGGGCATTACTGGAGATCTCCGAACAGGTCTTCGGTGACGGAAAGAGCCACGGTGCTCATGATGAGTTCCGGCGGTAACTGCGTGAAGTCCGTCGAGAACAGACTGGCATCCACATTGGCATACAGGGAGCACCCTGCTTCCCGTTCGACAACCAGACCGTTGGCGGTATCGCCGCTGCGGGCGACAAAAATGACCTCACCCAACTCCTGGCTGGCCTTGAAGCCCGTGCATCCCTGGATTTGTAGGAATGAGCTGGCCGCATAGACGGAAACTAGGCTGGTCGTACCACCATCCGGAAGGTGTACGACGCAATGGATTTCCAGCGTGATGCGTCGACCACTCTGTTCGTCCTGCAACTCGAAACGTGCAAGATCGTCACTGCGCTTGGACGTGACGCCGAGCACCTGCTCGATCCGCTCGATATCGGTATCTGAAAATGTGTACGCCATGGGGGCAGGGGCCGAGCAGTGCCGACCATTGAATACGAAGCGAAAGATAGCCGTCGCTGCGCCGAAATACAACGAATCAGGACCTCGACACGGCGACTCACGTATGGTACGGAGACAGATTCTCAGGTTGCACGAACGATTATGAACTCCTCATTCACCCAGCGTCGATGGGCCGTCACCGGGGCGTTATTGGCCGCTGCCAGTGTCGTTCTGGGGGCCTTCGCAACGCATTCACTGAAGGAAATGTTGACCCCGGACAGGCTTGAAACCTTCCGGACAGGCATTTCCTATATGCAGTACCATGCACTTGGTATCCTGGTGTGTTCCCAATGGATGACCGAGGCTGATTCCACGCGCGCAGCCTGGGCAGCACGCCTGTTCGTCGCGGGGATTGTCCTGTTCACAGGAAGTCTGGCTACCCTCTCCATCACGGGGATGACCTGGCTTGGTGCCGTGGCTCCGATTGGAGGCCTGGCCTTTATCACCGGTTGGGTCATGCTGGCGATTGCCGTCAGCCGACCTCGTCTTCCTCGAACAGGAGCGTGATGCTCGGCGCCAGGTTGTGCTTCTCCGCAAGCTCCAGCAGGGCCTTCGAGACAGCGTCAGGGTGGTCGTAGGTTCCTACTTCCCGACTGTCGACAGCGAGCGCATACCCGATGTCATCGGCCGATCCCGGCTCGTAGTCTTCCCATTCGGTGGCTTCTTCGAGCACGAACAAGCCATCTTCCGGGGCAAAGGACGCAACGTACCGCTCCTTGTGCGATGACATGTCGACCAGGCTCAGATTTCCGAGGGCCTCGTATTCCTCATCGTAAAACAGGGTCTCAGCGATGAGACGTAGAGCGAACGTGTTGAGGTTGAACGTAGACATTGGGGCGCCTCCCGATAGGTGACAGCGTGATTAAACCGAAAGATACGCTGCAAGGAACGGTTCCGCATCGGCACGTTCCAGAATCCGCACATCCGAACCGAAAACACGTGCAAAGTGCATGGCGATCCGGTCTGCAACCAACTGCATTTCGACCGGGCTCCCGGTTTCCACTTCAAGCGAGGTTACGCCGCGATCCTGGATGCCGCACGGGACAATCATGTCGAAATGCCCGAGGTCCGGGGCAACATTCAACGCGAACCCGTGCATGGTAACCCAGCGACTGCATCGAATACCCATGGCACATACTTTCCGCTCCTCTCCGGGTGGGTCCAGCAGCCATACGCCTGTGCGCCCCTCAAGCCGTCCTGTGTTCAGTTGGAAATCGGAACATGTCCGGATGATGACCTCTTCCAGTTCACGCAGGTATCGGTGGATGTCCGTGTAGTAACGGTCCAGGTCGAGAATGGGATAGCCAACCAGTTGTCCTGGACCATGGTAGGTAATGTCTCCTCCCCGGTCAATCTGCACAAAACTGGCTCCTTCTGACGCCAGCTCGGCATCACTGGCCAGAAGGTTCGCCCGGTCCCCACTCTTACCGAGCGTGAAAACGGGAGGGTGTTCCACCATCAAGAACACATGCTCCAGATCCTTCGGAGCGTCCGAACGCTTGTTTGCGACGAGTTTGTCTTGCAGGCGCCGTTGCAGTGTCCAGGCCGGTTCGTAGTCCATCCGACCCATTCTGCACACGACCACCCGGTTAGTTGGCGATGCTGACACGGATGTTGAACGTTCCGTTGATGTTGACAGCCGACGGCTGACGGGAGTCTTCCGAGTCGAACTTCTCGTACTTCAGAGTGAAGTTGGCCGACACGCGGTTTGAAAATTGATACCCGATCTGGGGCGTAATGATGGTTCTCGTGTGCGCCGTGACGAGCGAGACGTTGTCGCCGGCCAGTGCATCTTCCAGGATGAATTCAGGATCGGTGATGGCCTGTTCCAGCGCACGGCGCAGGCGCAGGCGCTGGTCAGCCGTTTGGGAGCGTGAAATGGTGAGGTTGACGTTGACCCTGTTCTCAAGCCGCTTGCCACGCATGAAGGGCAGTTTCAGTCCCGTTTTCTGGTAGCCGAGCGTGACACTCAATTCGTCGGTGCGGCTGTCGCTGACTTCGAAGTTGGCCGTGGAGAGCGAGAAGGAATTGCTCTTGGACCACGCAACGTTGGTCTGGATTTGTCCCTTCCAGGACAGGTCCACGCCAATGAGCGGCTGGAATCGTTCGTTGATGCGCACGTTCCCGGTCTGGAACTCCTCGATTGGCGATTCGATGCGTGCTCCGCCAAGGTCGATCGTATTGAGCGATCCGTCATCGGAGAACTGGCTGTTCGTGCGGTACTCGGTAGAGTAATCGGCATTATATCCGTGCCGGACCGATGCGCTCTGGACCAACCGGCGCAGCAATGGCCATTTCCCAAGACCAGAATACGTGATGGTCCAGGACGGGCGCGGGAAGGGCAGCAGATTGCGACTGTCTACCGTGCTTCCGTTGCGGATGTACGCTCTCCGGAAGTCGTCTGCGACGGAAGCATTCGAAAGTACTACCCGGCCGTTTCCGTCCGCATCCGGTACGGTGATCGGATTTTCTTCCCCGGTTGCAGCCAGGTCACTCGTGAACGTTCCGAGCTGTGCCGAGAACAATTCCAGGTAATCGGACCCGAACGCCCAGACAGAGGCCTTGTTGGTGCCTTGCTGGGTCAACGTGGTGTCGACGCCCAGGAACTCTCCCGTGAACTCATCGACCACCGGGCGGAAGGTAAACGTCTCGCCCGTCTGGAAGTCCAGACTCCAGTTCAGGTTGATGGACAGCGCCTGCGAGGGGTTCAGGGCTGTTCGTCCCTGAAACCGGTCGGCATCGCTGAGGACATCCGACACCTGGAGGGACGGATCGATGAGTCGATTCCGGATATCGAACTGCCGCTCCAGGCCCAAGCGGTACGCCAATGAAGGTCCATTGCCCCGGAATGCATCGAGCAGGCTGTATTTGGTCGCCACATCGATGATCTGGCCATTTTCGTCCAGGACGGGTGTGCCGACGTTCGAGGACTGGGCGGAACGGGTTCCCGTATAGGTCACGTTGAAATCGCGTACGCCGGTGACTGCCAGGACCGTCTGGCGGCCCAGGGACTTGATGCGTCCACCGAAGCCGGGTCCAGTGTCTTCTTCGCCGTCGCCTGCTTCTGCGGCCGCCGCGCGTCCTTCAGCAGGCAACGTGTCCGGTAGCTCAATGCCGGACTCCTCGGCCCGTTTGCGGGCCTCACGGGCCTTCTGCCGGGCTTCACGGGCCTTCTGCTTGCGTGATTCCTCAGCCTGACGGGCCTGCGCATAGGCCTTCTGGGCCTTCTCCATCTTGTCGTAGAATCCGAACTTGCGGAACAGGTCCTGGAATTTCAGGGAGAGGCCTGAGCGCATGGTCACCGAATTCCGGATGGATGCACCGGTGAGTCGGCCTACGGCACCGTTCTGCCAGTCGAACTGAGCGCCATAGGTGATGTCCTGGATTTGGATCCAGTTCAGGAAGTTCACGCTCTGAAGACGGGGTCGCAGGCTGGCCGTAACCTGCTGGCTATGTCGTTCCGGCCGGGGCTCGATGGACCCCGACAGGAAATCACTGACCACCGACGGACCCTTCAGGGGCGCCAGGTTCGATGTCTCAAATGCGCTGAGAGCCTGAGTGGAGTCGATGACGCCGGCAGCGAGGGCCTCGTTGATGGTGAACCCGCGGAAGGTGGTATCGGTCAGGACCACGCTGTAGAGCGTGTCCACGCCCGCCGCATTCAGGTTCATGTCCGTCGACGAGTCGAAGCTCAGGTTCAGGAAGCTGAATGGATTGTACTGGAAGGCAAAACCACGCTTGTGCGAAAACGTGTGCTTTTCGCGATCCGGGAATCGGATGCTGAGGGGCGTACTCGACGTATCCGTTGACGACACGAACGGGCGCTCCCTCGATTCGGAGAAGCTGCGCGTGAAGGACCCTGTTGTCGAGACACTCGTGGGAACGTAATTCAGGGCCAGGTTGCCCAGTTTGTTCAGGACCGGGATGGGGTCGAGGAAGAACAGGGGCCTGACTGTCCGGGATTTCCGGGACGAGAACCGGTACGCCGCTGAACTGGACCATCGCCAGGAGTCGTTCCGGATCTGGGTCGGACTGCGTGCCTCGGACTGGGACTGTGAGTATGAGAGGCTTATTCCGTCGACCGTGTTCCGGATCAGCTTGTTGCGCGAGTTGGTCTTGCTGAGACGCGTCGACAGACTTCGGGTGAACGAATGGGTTTCGGCCGATTGGATGGCGTTGGTCTTCTGGGCTTCCTTTTCATTCGCGTCCAGGTCTTCCCGCTCGTCAATCTGACTCAGTATTTCCTCAAGCCGCACGTCACCGCGCGTCGGCGAGAACCGGGGCGTTGTGGTGTTGGACTGCACCTGCACGTTTACGGGCGCCGTCCACCCGAACCGGTCCGGAATGATCTTGTTGGCGTTGATTTCCGTCGTCACGCTCCAGTTGGCGATGTTGTTCTGCTCCCGCTCGCCCAGGCTGGATGACAGGGATCCGAAGCCATCGGTCTGCCGGTTGATGCTCGCCTTGATGCGGCCCACGTCAGCCAGTTTGATGTCGGCATTCGCGAGTGACGCCCAGCCGTTTGTCTCATCATAGCCAGCCACTCGAAGCTCATTTATCCAGATGGAGATGTCCTCCAGGATATCCTCGTAGGCTGTGCTTGTGGAATCGGCGGCATTACGGATGCCGATCACGATCGTGTTCACTTTGCCCAAAGACGGCGTGCCCTTGATACCGATACGCGTACCAGGAGGAGCGAACTCGGAGGCATCAGGCACGTCCGAACTGACCAGTTCACCTCCGAGGACGTTGTAGAATACGCTATCGGTGGGGAAGGCCTGGTTGTCACGGGCTACCTTCAATTGGTTCAACGCCGACAGGACAATGTTCATGGGCCCGAGGTCCTGGAACACGCCATTGTAGTCGACACTTGTCTGCCACAGGACATCCGGCGATCCAGCGGTTTCGGAGCTGGGGGTCAGCGGTTGTTCGTATTCGTAGTAGTCGTTGGTTTCGTTTGCACCCAACCGGACGAACAGGCGGGCTTTGGAGCGTGCTTCATCGACCGGTAGCGTGGACAGGTCCCGGCCATCGGCCAATTGTCCGTGGGCGTGCACGAACATCCTCAGGTTTGAGTACTTGAGCAGATCAATTGCCTGCGTCTGGGTCTTGAAAATGGCTCGCTGAGACCCCGGAAGCAGGTTCTCCACGCGAAGGACAAGGGATTGCTCACGGGCATTCTGCACGCGGCCCGATGCCAGGCGTGACTGGCTCACCACAGCGCCAATGGGCGGCGAGTAGACGTCGGCATTTTCCTCGTTGTTGATACTGGAAATCGTCAGGCGTGTGTCACTGAACGTGGTATCGAACGGAGTGTCGTGCTCGAGCGTGATGCGCTCCGACTTCTGCCACTGGCTGCCCACGAGCTCCAGCGAGGCGAGGCGGAGGGTGAACGGAACGTCGTGACCGGTCGTCCAGATACGCATGGACTCGATGAGCGAGAAGTCCTGGATATCGCCCACCTGGCGCGTGAATTGCTGCACCGGAATTCGGACCTGGTACCAGCCGGTACCCACGCCATCTGCTCCGGCGATTTCGCCGACGATGTAATCATCGACCCGGGTGGGTGCGGCCAGGGAGTCCAGCGCGGCCCGGCTGAGCGGAATCTCGTACTGGAAGTAGCTATTTTCGGTATCGACTGTCGAGTTCAGGTTGCGATCTTCCGAATCCGGAAAGCGCGAGTTGCCTCGTGCCACCGATGTGTTCGTGGCCAGTTTTGTCTGCGACTCGAACGCATTCAATTCCTGTCCGGCGAAGTAGTGCACGAACCGCTGCTGGAACGTGGCCCTGTTCGGGAAGAAGGATGAGTTCTCGAAATACTGCTCGTTCCCGAAGTAGTGGTAGTCATCTCCCGATGGATCGGCGAGCGCCTTGGCAACTTCGGCTCGGTATCGGGGGTCGGGGTCGTTTTGATTCAGATGCGCCAGGAAGTCTGCAAAATGCGTCTGTTCCGTGGCAAACGGAGGGTAGTCCGTGAGGTTGGTCGACGACAACCCGTCAAGCCCGAGATCCTCTGTCCGCCGTGTGGCATCGTCCACGTCGACCACCGAGTTCTGCGTTCCGTTCGGCACGCGTGCCCAGTTCAGGACGCCGCTTTCCGTAATGGTCGTGGTAGACAGGCCGTCTTCGTTGTTGAGCTTTTCGTCGGGCAGGATATCCTCGGAAATGGATCCCAGGTCCACGTACAGTCGGGCGTCGCGTCCTGCATCGTTGGTTGCGTTCTCCGGGAACGGGCGCATCACAAACTCTACGAAGTCGATGTTCTTCAGGCTGAAGTCGGTAAACCCTTCCGGCAGGCGCTGTGTCATGCCACCCCAGGCATCCTTCGGGTTGTTCAGGTACCCTCTCAGGTCGCGTGTGAAGTTGTACGGCCCGCGCGTCAGCGGGTTGAAGTACATGTCGAACGTCTCGAGCGACGGGTCTATCTCGGCGCGTGTGTCCCGGTTCGGAAACACTTCGTCAATGCGGAAAATCCGGATGGCATCTGCGCTGTGGGCAATTGTAGGGATTTCCTGAAGCATGTTCGCATTGATGCGATACCATGCAAACGAGCCACGCCAGTTCGTGCGCAGTGAGTCGGCCTGGCGACTCTCGTCTACACCGAGCCGGTCCACCGCTCCGATGGAGTCAGGCGCACTGGAGAGAGACCATGAACCCGGCTGCATGAGCGGGAACGTGTTTTCGAAGCCCTCGAAGTCGTCCACGTACGACGTTCCGCGCAGCTCATCCCTGTTGAAGTCCCGGCCGGCATCCTGCAAATCCCGTCGTGTACGGTCAAAAGCTATCGTTTCGGTATGGTTCGGGCGCAACTGCGCGAACTCACCAGACAATGAAACGGACGATGGCTCGCGTGTCTGCAGCAGCGGCACCTTGTCAATGGCACGGGTCATCCACCGCGGCTCGAGCTGGATGGCACCGTCAAGACCCCAGATTGTATTGGAAATGGGCTCCTCGCCGATCCTGAACTTGTCTATCGGGGATTTCTGGTTGAGGCGCATGACCGTGCCTCCGAACGAAAACCGGGTGTCGCGTACGTAGTCGGCCCGTAGCCCGAGCAGCGTCTTTTTTTGGATGTTGAAGAACGAGTTCTGCTCGAACTCGATGTTGATATCCCGACCGGCAGTCAGGAAAGCCGGATTCACGATCTGGACCGATCCCGTACCGGAGTAGTCCGCCACGAAGTCCGTTCCCTCGGCCAGTGGCGTACCACCGGACGTCACACGGACCGAACCGGGTACCAGCCCCGAGAATGCCCGCAAATCGTAAAAAGATTGTACCGACCCTTTGTAGGAGCCCCGGATGCGGTACACATCATGCTGGCTGTCGCGGCGAGCATTGGCTTTTTTCTGCGAGTACAGGACGTCAAATACCAGCAGGTCCTCCAATTGAGCCTTGGCATCCGGAGATCCCGGTCCTCCCTGGATCACATTTGCGAGGCGACTACCGAACGGCTCCAGGTACGGAAAAATGAGTGTTCCGTCCCCGGGATTGATGGTGTAGTTCACCAGGAAGTCGAAGAGGTCATCCGGAGACAGTGCCTGGTCCTCGTTCACACGGTCCAATCCAGTGATCTGCAGAACGGTCTGCGTTCCACCCACACCGGGCAGCGTGCGAGATGCCGTCTGTCCGGGCGGCTCGTAGTAGATCTGGAGCTCGAAATCGGACGGTTGGATTCCGCGGCCCGGCAAGCGGTAAATGTTGCGCAGCTCCATGTACCAGGCTGCAGGGTTGAATCCCGTTTCGGGAGATGGCTGCCGTAATTGCACCGGGCGGAGCAGTTTCAGGACCAGCTTGTCCTCGTTCTGTCCACCGTCTGAACCGCCTGTTTCAGTGGAGAAATCACCCACCTGGAAGGTCCGGCCGCCGGCACGATATCGGAACGACACGGCCAATGCCTCGCTTTCCTGGACGCGCTGTCGCAGGGTGATATACCCCAACACCTCATCCACGTCGTAATCCCGGCCGCGTTCGAGTCGTTTGAACTTACCCACCTGGAAATCGGACGACGACATGTTCTTGGTCGTCTCGAGGTAGGACCCGGGCGATGCATTGCCGTTCCGCAATTCCGTGTCCACTTCGCCACCGGGCGCATCATCGTACTGGTCACGATCGTTGTTCGGCAACAGTTGCGCTGTGTACTCATTTGCCTGGGAAAGCATGTCGACCGATTCCGCAAGGTCAACCATGGCAACGGCCTGCCGCACGTTTTCCTCTTCGGGACGTGTCGGCATGAGCTTCCAGACCTCGATTTCGGCAATACGTTCGAATCCGTTGGCTACGCGGATGTTTGGCGGATCGGCCAGGGCCTCCTCCCATCGGTTACGGAAATAGTAACCCAGGAAAAAGTGTGTGGCCTCGTCGTAATCGGTGGGGCGCAGGTCGTATTCCGTGGCCTCGGAGCCGCCCTCGATGTTCAGGCTGCTTGCCTGCCCTTCCTGCTGTGACATGACCGTCGTAAGGCGTACACCACCCACCTGGAGCTCACTCTTGATACCGAACAGGCTCTGGCCGCCACGAATGAGCGTGGACGGGGTTTGCAGAGTGACGTTTCCGGCCTCGATTTTCTGGATGATCTCATCCTCGTAGCCGGTGTACTCCAGGCGCAGTTGATTCTGGAAGTCGAACTGGTTCCGGGAGTCGTACTTGACGTTGATACGCAGCTTGTCACCGATCGTACCGGTAATTCCGAGGCTCAGGTCCTGCTTGAATTCCGGATCCAGCTGGGAGGGCCGGCCTGTAACCGATACCTGCTGGTCACTCTTCCGGTAGTCGAATCCGGCACGGATGTCGGCGGTGCCATTGACGCGCAAATCCACCTCGGGCTTCCCGAAAATGGTGGTAAAGGCGCTGGTGCGACCGCCGGGTACAACGACGTTGAAACCAAGACCCCCGCGGCGGGCCCGTTGCTGCTCCCGTTGACGCTGCACGATGAGCTCCTGCCAGTTGGCATCCAGGTCATAGCCCAGGCGCGCCTGGCGGTAGCGCTCATAGTCGAGGGTGACGGGATCCCGGACTTCCATCTGGCCCACCTTTTCGACCGACCGGTATTCCATGGCCGTCGTATCGAAGCGGACTTCGTGTTGCCACCGGCGTCCGAGGGGGATGAAGAACGGCCTCGTATTACGCGGGAAGATGGATGCATTGCGCGGATCTTTCCATCGTCTCACGTATCCGTAAACCCGTGCGGAGTCTGGCCATATCAATACGACCGAGTCGGCAAGGAGGCTGTCGGCCAGCAAGCTGTCCAGTGAAACGTAAACCGTATCGGTATCGGCACGGGCAATGCTCATGGCATGCTGCCGGAAATCCACGAGATCCTGTCGCGTGGATGCCGCACTGACCCACGCCATGGACAGTACGAACAAGCCCAATACGGCAGCTACGGCGTGGCGAAGCGGCCGGGTGGCATGATTGGAAGATACAGGCGTATCGTGCACAGGACAGAAGGAACCGTTGATGTCAGATCAGTAGCGGAACGATCGATACGCGGGAAGGGCTTGTTTTTGGACAGACGGAGCGTACACGACTCCGGATTATTTGTTCTGTGCAGATTGGTCTACCAGAGTACGGATTTTCGGGCCCGTGTACCCAATGGCATACAGGGCATTCCGCGATCACCCATCGAAGAACGCAACCGGAACAGGTCTGGCACCTTGCGCCGTACAACGCCGTCACGCCACAATGAACCAGAGCCCGATGGATATGCCCGACACAGATTCCCCAGTCGTTGTTGTGTTCGGAGGGTCCGGTCGCCTCGGGCGCCATTTGGTGGCAGGTTATGCAGGTGCGGGCTACCACGTGGTGGCACTCGACAGGTTCGGAACCGATCATGCCGACGCCGGAGTGACCTCGCTGGAGGTGGACTGTCTGGACGAAGGCGCTGTTCGACGTGCATTCGATTCCGTGATGCGTCTGCACGGCCGGCTTGATTCCGTGGTACAGACCGTGGGCATGTGGGGTATGGCGCCGCTCCTCGAAACAAGCCTTTCCGATTGGGCGCGGATGCTGGATGTGAATCTGACTTCCACGTTCCTGTGTTTCCGTGAGGCCGCAAGGGTCATGCAAGGGACGGGTGGTCGGCTCATCGGAATTACATCGCAGCAGGGTGTGGAACGCGGTGCGCCCCAGCAGGGCGGATACTCAGCCGCCAAAGCGGGCGTGCTGCGGCTCGTGGAGGCCGTCGCGGCAGAGTACGGAGGTCAGGGTTTGACGGCACACGCGCTGGCGCCATCGACCATCCTGTACGGAGACGATTCTTCCGCAGGTGTCCGTGTCGACGACCTCGTTTCCATGTGTCTCTACCTTTCGGGTCCGGCGGGAGCCGCCCTGAACGGGTCGGTGATCCGCGCATTCGGCCAGTAAGGCGTTCAAGCGCCGTTCAGAGGTCTCTCCACGACTCGGTAATGGGCAGTCCGGCTTTCAGGACGGAGTCGTGGAACGCCTGAAGGGGTACCACGCCCTCGGGGGCCCCGACGCCACCCTTGCGGACCGAACCCGACGCCAACTGCATGGCAATCGTTGCCGCCGTGATGGACGTACACCGGCGAATGGAGGTCATGTTGCGCTCGGTATCGAACGTGTCGATCATCTGGTACGTCAATTCCTGTGCGCGGCCGTCCTTGCGGCCGCATACCGTGATGCGCAGCAAGACGGCATCCTGGTAGTCTCCGCCCATCCGCTGTCTCATGCGTCGTGCCAGAACGTCCCGGTACGTAAGATGGGTACGGACATCGATGTTCTTCTCCTCGCCGAAGCCAAGCGCAAGCAGGAACTGCATTTGCTCGGCATGGCCAGGCCACCGGATGGTCTTATGGTCGATGGACTGGAGTTCCGGGCCCGATGCCGTCCGAACGGTTTCCAGGGTCCCAGCGGTGAGAAAGGCTTCCATCTGAGCGAAAGCACCCGGAAACTGGATACGCTCAATACCCGACAATGGGTCTTCCACGATTTCGACTCCGTTTTCCAGACGCACGACCGGTGCCGTGTAATCATCCAATAACTTTTCGGAGGACCACGAGATACGGAAGTTGAACGGTGGCTCCGGGTGCAGCGGGACGTCACCTGCACGGATCCGGATGGATTCTACCTGGTCGAATTGCTGCGCGCCGAGCAGCGCAAGCATATTGGCAAGCCCGGGGTCCAGACCGCAATTCGGAACCACCCACAATCCGTGTTCTTCCGCGAGACTGTTCAGCTTGTACTCCTTCTGCAGAATGGCATGGCTGCTGCCAAGGTCGCAAAAGTGGCTTCCGATGGTCAACGCAATGCGGGCCAGGGCTGGATTCAGCGCTGGAGCCGATGCGGCAACGATACAGTCACTATCGCTCAGGATCGACGCCATTGTACGGTCGTCCCGTGCGTCGACCTGGAATGACCTCAGTTTCGGGCTGTCCAGCGTGTCATGCAGTTTCTGCAGCGACCGGGTATGGGCGTCGCAGATCTGGACCAGGGAGACGTGATCGTGCTCAATCAGGTGCTGCGCAATGGCAGAGCCCATATGACCGGCACCAATAATGGAAAGCTTCATCCGGGAAATTCACGGGATAGGTGGAGTCCTAAGATACGGATGGAAGGACCGGGGACTATATTCCATGTACGTCGAACAGCCCCGAGGCAATAATCATGGCAGCGTACAAGGGAACGATCGGTATACTCACGGGAGGCGGAGACGTGCCCGGGCTGAACCCGGCCATCCGCGCCGTGACCATCCGCGCCATCCGGGAGGGGTACAGGGTTCTTGGTATCCGGCGGGGCTGGGCAGGACTCGTGGACTACGATCCTGATCCGGATGCAGACAACAAGGGGAACGTCCAGGTGCTGACCGAAGAGGTCGTGAACCGGGCCGGGAGAACCGGCGGCACCTTTCTGCACAGTTCGCGGACGCGACCGAGTCATCTTCCGAAAGCCATGGTACCCCCGCACCTCCAGGACCGGTACACGGATGATGTGAACGATGTAACCGATTCCATCCTGTCCAACATCGAATCCATGGGGCTGGACTTCCTCATCCCGATCGGCGGGGATGACACGCTTTCATACGGGCACCGCCTCCACAAGGAGGGTGTCAAGGTGGTCGCCATCCCGAAGACGATGGATAATGACGTCCCGGGCACCGACTACTGCATTGGGTTCGGGACCTGTGTGACCCGGACCATTGAAATGGCACACACGCTCCGTACATCGGCCGGCTCACATGAGCGGTTCCTGGTTGTCGAAGTTTTCGGCCGGTACGCTGGTTTTTCAGCTCTTTTGCCCACCATGGCCGGTGCGGCAGACCGGTGCGTGATTCCCGAGCACCCATTCGATCCCGAGCATCTCACGGAAATGATGTGCTACGATCGGAGCCGACATCCGAGTAATTATTCGGTTTGTCTGGTATCGGAAGGTGCTACGATGATGCACGAAGACACCATGTCGTTCGAGAGCGTCGAGGCGGACCAGTACGGACACCGCAAGCTGGGAGGGATTGGCGACAAGGTCGCAGCGGTCCTGAAGGAGCGCTCGCCGAAATACAACGACGGGCGACGTATCAACGTCGTGAGTCAGCGGCTTGGGTACCTCGTACGCTGCGGGGACCCGGACGCCCTCGATTCCATCGTCCCGATGGCATTCGGAAATCTCGCATTCGACCTCATCCTGCAGGGTACGTCGGGGCGCTTGGTCAGCGTGCGAAATGGCACCTACGACAATGTCCCCATGGATGTCGTAGTCGGTACAAAGAAGGTTGTTGACGTGAACAAGTACTATAACCAGGAGCGTCTCCGGCCCTACTACCACTCATTCAATAGGCGCCCCGTGTTCATCATGACGTCCGATATCTAGCGGTTGCAACCGTCGCCAGACCAATAATGAGCATCAGGAACACGCTGTAGGCGGCCGCCGCCCCGAAGTCGTAAAGCCGCAACTGGGCCAGGATTTCGATGGATATGGGCCGATTGTCGAATACGTACAGGAGAATCGACGATACGAACTCGCCAAGAGCGGTCACCAGCGTGAGCAGCGTCCCGGCCATGATGCCGGGGCCAATCACAGGCAGTACCACGCGCCGCAGCGTGGTGAATGTGGAGGCTCCCAGGTCGGTCGAAGCGTCGGTCAGGCGGTCATCGTACGATTCCAGTGCCGCAGTCGTGGATCGGACCACCAAGGGGATATGGCGGATGAAGTACGCCAGAGGAAGCAGCCAGACCGTTCCTACGAGGGCGGCGCCTCCAGAAAGGGGTGTGGGGCCGGCAAAGGCAACGATCAGGTTTATGGCGATGACCGTTCCGGGAATGGCAAAAGGCAGCGCCGCGAGCACGCGGACAATGGCCCGGCCCGGAATGGTGCCTTTGACAATGAATAGACCAGCCATTACGCCGAACAGTACGTTGGCCACCGTTGCCATGGTCGCCATGCGCAGGGAATTCAGAATGGGGGCAAATACGTCCGGGTCGGACAACAGGCCTGCGTAATTGGCCCATGTATAGGCTTCTGGTAGCACTTGGTAGGTCCAGCTTCCTTCCTTGACGAATGAGATGAGCACCACCGTTGCCACGGGCAGGAGCAGGAACAGCACCATGAGCCCGGACGCACTCATCGCGGCCAGGCGTGCCCACCCTGAAGAGACTGGCACCGCGGGCATGGCAGCACCTTTTCCAGCGGTTCCAGTCGTACGACGACGGTCGAGCTCAATAAGCAGCAGGAATACCAGGCAAATGACGGTAAGCAGGACCGATATCGTAGCCGACATACCCACATTTCCGTTCATCTTGTAATTGTAGATCTGCAGCGTCAGGAAGCTTTCCGTGCCCGCAAACAGGAGGGGGGCGGTGAACGATGCCATGGAAATCATGAACACAAGAAGGGCTGCGCTGACCATGGACGGGCGCAGGTGTGGCAGGATGACACCTGTCATGACCCGAATGGGGCCGGCACCCAGGTCTTCAGCGGCTTCCACCTGGTTCCGGTCCAGCGATTTAAGCGCCGCAGCACAGAATAGATAAAAGAAGACGTACATCGAGTAGACGTGCACCAGCCAGACCGCCCACAGCCCGCCGAACGCAAACGGTACCGATTCCAGGCCCAGCAACAACTGAATGCCGCGCGGCAGCATGCCGCTCTCACCGTACAGAAAGAGAAACGCCAGAACGCCTACGAGGGGTGGCAGTGCGAGGGGAAGCGCCGCGACGGCGACAAGGACCCCGCGTCCAGGAAACTGGAACCGGTGCAGGAGCCATGCCAATGATGTGCCGAGCAGGCCCGCTCCCACGACCGTCCAGAGCGAAATCCAGACTGAATTCCAAAGCGCTTTGCGGTTGGCGGCCCATGCCGATCCAAACAATTCTCCCAGATTCTCAGGCCGCAGTCCCTCCCTGAACACGGAAAATGTTGGCCACACGACGTATCCGAGCAGAACGAACAGCAGTAGTGCGAGAAGCACCAGGTTGGATCGACGTGAAAACAGCATGGGACCCCGGCCTACACCGAGACGCGTCCTTCGAGCGCCCGGGCCAATGTGGCTTCATCTGTGAACTCGAGATCGCCGCCCATGGGAATACCCCGCGCCAGGCGGGATACCGTTACTTCGAACGGTGCCAGTAACTGCGAAACATAGTAGGCTGTCGTATCGCCCTCGACGTTCGGATTCACGGCAAGAATGACCTCCGTGATGGTCTTTGTCGCTACGCGGGCAATCAACTCCCGGATTTTGAGATCGTCGGGGCCGATTCCGTCGAGTGGGGAAATGACGCCTCCCAGCACGTGGTACACGCCGTTGAAGCCCTGGGTCCGTTCAAGTGCCATGACATCATTGGCTTCTTCTACGACACACACAGTGCTCTGGTCACGCTTTGGCGAGGCGCAGATGGGGCACGGGTCATGGTCGGTCACGTTGAAGCAGATGGTGCAAAACTTGACCCGCTCCTTCAATGCAATGAGCGCATCGGCCAATTCCTGGACTTCCGACTTCGGCATTTTCAGCACGAAAGCCGTCAGGCGACGAGCTGTTTTCCGGCCAATGGATGGCAGTTTCGAAAACTGTTCTACGAGGTCTTCGACCGATTCCGACGTGAATTGCATGCGATCAGAGCCCGAACTTGCCGAGGTCCATGCCCGGCGGCATCATTCCGCCCGCAACCTTGGACATTTCCTGTTTGGCCAGGACGGAAGCCTCCTCCAATGCCTTGTTCACACCGGCAATCACGAGGTCCTCAAGGAGTTCGATATCCTCGGGGTCAATCACTTCCTTCTCGATCTTGATGGATGTGATACGCTGCTGCCCGTTTGCCGTCACAGTCACCATGCCACCTCCGGCATCGGCTGTTACGGTCTTGGCCGCCAGCATTTCCTGCGTTTCGGCCATCCGCCGCTGCATATCCATCACCTTGCCGAACATATCGGCCATGTTCATGTCATCGCTCATGGTCTCAGGGTTGAATGAGGACTACCATACGATCTCGCCGCCGAATCGCTCCACGAGTGCTCGCACTGCGGGATTTTCTTCACACTTCTGATCAAGAAATTGACGCGCGTCCTGCTCTGGATCGACGGTGACGTGTTCGTCCGATGTCGTCGGACGCACGTCAAAACTGATGGTATCGACGTGGATATCGGCCTCTTCGGTCAACCGGTGGGCCAAGCGCGCCTTGTCCTGCAGCAGGGTTCTGGCATGGAAATCGTCCGGTACGGCCAGGGTGATGGTGCGGTCGTGGAACGCCGTGACCTTCGTATGACTCATGATGGAGCCCAGTTGCTTTTCCGTTCCCAGCACTTCGGCGACAACACGGGTCCATGCCTTGACGAGGGTGGTCAGGGCATCGGTTGCCTCAGGCTCCAATTCCAATACATCGACATCATCGCTGCTCTGCACAGCGGCAGATGGTTCTTCCGGCGGGCGCCTGCGCTTGATGGCGGGAGCAGGCTGGAACATGGAGGTTTCGGTTTCGGACGATGACCGTCGCGGCGAATCAAGAGCCGGGGCCGGGGTCGCCTTCGGTTCGGGGGCTTGTCTGGAAGGTTCGGGATACGAGCGTGGGGGCTCGGGTGCGGGCTTGGGTGCGGGCTTGGGTGCGGGCTTGGGTGCCGGTTCCCGTGCAGGTTGAGGAGCGGGCTGTGCGGCAGGCTCCGGCGAAGATGTGCGTGATTCCTTGGCCGCCACGGAGAAGGTAACGTTGCCCGCGGCAGCCGCCTTTTCGATCCGGTCCAGGGAAGCCAGGGCCCGCCGCATGTCGACCGCATCGGGCAGGCTGGCCATCCGGAGCAAGGCCATTTCCAGGGCGAGACGTGGCTGGCGGCTGTTACGCAAGGCGTCGGCCGTCTGTCCGATGATGTGGACCAGCCCCATGAGTGTGGATTCCGAAAAATCGCGTGCCTGTGCGGCAAAGCGCTCGCGCGTAACGTCCGTGGCTTCGATCAGGCTCACGTCGCCGACGGTGCGTGCCACAAGCACGTTCCGGATGTGTTCTGCCAGTCCATCCACGAATTCCTGCAGATCATAGCCGGCATGGACGACCTCAGCGACCAACCGGATCATGCCTGCAGCATCCCGGTCGGAGACAGCTTGCATGGACTGGAAATAGAGGTCGTCGTCGACCACTCCCAATGCGAGTGTCAGGGCCTGGTGGGTGACGGTGGTGCCACACAGGGACACGGCCTGATCAAAGACGGAAAGCGCATCTCGGAGAGCTCCATCTCCTTTGCGTGCGATGAGAACCAAGGAGGCATCGTCCACGTCGAGCGACTCGTCGGTGCAGATTTCCTTCAGGCGTTCCACGATCTCGTCGACGGCAATTCGCCGGAAATCGAATCGCTGGCACCGCGACTGGATGGTGGGCAGCACTTTGTGCGGTTCTGTCGTCGCGAATATGAACAGGGCGTGCGGAGGTGGCTCTTCCAGTGTCTTGAGGAGAGCGTTGAACGCTGCATTCGAAAGCATGTGTACCTCATCGATGATGTACACTTTCATCCGGTTGCCCTGCGGGGGGACCCGAACGGTTTCACGCAGGTCCCGTACGTCATCGACCTTGTTGTTCGACGCAGCGTCGATTTCGATGATGTTCATGTTGCGGCCCTGCTCGAAGGATCGGCAGGAGTCGCATGTCCGGCATGGTTCGGACAGGTCACCCCGTTCGTTCGGGGGCGTGGTGCAGTTTATGGCCTTCGCAAGGATACGCGCCGCCGTTGTTTTGCCAACGCCGCGGGGTCCCGTGAACAAATAGGCATGCGCCAGCCGGTCGAGTCGAAGTGCGTTTTTGAGTGTCTCGGTGACATGCTCCTGAGCGACCACTTCGCCGAAGGTCTGGGGGCGGTATTTCCGGGCGGTGACGAGGTACGGAGCGTTGGACATCGGACAGGTCTTTTCGTGTATGCTGTGGTATTCACAGCCTCCCGCGAGGATCCGGGTCAGGGCGTGCCCGGGACGGGAAACAGGGAAGACACGATATGGACCATGAGGCGCCGGCGCAATGCATCGAGATGGGCCATCGACAGTCCGCTCTCCTTGAGAGCTTCCATGCGGACTACATCCATTCGGGCAGCGGCAAGCCACCGCACGTCATCGGCGGACAGGCTGCCCGTGGAGGCCATTGCACTCCATGCACGGATATCGTCCCGCAAGGACCCCAGAAGCGCTCGGGCGGCGCGGAGTCCGGCGTCCGATAGCTGTGGCATATCGGCGCGGAGTGCATTCAGGACCGTCTCGGCGATGTTTTCACTCATGGACAGCCCTCAGTTTCCCGCTTTCCAGGCCGATAATGGCATCGAAAGCCTGCTCAATGAGTGGCCGGGCTGCGGCAATGAAGGGGGCGGACAGCTGTTCTTGGTGCTGCCACCGTGCAATGAACCCGCCGAGGAGATTCCCTTCAGGATCCCGCATGAGTGCCCACTGCTTGGTGCTGTACTCGTTTCGCGGGCGTCCCAACGCAAACTCATACGCGCGATCCAGGTCGCGGAGCATGGTGTCTATGCGGCGCTTCTCGTCAGAGGCGGCGAATTCGGCGGCGTCCATGAGGCGGAGCGCATCGACCTTGGCGTCCACGGCCAGCTCATAGGCAGCCGGGCTGTATGGTGCAATGGCAGGCGCGCAGCCGGCCATTGCAACCATCAGGGGCAGAAACGAAGCCAGGCGCAGTGCGGTCGATCGGAACACGACAGAAAGGGCTTTACCCCTCAAAACGCATCCGGGACCTGAATCACGTCAGGAATGACCTCTCAGAATGCATTCAGCAGATACGCGGCGTCACTGAGCGACGACGCGACGCCTCCGGGAACGGCGTGGAATAGCGCGGAAATCAGACGTGCCGTGAGCATTCCGGCAGCAACGATCAGGATCACCGATCCGAGATACAGCGACGCCAACAGGGTGAAGCCCATGAACTTTCGGGCGAATTCCGGATACGACGTCTGGCCGGCAAGCAGCCAGTGCAATGTGTCTTTGTCTTTTGTCATGCTGCCAATGGGTGGGGGTGTCTTGGCAGCCGACCCTCCTTCATACAGATTTAACACGTGGGCACTCCGGAATCAAGTGAATTCGTTCAAGAACGATCAAGGAAGATCATCCATGTAGATATGGATGCCTTCTACGCGTCTGTGGAGCAGCGTGATTTTCCGGAATTGAGAGGACGTCCGGTGGCTGTTGGTGGATCCTTGCGGAGAGGGGTTGTCGCGGCAGCCAGCTATGAGGCCAGGGCATTCGGGGTCCACTCGGCCATGGCCTCGGTGACGGCTGCCAGACGGTGTCCCGGACTCGTATTCGTGAAAGCCCGCTTCGGTGTATATCGGGAGGTTTCGCAGCAGATCCGTGCCATTTTCCGTTCCTACACGCCGCTGGTTGAACCGTTGTCCCTGGACGAGGCCTATCTGGATGTAACGCATCCGCTGAAAGGGCTGCCGTCGGCGACGCTCATTGCCCGGGACATCCGCCAGGCCATCCAGGAAGAGACCGGTCTCACGGCTTCGGCGGGCGTTTCATTCAACAAGTTCCTGGCGAAGGCTGGTTCGGCCTTCCGGAAGCCCGACGGGCTCACGGTCATCACGCCTCAAGACGCACCTGCATTTGTTGCTGCGCTGCCCGTGGACAAGTTCTACGGCGTGGGACCGGTTACGGCGCGCCGGATGATAGAGATGGGTATCCGGACGGGTGCCGATCTTCGGCAGCGTACGCAGGAGGAGCTGACAGCCCGGTTCGGCAAAGCCGGGGGATACTATTGGAGAATGGCACATTGTGTGGATGACCGGCCTGTTCGCCCTTCGCGGACCAGGAAGTCACTGGGTGCTGAGCGCACCTTCGACATGGATCTCTCCGACGTGCGAGACATGCAGGCGCGTCTGCGAGATATTGCACGCACGGTGTCGGAGCGGGCGGCGGAATCGGGTGTGGTGGGGCATACGGTTACGTTGAAGATCAAGTACCACGACTTCGACCAGGTCACGCGGCAGACGACCACCGACGCATGCATCCGGGAATCCGATGAACTCTACGAGGTAGCAGACTTGCTGCTGCGTCATGGTCCCGATGTCCCTGATCGCCCGGTACGTTTACTGGGCGTGACCTTGTCTACGCTTCGCCACATAGATGACGGCCCGTTTCCCGAGCAACTCCGGCTGTCATTCACGCCGCCGCACGACGGGGGCGACTGGTCCGACGACGCGGACGAGCCGGCCTGACGGTGGTGGCAGGATTCCCGGATCGTTCAAGATGCCTGGATACATAGTTGAGCGTCGCGCGATGTACATCGGCATCCTCATCGCCGAACAGCATGGACTTCACGTACTGGTTGTGGGCCATGTTCTTGAGGGACAGAAGATCGCTTGGTTCGAGGCGGCTCAGATCAATGCGGATTCCGCGGGGTTCGGAGACGAGAGCAGGTGACGTGCCGGCAACGTCAATATGGAAGCATTCGCCTGAAAGGAGCTGGAGTTGTTTGGTGTGCATGTCGGGACGTGTTGTTGTTCTGGATCCAAGGTACAGGGAGAGGTGTGACATCATTCTGTCATAGGGTCGAGAACTAATTTTATGCCTGTTTCCTGATGAGTCAAATCCCAACCTTTCGTGATCTTCATTGTGGATGGATATGACACGCAAATCCTGGGCCATAACATGGCAACTGCTTTTTCTCCTTTCGCTTTGTGGCACAGGTTGCGCTGACGAAGGAGCCGAGTCAGTCACGGGTCCGGTCGCTGATGCTGCCGATGGTGTTCCGGTGTTCAATAGTGTGCCCGTGACGCAAGCCGATGACAAGCGTCCATACGAATACGCCGTATCGGTCAGTGACCCGGACGGAGACCCTGTTGTGTTGAGTGTCATCCAACGGCCACTGTGGGCGACATGGGATGCCGAGCGAAACGTGCTTGCGGGAACCCCGGACCTCGGTACGACTGGTCAGTATGCGGTGCGACTGCGGGCCTCCGATGGTCAACATGTCGTCGACCAGGCGTTCTCCGTTACGGTGATACGGGGTGAGATTGTGTGTACGGAAATCTTTCCGGACTCAGCGACGTCACCCTATGTTCTGCCGTGGTCAACGGGCAAGTCGTACCGCCTCATTCAGGGGTACTGCCCCTCGAATACGGCATGGGGGCACTACAACTGGTTTGCCTATGATTTTGATACGGCCATCAATGATACCTTGATCGCTTCGCGGGCGGGTAGGGTCATTGCCATGCAGGAATTCAATGAGAACGGCACCCGGATCTGTGGGCAGCAGAAGGAAAACTGGGTATTTGTCTTGCACGAGGATGGGACGGTCATGCAGTATGTGCATCTGACCCAAGACGGATCCTTTGTCTCCGTGGGAGAGTCCGTGGAGCAGGGGCAGGCCATCGGCTTGTCCGGCGATTCCGGGTGTTCATCGGGTCCGCACGTTCACGTAGCCCTGTTCCAGGACAGGACGCACTATGGTCGCCAGTCGACGCGACCGTTGGCATTTTCAAATGCAGGTGGAATGCTGGATGCACGGGGAGGGTTGATGCAGGGCCAGGCCTATCGCGCGGAGTAATCTTCGTCAGCCGGCAATCACCTCTGTTTTTTCCCGGATTGTGATGCCCCGATCCTGCAGCAGGGAGGTCACGCGTTCATAACAGCCTGGTTGCCGGCCAATGAACTCCGGTGGGGAGATGCCAGGCTCAATGTAGTGTCCCTCGAGCAGCAGGCGTACGGCGGCGGTACATGTATACCCGGTGGTCCGGGCCATGGAATGGATGCCGGTGCCGACGTCGTAGTGGTCCAGCAAGTCGTAGGTGCGGCGCATCCGCTTCTGGCCCATGGCGCCATCCACTTCCACGCGCATGACGGTGTAGTCGTGTTCGCCCGGCTCCAGGCGCCAGGATTCGAACAACAGCCGCGTCGTCACATCGATGGGGCGAACGGCTGCCTCGCCGATTTGCATCGTATCGGTGGAAAAGAACCCTGAATCCCTGAACGTGCGCATGAGTGCGGCATGCCCCGGGTGCCGAAGGGTCTTCTCTTTCATGTCGGGTGCCCTCAGCGTGCGCATGAGGCTTCTCAGCCCGTCTGTGTTGAAGGCTTCGAGGGTGCCGATTCCCGGCAGGTTCACCAACTCGATATCGGTGAGTGCCTCCCGGACCACGACGGCCCCGTGCTCCACGTAGCGGGCGGGGCGGGTGTACTCCTCGATCACATCGATGGGTGAGAACACCGCTTTGTATTCATAGGGCCAGCGTCGCTCCATCGGCAAGCCGCCGACATAGCAGAGGTAGCGCTCCATGCGCTCGAATGTCTGTTCGGCGTGTCCGGCCTGCATGTTGCACAGGCCCGGCGCAACGCCGCAATCGACAATGAACGGTACGCCTGCCGCGCGGGCTTTCTCGTCCAGGTCGAAGGCATCTTCCGGAAAGAAGGAGATGTCGACGACGGGGCGCCCCAGGTCAATAAGGGCATCGAGCGTGCGATACCCCATGAAGCCCGGTACGGCGTTCACCACCACGTCGCTGCCTTTCGTTACGTCGGCCAGGACGCCGGGTGCCAGTACGTCTGCCTGCCGTGTTCGGACCGATGCCACACTTTCCAGTGCGTGCAGGGCCTTTTCAGACAGGTCAACGGCCTGCACGACGAGGTTTCCGTCGGCTGCGAGGTCCCGGATAATGGCGGAGCCGACGAGTCCGGCCCCCAGTACGGTGATGGTGCGCTGCATGGAGCTGAGGTGCGTTTTGGGATTCAGGACAAGCTACGAAACGCACAAGGCAACTTGTTCACACATGTATCATATGTGATAACAGTATATATACACTACATGTGCAATGAATGTGCACTGTGTTTACATACCAGAATATGCGGCATGGGCGTTCCGGAGAATGCTCGGGGGGCCACCTGTCGTGGTGGTGTCCGGAGGCCGGGTCATTGCCCGTCAGCGTGTGCAGTCACTGCGGCACATCGCGCATGGAGACGGAGAAGATCGGGTACGGCGGCTTTGTCCGGGTGCATCGGTCCGTCTCCGGGACGTACATGTGGAGCAGACCTGCTGGGAAGCTGTGGTGCGTGCATTCAACAGGGTTACGCCGTTCATGGAAGCCGTGGAGCCCCCGTTCATGTACCTCGGACAGGCTGACACGGCCGACGTGCAGGCTGCGGTCGCAACGTGGGGTGTACAGGCCGGCGCCGGATCGGGACGGTCCATGGCCCGGTTGGCGGCGCTTCGCTCGGCTCCCGGACATGTCCTGACCGTGCAGCCGGGTCGTGAACAGGCGTTCCTGGATCGTTTCGACGTGCGTCGACTCATGGAAACAGGTACGCCTGCCGACATGGTCGATCAACTGGAGCTCTTCGGCTATGGCACGCTTGGTGCCCTCAGGCGCCTTACCTCCCGCCAGATATCAGCGCAGTTCGGGGTCGATGGCGAGCGCATCCATGCCATGATCCATGCAGAAGGAGACGCACGGATCCCTGTTCACGTGGCCGCTCCATCCGTGGAGGTGTCATGCACCTGGCCCGATGCGGTGCCGGCGGCCGAGCGTGTCCTGCGTCCTGCCCTGGAAAAACTGGTGGCCCGGGCCGCGGAGCAGCTGGATGGACGGCGGTGTCAATGTCTGCGCCTTGAGCTCGATGCTTCGGGCGCACGCGAACCCCTTGAGAAACGCCGCATGTTGCAGGCCCCCCAGCATGGGGCAGGTACATTCCTGCGTTTGTTGTGGCCCATGATGGAGACGCTGGTGTCCCGTGACATGGAGGTGTACCGTATGGCTGTACACCTGGAATCGCTGCGCATGCCATCTGTGCACCAGGAGGACCTGTTCGATGCACGTCCGGCTGTCATGGGTGCTGTTCGCACCATTCACCGCCGGTATCCGGGCGCTGTCCAGCGGGCAGCCCTGCGCCCTCATGCTGTTTTCGATGAGGATCGAACACGATTGGAAGTCGTGGATGTGAACCATAAGGCATGACGCGCGACCTTATGGGTACATGCGCACGGAACGTGACATATTGACCGCTTATCTGATCGCCGATGCCCAGGCCGGGAACGTCCAGGCAATCAACAGGCTGGTTCGGATATGGGCAACGCCACTTCGCACTTTCGTATACCGACAGACGGGTTCGAGGGAGGACCTCGCAGATATCATGCAGGACGTATGGGTGGCCATTTCCCGCGGACTCCCACGCCTGGACGACCCGGCCCGGTTCAAACACTGGGCGTATCGGATAGCACGCAACAAGTCTGTGGATTGGATCCGCAAACGACAGACGTCACGGACCCTGTTCGACGAAGTCGACAACCCGGACCACGTACCGGCCGAGGAAGGGGAGGACCTGTCGGCCGCCCACGTTGCCTTGCGACGCGAATTGTCCCGGATGCCCGCAGAGCGTCGGCAACTGCTCGTTCTGTTTTATCTGGAAGAACTCAGTGTCTCGGACATCGCCCGGGTGCTTGGGATTCCTGAGGGCACTGTCAAATCACGCCTGTTCCACGCGCGACAGGCCCTGAAACGAAAACTGGAGGAAACGTCATGAAAGAATCTGACTCTGTCGATACCATCATCCGGGAGGCCCTGACGGCCGAAGAAGCCCGGTTCTATGACTCCCTCGGGGAGCCCTCCGTCCACGAAATGCTGCTCGGCGTGTTTGAGGGCAAGCGACGTTGGATGGCCATTCTCGCCATGATTTATACGTTTGCGTTCTTCGTCGTGGCTGTATGGGCCGCATTTGAGTTCTTCGGTGCCGAAGGGACACGCGACATGCTCATGTGGCTCGGCATCTTCATGTTTTCCATGATGGCGGTCGGCATGTTGAAAATCTGGTACTACATGGAAATGAACCGCAACCAGATCATGCGCGAAATCAAACGGATGGAACTACAGCTTACTCATCTGATGGGTCAGTCGCGCGCTCAATGAGCCCGACGGGGTTTCCTTCCGGGTCCGTGATCATGGCGAACCTCACCGACCCGGTATCGACCGCCTGGATGCGTACCGTCGCACCGAGGGACATGGCATGTTCCAGGGACTCCTCGAGGCTGTCCACCTCCACATAGACCACGACCTCGGGACCGCCGGCCGGCTCGTGACGGATACCTCCGCCTATCGGGCCGGCCGAGCCATTCTGGACAAATCCATAGCCGTGCTCGTCGGTGCCGCGGTGGTCAATATCCCAGTCGAAAAGAGAGCGATAGAAGTGTTCCAGTTCATGACCGTCACGGCCAGCGATTTCGAAATGGATGACGGGGTTTCCCATGGAAATGCGTCTGAATTCATTAGGTGGACACGTGTTCGGGAAAAGTACGGTTTTGTACGTCGAACAGTCAGGACTGTAACGAGGAACCGAATCAGGATACTAATAGTTGATTAGTCAAATAATAGTACAGTTCCATGCGCGACGTTCAATCGGGCCGGGTTCACCGGCAATTCGTGGATCGATGGTCCACGCGGAAATTCACAGCGGACCCTCTGGATTCGGAAGATCTGAAGGCCATTTTTGAAGCTGCTCGATGGGCACCATCGTCCTTCAATGCACAGCCGTGGGTCATCGTCCACTCCACGACAGCCGAAGAGAGGGACCGCATTGCATCCGTACTCAACGAACGGAATGCGGCGTGGGCGGCGAAGGCGCCACACCTGGCCATCCTGTTTGCCCGAAAGCGTTTCGAACATAATGACACGCCCAATCCCTGGGCTGCTTTTGACTCAGGTGCTGCGTGGATGTCGTTGGCATTGCAGGCACACTTGCTGGGGTACAGCGCACACGCCATGGCGGGTTTCGATGCTGTTCAGGCCTACGAAGTCAGCGGCGTGGACCCGAAGGTCATGGACGCGATGTGCGTGGTGGCTGTTGGTCGTCCAGCCGACACCGAAGAAGAACCGCGGAGTCCCCGCAAGGACCCAGCTTCCATCATCATGAAACCTGCAGCATCATGAACAAGACTCACATTCCTGCCTCTACTCGCGGGAAGGCTCAATTTGGGTGGCTCGACTCCCATCATTCATTTTCCTTCGGGCATTACCACGACCCGGACCGCATGCATTTCGGGGCGCTCCGCGTCCTGAACGATGATGTGGTTGCGCCGGGCCAAGGATTTCCGCGGCACCCACATGACAACATGGAAATCATTTCGATTCCCACATACGGCGCATTGCGGCACGGCGACAGCATGGGGCACTCGCAGGTGCTCCCGGCCGGTGAAGTGCAGGTCATGTCGGCCGGGACGGGCGTCACGCACGAAGAGTACAATGCGTCGGATTCGGAGCCCGTGGCCTTCTTTCAGATCTGGATAATGCCCCGGGAGCGGAACGCGCCCCCTCGGTATGCACAGAAGGCGTTCGACGTCCATGCAAGGAACGGGGCGTTTCAGTTGCAGGTGTCACCCGACGGCTCCGGGGAGTCGTTGGCAATCAGGCAGGATGCCTATATCTCGCGGGGTTCATTCGAATCCGGTGCATCGGTTGCATACGCCACGCGCCGAAAGGGAAACGGGCTCTACGTGTTTGTGATTGAAGGAGCCGTCATGATCGGGGGCACCGCGCTCGACAAGCGGGATGCACTGGAAGTGACCGGGGTCGATGAGATTACGCTGGATATCCAATCAGCAGCAGACATCCTCGTGCTAGATGTGCCCATGGTCAGTCCAGGTCGACGGTGAAGCTGTCCGAGTCATCGGCAAAGTACAACGACCACGTCTTCTCACTTGGGAAGTGCTGGATCTGGACAATGTTCTTCTGGTCGTCAAAGGTCTCGAACAGCAGGGTATTGTCCATGGTCAGCGACGTGATGGTATCAGGAGCTGTCGATTCCAGCAGGAACCACCACATGGGCTCCTGCCCGGACAGGTCCTCACCGGATGAGGACAGCCGCATATGCAGCGTATCGCCGGCGGCTACGACACGTAGCCGCCGGCTGATGTACGCCATGGCAGTGGAGTCCGATGTGGCCGTGGGGGCCAACCGGAAATCCTGAGGGGCTCCGGTCTGCTGGAGCCCCTTGTTGAAATCATCCTGGAATACACGCAACTGGATGGCTACCACGTTTTCCTCGACAGCAACGCGGCCGTAGGTCACGTGGAAATCGTGTGCCAGAATCGACAGCGTGAAGACCAGGATGTGGATCATTGACCGTCCTCCGCTTGCTCGGACTCGAGCTCCGGTGCATTCCAGACGTTGTCTTCCATGTCGACGTCGGCAAACACCGCATCAGGATCGAGTTCGACCTTCGTCACCTTCTTGTCAGAAAAGAAGCCCTTGGTGAACGTGAGTTCATTGCTGCGCCAGACATCGGCCGGAATATCCATGAAGTCGGTTGAACCATCGTCATACGTGACGCGGATCTGAACCGGCATGAGTAGCTGGCCTTCGTTTTCGACCTTGATCCGGTAGTAGTGCGCACCGTTTTCCGACGTGCCAAGCAGGGAGTCGGCGGATTGCTCCGTGACCGCGGCCAGTTTCTGGTCATTGGCGTACGTCGTGTAGAACCATCCTCGCCAGAACCAATTCAGGTTTTCGCCTGCGGCTTCTTCCATGGAGCGGAAGAAGTCAGCGGGTTGCGGGTGTTTGAAAGCCCAGCGGCTGGAGTATTCCCGGAATGCATCGTCGAACACGTCGGGACCCAGGATTTCCTCACGCAGCATGACCAGACCGGCGGCCGGCTTGGCGTAGCCATTGTTACCGAAGTTGTTCTGGATAAGGTCCGATTCGGTCATGATCGGCACCTGATTCGCATCCAGCATGTACGGCACAATGTTCGGCGCGGGGCCACGGCGGGACGGATACGTATCGTCAGTAGTCTGCGTCCACACGTCCGTTCCGTTGAATTTCTTCGCGTAGTACTGTTCAGCGTAATACTGCAGGAAGGTGTTGAGGCCTTCATCCATCCAGGTCCATTTACGTTCGTCGGATGCGATGATCATGGGGACCCAGTTATGACCCACTTCATGGATGGTGACGCCGATAAGCGCGCGCTCCACGCCATCACTGTACGTGCCGTCCGGGGCCGGCCGCGCTCCGCAAAACGCGATCATGGGGTACTCCATGCCACCCACAGGTCCGTTCACGTTGACGGCTTTCGGGTACGGATACTTCAACGACATGTCGCCGTAGGATTCCAATGTCACGATGGTTGCACGGGTGGAAACCTTGTCCCACAGCGGCATGGCGACACGTGGGTACAGGGAATGCACCTTGATGACACGATCCTCTCCGGGATAGCTGTACCCGGCGGCATCCCACACAAATGTCTTGGACGTAGCAAACGAGAAGTCGCGCACATTCTCCGCCTTGTAATGCCACGTCAACTCACCTCGTTGCACGGGACGACTGGATGGGTCCATGACCTCGTCGGCCGATACGATGAAGATGGGTTCTTCCGACTGGTAGGCATCGGCGAGGCGGCGTTGCTGTTCACGTGTCAGCACTTCGCCCGGATTCTGCAACTCACCCGTGGCATCCACAATGTGGTTCCACGGTACAGTAAGCTTCACGTCGTAGTCGCCGAAGTTCAGGTAGAACTCTCCGCGACCGAAGAATTGTTCGGTTTGCCAGCCGTTGACATCGTCGTAGACCGACATGCGGGGAAACCACTGAGCGACGACATACAACCAACCATCGTTGACCCGTTCCTTGGCGCCACGGCCGTTGTCGGGCATGAGGAAGGACCAGTCTATTTCGAACGATACCTTTTCCCCGGATGCCAGCGGCTCGGTCAGGTTCACCCTCATGATGGTATCGCGAATGCGGTAGTCAGTGTCTACGAGTCTCCCGGTATTGGTAACCAGTTGCACACGCGTAATGTCATAGCCGCCGTCGAACTGGCCGACTCCGACGAACCGACGGAATGCCGGGCTGATGTTCTCGGGGAGCGCACCGGCCATCCGGTACGTCCGGGAGTTTTCGAGCGACCGAACGTTCTGGTCCAGCTGCAACCACAGGAAGCCGAGTTCATCCGGGGAGTTGTTGTGATAGGTAATGCGCTCGGTTCCGGAAATGCGATGCGTCAGCGTGTCGAGACGCGCCTCGATCACATAATCTGCGCGTTGTTGCCAATACGACTGTCCCGGTGCACCGGATGCATTGCGGAAGGTGTTGGCATCGGGCCAGGAATCGATGGGGCGGAACATGGAATGGTTTCCGCTGGCAATATCACCCTCAATATTGCGCCAGTTCTGGGCCTCTACAGAAAGCGGGCCCAATACAAGGACGGCCACCAGGAGGGTGACGGCCCGCAAGCACGGTTGAATCTTCATGACAGGCGTTCGTTGTCGGGTTAAGTGGACAGAACGACCTCTCAGAAAAGTATGGTCAGGGTGAGGACAACCACCACAGCCGACACGCCAAACCCCCAGTTTCGTGGGGAAATGCCGGTCAGCAGGACAGCAGCGGTGCCTGTCAGCAGAGTACCGAGGAGAATGACCAATTGCCCGATCTCCAGGCCAACATTGAATGAAAAAAGCGGGAGGAAAAGGCTCTGTTCACCGCCCAGGACGGCGCGGAGAAAATTTGAGAAGCCGAGTCCGTGAATGAGTCCGAACAGCAGGGCCAGTACGTATTTGGCCTGCCAGGACCGCTGCGACTCTACATCGCCCTCCGGAATTCGTGTGTCCCAGAGGCGCTCACCGATGTTTATGAGCGCGGTGATCAGGATGGTGACGGGAATCAGGAATTCAACCAGGTCCGAGTTGATTTCCACGAGCCGCAGGGTCGCCAACGCCAGCGTAATGGAATGGCCGATGGTGAATGCCGTGACAAGGATGAGCAGATGCCGCCATTGCCTGAACCCGTAAACGGTCGTCAGTGCGATGACGAACAGGATGTGGTCATACCCCTTCAGGTCCAGGATGTGCTCGAGTCCGAGCTGCAGGTAGACGGAGAAGGTCGACTGCATGCCTATCGCAGGAATACAACCTGTTTCATTTCAGGCGAATTCCCGATGTCGATCATGATGATGTAGCTGCCGTTTGCAACGCGCTCGCCGGCGGCGTTCCGGCCATCCCACGTGAACGTATGTCGTCCAATGCCCTGCCGTTCGACGGGCGTCTGATGGTGCACCCGTCCAAGCACGTCAATGATGGTGAAGCGGACTGTCTGCGATTCGTTCAAGGTGTACGGAACGGTGACTACGTCCGAGAAAGGGTTCGGATAGCCGCTTTCCAGCGTGAACTGGTCCGGAATGGATGGCGCGGTTTCGATGTCTACCCCTAGCGCGCCGTATCCTGATATTCGGTACACGCGCTCTCCGACCGCATAGGCCAGCGTGTCATTCACCGTGAAAAACCGGTTGATGCGGCCGTCCAGTTGGCCTTCATTTGTCAACGTGCTGTAGTGTGCGAGCTGGTTCCACGTGTCGCCACCGTCGGTCGTCAGCGAGGTGACACCGCGACCACTTGCCCAGCCGATGTCCGGCGTAATGAAGCCGATACCCTGGAGTCCGGCCGCACTTACACTACCGTCTATTTCCTGCGGCGTCCAGCTGCGGCCGCCGTCGGTCGTCTTGAGGACCTTGGCATTGAGGCCTGCCGGGTTATTGATGGTTTCCACGGAGACGTAGCCAACGTCGGGTGTCGGGAAAGAAATTTTCCATCCCCATTCACCTGAAACACTCGGGCCGCGGGTACTCTCGTACACCTGCTCCCATGTCTGTCCGCCATCTTCGGTACGGATGATGACGGCATTGCCGTCCAGATTCGACCCGGTGCCGCCAATGGCCACGCCAGTATTCTCGTCAAAGAAGTGAACATCCACGAGCGATGCGGCGACGTCAGCGACTGACGTGCCGGTCCACGTAACGCCGCCGTTGGTCGACTTGATGACAGTCGGCGCTCCGTAGAACGCCCCTACACCGTAGATCACGCTCTCGGACACGGCGAACAGGCCACAGACACCGGCGGGAATAACCCCTTCTATGCGATGGGAAATGGGAATCCAGGTGTCTCCGCCGTCACGGGTCTCCCACAGCGGGCTGTCCGGCTGCAACGTTCCGACCCAGCCAACCCGTTCGTCTATGAATGTGACCGAGCGGAAGGCCTGATTCAGCTCCTTGTACTGCAATGCCCAGGTAAATCCGCCATCCGACGTATTCCAGATTTCCCCTCCGTATTGCACCATCCACCCCTTGTCCACGGAGGAGAAATGGATGTCATCGAACCGGCTCTGGAACAGGGAGGGTGCGTACTGGACGCGCTCCCACGTCGGTATGTCCTGTGCGTGCGAGGCACCGACGGGCACGAGCCAACAGGCCAGCAGAAGCGAGAGGATGGCGGAGCGGACGGAAGATGGCATGGTGGCGAGCTTCAGGTTGTTTCCTGAAACTACCGCACCCGCACGTATCTATCCGGGTAATTATGCAGTAGTATCACCGCCGATATGAAAAGCCTGCACCGAGGAACCAGTCGGGCGCGGTGTTGGAGAGTCCGACGCCGGCATGGATGTCCAATTGAAATCCCGGTCGGATGAGGCTCGTGACACCGGTATGAAGCTGGACACCCGTGTCAACGCCATCCTGGAAACGGGCCGCCAGCTCGGCAAACCCTGTCATGTCCGTCGCCAGTGACATGGCGCCGACGATGGAGGACTCCAGAATCGCATCGTTGTTCTTTCCCTCAATGAGGCCTCTGACCTGTCCGGCGACCGAAACGCGGTCATTCACGCTTCTTCCAGCCACAAAGATGGCCGAAGGGTCAATGGTCCCGGACGAAAAAGCGTCGGCTCCCGTGGGAAGGGACAGGGCGCCAAGTACACCCACATCCCATCCATTTCGGGTTGGGCCCAGTTGATACTTGAATCCAACCTGCGAGTCCGTGAAGCCGTCCGTTCCGGCGGCGTTATCGACTGAGGCATAGGAAGGAAGTACCGCACGCAATTCCAGTCGGTCCAGAAGACCATACCGGACGAGGAGCTCGCCGATGGAAACCATGCCGAATGCATGGTCGGAGTACGTGAACCCACCCTCGACCTGGACCGCGTCGAGCGGAACGACCACGGCACTCTCGGTGAAGTCCGGGCGGTCCGTAATAAGGGGCGGAGTAGAGGATGCATCCTGCGCATGGGCCTGCAATGGCATCAGGACAGCGACCGACACGAGGACAAGGGCGAATATTCTGAGCATGGTCAATCAACCAGGGAGTTTATCATCCAAGAAAGTTAGCCAAGCCTAAACCTGCCGGCTTCCTACGGGTTCCGCAGGTAGTGGTCTGTGCCCGACGCCTCAGCAATGCGTTCCATGATGCCCACGTTGGCAATGGCCTCTTTCGAGGAGACTTCCGGAGTACGGTTCTCCGCAATGGCTCCGACAAAATCATTCCATAGGCCGATGAATGGGCGTACCGGGGTGTAGCCGACCGGCCCGGCATGCGTCTCGATATGCCCACTTCCGTGTCGACCCATGGTGTCCTCACAGCGGGCCCATCCGGCATCCCCATACAGTTCGACGCGGGAGGGAGATGCGAATTGAACGGATACCGTGAGTTCGGCCGTGGCACCCGACTCAAACCGGAACAGGGCCACAGTCGTCTCGTCGTGGTCGGACTCGAACTTGGCATGACTGTACAACGACCGGACGTCCGTGATGTCGCCGCACGTGGGTCGCATGAACCAGCGGATCTGGTCGATGCAGTGCGTCCCGTTGGCCGCGAGGCTCCACCACCGACCCGTCTCTTCGTGGGCACGCCAGTTGCCACCGTTCGCTGCCAGGAATGTCCATTGGATGCGCATGTGTCGCAGGGTGCCCAGTCCACCGTCTTGAACCATACCGTGCAGGGCGCGGTGTCCTGGATGCCAGCGCATGTGATAGGCCATGGCCAGCGTCACACCTGCTCCCGTGCATGCGTCACCGATGGCTCGGGCTTCCTGCAAACTGGTTGCCATGGGCTTCTCCAGCAGGATATGTTTTCCGGCCCGGGCGGCCGCCTCGGCCTGCGCGCGATGCAGCCGATCGGGCGTGGCAATGAGGACAGCGTCAAGCTCCGGGTCGGCAAGCATCGCGCGCAGGTCCGTATGGGCTGGCTGCTCCGCAGCCAGCCCATGTCGCTCCGCGAAGGCCGCCCCCCGCCCGGCATCGCGGCTCAATACACTCCAGAGGCGAGCACCTGGTTGTGCCTTGATGGCGGGAGCGTGCTGATCGTCGGCGATACCGCCCGGACCTATGATGCCGATATTCATTACAGTGCGATAATGGTTTCGTAATGGTCTGGTTCAGTGACGGTTGCAAGTTACGGATACAATCGCCATCAGCCTTATGACCCCGACCCACGTACGCTCCATCTGGATCTCGGACTTCCACCTTGGAACGCGACATTCCCGTGCCGATGAGTTGCTCGATTTCCTTCGCTCGTATGAGAGCGAGTACCTGTTTCTCGTCGGCGACATCATTGATGGGTGGGCCTTGTCGCGTTCATGGCAATGGCCGCAGAGCCACAGCGATGTCATCCAGAAGATTCTCCGGAAGGCCCGGAAGGGAACGTCCGTAGCGTACATACCGGGTAATCACGACGCATTTGCCCGCCAGTATGCCGGCTTGCGTTTCGGGCGTGTGACGGTCCGGAAGTCTGCCCGGCACACGTTGTTGGACGGACGAACGGTCCTTATCGTGCACGGAGACGAATTCGACGGCATCATCCGGTATGCCCAGTGGCTGCAGAAGTTGGGCGCTGTCGCGTACGGATTCGCGTTGGCACTGAATCACTTCGTCAACATGATCCGTGGGATAATGCATCGGCCGTATTGGTCCCTCTCGGCTTATCTGAAACAGCGTACGAAAAAGGCATTGGCGTACATCGACGATTTCGAGCAACTGGTGGCGGAGAAGGCGCATGCGGCGGGGGTGGAGGGAGTCGTTTGTGGGCACATTCACCACGCAGATGTGCGTACCATGGGAACGGTTACCTACATGAATTGTGGTGACTGGGTGGAAAGCTGTACCGCCCTCGTCGAGCGGTTGGACGGAACGGTCGAATTGGTGCGATGGCTGGACGTCGGTTTTTCAGGTGACGGACAATCCACACGGCGCCAGCCGGAAATGACGGTGAATGCCTGATGCGCGTACTTTTTTGTCTTCAGGGAGAGGGGCGGGGCCACATGACGCAGGCCATTGCGCTGGCGGGATACCTGCGCGACGCGGGTCATGAAGTCGTGGCCGCATGCGTCGGGCATGCCGAAGGAGGGCGCGTACCCGGATTCCTGACGAAGGGCCTGCAATGCCCCATCACTGAATTCGAGAGCCCGGATATCAAATTGGACGCGGACTCCCGGTCCATCAACGTGTGGAAAACAACGTGGTCGGCCAGCCGCCTTTCGCTGCACTACGTTCGCAGCATTCGTCTCATAGAGTCGACCGTGGCTGACATGAGTCCGGATCTTGTGGTGAATTTCTATGAGCCTCTGACGGGGTTGGCCCGTATGCATGGTGTTCCGGTCGTGGCCATCGCGCATCAGTACATGTTCTTTCATCCGCGCTATCCGTTCTCTGCCGGTACGCGGTTGCAACGACAGGGCTTGATCATGTTCACGAAGCTCACCGCCATGGGAGCCAACAAGTTACTGGCGTTGAGCCTGTTTCCGTCCCACGACATCCCGGAGCGATCCCTGACCGTCGTTCCGCCGCTGCTGCGCCCTGAGGTGTTTTCCCTGAACCCTCGCCGGGCAGAGCCCAATTTCCTGTTGGTCTACCTGTGGCGTCCTGAATTGGTATCCGAAATCCAGGAGTGGTGCGAAGAGCGTCCTCGGACCAACGTCCATTGCTTTCTGGACCATCCCGGGAAACTCCGATCGGATGCGATTCTGCCGAACATGACGCTGCACCACCTGGACGGAGCGTTCTTCCTGGAGATGATGGAAACGTGCTCCGGCGTGGCCACGACGGCTGGGTTCGAAACGACCGCCGAAGCCATGTACCTGGGCAAGCCGCTTCTCATGGTTCCGACCCACGTGGAGCAGCAATGCAATGCCATGGATGCGGCCCTGCTGGGCGCCGGATACGCCTCACAGACATTTGATCTTGAGCGTCTGGAGCACTTCACGCCGAGGGACCAATCCGCTTTCAAAACCTGGGTCTCGTCCGGCGCAGAGCGTGTGGTCGCGGAGTTGGAGTCCGTCGTTACCGGAACACCTCTTCGATCACCCGATGACGATGTGCGAACACACGAGACAATTGCCATTTGATGGCGGGGTAGGCCAGGTCTCCCAGTGGGGACAGGGGCAAGCCGTACCGGACGTGGTCCGAAATGAGCGTGCCGCCATCTTTCTCCGCGAACGAATGCGTGTGGACCCACAGGGCATACGGACCCTTCAACTGGGTGTCCTCAAACGAGTGGGGCGCATTCCACTCCGTGATTTCCGTGCGCCAACGGAACGGGATACCGGCCAGGTGCAACTGGTAGTCGATCAATGCACCTTTCCGCATTTCGATCGGCTGCGGTGACAGGATGCGGAAACGCAGCTCCTTTGGTGTGATGCGCTCCAGGTTGGCTGCATTGGAAAAAAATGCGAACACTTCGTCCAGCGGGCGATCAATCCACTGCTCGCTGTTCAGCTCGTGTACAATCATCGGATGCGTTGCGCGAGCGTTTTGGCACGCTCGGCATCAGAGGGTTCGTCCGGCTCGTCCAGTTGAAGCGGCGGATCCGACTCGTGAAGCGCATCCCAGGCCTGGCTTGTCACGATGGCTTCCAGATTCCGGACGCGTTCTGTGAGCTTCTCGTTCTCTGTCTGCAGATCAATGACGGTCGTACCGAGTTCGGACGTAGACTCGCCCAGTTGCAGCTGTTTTTCCTTGAATTTGAGCCATTCCTTGAGGGCGCCTACCAGTATGGCAGCCAACGGAATGAGGACCCAGACGAAATCCATGGTGATGACGAGTTTGTTGAAATGCATTTCCAAGATACTCGTTTGCTACATTCTCGTCACTAACACGCCAATCCGGTACCCTTGTCATGCGTCCGCTGCATCCGCTCTTCGCTCTGTTTGTCCTGTGCTTCGCGACATCGGCATGTGCCCAGTCACCTGATGCGCGCCTGATGGCCGAGGCATTATCTGCTGCTCCGGAATCATTCCATGCAACGGCGACCGTGTATGCATATAACGACGATGGGACGTACCGGGTCATCCGGGAAGGAGACGGTGTCCTGTTCTGCGTGGGTGACAATCCGGCACAGGATGGTTTTGAGGCATCCTGCTGGCAGGCCGCCTTGGATCCGTATATGAAGCGCGGACGTGAACTCCGGACGGAGGGCATGTCAGGATCCGAGACCGTTTCCGCCCGCGAGGCAGAAATCGAGGCAGGTACGCTGCCCTGGTTCGAGGGAACGTCCACCATGTACATCCGCTACGGCGAGGACGCCCACTACGATGAAGCAGCCGGGGAAGTCGTCGATTCTCAGTTGCGGTACGTAGTGTACGTCCCGTACGGCACGCCCGAGTCCACCGGACTCCCGCTGCAGCCCATGACGCCGGGCGGTCCCTGGCTCATGACGCCCGGTACGTTCCGGTCACACATCATGATGTTGCCGCCTGGCGACTGATCATCAGGTCGCGTGCATCCTGCCCCAGGTGCGGCAGGCCGCGCGATGCTGCCAGCTGCAATTGGTGCTGCCGTTCGCGCAGCCGTTCGCGGTCCTCTTCGGACCGTGACTCCGCGCAGTAAAGACAACTGACGCCCTCCTCCCACGAGTCGAGCTCCATATCCGATGCCGTGACCGGCATGCGGCATGCGTGGCACATGGCGTAGGTGCCGGGTTGGAGTCCATGATCGACCGTAACCCGTCCGTCGAACACAAAGCATTCGCCATCCCACATGGTATTGGCCGGGGCCACGTCCTCCAGGTATTTCAGGATGCCGCCTTCCAGGTGGTAGACTTCCTTGAATCCCTGTTCCCGCAAGTAGGATGTCGCTTTCTCGCAGCGGATTCCTCCCGTGCAGAACATCGCAATGGGCTGTTCTTTGCGATCGGCAAGCTCGGAAGCCACGAAATCAGGGAAATCACGGAACGAGCCCGTATTCGGGTTGATGGCACCCCGGAATGTGCCTACTTCCACCTCATATGCATTCCGCGTATCCACGAGAACCACGTCGGGCCGGGAGATGAGCCTGTTCCAGTCCTTGGGTGACACATACGTTCCCACGATCCGGTTGGGATCGACACCATCGACTCCCAGGGTCACGATTTCCTTTTTCAGACGCACTTTTGCGCGCAGAAACGGGACTTCTGACGCAAACGACTCCTTGTGCAACAGATCGTCGAAGCCTTTCAGAGCACGTATGGTTGCCAACACTGTGTCGACACCCGAACGGCTACCCGCAATGGTTCCATTCAATCCCTCTTCGGCGACCAAAATGGTGCCTCGCACGTCCACGGCGTCCATGGACGTTTCGAGGGCCTCCCGAACTGACTCCGGGTCAGCGATGGGGTGGAATTTATACAGGGCGGCTATGACAGTAGAGTCAGGCATGGTAGCGTCAGTTTTCCAATGCACGGATGAGTCCTACCACCTGGCGGGAAAGCTCATTGGGGATTGGAATGGTCAGATTATACTGCGCCACCTTCCATCCGGATTCCGTGCGGAGCAACACCCCGGACCCGCGGGTTTCCCCCAGGTTGTTGTTGTCGAGTCGTTCGTCGAACCAGGCCACGTCTCCGCCGGGTGCGAGTACTACGTGACGCTCCAGCACGGTGTACGTCCAGCCACGTCCCTGTGCGAATAACGGTCCGGCATACCCCTTGAATTCCTCGATGGGCCACCGTTCGGTTGCATCCGTCCCGATGAACACGGCATTGTCCGTGTATAGATCGAAATAGGCATCGAAATCAGCCTTCGAAGCCTGGACGTGAATCTGGTCAAGCGTATGCTCAATATGCTCCCGGTCGGTTTGGGCCGTGGCGGGGAGGGCGAGCAGCGCCAGTAGTGACACCACTGACCATACGGTGGAAAACAGCTTCATTGATTTACTCGGCTTCGAACCCGGCGCTACGATGTGATCCATCGCAGAAGGGTTTGTTGTTGGAATGTCCACACCGGCACAAGGCTGCAGTGGTCCCCTGCCAGCGTACCTGGCCACTGCTGGCACGGATGGTGAGGTTTCCCTGTACAAGGAGCGGTCCGTTCTTGGCCGGTTTCACGGACAGCGGGCCACCGGTAGTCTCCAGTCCGGATCCATTTTCCCCAACAGCACCGCTGTCCTCAAAGCCGGCCTTTACGTGGCTGTTGTCGCAAAAGGGCTTCCTGCGCGACTGACCGCAGCGGCACAGAGCAGCCCGGAATTTCACACCCGGCATATCCTCGGAGGCCCCTTCAATGTCAAGGTCCCCGTGTACGAAGAGAGGTCCATTCGGGGAGACCTGTAAACTGTTCCCATCCGGAGCCTTCTCCGGATGGGTACCATCCTTCTGCGTGTACGACAGCGCACCGGTTGGGCATCGACATACGACATCGTCCAATTCGGACGCATCTACCAGATCGGGCTGTCCCCACGGCTTGCGCTCGTATTCAAAAAGGGGGCTGTTCGCCCGTACGCATTCACCCACGTGGATACACAGCCGCTGATCCCACGTGACGCGGTGTTCTTCTCCATCAAATTCAAAAACAGGATTTCTCGGCATGTGTACTTTCAGTTTATCGGACGTTCGTTCCCAAGGTACTGGAAATCATGCGTGCAGATCCTGTTGCCCTCATCCTCGTGTTGGAAGGTCTCATATTCATGTTGACCGTCTGGGTCACACGCGTGTGGCCGCCGAAGAAAATAAATATGCTCTACGGCTACCGAACCAAACGATCCATGAAATCGGTTGAGAACTGGGAGTTCGCGCAGGCCTATTCCCGGCGCGCAATGTTCCGGGGCGGTATGGCGATGGTTGCGTTCGGTGTCATACTCTACCCGGTATACGAATTCCGGCATATTGCAGTGGACGTAGTCCTTATCCTTGCCGCCACCATCGGGGTGTGCTGGTGGTTGTTCCGTTCGACCGAGAAGGCCCTCGTCTCGTTTGAAAATTCGGACTAGCGGGTCTTCGGCTGCTCCCGCTGCAACTGAATGATATCAGCGTTCCAGTTGGTCTCGCCAAGCAGGTGCTCCACGAAATACTCGGCGCGCAGCCAGAACCAGTAGTCCGACATGCTGCCATATCCGTGCCGCTGCCCAGGAAACAGGAAGAAGTCGAACCGCTTGTTGGCCTTGATGAGCGCTTCCGCCATGCGGATTGTCGATGCCGGATGCACGTTGTTGTCCTCATCGGATGTCACCAACAAGAGGCGGCCTTTCAGGTTTTTCGCCAGGTCCTGGTTCACGGCGATGTCATATTTGAACGATACATCGCCCGAGTCGCTGACTACCTCCTCCACACCGTGATGGTGTTCGGACCAGTTCCGGTTGTAGACCGTGTTGTCGTGGTTTCCGGAAGATGAAACGGCCACCTTGAAGAAGTCCGGATACACGAGCATGGCGGCCGTGGACATGAATCCACCACCGGAGTGCCCGTAAATACCCACGCGGTCCAGATCAATCCATTCGTGGCGATACGCCAGTTGCTCGGCGGTCACCTTCTTGTCGTCCAGACCGTAATCCCTCAGGTTGCCATACCCGTAGGTGTGGTACCATTTCGATCGGGCGGGGTGTCCACCCCGGTTTCCCACGGTTACGACGACCATGCCGAACTGTGCCAGGGCCGTCTCGTAGCGACTTGTCGAGAATGATTTTGCCACCGCCTCGGTTTGTGGACCGGGATACACATATTCGACCAGTGGATAGACACGGGTGGAGTCGAAATCAAACGGTTTGTACATGACACCGTAGAGATCGGTGACGCCGTCGGCTGCTTTCACGCGGAATGGTTCCGGGAACTGGTACCCGGCCTCCATGAGCTGACTGAAGTCAGCCTCCTCCAGGTCCAATACGGTCCGCCCTTCGGCATCCAGCACGTTGGACCGGGGCGTGGTGTCCACACGGGAATAGTTTGTGACGAAGTACCGCCCGGATTCACTTGCGGATGCCGAGTGATCGAAATTGCCGGGATTCAGCAGGCGCAGGTCGCTGCCATCCAGCCGGACCCGGTAGAGGTGACGGTAATACGGGTCTTCGCCCTTTTCACGGGCATTGGCCTCGAAGAAAATGACGCCACGCGATTCATCGACCCGCTCAATGGACCGTACGGACCAGGGACCGGAAGTAATCTGGTTTTTAAGGGTACCGTCAGCTCCATACCGGTATAGATGGGCCCACCCGTCCTGCTCGGACCACCAGATAATGTCATTGTTCGGCATCAGGTACGGACGTTGCGTGTCCATGTACGTGTTGAACCGCTCTTCAAACACGACATCCACCGCGCCCGTTGCTGCGTGCCCGCGCAGCACATCAACACGCTTGTGGTCCCGGCTCGTGCGCATGAAGAGGAAGGATTCCGGGTCATTGGTCATCCAGGTGGCAATGAACGGGCTGTCATCACCCGGGTAGCGAAAGCTGGGCGCGGCAAACATGTTGACTTCCTGGTCTACCCACGCGCTATCCTGGACCGCCCAGACCGAGTCGGCGGCGATGCTCCCGATTTGCAGGTCATATTGTGCAACGTCTTTTTCACCCGGCAAACCGTATTTGTAGGTCTCGAGCTCCGGACGCTCGCCGCCAACGGAATGAATGACCCACAGGTCACCGACCTTGCGTACGTCCATGCGCATGACGGTGAAATAGGTGGAGCCGGGGGACCAGACGATGTCCGCCCGCTTGCGCTTGTCCTTGTTTTCCTCGACTTCAGCGGCAGTGCTGCCGTGATGCTGCCCGAGTCGCCACACACTGGATACGTACGAGAAGAATTCCTCGCCGTCGTCCGTGATCGGGATGTCCGTTACTTCGACCTTTTCCTCTGCCTCATCGGCCTCCTTTCCGCTCTTGCCGCGCCGCGCATCCAGAATCCGGGAATAATCTTCCCCACTCATCTTGTGGAGATTGTCGTGGCGGGCGAAAACCACCCAGCTCCCGTCGGGCGATACGGACGCCCAGCGGGGGTGATTGTCCGGCTTTTCCGGGTTTTCCAGTTCCCGGAGGGTTCGCGATGACACATCGTACTCGAAGTAATACACCTTGTCGCGCATCTCCTTCTTCTTCGGAGTAGCGGTGGAATCCTGCTGGGTATCACCGCGGTCGGCTTCCTCGTTCGGTACCTCTTCCTTCAACGACGACGTCACTTCGAATCGAAGGGTTTTCGAATCCACAAAGACAATATTCCTGATAGGAAGGTGCTGGCCGTCGTACGGATCCTTGATGATGCGCGTAAGCTCAGCGGCAATCCGGTCGTTGTCGAATATCTGTGACTTGGTGCCTTTGACGGGGTCGACGATCCAGTATTCCGTGCCCGATGCCCGTTCCCATTCATACCAGAACGATTCGCCTCCCGGAATCCACCGGGGAGAGACCGATGTGTCATACAGCATGTCATCCAGGCGGTAGGGAGCAAACCTCGCTGCGAGGTCGAAGTTGGCGGTCTGTGCGGATGCGGATCCGACAAACAGCACGAAAAGCAGGAGCGTGGAGAGACGACGCATGAATGAGGTGGCGGTCTGGTGAAGTCCATTGAGTCATGAACGATAGCAACCACGGGACAAAACTGGAAACCCAACGGAGCTGCAGGGCAGTTATATTTGCACTGCATTGATGTCGACAGGCCCTATTCTTGGGTGTACACTCAATCCTGACATGTACGCATACCACCCCCAATAAATCGAATGTCCCATGATTCGAGCGCTACTCGTACTGTCCCTCGCTCTCGGGATTGGTGCATGCACCAGCAAGACCATCGACAATACCGGGCTCACCGATGCAGGACCGGGCGACGAGATTGTTGTGAGCTATGCGTCTGATATCCAGCCATTGTTCAATGCATCCTGCGCAGGAATCGGGTGTCACGTAGGCTTTCAAATGAGCGGTGTAGCGCTGGATTCCTATGCTGCGGTCATGGCATCTGTAGGGCTCCAGTACGGCGGTCCCATTGTGATTCCCGGAAATGCATCAGAAAGTCCACTTATCGATAAACTATCGGCATCTCCCCGGTCGGGCAGGAGAATGCCGCTCACCGGGGTGCCTCTTCCGGCATCGGATATTGAACTCATTCGGACGTGGATTAATGATGGTGCGCTGGACAATTAGTGCGTTGGGCATGCTGTTTTTGTGCCTTTCAACGTATGAAGCAGCGGCCCAAAGATTCGTAACAAGGGAGGGGACAGCTACGTTTACGTCGTCCGTGCCACTGCACGAATTCAGCGGCACGTCGACGTCCCTCAACGGGCTCATTTCCGTGGCGGATTCGACGGTCGACTTCTTTATTGACCTGTCGACGTTGCGGACGGGCATCGGGAAACGCGACAGGGACATGCGTGAAACACTGGACGTCAAAACGTATCCGTTCGCCGAGTTCACCGGCAAACTCACCTCCAGTTTGGATATTTCCAGCCCGAAAGCCCAGGAAGCCCGCGTGGAAGGCAATTTTTCCGTCCACGGCGTTACACGTCGGGTCGTCATTACGGGAACGCTGACACCGCGAGGCGAGGCGCTCGAACTGGAGGCTTCCTGGATACTGAACCTCGAGGAGTACGACATAGAACCACCTCGACTGCTCATTGTGAAGGTTGACCCAGAGCAGGATATATCCATCAAGGCCATCTTACACACACAGGATCCATGACACAGCGAATTGTCCGTGCCCTTCTCCTGGTTGTCATGTTGGTGCCCGTGACAACAGCGAACGCGCAACTCGAGCGCCAACTCGCGGATCCAGGCGGATCCGTGGATGAACTCTTCTGGGCGCCTTCCATCGTGACTCTGCCGACCGTCACGAACGTGTACCCCGGGAATTTGAATTTCACCATCCACCATTCTTTCGGTCTGGTCTCGGGTGGCGTGGATGAATTGTTCGGGCTCGACGGTGCGGCCAATATCCGGTTCGGTTTCGACTACGGCCTGACGGACAACCTGTCCATCGGAGTAGGACGGGAACGGTTCGACAAGGTGTATGACGCCCGGGCGAAATGGAATGTGTTCCATCAGACCACCGATGGCCGGATACCTTTTGAGATGGCGGTCGCCGGTGATGTCGGCGTGACGACGTTGAAGAATGGCCTGTCATTCAACGATCGTCTGAATTACGGCGCTGCGCTGCTTGTTGCACGGAAGGTGAACGATGCAGTGAGCATTCAGATTTCTCCGTTGGTGTCGCATTTCAATGTCGTCTACCGGGATTTGGACCGGTTCGGCAATCCGGTGGAACAACAGAACACGCATGTCGCGGTCGGAATCGGAGCCCGTTGGAAAGTGCGTGCGCGCATGGCCCTGTCGGTGGAGTATGTACCGGTTCTGGGGAGCAGGTCGGACAATACCTCGGATGCGCTGTCTCTTGGTGTGGACCTGAACACATTCGGCCACGTGTTCCAGATGTTCTTCACGTCCACCCAATGGATGACCATGCAGCACAGTGCTGCCCGGAACCAGGATCGGTTCTGGGACGGGGACTTCCGATTCGGATTCATGGTGAACCGCGTGTTCAACCTTACGAACGACTATTGATTGCTCTGATGGGCAATAATGCGTGGGTGGGTACCGTTCTCTGCACGATTGCGCCCCCGCACCACACACCCAATTTTTAAACACCATGTACCGAATGTTACTGCGGTCCACCCTCTTGGGGGCCATGCTGATCCTGCATGCCAGCACCGCGACGGCACAGCAGGGACGGGTCATCTATGATGAGACCGTCAAAATCGAGATCAACCTTCCGCCTGAAATGGAAAGCATGCGTGACCAGATTCCGACCAGTCGGACGTCGCAGCGCATGTTGTTGTTCAATGAGTCCGGCTACGTCATGCGGGATGCTCCCGAACCGGAGGAGAAAGAGGACGATTCCAAGAATGTGTCCATGAGATCCGGCAGAGCCAACGTTGAGATCCGGATGATGGGACGCGGGGACCAGGCAGAAAATATCGTCCATACCAACCTGGATGAGTGGAAAACCGTGGAGCAAAGGGACTTCATGGGGCGCACGTTCCTTATTACTGGTGAGCCGAAAGAGTATCAGTGGCGTCTGACATCGGATCAGGGCACGTACAAGGGATACGTAACACAAAAAGCGACCACCACCGTCGATTCAACGGAAGTCGTGGCCTGGTTCACGCCCGAAATTCCGGTATCGACAGGGCCAGCCGGTTATGGTGGTCTACCGGGTCTCATCCTGGTCATGGATGTCAATGACGGGCGGCAGGTGTATTCGGCGACGGATATTCAGCTGGATGCCGTGTTTGCAGAGGATGAGTTCGTCATGCCCAGAAAAGGCAAGAAAGTCTCCCGCGACGAATACGACGAGATTGTCGCTGAGAAGATGAAGGAAATGGGAGCGCAAGGTGGCCGCGGTGGCGGCTTTGTCGTCCGAATGGGCAACTGAACCGGTATCAACATGACTATTACAAGATTCGCCGGCCTTCTGGCCGTGCTGCTCATGCTGATTCCCGGCATGGCTTCAGGACAGTCACGTCACGACGTGACAGGAACGGTAACCGATTCCACGGAAGTTGGACTGCAGGGAGCAACCGTTGTGTTGCTGACGCCCAGTGACTCCACGCTCGTAAAATTCGGTATTACAAATGGGGACGGGGAGTTCAACATCCGTCGCGTGAACGAAGGTGCCTACATCCTTCAGGTCACATTCGTCGGGTTTACGACCCAGTCGCGGAATGTGGACGTGTCCGGTGGGCCGCTGGATGCAGGTACCATCGTACTGGATGAACGTGTATCCGAGCTCGATGAACTGGTCGTCAGCTCAGAGCACATCCCGATCCTCATGCGGTCCGACACGCTCGACTACAATGCCGCCGCATTCGGCGTCCGAGCCAATGCGACCGTTGAGGACCTCCTGCGACGCTTGCCCGGTGTGGAGGTGGAATCCGACGGATCCATCAAGGCCCAAGGCGAGGCGGTCCAGAAGGTCCTTGTCGATGGTAAGGAGTTTTTCGGCAACGATCCCAAGATTGCCACCCAGAACCTTCCGGCCGGAGCCGTGGACCGTGTGCAGGTCTATGATGACAAGTCAGACATGGCTGAGTTCACGGGTGTGGATGATGGCGAGCGGGAAAAGACGATTGACCTGAAGTTGAAAGAGGACGCCAAGTCGGGCTACTTCGGAAACGTTGGCGGCGGGGTCGGAGATACGGAACGCTATGATATTCAGGCTTCTGTGAACCGGTTTTCGCCGAATACGCAGTTCTCGTTGCTGGCCAACATGAACAACGTCAACCGGCAAAGCTTCTCGTTCAACGATTACATCAACTTCATGGGTGGCATCGGGAATATGATGTCCGGAGGCAGGATCGAGATTGGTGGAGGCGGCATGATTGGCGGCGGGCTCAGTGACGGCTTTTCCGAGACGCGTTCGATTGGCCTGAATTTCAACCGTGACTTCACTGAGCGCACATCCATCCGGTCTTCGTGGTTCTACAACGGACTGGACAACTTACAGACGCGTTCCTTGCAGCAGCAGCAGCTGCTGGGAGCAGACCTGTCCTCCCTTGTATCCGAGAATGGAAATCAGGACACCGAGAACTGGAGCCACCGAGGCAATCTGAACCTGTTCCATGAGATGGCCGATGGGCACGACATCCGACTGCGTACCAGCGGATCGTATTCAAACTCAGCGTTGATCAGCAGCCGATTCCGGCAGACATTCTCGGGTGCAGGCGTCCTGGCCAATACAGGCACAACCGCCTACGACTCCGAAGGTGACACGTACTCCGGCAACGCACAATTGACGTACCGCAAGCGGCTGAACGAAAGCGGCACCAGCGTCGTAGCCGAAGCAAAAGCGGATGTGCAGGATCGGTCAACGCTTGCCGACCTGGAGTCCTTGAATGCGTTTTACAGCGATGGCAATCTCTCCAGCGAGGAAGAAATCCTGCAGATGCAGGAGACACTCGGCGATCAGATGCAACTCAGCCAGGAGGTAACGCTGACGCAACCGCTTGGAGGCGACCGCGTGCTGGAAGTGAGTGCTGAACGTCGTACGGTAAGCAATGACGAGGAACGCTCCTACTATGACTTGATGGGTGGCCTGCCGCAGTTGAATGTGGACCTCAGTACCGGTACCGACCGCACTTATACGTACACCCGTGGTGGGTCGAGCGTGCGCCAGACCGGCGAAGGATTCACGGCAGGGATCGGTGCAGACGTCCAGCGATCGTCGCTGACCGGCAGCATCCGGGGCGTAGCGTCTGAAATCGATCACGGGTTCACACACGTGCTGCCCCGTGCCGACATCCGGTACGATGTCCGGCGGGGGATGACCGTTTCCCTCCGGTACAATACATCCACCCGTGAGCCGTCCATGCGGGACTTGCAGCCGTTTACGGACAATTCCGATCCGCTGAATGTATATGTGGGCAATCCGGATCTCGTGCCGGAATACCGTCATCAGATCGGTGCGAGCATGCACTTCTTTGACCAGTTCACATTCACGAACTTCTTCCTGTTCGCGAACGCGACCTATACGGACAACAACATCACGCGGTCGCGAACCGTCGATGAGCAGTTCCGTCAGGTCATTTCGTCCGTGAATACGGGCGGGGACTGGACGTTCAACGGGAACGCCAATTTCGGAACGCCCATCCGGCCACTTGGCGCGAAGATCTCGTTGTCGAACAACGCCATGTACAACCAGGGCCTGGAAATCATCAACGGGGCCGAGAATGAAAGCAGGACGCTTCGGAACAGCAGCAGTATCCGTCTTGAAAACCGGAACAAGGATCTGTTCGATATTTCGGCCCGCGTACAAGTGGATATGAATCGGAGCGCGTATTCATTGAATCCGCAGCTGGATCAGACCTACTACAACAAGACCCTCGGGGGGAATGCCGCGCTGTATGTGGGCGAGTCGTGGGAAATTTCGACAGGCATCAACTACCGGATCTATTCGAAGGAGGTGTTCGGATCCAGCAGCAACGTCGCGCTGTGGGAGGCAAAGGTGACACGGTACCTGATGGATCAGCGAATGGAAGTCCAGCTCGTTGGGATGGACCTTCTTGACCAGAATCAGGGGGTGAATTACACAAACTCCGGCACGTTCATCCGGGAGGAGCGGATTGCATCGCTTGGACGGTACATGATGTTCAAGCTGGTTTACAATCTGTCTCCGACCCGCAAAGGCGGCGGCGGGGCCATGATGATCCACTAGAACCGACGCCCAGGAATCATTGGCGCAGCGCCGTCACGGGATTTATCGTGGCGGCGCTGCGCGCTTTGAGGCCTGCTGTTGCGAGTGCAACGACGCCGGCAATTCCTGTTCCGGCCAGGAATGGCCACAAGGAAAGGTCCATCCGGAATGCGAATCCGCTGAGCCATTCATTGCCGATGACCCATGTCAATGGAACCGCCAGCATGGCGGAGATGGCCAGGAGTCGAGCCATGTTGCCCAGCATGAGTGATACTATCCCCCACTCACCGGCCCCCAGAACTTTCCGGATGCCGATTTCCCGTGTCCGCCGGGCAGCATTCATGGAAGCGACGCCAAAAATGCCCAGCAATGCAATCAGGACAGAAAGCAGCGATGATGCCCGAAGAATGTCATTCCATCGTCGATCAGCGGCGTATAGAGCATTCATGCGGTCATCCATGAATTCATACGCCAGCGGTTCATCGGGAGACATGATGTTCCAGGCAGACTCAAGCGCTGAAATGGTTCCAGACACGTCAGCTGACTGAACCCGGATAAGCGCATGTCGGACAGGGTTGTACGCCGGATTCACGTGCAGGATAGCGGGAGGGACCTGTTGACGCTGGCTCAGGAACCGATAATCCTTCACCACGCCGATGACTTCCGCGTCTCCGATGTCAGGTAGGATCTGTCCGATCGGATCTTGCCAACCCATTGCACGAACGAGGGCTTCGTTGACAAGAATGGAATTGCCTCCTTCGTCGCTCTCACGGAACGGACGTCCTTGCAGAAGGTCCATACCCATCGTCTGCAGGTAATCTGCATCCGCAAGCGCCGTGTATACGATGATACGTGACGAGCCCGAAGCCATGGTGGCACGGCTCCACGACCCACCGAATGCAGCATTGGACCACGAAACGCTCTCCACATCCGAACGTCCCTCAGCCCACGACCGCAAGCGGTCCACGTTGTCCATGTTCTTCTGTTGGGAGTCGTTCAGGTCTACAACGACAACACGGGATGCATCGAAGCCAAGCGGCTGTGCGTCGATGAAATCCATCTGCGCTTTCATGAAGAACACACCGATCAACAATCCCATGGTGACGGTGAACTGAACGACCAAGACGGATCGGATGAAGCCGTTGCCTTTGGTTCCGCCATGGTCTCCTCGCATCACTCTGACCGGGCTGTACCCGGACAGGACAAGGGCAGGATAGAATCCCGCCAAGGCCGTCGCGACCAGCACCAGCGCCACAATCAGTGCCACACCGATCGGATTCATGAGCATCGTCAGGTCCACATCCTGGTTCGCAAGGCTATTGAACACAGGCAGCGCTGATTCGGCGAGCAAGACACCGAAAAGCGCTGCACCGACTGTAGTCAGGAGCGCTTCACCACCGAATTGTGCAATGACCTGCATTCGCTGGGCTCCAAGGGCTTTCCGCATGCCGATTTCCTGCGCGCGCGTCATGGCCCGACCAAGTGCCAATGTTGAAAAGTTGATACATGCCAACAACAGTACCAGGAATCCGACCACGGACAGGAGGATGCCTTGTGACGGACTGCGACTGTCCACCCAGTTGCTGCGGATATCCGGATTGTGATGCATGTCCGTCACTGGCTGCATGTGAACGGAAAACGCATTCGGGTCATTGGCCCACCATCCGTTGGCAATGTACTCATCGATGATACCAGCCATACGGGTACGCACGCGCTCCTGGATACGCCCTGCGATCACATCCCGGTCAACATTCTTTTGCAACCTTGCAAAGATTCCGACACTGAACCAGTCCCACTCCGCCGCCATTTCGTCACGGTCGGGAGCCGCTTCCATGGGAATCAGGACCTGGATGTCGAGACTCGACGGCCCGGGCGTCTCGGACAAGACAGCATCCACGGTAAGGTCCATCTCCGTGCTGCCAAGACCGACGGTCACTACATCACCTACGTCCACGCCCAGGAGGTCTGCCGTCTCCCGGTCCAACCGCATGCTTTCCTGGCTCAGGGGGGCAGGGGAGGCGTCCAGGACCGGAAGGGTCAAAACAGAACCTATGTTTGCATCCGACAGGAAGGCAGCGACGTCCAGTCGAGTTGTTCCGAATTGCAGTGTGGCGCCCACCCGGCGCAGCCTGGCAATTGCTTCCACGCCTGGTACGGACTCTTTCAAGTCATCAGCCAACGCGTATGGCAGCGAATCGGACAACCGGTTTTCTTCCACCGGACGTTGCTCAACACGGTACAACCGGACTACCTGGTCGGCATTGTCATTGAACCGATCGAACGACTGCTCGCGGATCAGGAACAACAGGATCATGATGCTGCTGGCGAGTCCGATGGCCAAGCTCAGCATGCTGATGGCCGAATACGTGCGATTTCGAAGGAGGGATCGGAGCGCGACCGTGAGGTAGTTGCGGAACATGGGAGTCGTGGGTCTTCTGACGAGGTGCAAGCAGGATTACAAAACCTGTGCCAATGCGTTTTCAGGCTTCAGTGGGCGTTCGGGTTGTCCAGAAGGATACACTGCGTGTCCGGGAGCGGACATCATTGTATCTTGCGGGCCCGCACGTTCACGCACGTGGATCCGTATGAAAAATGTAATCCTTCCTCTGTTGATTCTGGTCATGGCGACACCCTTGGACAGTAAGGCGCAAGAAGCGCTGTCACCGCTCGAACAGTCCATTTCATCGTTTGTAGACGACCGAAAGGAGGATGCCATCGCGTATCTGGAACGGGTGGTCAACATCAACAGCGGCACCATGAACTTCGCCGGTGTCCACGAGGTTGGCCAGGTGTTCGATACCACCTTCCAGGAGCTGGGCTTCGAGACATGGTGGGTCGATGGCGCGGCTTTCGAGCGGGCGGGACACTTGTTTGCCCGCAGGGGCACGAAGGGGCCTCATTTCTTGATGGTCGGCCACCTGGATACCGTGTTCGAGGATGACAGTCCGTTCCAGACGTTCACCAGGGTGGATGACCTGACTGCCACGGGTCCCGGTGTCATAGACATGAAGGGGGGCGACGTGGTCATTGTAGAGGTCCTCCGTGCACTGGCCCACGCTGGTGTCCTGAATGACATCACGGTCACGGTGGTACTCATTGGCGATGAGGAATCCTCTGGCGATCCGCTGGAAGTCGGCCGGGCATCCCTGGTCGATGCCGCAAAGGAAGCAGACATTGCCATGGCCTTTGAGCCGGGCGACGGCAAGTCGGAAACGGCTGTGATTGCACGGCGGGGCTTCACTGGCTGGGAAGTCAGGACATCTGGCACACGCGCCCATTCCTCACAGGTGTTTACGGAAAAAGTGGGTTACGGAGCCATTTACGAAATTGCCCGTGTGCTCGTTGGTTTTTACGAAACGATGACGGGCGAAGAGCTGCTTACGTTCAATCCGGGCGCCATCGTCGGCGGCACCGAGCTTACGTGGGATGACGAAAACGAAGAGGGAACGGCGTTCGGTAAATCCAATGTCGTTGCTGAGGAAGCTCTGGTTTCAGGAGATCTGCGTGCCCTCTCCCTGGAACAGCGCGATGCGGCCAAGGAGCGCATGAAAGCCGTTGTGGAGCAGCATCTTCCTGGAACCGGTGCCGAAATCATTTTCAGGGATTCGTACCCGCCGATGGGTCCAACCGAAGGCAACTATGCCCTGCTTGACCTGCTCGATGCGGCCAGTCAGGACCTCGGTTACGGCCCTGTGGCTGCTGCCAATCCCGCCGATGCTGGCGCGGCCGATATTTCGTTCGCCGCCGGTCATGTAAGCATGGCCATTGACGGCCTTGGCATTCTGGGAGAAGGGACGCATACGACGCACGAAACGGCCGACTTGAGCACGTTTCCCATGCAGATCAAGCGTGTGGCTGTCACCATGTCCCGTATCGCTGCATCGTGGCAGGAATAAGCGTCGTCACCATGCAGACGCCGCTCGGCCCCATGACGGCCGAGGCCGTAGGTGGGTCGCTGTGCCGCCTGGGCTTCACTGACAGTATTTCACCGCAAACAGAGGGGGCCCTGTCGCCCGTTCTTGTGCATACCGTGGAGTGGGTTCGGGCCTATTTTGCTGGCACCGATCCTGAGTGGACCCGCCCGCTGGCGCCTTCAGGAACACCGTTCCAGCGCAAGGTCTGGGACGCGTTGCGGCGTGTGCCGTACGGACGTACGACGTCGTACTTGGCCCTGTCCAAGGAGTTGGGCGATGAGCTGGCCATTCGGGCGGTGGCCGCCGCCAACGGAAAGAACCCCATCGCTATCATCATTCCGTGTCATCGCATTATCGGGTCCGATGGATCGTTGACAGGATATGCGGGAGGGCTGCACCGGAAGAAGGCGCTACTGGACCTGGAGCATGGTGTCTCTTCCCCCGACCTGTGGGGGAACTGGTAGTTGATGAGTCAATTAAATGGCGGGAAACACGCGCTGACCTGATGCCCCAATCCGAATCCAAAGTCAAGCAGGCAACCGTTGCCCTCGTACGTACCGCCTCCATCGTGAAGCGGGCCTATGAGGCGTTGATGCATGAGCATGACATCACGCTCCAGCAATTCAATGTGCTGCGCATCCTGCGCGGGGCTGGAGAGCCGCTACCCACCATGGAAGTTGCCGCCCGGATGATTGAACCAGAGCCCGGCATCACGAGACTCATCGGGCGGTTGGTCGACAAAGGTCTGGTCACGCGGACACGGTGTGGCGAGGACAGCCGGCGTGTATTGTGTACCATCTCGGAGAAAGGACAGACGGTGCTCAAGGGCCTGGACGAGCCGGTCATTGCATTGGATGACCGGATCATGGGGTCCATGACCGATGCCGACCTGGACGAAATCATACGGCTCTTGCATCGGGCCTGTGAGGAAGTGGTTGCGACGTAGTATCATGCAGGCATGAAACGTCGTTTTGAACCGGTCGATGTAGAGGTCACCCGCGGGTGGCCCGTGGTGGTGAAGCGGCACGGCCATACGCACCGTGTACGCTCCCTGCTGGACGCGTGGGTCATCCAGGGGCGCTGGTGGGCAGCCGAAGAGCGACGGGTATGCTTTCGGGTTTCAACCACCGGAGGCATCATGGAGCTTTATCGCTCCGGGGAAGAATGGATTCTGGCCCGTATCGAGGACTGACAGGCCCTAGTACGCATCCGAGTGGACTCCCCGGACAGCGCGCCCCGACGGGTCGGCCATACCGGAGAAGGACGCATCCCAGGCAAGGGCTTCGGGTGTGCTGCATGCCACCGACTTGCCCGAAGGCACCGTCCGGACCGCCGATTCAAGGGGGAAGTGCTCGTCGAAAATGGACCGGTACAGATAGCCCTCCTTCGTATCGGGAGTATTGACCGGGAAGCGGAATCCGGCACGGGCAAAGTCGGCATCCGATACGCGGGATTCGGCATGGTCCCGCAAGGCATCGATCCAGCCATATCCGACGCCGTCCGAGAATTGCTCCTTCTGGCGGCGATAGATACTGTCGGGCAGCAGGTCGCGGAAGGCGTCCCGCAGGATCTGCTTCTCGATGCGTCCAGACCCGATCATCTTGACCTCGGGGTCCAAGGACATGGCGACGTCCAGGAATTCGAGGTCCAGGAACGGTACCCGCGCTTCAATTCCCCAAGCAGCCATGGATTTGTTGGCCCGGTTGCAATCGAACAGGTGCAGCCGATCCAGCTTACGGACGGTTTCTTCGTGGAATGCGCGTGCATCGGGCGCCTTGTGGAAGTACAGGTAACCGCCGAAAATCTCATCCGAACCCTCGCCGGAGAGGACCATCTTGATGCCCATGGCGCGAATGCGGCGTGCCATCAGAAACATCGGGGTCGATGCCCGGATGGAGGTGACATCATACGTTTCCAGGTGATACACGATGTCCCTGAGCGCGTCGAGGCCTTCCTGGACGGTGAACGTCAACCCATGGTGCACGGTGCCGATGTGCTCTGCGACCTGTTCGGCGGCGGCAAGGTCCGGTGATCCTTCCAGGCCGATGGCGAACGAGTGCAGGCGTGGCCACCAGGCCGGCGAGCGATCCTCGTCATCGACCCGCTGTGCTGCGTACCGCGCGGCGATGGCAGCAATCACGGACGAGTCCAGGCCGCCCGAAAGGAGCACGCCGTACGGTACATCACCCATGAGTTGCCGGTGCACGGCCGCTTCCAATGCCGTTCGCACGACTCCAGCCGATGACGGAGCACCGGTCACGGCATCAAACGAACGCCATGACGGCGCATACCAGGCACGGGATTCAGCTCCGGCGGCAGAGTCGAGTAGATGTCCCGGTTGAAAGATGTCAACCTGGCGGCAGACAGGAGTCAGTGCCTTCAATTCCGAGGCCACCATCATGGTGCCGTCTGCATCGAACCCGGTGTAGAGCGGGATGACCCCCATGGGATCGCGTGCAATGATGGTCCGGTTCTCGACCGTATCGTGGAAAATGAACGCAAAGATGCCATTCAGCCGGCTGACCGCATCCGGCCCGTGGGTGGCCAGCAGCGGGATGATGACTTCGCAGTCCGATTGGGTGCGGAATGTGTGATCCGGGAATTCACGGCGCAACGCTTGGTGGTTGTAGATTTCACCGTTGACCGCCAACACGTAGCGACCATCGAGACTCACCAGCGGCTGGGCTCCGTTCAGGACATCGACAATGGACAGGCGCTCATGCGCCAGGATGATGTTCTGGTTTGCAAATACACCCGACCAGTCAGGCCCACGGTGACGTTGCAGACGGGACAGTTCAAGGGCGCGGGTACGGGCGGTGTCCGGTGATCCCGGTGGCTGGAGAATGCCGAGGATGGAGCACATGGCAGTCGTTTTTCACGGTGAATGTCTGTCATGTACGCCCATCCCCGGCTTCGGACACAACAGGGACGGCAAAAAACCTTCCGGAAGCGCTATTATTCTTCCAGGACCAGCCGATGGGTCCTCAATTCCGTGGCAATGCGTTCCATGCCGTAGACTTCTTCCAAGGCTTCGAGCATGCCACGGGAATCGACGGCAACGGCACGGGCTGTTTCCGTCTGGTAGATGAATGCAGATGGCAGGGATTCGATGTTTCCGTCGAAAATGAGACCTACCACCTCCAGCTCCTTGTTCAGGAGCGGCGAACCGGAGTTGCCTCCAATGATGTCATTCGTCGTTGCCAGGTTCATGGGTGTTGACCGGTTGAACGTGGACGGGGCTTCCAGCCAGCGTTCAGGCAGGGTCCACTCTCCGGTATCGTTCGCCGTCAGGCCATGACTTGCCGCGCGATTGTAGAGCCCATGGAACGTGGTGAATGCCGGTGCCACAGACCCGTTGTACTCGTAAGAGGAAACCACACCGTCCGCAATACGAAGCGAAAACGTCGCGTCGGGTGGGCGGCTGGTGCCGTAGACATCGTAGCGGGCCCGTCCATGCTGGGCGTTCAGTTCGGCTTCCTGGGCGGCCAGTCCGGAGAAGGCGCTTATGAAGTCCTTGCGCCGTTGCATGTACGGCGCCAGCACGGCGATGGCCGGGTCATCCATGGACAGGGACTCCACGTCCACGTCCGATCGGGTGAGTGCCGAGTTCGCGAACACATTGTCCGTGATTGCTTCTGCGTCGTCGGTCGCGAGCAGGCCTTCCGCGCCCAGGTGTCTCGCAAAATCATGCAGCCGGGCTTCATGGAAGAGCCGGTCAATGGCTTCGTCGCGCTCCGGTACGTTCTGCAGGCGTGCTTCCAAAGCCGACGCATCCGCACCCGTGGCTTTCAACGTCAGGTATTCCCACGCCAACGCGGCGCGTTGCATGGTGGGCGATGATAGACTGGATTGCGGCGAGAACGAAAGGAACGCGGAATATTCCGCGGCCAGGGCCCGTTTGCTTTCCTGGATCCGGGCCAAGTCGTCCACGATGGTCAGATATGGCTCAGGAACGTCGGCTGTTACCTGTGCGCCGTAGCGTCGGTCGAGCTCGTCGAGGAACGTCTGCTCCGTGTCGCGGCGCTTGGCCATGATGACAGGGTCGTTCAGTCCTTTGACACGCCCACCATACAACTTCTGAGCGTTTTTCAGACTGAAAATGGTATTCAGGAGGTCATCGGAAGGAGCACTGGCGTAGACACTCTCAAGCGCTGCAATCCGGGAGTCCAGTAGTTCGAGCAACATCTTTTCCTGTACATCCCGACGCCACTCCAACTGTGCCACTGTTTCGAGTCTCAGCGTGGATCCCGGGTTGCCAACCACGAACACGGCATCTCCTTCATCGGCGCCGTCAGCGCTCCAAGCGAAGTAGTGCTCCGGTTCGTACGGTGCATCGTTCTCATAGACACGGAAGAACGTCATGTCGAGCGCATACCGGGGGTACGTGAAGTTGTCCGTGTCTCCTCCGAAATAGCCCAGTTTCAGTTCGGGAGCCATGACGAGGCGCAGGTCGGTGAACCGGCGGAATGTATAGGCCGAGTAGCGGCCACCACTGTACAGGTTCACAATCTGGACCACGTGGCCGTCCGGAACGCTTGACTCGATCCGTTCCTGTACGCGGGCGATGGCTTCCTGCCGGGCCTGGACCTTTTCTGCATCGGTCTCGGCGTTCCCGAGGGCGGAGTAGATTTCATCGGTGACGTCTTCTATGGCTACGAGCTGGTCTACATAGAGGCCATCGACAGGTCGTTCGTCAGCGAGTGTCGGCGATGTGAACCCATCGTCCAGGAGTGTTTCGCCGGGAAGAGTCACCTGGGCCACCGAACTGCGGCCACAATGATGGTTCGTCATCACGAGTCCATAGGGGGATACGAACGATGCGGAACAGTTCGGCAGTCTGAGTGCACCGAGGCGGGCCTTGTCAAACCAGGCCGCGTCCGGAGTGAAGGCGTACGTGGACGTGAATTGCTCCACAGGAGGCACGTCGAACGTCCACATCTTGCCATTGTCGTACGTGCCGGCTCGGATCACGTCCTGGGCAACGGTCATTCCGGGGAGTGCCACAATGAGCAGCAAAGCAGCCACAAACAGTCGCGCACGGCGCGGAATCGGGGGTAGGTAGGACATGATCGTCTCGGTATCGTTCGGATGGAATTCCAGTCATGGAATGGACGGATTTCCGTATTCAGGGTCCGTCAGGGAATCCGCCGAATGCACGTGATGACCAATCGTCACCACGCGTGGGGAAATCCCCTACTGGATCCGATTACGGCCTGATCCGTGTCATCATCAGAACACTACCATTCCCGAGTTACAAACAACCATGTCATACTACTTTACCACGACAGTCGCCGGAAGCATGGACGACGTAGCGGTGCGTACCACCGATGCATTGAAGGAGAAAGGCTTCGGCATACTTACCGAGATCGACATCCAGGCAACGATGAAGAAGAAGCTGGACAAGGACATGGCCGGCTACCGGATCCTGGGCGCGTGCAATCCTCCCCTGGCCTATGAAGCGTTGACGGCCGAGACACACATCGGCCTCATGTTGCCGTGCAATGTGATCCTTCGGGAAGTCGGAAATGGACAGGTCGAAGTGGCCGCGGTGGACCCGGTGGCGTCCATGCAGGCCGTCCACAACGAGAACCTGGGAGAGGTGGCAACGGAAGTGCGTCAGCGCCTGAAGGACGTCATTCTGGCCATTCAGTGATTCATGCCGCCTGGCTTCATGTTGCCGTGATTCATGCGTCCCATGCCATTGCCGGCTTTCATGGAGTCCGGCATATTCATCTGCATCCGCATGGTTGAGTCCGGCGTGAGCGTCAGGATGTACGTAATGACGTCATGCGTCTCTTTCTCCGTGAGCGTCGTAATGCCCGCCATGAGACCAAACCGCTCAATGGCGTGCTCGGGCAACAAGGACATTTCGGCTGATGGATTCACGATCCATTCCGTTATCGCCGTCCGAATGGCGTCATCCGATCCCAATTCGGTCCGGTAGTGGCGAATTACATGCGACATGGGCGGAGCCAGTTTGGCTGGCGGTTGCTCCGTGTGGCAGGTGGCACAGACGTTATTGAACACCAGTTTGCCTGGATCGGTGGTCGTGGTTGTCGTGTTGATGGCCTGAGGGGCTGAAACCAGGAGGGCGCCGAGCAGGATGGTAGCGGTAAAAGGTGCGCGCATGGTAGTAAGTCGGAAGTTGTGGTATCCAGTATCGAGTATTCACGGATACCTGCACAGCGGGAATCCAACCGTGTCCGTATCGGGGAGGACCCTACACGTCCTGCGAGGGTCATTGGTCCTGAAGGGACCGCCGCCAATTGCGATAGCCTGAAATGCAAAGCAGCAGATAGATGAAATACAGGACGGCTGTCAGGTTGAGTCCTTTCATGACGTAGACGCCTATGGCCACGGTGTCGATGACGAACCAAAAGACCCAGTGGTCTATCGCCTTTCGGGCCATGAGGAACTGAGCTACGAAACTGGCCACGGTGGTGAATGCATCGGCCCAGGGCAGTGCGGCGTCGGTCCATGCCGACATGCCCCAGCCCCACAGCGCCGTACCGGCCAGGGTCCCTGCAATGATGGTCAGAAGGGGGCGCCGGGCGAGGCGTGTGACAGGAAGGGGGTCCCGACCGGCGCCCCCATGCCGCCACGAATACCACCCATAGAACTGCACGCCCACGTAGAACACGTGCAGGATCATGTCCGAATACAGCTTCGCACCGTAAAAGATGTAGACGTACAGTACTACGGAGACGAGTCCCACCAGCCACGTGCCGATGTGCTCGCGCGTAGCAAGCCAGACTGCAACAACTCCGCTTACGACCGCTATCGCCTCGACAACGGTGGTGTCAGCCACGTCTGTAGTGGATCTGTACCAGACCGTTCGGGAATACGTGGTGCTCCGACAGCTTCAAGGGGAAGTCGCTCTCCAGGGTCTCCAGAAGCTGGATTCCATTGCCCAGGCAAACCGGTACGATGGTCGTGATGACCTGGTCCAACGCGCCTTTTACAGCAAACGCCGAGGCCAGCGTGCCACCGCCTACCAGCCAGGCACGCTGATACCCCTGGCCATCCAGCCATGACATCAGTTGCGGCAGATCGTGTTGCCACTGGAGGACGCCGTGTTTCGCATCCAGGGGTCCATGCGCACACACGATCGTGGGGTGTTGATAGGGCCATGCACCGTAGCCCAGTACGTGCTCGTACGTGCCTCGGCCCATGATGAGCACATCGATCGATTCGAGAAAGTCGTTGAATCCGTAATCGGGCCCGCCTTCCTCGAAGGCGGGCAGCCAGTCAACGGCGCCATTTGGTCTGGCAATGAAGCCGTCCAGGCTCTGTGCGACGTAATAGGTGATGTGCAACGGCATGGGGGAGAGGGTTTCCGGTGGCGGAATATACCCTCCCCAACCTGTGAGTCGCGTGCTGGATCCGCAACGGCCGTACCGCATTGCCAGTCCGATTCATGAACGCTTTGACGGGAATCTTCCCTGAAGCAGGATCCCCGGAGGGCGCCTACCGTGCAAGACGCATGGAACATCATGCATTCATTGCGCTGGACGGGGTGTCCCGTTCATTCACGGAGTCGGGTACGGTACGGCCCGTTCTCACCGGTCTTGATTTCTCCATGACCAGAGGCCAATTCGTGGCGCTCCTGGGACGATCCGGCGCCGGGAAAAGCACGCTCCTGAACCTGATGGGCGGGCTGGATGTGCCAACCTCGGGCACCGTCCGCATTGGCGATACCCTGGTGAACACGCTGGATGACGACGCACGGACCCTGTTCCGGCGCAATCATCTGGGTTTCGTTTTCCAGTCGTTCAATCTCATCCCCACACTGTCGGTTCGTGACAACGTGCTGCTGCCGTTGCAGTTGGCCGGCACAGCTACACCGCAAGCAGTGCAGCGGGCAGTGGACCTGCTCGCCGAAGTGGGCCTGGGCGATAGGGAGGAGTCGTACCCGGATCGGCTGTCAGGTGGGGAGCAGCAACGGGTTGCCATAGCACGTGCATTGGTGAATGAACCCCGTCTTTTGCTGGCCGATGAACCCACCGGCAACCTGGATTACCGGACCGGTCGGCTGGTCATGGATCTGCTGCATCGGCTTGTCCGCGAAACGGCGACCACGATGCTGGTCGTCACCCATGACCGGGATTTCCTTCAGGCGTCGGACCGGATCACCGTCATGCGGGAGGGACGTATTGCCGACGTATCCTACGACGAAGCCATCGCGCAGTGATGGCCGCCGTTCCCGACATCCTGATTTCTTCGAGCCTCCGGTGGTTGCGCACCCACCCGTGGCAGTTTCTGCTGTCCATTCTGGGTGTGGCCGTCGGGGTATCGGTCGTGGTCGCGATTGACCTGGCCAATACCAGCGCTGAACGCGCTTTTGTCCTGTCGTCCGAGACCGTGGCGGGTCGTGCCACGCACGTCGTTGTTGGTGGTGCATCGGGTGTGCCCGATTCGGTTTACGCGCAGCTGGTCCGTTCCGGCCTGCCCCTGACGGCAGCACCTGTGGTCGAAACCTGGGTTCGTGTGGCCGACCGGCCGGAACTGGGGTTCCGCGTTCTGGGGGTTGATCCACTGGCGGAGGTACCGTTCCGGCCATTCACTGGAACGCAGCGTGATGGTGGTCTGGATCTGGCCCGATTCGTGGGCGGCCAAGGGGGTGTTCTTCTGTCCGCGCCCGATGCATCCGCCTTGGATGTCGCGAGCGGTGATTCGCTGACGTTCCTGCTGGACGGTGTGGAGCGGCGCGTTGTGGTACAAGGCATTGCGCAGGCATCGGAGGCGAATCCGGTGACCGATCTCGTGATTGCCGACATCAGCCTGGTCAAATCATGGATGAATGATTCCGGGGTATTGAGCCGCGTGGACCTGATTCTGGACGATGCAGACGGCGATGCTGTCGAAGCGTTGCTGCCGGATGGCATACGATTGGAACGCTCCTCCGCCAGGACCGAAACGCTGGCCCAGATGACCGACGCGTTTTCGCTGAACCTGACGGCCCTGAGTCTGCTGGCACTCATCGTGGGGATGTTTCTGACCTACAATACGATGTCCTTTTCCGTCGTTCAGCGCTACGTTTTGATTGGTCGATTACGGGCTGTCGGGGTCCGCCGCGTCGAAATTGTGCGCATGATCCTGGCCGAGGCCGTGCTGGTGGGCCTTGCGGGTACCACGCTCGGGCTGATGCTGGGAGTTGTGTTGGGACAAGGACTGGTCCAGCTGGTCACGCGGACCATCAACGATCTGTATTTCGTCGTGTCGGTCCGTGAACTGCACGTGGGCACGTGGACGCTCGTGAAGGGCATTGGACTGGGAATGGGTGCTACCATCCTGGCGGCCTGGGTACCTGGACGTACGGCAGCATCGACGCCGGCATCCACACTCATGCGTCGTTCGTCCGAGGAGGATCGCATGGCGGGCCGGTTGAGCCGCCTGGCGGGCACAGGCACGGGTTTGCTGGTGGTCGGAACGGCTGTACTGTTCATTTCGGCAGGCGGCATCGCCCTGGCCTACGGTGGCATCTTCATGCTCATTCTGGGATGGGCGCTGGTATCCCCACCACTCACCGCGGGCGCCGTCCGGTTGCTGCGACCGGTCGCCTCGAGGCTGGGAGGAGTCATTGGCCGCATGGCGGTCGGCAGCATCCGGTCAAACCTGAGTCGTACATCGGTCGCGATTGCCGCACTGAGCATTGCCATCGCGTCCGTCATTGGTGTGGGCGTCATGGTAGGCAGTTTCCGGACCACGGTCGTGACGTGGCTGGAAGGGGCGCTGCAGGCGGACATTTATATCCAGCCCCCGAACATGGTATTTCGATCCGGTGGCGCACAAATCCAGGATGATGTGGTCACATTGCTTCGGGGGACGGAAGGTGTGGCATCGGCCCACGCCATCCGCCATACAGAGGTCATGACAGACGTGGGGCGTGTCCACGTGGCCGCCATCGAAACGGGGCCCCACTCACGCGGCGCCTTGGCGCTCAAGGATGGTCAACCCGAACAGATCCTGGACCGATTCGAGCGTGAACTGACCCTTCTCGTTTCGGAGCCCTTCGCGTACCGGTATGGAACGCAGACGGGTGACTCGTTGCGCCTCGAGACGCCTACGGGTCCGCTTGTGCTCCCGGTGATCGCCGTGTATCACGATTACGCATCCGATCAGGGGACCATCATGATCCACAGGCGCCTGTACGCAGACGCGTTCGGCGACGACGATATTTCCGGCCTGGCCGTTTTCGTCGGGCCGGATGTGACGGTCGACGGGGTCGTGGCGCGCATGAAGGAACGAACGGGCGCCCGGCAGCAACTCATCATCCAGTCCAACAGGGACCTGCGAGCCTATTCCCTGGACGTCTTCGACCGGACGTTCACAGTAACGCGCGTACTGCAATTGTTGGCTGTGATTGTGGCCTTCATTGGCATCTTGAGCGCACTCATGGCGCTGCAGCTCGAACGCGCCAAGGAAATGGCGGTCTTGCGGGCAAACGGCATGACGGGTGGCCAATTGAGCCGGTTTGTCGCGTGGCAATGTGGCATCATGGGACTCATTTCGGGTGTTCTTGCCATCCCGCTCGGAGGTGCGCTGGCCCTGGCGCTCATCTATGTCATCAACCTGCGGTCATTCGGGTGGACGTTGCGCCTGGAAACGGACCCCATGCTGGTCATCCAGGGCGTCATCGTGGCCGTGGTTGCCGCGCTCCTGGCCGGTTGGCTTCCGGCACGACACATGAAACGCCTGGAGCCGGCACAGGCATTGCGGTCGGAGGGTTAGGCCATGTTGCGAAGACTTCTCATACCCCTGGTGTTGTTGACGGCTCTGATTGCAGTCGTACGGTTTCTTTCCATGGATCCGGATCCTGCACCGCTCGAACCGCTGTCCTTGGCCGATGCATTGCAGACCGATCTGGAGGGATATGACCGCGCGTACGGGCCGCGCCCCATCGTATTTCCTGCCGATCACGGTCCGCACCCCGACTTCAAGCTGGAGTGGTGGTATGTGACCGGTAATCTGGACGATGACGAGGGCAATCCGTTCGGGTATCAGGTGACCATTTTCAGGAACGCCCTCGCTCCCCCGGGGGATGGCCGGGAGCCCGACCTACCGTGGGCGACTCGTCAGCTGTACATCGCCCATGTGGCCGTGACGGACGGCGGGGAGGGTACGTATGTGTCGGAAGAACGGGTTGTCCGCGCCGCTGGAGGTGCGGCAGGTGCCCGGAAAAACGCGATGGATGTCTGGGTAGGACCGGTTTCCATTCGCGGATATGGGGATGGTCTGGATTCACTCCATGTGGACGCGCCGGTCGGGGAGAGCACATTGTCGCTGACATTGAAGGCACAAAAGCCGATCGTATTCCAGGGTGACCAGGGTTTCAGTGCAAAAAGTGACGCGCCCGGAAATGCATCCTATTACTATTCCGTGACACGCTTTTCAGCAGCCGGGACGTTGGTTCGGGACGGTCGTTCCATTGAGCTGAGCGGCACCTCATGGCTGGATCGGGAATGGAGCACAAGCCTCCTGGACCGGACACAGACGGGATGGGACTGGTTTTCGCTCCAGTTGGATGATGGAAGCGAACTCATGTATTTTCGGCTCCGGGAAGAAGATCCGTCGGTCGTTCCGTATCGGGATGGCGTGCTCATCCGCCCGGACGGGCAGCGGATTGAACTGGATGTAGATGATATGACATTGACCTCCTCCGGGACGTGGACGAGTCCTGCATCGGGTGCTACGTATCCGACCAACTGGCGACTGCAGGTGCCGGCGCATGCAATTGATGTCGCCATCGACCCGTTGATTCCGGATCAGGAGTTCCGGGCCGCCCTGCACTACTGGGAAGGTGCGGTACGCGTGTCCGGGTCCCATACCGGCCGCGGGTACGCCGAATTGACGGGCTACGAGCGCACCCCGTGATATAGATGGCGAAAATCCGTACGATACAGGGGTCAACATCCCGACGTGGCCCATGCGACTTTTTGCGATTGCCCTGACCTTGTTGGCCGGTATTCCGGCGCTGAGCTCCACCGTGTACGCGCAAACGCATTCCGTGGCACGGGTGTGGAATGAGGCGTTGCTCCAGTCCATCCGCGAAGACTTTGCCCGGCCCACGGTACACGCCCGGAACCTGTTCCACACATCGATTGCCATGTGGGATGCCTGGGCGGCGTATGACACGCAGTCGCGTCCATATTTGCTGGGCGGAACGGTATCCGGCTTCGAATGTGGGTTCACGGGTATTCCTGCGACAACGGATGTGCAGACCGACCGCGAGGAAGCCATCAGTTTTGCTGCGTTCCGGTTGCTGTCGCATCGGTTCGGGCACTCTCCCGGGGCCGAGGCAGCCGAGGCCCGCTATGCCGGACTCATGCAGGACTTGGGTTATGATCCGTCCAATGAGTCCCGTGCGTATGAAACCGGAGACCCGGCGGCACTCGGCAATTACATTGCGGACTGTGTCATCGCCTTCGGACTTCAGGACGGTGCCAACGAAGCAGGCGGGTACGCCAACCAATACTACCGACCTGCGAATCCGCCCCTCAACCCGGAGCTTCCGGGCAATAATCAGCTGCTTGATCCCAATCGCTGGCAGCCACTGTCGTTCGATCTGTTCATTGACCAATCCGGGAATCCGGTTCCGGCTTCCACTCCCGAGTTCGTGAGTCCGGAATGGGGGGATGTCGTTCCATTCGCCTTGGCCTCCACGGACCTCACGGTGTACCAGCGCGGCGGACATGCCTATCGCGTATACCACGATCCCGGACCTCCGCCCATGATGACGGGTGACGGATCCGACCCGATGTCCGAGGCCTATCGGTGGAATTTTTCCCTGGTGGCTATCTGGTCGGCGCATCTCGACCCGTCGGACGGCGTGTACTGGGATACGTCACCCGCGGCCATTGGAAACGTGGCGTCCCTTCCGGCCTCGATAGCAGAATACCCCGGGTTCTACGATCTCATGGAAGGCGGTGACCCCGGTCGGGGAACTCGCCTCAACCCGGTTACCGGCAGTCCGTACTGGGCACAGCTTGTTCCGCGTGGCGACTACGCCCGCGTACTGGCCGAATTCTGGGCCGACGGACCGGACTCGGAAACGCCCCCTGGACATTGGTTCACGATCCTCAACTACGTCAGTGACCATCCACAGGTGAGCAAACGCGTCGGTGGTATCGGACCGGTCGTGGATGATCTGGAGTGGGACGTGAAATCCTATTTTGCACTGGGCGGCGCCATGCATGACGCCGCTGTAACCGCATGGGGCGTCAAGGGATGGTACGATTACGTGCGCCCTGTATCGGCCATTCGCTGGATGGCCGACCAGGGTCAGGCTTCCGATCCTGCGGGGCCATCCTACAGTCCCTACGGCCTTCCTCTGGTACCGGGCTACATCGAGATGGTCAATGCCGGCGACCCGTTGGCCGGGGAATCCAATGAGCATGTCGGCAAAATAAAGCTGTATGCCTGGCGGGGTCCGGACTTCATCGAAGACCCTGCCGTGGATGAGGCCCGTGTGGGTTGGATCCTGGCGGAAAACTGGTGGCCGTACCAGCGCCCGACGTTCATCACCCCGCCGTTTGCCGGATACGTATCCGGCCACAGCACGTATTCTCGCGCCGCAGCCGAAATCATGACGTTCCTCACGGGCGATGCATACTTCCCGGGTGGCATGGGGATTTTCGATGCACCTCGTAACGAATTCCTTGTTTTCGAGGAGGGCCCCAGCGAGAATATCGAATTGCAATGGGCCACATACCGCGACGCGTCCGATCAGTGCAGCTTGTCACGCATCTGGGGTGGCATCCACCCGCCGGCCGATGACATTCCCGGGCGACGCATGGGAATCGAGATCGGGGTCGATGCCTGGAGCTTGGCAACCACCTATTTCGACGGCACAGTGACGGACGTAGAGCAGGAGGGCGTGGACACACTTCCGTTTGCTGCGGCGGTACATGTATTCCCGAACCCGTCGACGGCGTCTGCAGGATTGCAGGTTGAAGCGCCGGTCGGTCGCACGTCCGTGTCTGTTTTCGATGCACGGGGACGGCGTATGACGGAAACGCTCGTAACCGAAGGAGGGCGCACAGGCCTGTCGACGAACGGTTGGTCTGCCGGCGTCTACTTCGTTCGTGTGGAGACAGCAAGCGGAGCCATTACGCGGCCAGTAACCATCGCCCGCTGAGCTCTCAGTCGTCGGTGTTCGTTTTACGATTCTGCCGCATGCCCATGCCGCGCACAATCACGTAGGCGATGAGGGCGAACACGAAAAAGACGAGCAGCATCCAGGCCACGCTCTGGAGTGTACCAATTACGGTCCGGTAGATTTCCAGTAACCATCGCGCACCGTCCAGGACGGGAGCCCGCTCCGGCCCGTCCCCCAAGTACTTCTCCAGGTCCCAGATTCTGACGCCGCCCGAGAGCCCGGTGACGAAGATGGCGAAGGTGAGGTACCGGGTCCACGCATAGGCCAGGTCATCTTCCACGATCCGGGACAGAATGGCCTGGACGGGCTCCCGGAACAGCCGCACAACCACGAGCGCAACCAGGAATGAAACGGCGAATGTGGCAGCAATGAGAGCAATGAACATGCGTGTGTCCTGTTAATCCTTCCGTGGTCGGAAAGCGTTGATGACCGTATCCGGGATGGCGCGCGGCCGGCCGGAGGTGGAATCGACAAATACCCAGAGTGTCCGGCCGCGCGCGACTTCCTTTCCGGAGTCGGACGCGAGGAACCGGTACCGTCTGGTGGATCGCACGCCCTCGGCGTCCTCAATCCACGTTTCGAGAGTGACCGCATCGCCAACAAACAACGGGCGCAGGTACTCAATCGTATGCTCGCGGACAACCCAGGTGCCCCCCAAGCGCACGGCCTCGGCCGTCCCACCCGTCGCATCCGAATGGGAAATGGCGGCGTCCTGCATCCAAGAGACGAAGGCCACGTTGTTCGCGTGACCGTTGGCGTCAATGGCGCTCTCCGGAACGGTGAATCGGAAGGCGTACGTTTCGCTTATCATTCGATGAGTCCGTTGGCGTGGGCAAAGTTGATGAGTCCCACCAAGGAGTTGGCACCTGTCTTCCGGAAGATGTTCTTGCGGTGGGTCTCGACCGTCAGTTCTGAGATGAACAGTTTTTCTGCAATCTCGCGGTTCGTGTGCTCGGCGACAATGAGGCCCAGGATCTCCTTTTCCCGCCGGGACAGCAGTCGCCCCTGGTCCGGGTGCCGTTCGGCGATGCGGATGGCACTGGCCAGCACCGGGCTTACGTACACGTCGCCCGATCGGATGGCAGCAATGGCGGCAATCAACTCCGAATGGCTGTCCTTCTTGAGGACGTAGCCCCGCGCTCCGGCATTCGTCATTTCATTGTACAGATGCAGCTCCTCGTGCATGGTCAGAACGATCACAGCGACGTCGGGGCGCTTGCGGCTGACTTCCGTGACCAGGGCATGGCCGTTCATGTCGGGCATGGAGTGATCCGTAATGAGCAGGTCCACGTGTCCTGCCAGCACCAGCTCAAGGGCTTGCCGTCCGTTCGATGCCGTGCCTACCACGTTCAGTCCTTCCTGGCGACCCACCAGATTGGCCAGACCGTCAAGAAGAATGGCATGGTCGTCGGCAAGCACGACGTTCCATACAGTATTCCCTCCTGTATTCAAGTCCGGCATGATCAGGCAGCAACGGCAATCGATCGTGGGGTTGGAACGGTTACTACGAGCGTGGAGCCGTCACGATCCATGCGACTGTCCACGTGGACGGTTCCACCGAGATGCTGGGCCCGGGTCTGGATGTTCGTCCAGCCGTGACCCGCCCCCGAACCAAGACGGGATGTATCGAAGCCCTTGCCATCGTCCTCTACCATCACCACCAACTCGTTTTCATGTTGTACGAACTGAATGGAGACCTCGGATGCACCGGCGTACTTGGACACGTTGTTCATCCACTCCTGGACAATTCGGAACACGGCAACTTCGATGCCTTCGTTGAATCGTTCCACATCGAATGCCGAGACCGAGACGGAGAAGAATCCGGCTGCTTCCAACCGTCCTCCCAATTCCTGGCATGCCGCAGCCGCTCCTTTGTGCAGGAGCGTTTCGGGCATGAGGTTGAACGCGATATTCCGGATTTCAGCATGCATCTCGTCGAGGGCCGACTCTGACTTCCGGAACGCCTCCGGTGCCGATTCGCTGCCATGCGCCACGTGCAGGCGCACCGTTGAAATGAGTTGCCCGAGGCCGTCATGCAGGTCCCGCGCAATCCGCTTGCGTTCACTCTCCTGCGATGCAATCGAAGCCTCCATCTGGACGTTGCGCACACGAAGCTCTTCCCGGAAGCGACGCAGGAATACGACGGCTGCAAGCAGTCCGGACAATACCAGAAGAAACGCAATGAGTACATAGTTGCGCTGGAGCGCCGCCTGCTTTTCGGCCAGTTCTGCCTCCTGTATGGAGATGGTCTGTTCCTTTTTCTCCGTTTCGTACTGCGTCTGCAGTTCCAGCAATTGCTTGCTGCGTTCCGCGTTGAACAGGCTGTCCTTCAACGTGCTCATGCGCTCATACTCAGTCAAGGCACGTTCGTAGTCGCCCATGTTCTTGTATATATTGGACATGACGCCATATACGTGTCGGCGGAAATCGTGGAACTCCGTCGCCTCGGCGATTTCCACAGCCGTCGTCAGGTAATCCAGCGCAGCCCGTGAGTCTCCTTTCATGAGCATGAGCTCTCCCAGGTTGCCCATGATAATGCCGTACCCCCGCTCGTTTCCGAGCTCCCGTCGGATATTGGCCGACCTGAGGAAGTACGTTTCCGATTCCTCGAACCGGCCCATCCGGGCCATGGTGACGCCCATGTTGTCGTAGTTGTACGAGACCCCGTTCAGATCCCCGAGCGCTTCCTTCATGCGCGCCGATTCCTCGTACAGTTGCATTGCCCGTTCGAAATCACCTCGATTGTCATAGACAATGCCCATGTTGTTCAGGCTATTGGCAATCTGCGTTGAGTCGTTCCCTGCCTGACTCCTTGCGAGGCCATCCTCATAGTATTCGAGGGCTTTGTCGACATCTCCCTGTTTCTTGACGAGCGTTCCGATTTCGTTGAGGAACAGCGCCTGATAGGAATTGTCGTCGATCTTCTCCGCGAGTTCCAGTCCGCTCTGGTAGGCCACTAGAGCCGGTTCGTAATCGCCATTTCCGTACCAGTGATATGCCAGCCGCAGATAGCCTTGAACCGCCAGAGACGAGTCGGCGCCATCGAGTGCGATATCAATCGACTCCGTGGCATACCGGACAGCGGTATCGAAATCTGCAACACCGAGTTGCTCCGAGAAGTCGAGAAGCATCCGGGCCCGCTCCAGGCCGGACGCACCCTCCAGCAATCCGGAAAGACTGTCGGTTGGAGCGGTCTGGGCGCTTGTCAATGGCGCCATGAACAGGGAGATGGCAAGCAGACAAGCTGACATGGCGTGTGGGTTTAGGGACGGCATGATCGGCAGGGTATTCGTGTTTCCATCCCATTATCGGGCAGAACGACCCGCACCGTCAATCTTTCTTTCGGTGTCTGTAAAGGCCGAATGCGCTTACCACGACCCAGGCCGACTCCATTGCGAATGCAGCGACATTGAAATCGACCACCAGCGAAACCAGGATGAGCACGGCGCCGAACAGATTCAGCAGGGAGTAAGACGGCTCCTCGGCCGTAATCCGGCCGAATTGAAGCATCCCGTATGCGAGCAGAATGAGGCCCACACCGGCCAAGCCTATGATGTCGAAAATCATGGATTCAGTATCTCAATGATATCCTTGAGCAAGGATTCGGTCGATGCCGTGACCAGGGAAGGGGCGTGTACAAGGTTTGTGGTACCGCCTTGCGCGTCGGCGACGGCGCCACCGGCTTCACGGATGCAGGGAATGATGGCAGCATTGTCCCATGGGTGCATTTCCGGGTCGATGGCGGCGTGCAGGAAGCCCCGCGCGACAAGCGCGTGCTGGGTGCAGTCCCCGACAAACCGGAAACTGCCGGCCCGCCGGATCACAGCGCCGAGATCAATCGGATGGGATGCACTCCGTGGCTGGATGAGGGTGTCGTACACACCCGTTGCCGACACGTAGGCATCGGGGAGCGTAGTGGCCGATGCATCGACCGTCACCTGCATGGAGGCGCCACGTGCGTCCCGGTACCAGCATCCCATTCCGGAGGCCGCATACACGGTTTCTCCGGTGCCGGGCATATGGATGACGCCCAGGGTGGCCTCACCGTTTTCTTCGAGGGCTATCAGCGTGCCGAATGTGGGCAGCCCCAGCGTGAATGCAGCCGTCCCGTCGATCGGATCCAGTATCCATCTTCGGTGCCCGTTCCCAGGTGTTTCACCGTATTCCTCTCCGAGAATGCCGTCCTCCGGAAACTCTTCCGAGATGATTTCCCGCATGAGACGCTCGGCGGCCCTGTCGGCTTCGGTGACCACCGTTCCATCGGGCTTCAGCCGCACCTCCACATTCCGGAAGCGGGACATGATTTCGTGTTCGGCGCGGCGCGCCAGGTCCAGGGCAAATTCAATCATGTTCTATCATCGGGTATGTCGGCTGCCAATTCTTCCAGAACGTTCAATGTGGTATCGACATCGGCTTTGTGGGTCCTGAAGCTGACAATGGCGAGCCGCAGGGTGAATTGACCATCGAGTTGGGTCGAGCTCATGAACACGCGTCCGTCGGCGTGGACTGCCTCCAGGAGCCGCTTGTTCGCATCATCACTGCCGTGCATGCGGAACGTCACCACGGACAAATCAGGTTCCGGTCCGGACTCAAAACGCTGCGATTTCCCCAGGCATGCATGGGCATAGCGCGCCAGCAGCAGTTTCTCTTCGAGGGCCGCCCGGAACGGGGCCACGCCAAACACCTGGAGCGGCAACCACATCCGGAGTCCCCGGAAGTGTTTGGTCAGTTCCGGGGACACATCCGTCGGCGACCATTCATCGCGCGCCGCCAGTGTGTCCTGCATGTAATCCGCGCCCGATGCGTGGGCATCCCGCAGCTTCTCGCCGTCTCGTACAATGAGAGCGCCCGTACCGTAGGGCAGAAAGAGCGTCTTGTGCGGATCCATGACCACGGAATCGGCCAGCTCCATGCCGTCCAACTGTTTCTGACCCGTCTCCGTGAGCAGGAAGAACCCGCCGTAGGCTGCATCCACGTGATACCACAGAGCATGCTCCCGGGCTATCAGGCCCACGGCACGCAGTGGGTCCACCGAGCCCGTATTCGTGGTGCCTGCCGATGCCAACACCATCCACGGAAGGAGTCCCGCTGCTTTGTCGGCCCGTATGGCATGATCCAGGGCTTGTGCGCTCATCCGGTGGCCGGAGTCGACAGCCACCCGGCGCATGACGACGCGACCCAGGCCCGCGATGCGCAACGCTTTGTCTACGCAATGATGCGTGTGTTCGGTCACGTAGAGGACGGCGCGGGGCACGGCCTCGCCTTCGATTCCATGGGCGTCCCGCGCCGTCACCACAGCCGTAAGGTTCGCCAGACTGCCACCCGCTGCGAGGTACCCGGAGGCGCCGCTGCCGAAGCCAATCAGGTCAGCCATCCAGCGGATGAGCTGGTTTTCGATCCGAACGGCACCCGGGCTGGCAAAAAAGACACCCGCATACCGGTTTGATACGGCGGCCATGAAGTCACCCAGCGCGGCGTGGTACAATCCGCCTCCTGGTATGTAGCCCGTGAACCGACCGCTGGTGGTCGCAATACCTTCGTGGTCCACGAACCGTTCCAGGAGTCCGAGACACGCCTCCAGGCCCACCCCTTTGTCGGAAAGGGGAGTGTCCAGCAGTGCACCAGCCAATCCCGGTGACCGCTGGTAGGCGGGACCCTCCGGGAGGCCTTCCAGGTATGTTTTCACATGTTCCAGGACCCGCCGCGTGGCGCGTTCCCGTTCCGCACCGTCGGGATCCAACACCCGGGCTTGTTCTTCGAGCGTTGCCAGCCGTACCATATCCTTGTTTTGTATCATCCGGTCAAAATAGGCCGCAGAGACCGTGAATCTGAATCCTGTCATTCTGGCCATCCCTGTCTATTTCACATTGATGGGGGCCGAGCTCGTTTACGAGGCTGTGACCCGGCGCCGCACGTACAGGTTGAACGATGCCGTAACAAACATCAATCTGGGGGCGCTGGACCAACTGACCGGTACGTTCACGCAGGTCCTGAAGGTAGGCGTCTATACCGTGGTGTATGAACAGCTGCGATTGGTGGAAATACCCGCCACGTGGTGGTCTTTCATGGTCCTGTTTGTGCTCTGGGACCTGTGCTATTACTGGAGTCACCGGATGGCGCACGAAGTGAGCCTGTTCTGGGGCGGGCACGTGGTGCATCATCAATCAGAGGAATTCAATCTGTCCGTTGCTCTCCGGCAGAGCTCGACCTCGTTCTTGTGGAGCATCCCGTTCTATCTCCCGCTGGCTATCCTGGGCTTCAGCCCCATCCACTTCCTGCTGGCTGGGGGCCTCAACCTGCTGTATCAGTTCTGGATCCATACCGAGCATATCGGACGACTCGGTCCACTGGAATGGGTCATGAACACGCCGTCCCACCACCGGGTGCATCACGGGCGCGACCCCAAGTACCTGGACCGGAATTACGCTGGTGTATTCATTGTCTGGGACCGGATGTTCGGCACCTTCCAGAACGAGGAGGAGCGGCCCCATTACGGCATCACAAAGCCGTTGGCGTCCTGGAATCCCGTGTATGCCAACGCCGCGCACTACATGGACCTGGTCCGGTCGCTCCGCGATGTGCGCTCGCTGGGCGATGGCATACGCATGCTGTTCGGCCCGCCGGGATGGCGCCCGGCCTACATGGGAGGACGGCAGACACCGCCGCCTGTTACCGCCGATCACGAGAAGTACGATGTGTCCGTTTCCACCCGGGCGCGCGTATACCTGACGGTCCAGTTCGTTGCCCTCATGGGCCCGGTCGCGCTGTACCTGTTCCAGTACGCATCGATGAGCTTGGTCCTGAAGGGCTCGTTTGCGACATGGGTCGTGTGTTCGACGCTGTTGTTCGCTTTCCTGTTCGAGTCACGCCATCCCGGTGTCCGGATCGCCGAAACCGGGAGGCTGTTGTGTCTTCTTCCCGGAATGTGGTGGCTCCAACAGGCAGGCCTCATTCCTGCTGCGATATGGCCGGTTGTCGCAACAGCGGGCTTCGTGGCTGTCAGTATTGTCTACGTGTGGCGCAGTTACTCCACGGACGGCGCCGTATAGCCGTATGCCGCCAGGTGGGTCTCTCCGACCTCCTCATACAGTGTGATCAACGGTGGCGCAATCTCAATCATTCGTCGAAACATGAAGAGTACCGACTCCAGCGATTGCTCTGGCGGCGTCATGAAATTCTGCATCACGGTCAGGACAACCTGTTCCATAAAGCCCTGAACAGCATACATCGTGGACAGCTCGTTGGCCGTTTCGAAGGGTATGAACGTGATGGCGCCCGTAGAAATCAACACGTCGTACGACCCATGACGCACCAATGGCAGTGCGGCGCCGGTCCATCCTTCCAGTTCATCTTCGGTCACCTCCCGGTCAGGATGAACGTTCTTCAGGCTGTCTACCTGGGATACCATCTGCTCGAAGTAGGCAATCCTCCTGGTCAGTTGCAAATGATTAAACTGGACTTCCGATGCAATGGCGGTGAGCGCACTCTCGGCGAGGTCTTCGTTTGCCCGGGACGTGCGCCACTCAGATACGGCGAAGCCGAGAATGACGGCGAGCGTAATGGAGACCATTTCTATCACCAGTACGCCGATCGACAGGGAGCCACGTTGCTTCATCAGTATGCAGCCGGTTGTTGAGCGGTCTCGAGAGCTGTCCGGATGAACGCGCGGATGTCTTCATTCGACGTCACCAGGTCCTCGGCACGCAGGTACATCATGTGCCCGCTTCGGTAGCCGATAAAGTGCATTCGATCCTGTAGGCGCCCACCCGGATCCATGTTCCACATGTTGTACTTGGCGTTGAAATAGTCCGTGCCCCCGTCGTAGAACCCCGACTGGACCAGCACGTGCAGGAACGGGTTCTGAGCCATGGCCTGGCGCAGGTTCTCGCCCGTGTTGTCGCCAGTCCGGTTCCAGGGGGAGACCGGGCCGAAGAGGTTGTATTTCAGGTCGGTCTGGAAGCCGACATCTTCCCGCAGGTACTGGTTGATGGCTGGCGCAAACGCATGATTCCAGGCGGTGAGCGCCGGATCGTGATCATAGGAGTCGCCTGCATTTTCGCGGTCCATACCGCGGTAGCGCGAATCGAGGCGCCCGACGGTCAATCCTTCCTCGCGCATGAGATCCTTCCAGAAGAATGACGTTCCGATCCGCAAGTTGTGATCAAGGACGGTCTGAACGGAGAGGCCGGTCCATCGGGCGACCGACTCGGCCACCGATTGCCTCTCGGCAACCGGAAGGGTGCCTCCCTTTGCAAGTGCGGGCACCAGGACGTCGATCGTGTATTGCTCCACTTCCGGTAGCAAGTCGTCCAGGTCCCTCGCCTGCAGGTTGGCGTCCAGCTGGTTGTGGTACCATGCCGTCGCCGTGTAGTACGGCAAGTACAGCGCGTCCCTGACCGGACCATCCCGGTCTATTCCCAAACCGGTAGGCGACACGAGGATGACGCCGTTGAAGAACATCCACTCTGCGCTCTGGAGTCGGAGTGCCAGACCCGATACGCGGGTGGTTCCGTAGCTCTCACCGATCAGGAATTTGGGCGAGGTCCAGCGTGCTTTCCGTGACACGAAGGTGTTGATCCATGCCGACAGATAGGCAATGTCCTCATTCACGCCGAAGAACTGTTTTTCATCCACCCCGGGAAGGGCGCGAGAGAATCCGGTATTGACCGGATTCACGTAGACAATATCGGCCACGTCAAGGATGGTGTTCGGATTGTCACGGACGCCATATGGTTGCACCGGATTGCCTTCGTCGTCAATAATGAGTTGCACCGGGCTGGTGTACCCGATATGCATCCACAACGAGGCCGAACCCGGACCGCCATTGAAGGAAATGACCAGCGGGCGTGCTGTCTGATCGTCGACGCCATTCCGCGTGTAGTACGTGTACTGAAGGGCGGCAATGGGCGTACCCTCGGCATCAAACACGGGTTGAAAGCCGAATTCCCGCGTGTAATCCACGGTTACCCCCTTGACCTGCACGCGTCCTTGCGACACCATGGCCGTGTCCACGGGTACGTTTGTCTGCGCGTATGTTGCAGGTGCACAGACAAGGAACAGAAGCAGAAAGAGGCTGGAGATGAGAGCTGAATGGCGGCGCATGTCGTTGGATAAGTACAGGGAGAAACAGCGAAATGTAGGGCATTCTCATGGCTACTTGCATCCAATGTACCCTCGTGGCGTATATTGGGCTTGAATTCCCTTTCTCCGCCGCGGATTCCTAGCGGCTCGATGCGCTCCGAAGTTGGTCTGTCTGACGTAGGTCCGTCCCGATTCGAGAATACGTCAGGTGGTAAGGAGGACTTCGTGTATCCTGTTAGATTAATGAGCCCTCGCGGCTCGATGGACCGATATGAAAAAGCTTTTTGTGGGCAACCTGCCCTGGGGTGTTGATGACCAGCAGCTCGAAGACATGTTCACTCCTTACGGAGCTGTAGCATCAGCCAAAGTCATCATGGACCGTGACACGGGTCGCTCCCGTGGTTTCGGATTTGTTGAAATGGACGACGACGGCGCAGCCGATGACGCCGCCAACGGACTCAACGGGTCTGAAATCAATGGTCGCCCACTGCGCGTGAATGAAGCCAACGATCGTCCGCCACGCCGTGAAGGCGGTGGTGGCGGTGGCGGTGGTCATCGTGGAGGCGGAAATCGCTGGTAGCATCACGCTGCATCGCTGATTTTTGCGATAGATGGGGGCGGGCCTTTTGGCCCGCCCCCATTTTTTGTACCTCGGATGTCTACTGCCGGCGCATCATGATGTAGCTGTAAGGCTGGTCCGTGCCGCCGGGAGTCGTGTGCCCCTCTGTTGTTGCTTCCAACAACGTGAAATCCGGACCGAACACCTTGGCAAGCTCCTCCGTGGTGTAGCGTTCCACAGGCAGGGCGCTGCACTTGGGAGGCGCATCGGGATTGAAGGTGCCGACAATGAGCAGGCCTCCTCGCTTCAGTGAGCGACGCATGGTCGCCAGATAGTGGGCACGTTCTTCGTCTGTTGTCATGAAGTGGAACACGGCCCGGTCGTGCCAGACATCCACAACCGGAAGCATGAGCGATTCAAGACGGAGGTCGCCCTGGATCCAGTCAACGGCGTCGCTACGCGTTTCCTGCGCCGCTTCGTCCAGGGCTGTCTGGGCAAGGTCCACAACAGTAATGCGTGTATAGCCGTGCGCTACCAAATCCGAGGCCAGTGCAGACGCACCACCACCGGCATCCAGGATATGGTCGGTTTTCTTCGATGCGCCGAGAATCCAGTCGAGCGAGCGTTCCAGGTGCGGCCTGTACCATCCGCGTTCGGCGGTCCGATACTTCCCATACATCTTGTTCCAGTGCTCGGGTGTGTTCATCCGTTCATACGACACAGATTGGTTGACGTGTGCGGGCCCTGCTACTACATTGGAATCCAATCGAAACCAATGGCTTCACCTGACTGATATGAAGACCCTTACGACCATCCTGGTACTCGTGTTCGCGCTGCCCACCGGTGCCCAGGCACAGGACATGACGTCCGACGATTATGCACGCGCAGAGCGCATGCTCTCACAGAACACACGCTCGCTCGTGTTCAGGGACAATGTCCAGGCAAATTGGATGGATGACGGTCGTTTCTGGTATAGCGCCACTACGCCCGATGGATCGGAATTCAATCTGGTCAATCCGTCATCAGCCACAAAGACACCTGCTTTCGATCACGGACGCATGCAGCGCGCCCTGGCGATGGCATCGTCCGAAGAAGTGACCGGCATGCCGCCCGGAGATCTGGACATTCAGGCAGGCGAGGCGACGTTCCGGATAGGACGCCAGTCGTTCGAGTGTTCGCTCACAGCGTACACCTGTTCGGCAGGTGACCCGGATTCCGGCGCAGGTGGCGGAAGCAGCAGGTTCTTCAGGAGCGTCACCGTCCCGTCTCCGGACGGGACCATGGAAGCCTTCACGAGGGACCATGATTTGTGGGTGCGTGTTCTCGCGTCCGGAGACGAGTTTGCATTGACCACCGATGGATCGGAGGATTATGGCTACGCAACGAACAGTGCAGGATGGACACGCAGTGACCGGCCCGTATTGGAATGGTCGCCAGACTCCAAGAAGATTGCGACGTTCCGCCACGACGGGCGCGAAGTGAGTATGATGTACATGGTCAATACGCAGCAGGGCGCGCCGGAACTGGAAGCCTGGAAGTACCCGTTTCCCGGGGACGATCACATTTTCATGATTGAACGCATTGTCCTGCACGTAGACGACGGCGGCGCACGGATGGTGAAACTGGACATGCCGCCCGATGATCACCGGTCCACGATCACGGACCACGTGGCATACGGGGGTGGATGGGCCGACGTGCAATGGTCCGGGGATTCGGAGCGTCTGTTTTTCGTGTCCAGCTCGCGGGATCACAAGAGCGCTACGCTGCGCGAGGCCGACATCGAGGACGGATCGGTCCGGGACATCCTGAATGAGACCGTACCTACATTCTTCGAGTCAGGCTACCGGAATATCAACTGGTCTGTCCGGGCAGACGAGGATGTTGTGATCTGGTATTCACAGCGGTCTGACTGGGGACACTTGTACCTGTACGACCTGTCGACAGGCTCGCTCATCCGTCCAATCACGGAAGGTGATTGGAATGTACTGGCGGTCGAGGAGGTCACGGAAGACGCCGTGTATTTCACGGGTTCGGGACGGGATGGTGATGATCCGTACTACCAGTATCTGTACCGTGCCGATCGCGCCACCGGTATGATTGCCCTGTTGACGCCGCCGGTTGGAAATCACAGCATACAATGGTCACCTGACCGTTCATATTTCGTGGATACGTGGTCCACGCCCGTCGAGCCCCCGGTATCGGTGTTGCGCTCGCGGGATGGCCGTGCCATCCTTGAACTTGAGTCCGCGGATATCACGGCGCTCATCGCTGCCGGATGGCAGCCACCCATGCGCATCCAGACGAAGGCCCGGGATGGCGAGACGGACATATTCGGTCTCATGTACACACCCACGAACCTGGATCCGTCGAAGAAGTATCCGGTCGTGAACTATGTGTACCCAGGACCGCAGACCGGCAGCGTCGGCAGCCGGAATTTCAGTTCTTCCCGCCGTGACCACCAGGCGCTGGCTGAACTGGGATTCGTGATTATCGAGGTCGATGCCATGGGCACGCCGCAACGCTCGAAATCATTCCATGAAGCCTATTACGGTGACATGGGAGACAACGGAATTCCCGATCAGATTGCAGCCATCCGCCAGATGGCTGGCCGGTACTCTTACATAGACCTCGACCGGGTCGGTATATGGGGCCACTCCGGAGGTGGTTTTGCATCGACCGCGGCAATCCTGGACCACGCAGACTTCTACAAGGTGGCCGTTTCCCAGGCCGGAAACCATGACAATGCCACATACGAGGATGACTGGGGCGAGAAGTGGCACGGCCTGCTGCAAGCCTTTGAGGACGGAACCACGAACTATGACTCCCAGGCAAACCACCTGAAGGCGCACAAACTGAAGGGCAAGCTATTGTTGGCTCACGGGACCATGGACAGCAATGTACCCCCGAACAACACGCTCCTGGTCGTAAATGCGCTGATCGAGGCGAACAAGGACTTCGATCTGCTCATGCTGCCCAACCGTCGTCACGGATTCGGGAACGAGCCGTACATGATGCGCCGGCGGTGGGACTATTTCGTCAAACACCTCAAGGGCGTGGAGCCACCGAAGGAATACACGTTCGGTCAGTTGGACTGAGCCAACATCCAGGCGTAGATATCTTCTCCGCCGTAGACACGCTTCCAGACGTCGTGACCCATGTCTTCATGGACTGTCAGGCGCACATCGGGATGGCCCGCGTCCTCCAGGGCGCGGGCCATCGTGTACAGCCAATGTGGCTTGATGGCAAGATCGGCGCCACCCGTGAACATCCAGATGGGCGTGCCGGCATCGGCAAGGATCTGTGCATCGGCCGGATTGCCACTTCCTACAACAGGAACGACCGCGGCCCATCGGTCCGGGTAGCGCGCAGCATAGTGGAAGGAGCCGAAGCCGCCGTAACTGAGCCCCGTGACGTACAACCGCCGTGAATCGCCATTCCAGCGCGTGAGGACGGTATCGACCATGGCCATCACGTCGTCGGCGACCAGGTCCCAACCCTGTGGCAAGAGCCCGTTTTCGGGATACTCACCATACTTCTCATAGGACCCGGACGGATATGCATCGCTTCCTTCACGAGCGAACGGGGTCGACGCCTTGAATCCGGGACTGGCGAGCCTGCCGTGGGCAGTGCGCGGGGCAGGATCCCCGTCCGGTCGCGAAAGATCCGGTGCCGTTCTGTCAGGATTGTAAAGCGGCTGCTCGAATTGCGGGAGCTGTGGCGCAATCATGATGAACGGAAGGTCCCGTTTCCGCTTCCAGGCTTCCATCACGGGCCCGTGGATGATGGCATGGCCCAAGTCCCCGCGGCCATTTCCCCGTTCACCATTGCCGTGCAGGAACAGAAGAACCGGCCACGGCTCCGATGTGTCTCCGTAACCAGTCGGTACGTAGACCAGAAATTCCCGCTCGTCACCGCCCGTTGCGTGACTCGTGTAGGGTACACGCACCAGCTCCGGGGGCGACGGCGACGACGGAGCGGCGCCATCGTCCGATTGGCATGCAGACATGGTCAGGACGGTCAGTACTAGGAAGGCATTGCGTAGCATGGTGCAATATATGCACTGCGCCCCCTACTCAGTTGGCCGATGCAGGCGCCACCGAAGGGCTCGCCGTACGGCCAGCCCACCACGCTCTTGCCCGGTCCAGCATGGTGTGGGTCGATACATATACCGCCGGAATAAGTACCAGGGTAACCAGTGTCGAGGCCGTCAGGCCACCGACAACCACCCGGGCCAGGGAGGCCTGGATTTCGGCGCCCGCACCAAAACCGAGTGCCAACGGGAAGAGCCCCAGGACGGTTGTGAGCGTCGTCATGAGGATGGGGCGCAGTCGCAAACGGCCGGCTTCGACGACCGCGTCCATGACCTCCATACCCTGCTCGCGTCGCAGGAGGTTTATGTAATCTATCAGCACGATGGCATTGTTCACCACAATCCCGACGAGCATGACAATTCCCATGATGCTCTGCATGTTGAGCGTCGTGCCGGTCAGCATGAGAGTCGGCACAACACCCACAATGGCTACCGGAACGGAGAACATGACAATGAGGGGGTCCAGGAAGCGCTCGAACTGTCCCGCCATGACCATGTAAATGAGGACGAGAGCAAGGATGATGGCCAGGAAAAAGTCTTTCTGGGCCTTCTGTTGCTCTTCGTATTCCCCTCCAATCGTGGCCGTGTAACCTTCCGGGAAGTCGATCTGCGCCAGGCTGGTGCGGATTCGCTCCACAGCGTCGCCAAGCGGGACGTTCTCTTCCAGGTTGGCCGATACGTAGGTTACCCGTTGTCCGTCCACACGCTGGATGGTGGTCGGTGCCCGGGAGCGTTCTGCATCGACCAGGGTCGATACGGGAATCGTGGTTCCGTCGCCGGTGCGAACGGAGATGTCGTCCAGGTCCTGTACGCTCAAACGGTCTTCAGGGCGCAGGCGTACAACGATTGGAAACTCATCGCCATCAACGCGGAACTGGCCTGCCCGGCTACCACCGACACTGGTCTGGATGGCACGCCCGACCTGCTGCACCGTGAGGCCGAGGTTGCCTATCTTTTCGCGGTCAAAGACAATGTTTTCTTCCGGTCGGCCTTCCCGGCGGCTCAGGCGGGCATCGGCTACGCCTTCGACCGCTTCCAGGCGGTCCCGGATTTCACGGCTCAGGGCGTCGGCGACCTTGAGGTCATAGCCGCGAAGCTCAATCTGTACAGCCTCTGTGCCTCCCCCTGAGCTGAACAGTCGGCGCAGGATCCAGAGGCCGGATTGTGCGCTGACACGCAATTGCACGCCAGGAATGGTACCATCCAGTTTGGAGCGCAAGTCGTCGGCCAGTTCAGCCGGGTCAATGGTCCGCTCGCCAGCCGGCTTCAGCCGTACTTCGACCGATGCATTACCCCAGCGCACTTCCGTTGCCACATCTTCGATCTGGTCCATCGGAAGCAAGGGACGCACATTGCGCTCAAGCTCATCCAGGTAGTTCTTTACGACGGAAATATTGGTTCCCTCTGCCATGTCCATGCTGATGTCGATTTCATCGGCATCGGTCGGGGGAGCCAGTTCAACGGGGATGGTAGGCAGCGCAAGAAAAGAGCCCGCAACCAGTACCAGGGTGACGGCAAAGACGATTCTGCGGCGCTTGACGGCCGTATGGAGCGAGTTTGAATAGCTGTTCTCAAGACGTACGAAGAAGCGCTGGAATGCCGACTTCTTTTTCGTCCCGTCCGAAGAGGTCTTCAGGAAGCGCGACGACAGCACCGGTACGAGTGTGATAGCCACCAGGAGGGATGCAAACAGCGAAAACACGACCACGATGGCCAGGGCCTGAAACAGGTCACCGGTGGTCGTTTTCATGAACACCAACGGCAGGAAAATCACGCAGGTCGTGAGCGTCGAGGCGACGATGGCCCCAACAACCTCACGGCTCCCGACGCGGGCCGCCTCCATGAGAGACTGCCCTTTCTCTTCCCGGTGTCGCACGATGTTTTCCAGCACCACAATGGCGTTGTCCACCATGAGACCAATACCAAGTGCGAGGCCACCGAAGGACATCTGATTCAGCGTCATACCGCCGAAAAACATGAGTCCGAATGTCGCAATCACCGAGATGGGGATGGCGAGTGCAATGATGAACGTGGATGATCCATTCCTCAGGAACATGTACAGGACCATGATGGCCAACAGGCCGCCCCAGAGGGCGCTGGACTGCACATTGTCTATGCTCTGACGAATGAACGTGCTCTGGTCGCTGATGAGGTGGAACCGCAGGTCGTCCTGTTCAGCGTGAATGCGGCTGACCTCAGCCAGGATATTGTCTGCCACTTCGACGGTATTGGCACCGCTCTGCTTCTGGATATCCATGCGCAGCACCGGGATTCCGTTCAGCTCGGACATCCGGTCAATGTCCGCGAATCCGTCCACGATCTTTGCTACATCGCGGACGCGCACGGGGCGGTCACCCACGTAGCGGACAATGGTGTTCGCGATTTGCTCCACGGACGTGTACTCCCCGACAGACCGTACATACAGGTCTTTCAGGCCTTCTTTGACGTTACCACCAGGCAACTTCACGTTCTGAGCCGCCAGCGCCTGCTGGATGTCCTGTGGCGTCAAGCCCGCCGCCTGCAGGCGGTCACGTTCCAGTTCAATGCGGATTTCGCGCTCAACACCGCCGCGGAGGTCGATGGTGCCGACACCCGGTATCTGTTCAAAGCGCTGGGAGAGATCCCGTTTGATACGCCGGGTTACTTCATCCAGCGGAAGCCTGGACTCCACGGCCATGGTGACCACGGAAATGTTATTCGGATCGAACTTCCAGATGCCCGGTGGTTCCACTTCCGGTGGCAGGCCGCCCCGGACACGATCAAGGGCAGCGCGAATGTCATTGGCTGCCTCGTCCGTATTGGTGCCTTGGACAAATTCAAGCGTCACGCGGGCCGAGCCCTCGGACGATCGGGATGTTACACGCTCCACGTTCGGCACGCCGGCTACGGCATTCTCGATGGGGTCCGTGACAATCTGCTCTACTTCCTCAGGCCCTACGTTCGGGTAGGACGCCCATATGGTCAACCGCGAGGTCTCGATGGGCGGTAGAAGGTCAACGGGCAGATAGGTAAAGCCCGCGATGCCGATCGTAATCACGACCAGGTAGAACATGGCCGTCGCAACCGGTCGGCGAATGGAAAGGTTGGTAAGGTTTCCCATGGTCGTTATTCAGTTGCAGCTGCGGACGTGGACGGGCGGGCAAGGGTCGATTCGGGTCCTCCGGAGTCGGAAACCGGTTCGGTGGACATGCTGTCAGCCATACGTTGCTGTTTGTCCATGAACTCGATGAGCAGATCCTGATCCTGCAGGCTTTGCAGACCGGCAATGCGTTGCCATGTAACCGGTCGGGCCCGGGCCGAAACATCTCCGGTCCGACTGGCCAACATGTCCTGACCAACGGTTACGACCCAGTCGCCCATCGAGATACCTGTGACGCCTGCTACTCCACGGCCGCGCGCCATGACAACGACGGGCCGGAATATCACAGGTGTCGGCTCTGTCAGCGCGGGCGGATTGTCTGGATCGTAGGAATCAGGCTCCTGCAACGGCGTTTCAGATGAAAGCGATGAGGCGACATAAATACCCAGCTCACCGGTAGACGGGTGTTCGAACAATGCACTTTCAGGCACGAGGGTTGCCTGGGTCGATTCGCCATAGAGGACGTCAACGGCAACGAACATACCGGGTCTGAGCAACAGGCCCGGATTCGGGACATCGATTTCCGCCGCCGCACTGAAGCTGCCGGCTTCAAGGAACGGGGAAATCCTGGCGACGGGTGCTGAAATGAGGGTGTCAGGGCGGCTGTCAATGGAAATGAGGGCCGTTTGCCCGGGTTCGACCCGCGTAATCATGTCATCGGTAATGGAAACCTCAACACGGACCATGCTGAAGTCGCCGAGAATGAACAACGGTGTATTCGTGTCCACACGTTGCCCCGTTTCGACATTCCGTTGTCCGACCAGACCACCGAATGGTGCCCTGATGACCGTGCGGCGCAAAGCTTCCTCGCGTTCCTGGACCGATGCTTCCGACTGGGAAATGCGGGCCAGGGCCTGCTCGTGGGCGGCACGGGCTGCAGCAACGTCGGAGCGGGCCGCTTCCAGCTGTTGCTGACTCGACAGGTCCTTCTCGGCAAGCTGCTCTACGCGCGCGGTACGTGCAGCAGCCTCATCGAGCGCTGCTTTGGTTCGTCCTGCATCCGCCTGGCTTATGCGCAGCTGGGCTTCTGCCTGATTCAGCTGGTCCCGGAACTGGCGGTCGCGGAGATAGACGAGTGCATCACCGGCTGCGACCCTGTCTCCGTTCCGAACGGCTACCCGCTCCACAGGAGCGGAAATCTCGGAATAGATCATAACCTGGTTCTGCGCCCGGACAATGCCCGACATGCGTTCTTCGAGCGGCAGCGATCCGAGTCGGGCCTGTATGATTTCCACAGCAGGTGTCATGCTGCCACCCATGAACCCGGATCCTCCGGATGTGGCTGGACTGTCCGATCCGCACCCGGTCACGAGGACCGAGCACACAAGGGCGAATGCAAGCAGGGATTGGCGCATGGACCTGGGTATTAAAGCGTTCAAAATGCCGAAATGAATGTTTTTCGTAATCGTTAGACGTTCAAAGGATTCTTTCCATTCCGGACGATCTTCCCTTTTTCGATTAAGACTCCGGGAAGAGACACCGTAATTTCGCCCAATCCGTTCCGTGGTCGTTTTTCCGGGGCGGGAATCCTTCGTGGCCGCCCATCGTTTTCATTCTTTTCCATCCTCTTCCGATTCCGCCATGCGATTCCTTCCGCTCATCCTATTGCTCCTTCTGACCGCCCCTGCCAGTGCCCAGGATGGTACCGTGCAGGAAGCATTCTATATCGATGCATCGGGCGATGCCTTCGTCCATTACAACCTGCGTCAGAACAGGTTGGTACCTGCCGAGGCGGCCGATTCCGGGGGGTGGGATGTGGCGTTCAAGGGTACGACGATTCTGGTCCGCGGTGAGGTCGCCGTCGTGGATACCTCATTCGGTGACGTGTCAGAAGCGCCCGAGTCGGGATATGCATCCGGCACGGCCGACGAACCGGCCATCCCGACAGGCAGCGGAGATGGTTGGTTCAATTACAATCCGAGTACGCACGAAGTATCTCCGGTCGAGAACCGGACGTTCGTGTTGAAACTGAAGAACGGTCAGTATGCCAAGCTCCAGATTACCGACTATTACCGGCAGGAGTTCACAGAGCAGGGACCGCAGCCGGTTCCGCGGAATTACTCGTTCCGGTTCGTCCTGTCCGATGTCGACAGCAGGACGTTCTGACATGCGATTGCACAGCTGAGATAAAAACGCGTGCACAAAAAAGGGGCGGCGTCCAACGGACGCCGCCCCTTTTCGTACAGGCTATCTCACAGGCTGTGGGATTCCTTATTCGACGATCATGATGCCACGCATGGTGCCATAGTGACCGGGGAACGTGCACAGGAACTCATACTGGCCAGGAGCCGAAGGAGCCGTGAACGTGAAGGTATCCGACTCACCCGGGCCCAGGAGGCTCGAGTGGGACAGCACCGAGCTCATGTCGGCTGGCAGGTATTCGTTGTCAGCAGCAGACATGGCAGCTGTCGCGAATTCAACGAGATCCGTACCCATCGTCAGGAAGACGATATTGTGACCGAACGTTTCCTTCGGCAAGGAGCCGACATTCTGCAACGTGATGGTTACTTCTTCGCCAGCGGAAACGGTGAATTCCTTCACGCTGAACTGGAGCTGGTCATTGGCTTCAATGACGACGGCATCGGCGGCCGCAGCTGCGGTTTCTTCCTGGGCAGGAGCAGCAGACTCAGTGGCTTCACCGCCGCAAGCGGCAATGGTGACCATTGTAAACAGGCCTGCAATCAGCAGGGAGGTCGAGCGGATTATGTTACGCATTTCTTTTGGATATAGTGGGTCAATTGCGACTGGTGGAACAGACTCTGGATAAGCCGGATCCGCCAAAAAACGGTGTTCACGCGAATTTGCGAAACCTCCTTGGCACTTTATCACATGGGCGGGTAGGTATAGGATGCTCCGAATCCAAGTGGAATCCCGATGGTCCAGTACAGGATCAGGAAGAGCGTCCATATGACCAGAAATACCACTGAATACGGCAGCATGATCGATGTGAGCGTTCCGATTCCGGTTTTCTTGACGTATCGCTGGCAATACACGACCACCAGTGGGAAGTACGGCATGAGCGGGGTAATGATGTTCGTCGAGGAATCACCAATCCTGTAGGCCGCCTGCGTCAGGTCCGGAGAAATGCCGACCTGCATGAGCATGGGCACAAAAATGGGAGCCAGAAGTGCCCATTTCGCCGATGCTGACCCCACAAACAGGTTCACGAAGCCTGCCAGGAAGATGATGCCGAACATGGTTACACCTCCAGGCAGGGCAAGCGCCTTGAGCAGCGATGCCCCCTTCAGAGCCAACAGCGCGCCGATATTCGATTGCCCGAACGCGTACACGAACAGGGAGCAGAAGAACGCCATCACGATGTAGTAGGACATGCCCTGCATCGCCTTGGTCATGGCATCGACCATGTCCTTTGATGTCGTGAAGACACCGGCAACATATCCATAGACGACGCCCGGGAGCAGGAACAGCAGGAAAATCAGGGGCACAATCGACTGCATGATGGGCGCGCTGAACGAATTCAGGGAGCCGCTGGCATCACGCATTGGGGAATCGGCCGGGATCAGGACAAGGACCAATACGGCCAGGCCGGCGAGCATGGTCGCCGTGGACCAGATGAAGGCCTTCTTTTCGCGACTGCCAATCGCGTCCATGTTGCTTGCGGCCTCGGCATCGGAATCGATCGGGGATGTTTTGTTCAGGCGCGGCTCGACAATGCGGTCCGTGATGAACCATCCCAGGGAAATGATGAGCATGCTCGATATGGCCGTAAAAAAGTAGTTGTTCAGCGGGTTGATGAGCATGCTCGGGTCAATGAGCTGTGCCGCTGGTTGTGTGAAGCCCTGGAGCAGCGGGTCAAGAGCACCCGGTAGCGGGTTTGCACTGAACCCACCGGAAACGCCTGCAAAAGCGGCTGCAATTCCGGCCAGTGGATGCCGTCCGGCCGCGTGGAAAATGATGCCTCCCAAGGGAATGACCAGGACGTAGCCGGCATCGATCGCACTGTGGCTTACCAGGCCCACCAGCACTACTGCCGGTGTCAGAAGCATGGCTGGCGTCACGCGCAGCATCATCTTGATGCTCGTGTTGAAATAGCCGGCTTCATCTGCCACGCCGACGCCCAACATGGCCACAAGCACAACGCCAAGCGGGGCGAAACTCGTGAAAATGGTGACCATTTGGGACAGAAACGTGGCCATGGCCGAGCCTGTCAACAGATTGTTGATGGTGATCGCGCTGCCCGAGCGGGGATCAATGTCGCTGAACGAGAGGGGAGCCATGAGCGCTGACAGGACCCAGACGATGATCAGCGAAATAAGGAACAACATCGCCGGGTCCGGCAGTTTGTTGCCTATGGTTTCGATGCGGCCCAACATCCGGTTGATGAGGCCTGTTTTTTCGGGCGAGGAGGTGGCGTCCATGGCGTGCAGGTGATGAAATGATCCGAGAACCTACGCATCCCGGAGCAGCATTGCACTTGCGTGTTGAAACATGCGTCGTCGGCCTGCGCGCCTGTGTGCAGGCAGGAGCACCGGTCGCGCCGTATTATTCGTCCTCCTTCTATTTCTATCGAGACATATGAAAACAGCGTATTTCCTGGTTCTGATGGCTGCCCTCGTGGCTCCTCAGGCCATCGCACAGAATGTAGCGACGACCCCCGGCTCCACGTACTCCATGACCGGCCTCGGCTTCGGGGGCACGGTTACCGTTGGAGAGGGCGTCATTTTCGCAGGATCGGCACCACTTGGCTGGCCGCGCGGTGATGAACCGGCAGGTGAGGTGTATCAGTACAACCTGGACGACAGCGGCCAATGGGCAGCATCGGCCGTATTCCGGGCTCCGGAAGGCGGCATCGGTGACGACTTCGGGCGCACGGTGGCCACAAGCGGTGACCTGCTCGTCATTGGAGCACCCGGACTCGCGACCGCATACGTGTATCGCAAAGCAGCCGACGGAGCATGGCGCCCGGCCGGTGAACTGAAACCATCTGTGATCGAGGGTGCGGCCGAATTCGGAGGAGCCTATGCCCGTGGCGGTGCACGTGTCCAGAATATTGCGATCGGCGACGGTTTTGTGGCCGTTACCGCCTATGATGGTGGCACGAGCACGGGTGCAGTCCATGTGTTCACCGAACAGGGTGGCACGTGGTCCGAAGTGACACGTGTTCACGCGGATGATGCCGCGGCTGGAGACGGATTCGGCTTTTCCGTGACCGCATATGACAATGTGCTGCTGGTCGGCGCGCCGGCTGCCAACGATGATCTGGGAGCTGCTTACGCCTACTCCGTGGACACGGCCGCAGGGTCGGTATCGTTGGAGGCCCGGATACAGCCCGATGGTATCGAGGGAGCTGCAGCGTTTGGCGCAAGCCTCGGAATGCACCTCAAGCATGCCATCATAGGAGCACCGCGTGCCAACCGCACCGGCATGATGATCGCCTACGACGGGTTCAATGGTTGGGCAGAGATGTCCCGCCAGAGCGCTCCTGACATTGAGGGTGTGCGCATTTTTGGATTCGGATCATCGTTTGCCATCAGCATGACCGACGTTCTGGTCGGCACACGTTCAGGCGTTGTGTTGGCCTCACCGTTTTCACTGGAGCCCGACTTCACGGTCATCACTGCTCCGGATGAACGACGCGAGCCCGGCTTCGGGAACGGCCTTGCCATCCATGGCAACGTGTCCGTCATCGGATCGCCGACGGCCGACTTCGAGGCTGGTATTGCCACGGTGTACGAGAAGAGCGCCGTGTCAGGTCGTTGGTTTGACGCCGGTATCCTGGCGAGCAAGGTGTCTGAGCTTCCATCCATTACCGGCGACGAAGTCCGGTGTGAAGAAGGCAAAGCCGCCGCGTTTGCGTGCGAAGGTGTGGACCTCGTGTCATTCCTGCCCATTTCCGAACTGTCATCCAACCGTGGCGTCGGCATGACGGACGTCTGGGGATGGACCGATACCGAAACGGGTAAGGAATGGGTATTGGCGGGTCGCACGGAGGGTGTTTCCTTTGTTGACATCAGCGATCCTGGCTACCCCGTGTACGTGGGAGAACTGCCGAAAACGGCTACATCCCCGGGAAGTGGATGGCGCGATGTGAAGGTATACCGTGACCATGCCTATGTCGTTGCCGATGGCGCAGGCCAGCATGGCATCCAGATTTTCGACCTGCGGCAGCTACGTGACGTACGTCCCGAGGACATGCCGGTCACATTCTCCGAGACCAACCGGTACGATGGCGTGGCCAGTACACACAACATTGTCATCAACGAGGAAACCGGGTTCGGATTCGCAGTCGGTAACCGGTCCGGCGGAGAAACCTGTAATGGTCAGCTCCACATGATTGACCTGGCCGATCCAGCCAACCCGACGTTTGCAGGCTGCTTCTCCCAGCCCGATGCCGGCGGCACGCATGATTCCCAGTGTGTCGTGTACCGTGGCCCGGATGCCGACTACCAGGGCCGGGAAATCTGCTTGAACTCGAACGGCGGCTCGTTCGTGATTGCAGACGTGACCGACAAGAAGAACCCCGTGACCATCGTGAGTACGGACTATCCGCTCCTGGCCTATACGCACCAGGGATGGCTGACCGAGGATCAGCGCTACTTCTACATGAACGATGAGCTCGATGAAATGAACGACCTGGTGAGCGGAACGCGGACGCTCATCTGGGATGTCCAGGACCTCGATGACCCTGTTCTGGCGGGAGAGTACACATCCGATGTCATGGCAAGCGACCACAACCTGTACATCAAAGGCAACACGATGTACCAGTCGAACTACCAGGCCGGAATGCGTGTGCTGGACATTACGGATCCGCTGAATCCGGTCGAAATCGGATTTTTCGATACCGTACCCTTCGGGGAGGATGAAGCAGGTTTCGGTGGCTCATGGAGCAACTATCCCTACTTCGAGAGCGGTGTCATTCCCATCACGAGTCGTGGCGAAGGCCTGTTTCTCGTGCGGAAGCAGGTGCAGGATCTGTAGTAGACCGCTGTGCCAAGCTTGATTCAGGCGGGCGGGTCCACGGACCCGCCCGCCTTTTTTTTATTGTGTTGTGATGTAACATATATTTTACATCACGTATGTTATTTTATACATCACTCATTGCCTGAAACACATGACACGCCAGGAATTGATTGCTTGGATCTCGTTCGTCTCCACAGCCGCACTCGTCATTCTGTACTCTGTTCTGGCTTTCGGGCTGTCCCTGGACGACGGCCAGTGGAGTCTCCTGTGGAAGGTGATCGTCGCTGTCACCGTCCTTGAAGTCGTCATCGATTACTCGAGGGGACGTGACCGGGTGGAACGGGATGAACGGGACGACACGATTGAAGCTCGGGGAATCCGGAATGCGTACCGGGTCTTGATGGTTGCGATCGTGATCCTGATCGGTCACTCGGCGACCGTGAACGTTTTGTGGGAGGGGCTGGACCCGGTGTACCTGGAGCGGATGCGCTGGCTCACGCTGCACTATCTGGTGTACGTTGCCGCGGCGGCCTCACTCATCAAGTCCGGGACCAGGATATACCTCTATGAGCGGGGCAAGTGACATGGACGGTACGCCCATTACAAATGATATTCGCAGGCTCCGTTTTCAACACGGCGAGATGACGCAGCAGCAGTTGGCCGACCATGTTGGGGCTACACGGCAGACCATCCATGCGATTGAAGCCGCGAAGTACGGGCCAAGTCTGGAATTGGCCTTCCGCATCGCCCGCGTGTTCAAACTCGGCGTGGACGATGTGTTTACGTGGGAGGGGCCTCAGGGGACCAAGCCGTGATGGGCGGCAGCAGGTCTTCCAGGAAGTACGCCGAGAGTTCCGCGCGACCGCCAAGACCCGATTTGCTGTAGACTGAAATGGCGTGCTGCCGCACGGTCCGTTCTGACCGATCGGTCATGTGGGCGACCTCTTTGAGGCTGAAGCCCTTCAGCAGGTACATGGCAACGTCCTTTTCGGCGGGCGTAAGCTGCCAGGAATCGAATTCCCGATCCATTTCAATGCTGAGTCCGTTCAGGAAGTGTTCAGCACGACGCCGCCACTCGACAGAGGCCTGGTTCTCCCGTTGAAGGGCGAGGTTCATGGTCTGCACCTGGATACGCCCGATGTGGATGCGTCGGATCAGAAAGGCGGACGCTCCAAGGCTGGAAAGCACCATAATGAGCTCAACAAAGACATGAAATGTCAGCAATGATTCCGGGGCGTCAAGGAGCAGGTCTGTGATGGCGGCAAGCCCGAATATGAGCAGGAAAATCGCTATGGTGCGATCCCCGGCATTGGAATCCGTCATTTGACGCATGCGCGCTGCCCCCCGTTTTGTTTACGTTGGGTAAGAAACAAACCGGAATCCTCCATGCTGCCTGACCCACTCCATCCCGCAATCGTCCATTTTCCCGTCGCGCTGTCTGTCCTGCTTCCGATCATGGTTCTGATTGGAATGATCGTGCACCGCAGGGGTACGTCAGTCTGGGCGGCTTGGTTGCCGACCGTCTTCCTGGCCGTCTTCATGCTTGGTGCTGGCCTCGTCGCCCAGGAAACCGGCGAAGACGAGGAAGATGTCGTTGAAGAGGTTGTATCGCGGAGCGTCATCCATGAGCACGAAGAGCGCGCCGAAGTCTTTGTCTGGGGCGCTGGTGTTCTGGCCCTTCTGTCGCTCGTCGGCTTTGCCGGTTCGGCCATCGGCAATATGGCGCGGTGGTTGACACTGGTTGGAGCCATCGTAGTGCTCGTATTGGGCTATCGAGTGGGCGAATCAGGAGGCGACATCGTGTATGAACACAATGCAGGGGCCGCCTATGCCACGCCTGCGGCAGTTGATTCCGGAGGCTCAGCGGTCAGGGACGACGACTGACCAGACGATCTACAGCCGCCTGCAGGGCGGGAATTACCTCCGACTCAAACCACGGATTGCGCTTGAGCCAGCGATTGTTTCGCGGGCTCGGGTGCGGTAGGGGGAAGACCGCGGGTGCAGATTCCTGCCACGCCTCGACGGTTGCTGTCACCGTTTGGTTCTTGGGTACGTCCAGATAGTATTGGATGGCATAGCTGCTGAGAAGCAACGTCAGCTCGATCTGCGGCAAGTGGGACAGCAATTGTTCATGCCATGTCGGAGCACATTCGGGCCGGGGAGGAAGATCACCCGACGTTCCTCGGCCAGGATAGCAAAAGCCCATGGGCATGATGGCAATCTTCCGTGGATCGTAGAACGTTTGTACATCAACGTCCATCCATGCCCGCAATCGGTTTCCACTGGGATCATCCCAGGGAATGCCCGACTCGTGGACGCGCGTGCCCGGGGCTTGCCCGATGATCAGGATGCGTGCCTCGGGATGCATGGAAACTACCGGACGAGGGCCCAATGGCAGGTTTTCGGCACACAAGGTGCAGGCGCGCACCTGCGACAGCAATACGTCGAGGGCGCCATCCATCAGCAGAACGTGGGTAAATCAATTCCGTCAACACTCCGGATCCGGTCCAGTCGGATCGTAACGTTATCGCCGCTGCCTGCCAGGGCGAACGTGGCCCAGTCGGCGCCATCCCGCGCGAATACGTCTGTGATCACTGCATCGAACGTCAATTCGGCTCCATCAGGAGACAGGGCAACGACAGGAACCACCGCCCGCCGGACCGCAAAATCTTCCAGTCGGTCGTGGAAGCCGCAGGAAATGGGTACGTATTCAGACTCGTTCATGGTTCTTGGTGGGTGCGCGGCCGGTTCTGTTACGGCGCCTCCTTGAGGAGCGCAGAAACATCCAGCGGAAGGGACACCATCGCCAGGGAGCCGTCAGGTTGGCGCGGCCATTCGTTCTCCGGTCGGTCCCGGTATAACTCCACGCCGTTCATGTCCGGATCCTTGAGATAGATGGCCTCACTTACGCCATGATCGGCGGCTCCGTCCAGCGGAATGCCTGCCTCCAGTACGCGCCGGACTGCCGACGCCAGGGAAGCGCGGTCCGGAAAGAGGATGGCGGTATGATAGAGCCCGGTCGATCCCGGCGGAGGTGGTTGTCCGCCTCGACTTTCCCATGTATTCAGGCCAATATGGTGATGGTATCCACCAGCACTGATGAACGCCGCCTGCGACCCCATACGTTGTTGCATCTCGAAACCGAGCACATCGACATAGAATGCAAGCGCCCGGTCCAGGTCAGCCACCTTCAGGTGAACATGGCCAATCCGGGTCTGTGGGGCAAGTGCGGACTGAGTCATCTTTGGTGTCTCATCTTTGGTGGGTCATCTTGGAGTGTCACTTTGGAGTGTCATCGCACGGCTGCACGCGTCTGAAAACGAGCCGACTACATTGTCCCGACCAATCCGGTCCATGAATCCGGATCGTTCAAGCAGGACCAGCGGCTGTGCGTGGATTCCTGAAATGACCAGAACCGGTCCGTGGTGTTCCGATGTGTCCAGGAATTGCTCCAAGACGCGCAATCCGGTGGCATCGAGGGCCAGAACATTCCGCATGCGCAGGATGAGCACTCGCGGACGTCGTTGCATGCCGGACAGGGCCGACGCGAACTTGTGGGCGGCGCCGAAGAAAAAGGGTCCATTGACTTCGAAAACCTCTACCGTGTCCGGCAGCCTTGCGACGAGCATCCTCTCCTGTGGATCCAGGTCTGCTTCCTCTTCGTCGGCGTCGAGCGTCTTGACATGAGCTACTTCGGCCATGCGTTTGGTGAACAGGAAAGCTGCCAAAACCACACCCACCTGGATGGCCACGGCGAGGTCCACGAACACCGTCAGGACAAACGTTGTGAGCAATACCACGGCATCGCCGCGCGTGCTCTTGAGGATGCGCAGAAAGAGGTGGCCCTCTGCCATATTGAAGGCCACGACGAACAGGATGCCGGCCAGGGTGGCCATGGGAATGAGCGTGGCCCACGGACCCGCTACCAGAAGAATCACCAGTAGAGTCGCCGCATGGATCATACCGGATACCGGTGTGGCTGCCCCGCTCTTGATGTTGGTGGCCGTCCGGGCAATGGCTCCGGTGGCTGGGATCCCTCCGAAGAACGGAGTTACGATGTTGGCGACACCTTGGGCTACCAGCTCGGCATTGGAGCGGTGCCGCCTGCCTGTCATGCCATCGGCCACGACCGCCGACAGCAGGCTTTCAATACCGGCCAGCAGGGCGATCGACAAGGCTGGCGATACGAGATTCGGAAGCATGTCCATCTCAACGTGGGGCAGTCGGAATGACGGAAGACTGCTCGGCATGGATCCATATTCCGATCCGATGGTGGCGACGGGCAGATCGAACAGCATCACGAGGCCCGTAGTGACCACAATGGCCACCATGGAAGCCGGTACGCGCCGGAGAATCCGAGGCAGCACCAACAGAGTGGCCACCGTGAGGAATGTGATAAGCAGGCTGTACGGATCAGGCATCCACTCGGGCCCCCTGATTCCCGTGGCCGTGACCCACTGGCTTTTGGCAATTACGATGGCGATACCAGCCGTGAATCCAACGGTAACAGGGTAGGGGATGTACCGGATGAGCGTCCCCATGCGTGTCCATCCCATGACCACCAGCAGCAATCCGGCAGCCACAGTGGCCACTACAAGACCATCATATCCGAATTCCTGGACGGTGCTGTATATGAGGACCACGAAGGCGCCGGTCGGACCGCCTATCTGGAATCGGCTGCCTGACAGGGCCGAGATGATGAACCCAGCAATGATGGCCGTGTAGATTCCTTGCTCCGGGCCAACGCCTGACGCAATACCGAACGCTATGGCCAATGGTAGCGCGACGACTCCCACGACCAGGCCGGCCCCGGCATCCCGCATGAACAAGGCCCGTGAGTAGCCCTCACGGAGAACGGTCAGGAGTTTCGGTTCAAGTGACGACACGTCAGTCCTGTCGCGCCGTCATACCCGTCCGCAGATTCTCGAGGAGGGAACGGTCATCGGGAAGCAGGCCGGAGGCCGGTAGTCTTCCCAGCAGTTCTTCCCATCGGATGTCCTGGGCGTAGGCACGCTGCAGATAGGGGATGGCCCCTTCAAGGTCGCCGACGCCCGCGAGGGTCACGCCGACCCAGAATGGTGCTTCGCCGTTCGTGGCTGCATCCGGCAGCAGGGCCATTGCCTTATCGTATTGCTCCAGAGCACTCGACATGTCGCCGGCCGTGACAAAGGCGTCGCCAGCGTTCATGGCATTGTATGCACGTTGCATGCGCACGAGGCGCTTCAATTCCACGACCGGCTCTGGATGATCCTCAATCCTGAGGTCGAAGACCCGGTCCACCCACGGGGCACCCGTTGCTTCGGCCGAAACCACCACAATGGCGGCAGATTGCTTCCCGCGGATATCGCCGCCCTCCGCCTGTGCAGCCTCCAACGCGGCAATGAGCCGGTCGGCCAGGTCACCTTCTGCCATTTCGTATGCCCTGGCCATAGCTGGCCACACCGTATCGTTCTCCATCATGTTGGCCTGAACCGTGTACTGGGCACCAACGTGATGACCCGCCATGCGAACCGCCATGCTGCCGGTGTGGGCAGCAGCGTTACCGTTGGCATCGACCATTCCTACCTGCCGGACCGACTCACCGGTGTCCGTCGAGACGAGCGCCCGGAGGGCTTCTTCTGCGGTGCGGCCTGTTGCCATGAGCTCCAGACCGAGCGGTCCATAGCGGGAGTCCACGAACGACTGCGTGGCGACAGCGCCCACACCAGCCTGCGCAAATGGTACGATGGGACCGACTGAAAACCAGTGGGATTGCACTGCCACGCCCATCTGACCCGTCAGGGAGTCGCGTGCCACGATGGAATAGGTGGCTACGGGCCGGTAAGGCGTACTTTCCTGCGCCTGCGCGTCCGGTGTGGTACTTGTGGTAGCGATGATGGCTACGAGAATGAGCGTGCAGATACGTTTCATGGGGGTTACCGCGATTCTATGGATGTCATGAATGCCTGGATGGATGCCGCGAACTCAGCGGGTTTGTCTACCATCGAGACATGGCCGGCGCCCTCGAGGATGACGACCTCCGCATCGGGCATGAGGTCCGCAAACGCGTACATGGTCGCCGGTCGCGCCTCATCGAACTCCCCGGCGATGAGCAGGACGGGATGGTCTATCTCATCCAGCCGATCCGTCCGGTCGTAGTCAAGAAGGGTCCCGGTCGCCGTGAACTCGCTGGGCCCCCACATGGCCCGGTACATATCGCTGTTGCCATTGACACCCTCGCATTCGGGCACCTCGGCGGGAGGCTGCTGGTGGTACAGGAATCGGGCGTAAAACGAGTCGGTGGCGGCCAGGTATTCAGGATCGTCAAACGTGCCTGCAGCTTCGTGCTTGCGGATGACATCCTGAAGGTATTGCGGTAGCTGACCTACGAGCGTGTCTGCATCGGCTATCCAGCGTTCGGTGCTCAGCAGGGGCCCGGCCAGGATCACCGAGCGCAAACCGGGCTTGTCCGTCGTGAGTGCATATTCTGCTGCTACAGTTCCGCCCCAGGACGACCCGACGAGGTGAACCTCATCCAGGGACAATGCGGCCCGAAGTGCATCGATCTCACCCACGAAATGGGGAAGCTCCCAGTACGATGTGTCACTCGGTCGGTCCGACAGGCCTGTCCCCAACTGGTCATACCGGATGACCGGCCGGTCGGTAATGAGCTCGTCGAGCAGGCCGAAGTAACAGCTTGTAGAGCCCGGTCCGCCATGAATCATGACCACAGGCGTTCCAGGAGCGTCAGCGTGGTGCATCTCGTAGAAAATGCGCCCGCCGTCAACCGCAATGTATCCGGATACGGCATCCGGGTTGGTATCAGGCGTGGCACACGCTGCCAGGAGAGCAAGGAGAAAGAGACCAGGAAAAAGACGCATGACGTTTACGATAGGTGATGGAGCGGATTCCAGTGCGACCGGTGCTCTTTGCGAACCACATGCCGGAGTCCAGACCAGGTGGCGTCGATGGCGCAGACCTTGTTGTCGACCAAGCCGTGGTCCAGGCCAATCCTTTGAACAACACTGAAGTCAAGGTCCGACAATACGCCCGATGACTTCTTGGGCCAGGCAATCCAGAAGGATGTCTCGGTGCCCATCCAGCGGAATATGGCCATGAATGCAAATTCGAGTTGTTCTCGATTGGTCGCAAACAGCAAGAGTACCTCCCGGTTGAACGCCTGAGCGATACGAGTCGGGTCCCGGAGTTGAACCTGGATTTCATCCGATGCATCGTCGAACAACCCTTCAATTCCGGAAGGAGCATCGTAGATGACGAGCACACCGCTTTCCTTGACGCCCAGTTTTCGTAGAAGAAGGTGTTCGACAGGCATGGTTACAGCACGTTGGAGCCCGGAATGTACGTCATGCCCGGATTCCCGGACCTGATCACACCTTGAAGTACATTTTGCGGCGGTCCATGAGCCAGGCAACAACGGCCCAGAACGACACGAACAGAATGCCGAAGAGGAACGATGCAAAGACGGGATTACCCGGAAGTGCTTGGTAGGCAGCAGCTTTCAGTGACGTGCCGTCCGCCAGTCTGATCTGTCCCATGGCGACCGCCATCATACCCGATGCAACGAATGCGAAAATGGCATTCCGCCCGTAGGCCACCATCGGGTAGGCCCACTTCCGGTACCCGTTCATGTCGATCGAATGGTACAATACGGCCAGGGTCAGGAGGGCCATGCCGGCGGTAAACACCGTATAGGAGCTTGTCCAGATCCGCTTGTTGATGGGCATCCAGATGGAAAGCACCAGCCCCATCGACATGAGCCACGCCGCGGCGACGAAAAGGCCATTGAGCCGTTCGGCGTCCGGCACATCGGGTTTGCGCATCCACATACCCGTCAATACACCGAAGAGGACGGAGCAGGTGGCCGGCAACGTACTGATGAGGCCTTCGGGATCGAATGACCATATGAGCTCACCGGATGCATCGTACAGCTGTCGAAATGACCACGTATGCGTGCCGAATACGTGATAATCGATGTAAAAGGCCCAATTGGAGAACAACTCATCGGGAGGGGTATCGGCCGTCGGGAAGCCGCGAGACAGGTCCGGCATGCCAAAACCCGGAATCGGGACCAGCATCATCCAGATCATGTAGGCCGCCAACACACCAGCAATCCACAGAGAGATGGCTCTCCAGGAGGGCGTCAGGAAATAGATGGCCGATGCCAACACGTAGCACCAGGCAATGCGGACGAGCACCCCGGGAATGCGCAGCCCAGCCAGCCGGGCCAGCAGGCTGTCACCGGGCTGGGTCATGAACGCGCCGATCACGAAGGCGGCAATGCCGGCCGCAAGAACCACGGCCCAGACCCGCCATCGTACGCTTCCAGCAAGCAGGATCACCAATGCCGGCACGGCCACGACGAACCCCGCGCGTAACATCAGGCCGCCCGGGTCCATGGCACCATCGCCAGGCCAGAAAACCCGGGACCACGAAGCGCCCCACCAGCCCAGAACCATGAGCGCACCTGCCCGGCGCAGGACATGTCCGAACAATTCGCTGCGCCCTGCTCCGCGTTCAAGGCGCTTGGGAAAAGAGTACATCATGGCCATGCCGACCATGAAAAGGAAGAACGGGAAAACAAGGTCCGTGAACGTCCACCCGTTCCAGGCTGCGTGCGCAAGCGGCCAGTAAATGTGGCTCCACGAGCCCGGATTGTTCACGAGCAGCATGGCCGCGATGGTCAGGCCGCGCAGGGCATCGAGTGAGTCGAGACGATTGTTCATACCTGCGTTCATGCCAGAATGGCAACCCCTTTGATTTGGGCAAAGGCAGATTGACCCGGTGAGAGATCCAATTCGTGGAGCGATTTCCGCGTAATGCGTGCGAGCAGCATGGTCGAGTCGACAGCCAGCGAAACGGTGACGCCGTTGGGGCCGTCATCCGTGAAAGCGGTGATGGTGCACGGAAGAATGTTCTGGATACTGGTGTCATGCGCCCGCGTCAAGGTGATGCTGACGTCACGGGCGGCCAGTCTCACGCGGATGTCGGTTCCTTCCGGCCACGGCCCGCCGGGTATCCAGAAGGGCTCGTCGGCCAGGCGTCCTTCGGTCAGTCCGTAATCCGCATGGTAGGCACCCGTTCGGACCGTGGCGACTGCCGATGCATCCAGGCGGTGAGCCAGTGGATGATCCAGTTCCGTCAGTTGTGCTGCCAGTGGTCCGGACGTACGTACCCGCCCTTCTTCCAGCAGGATGAGGTGATCGGCCAGGTGAATGACTTCGTGCAGGGAATGCGTGACGTACAGGACCGGAATGTCCAGCTCGCGCCGCATGGACAGCAGGAACGGCAGGATGTCAGCCTTCCGGTCGTCATCGATCGATGCCATGGGCTCATCCATGAACAGGACCCGGGGTGATGTCGACAGGGCGCGGGCGATGGCCACGCGCTGACGCTCTCCGCCGGACAGGGTTGCCGGGGAACGATCCAGCAGTCCTTCCAGGCCCATCAACCCGATGGTCGTGTCCACCATATGGTCGGTTGTCGGGTGGCCCGCCCGCCGCCGGCCGTATTCCAGGTTTTTCCGGACAGACAGGTGGTTGAACAAGCCAGGCTCCTGGAAAACGAATCCCAAAGAGCGTTTGTGGACGGGGACGAAGATGTTTTCGTCCTGCCATACTTCCGTGCCCACGTGAACGAGGCCTCCATTCCACCGGTCCAGTCCGGCGATGGCCCTGAGCAGGGTCGTTTTTCCTGATCCCGACGCTCCGAAAATGGCGGTAATGCCTGCGGCAGGCAAATCAAGATCCACCTGAAGCCCGAACGCCGACCGGTGTATGTCGAATCGCGCTTTCATGTCCGGATCCTGGCGTTTCGGTTGTAGGCAAATATGGCGATGAGCAGGCTGAACGATATGACAAGCAGTATGGCCGAAAGGACGTGGGCCTGTGTATAAGCGAGTCCCTCCACGTGGTCATAGACCGCGATGGATGCCACCCGTGTGACGCCGGGAATATTCCCGCCGATCATGAGGACCACGCCGAACTCTCCGACGGTGTGGGCGAATCCCAGTACGGCAGCGGACACGAATCCGGCACGGGACAGGGGGGCCGCTATCGTAAAAAAGCGGTCAATGGGCGATGCACGGAGCGTGGCGGCCGCTTCCATAGGCTGTGTTCCGATGGACGAGAATGCATTCTGGAGCGGTTGAACGACGAACGGGAGTGAATACACCACAGACCCGAGTACGAGTCCCTCGAACGTAAACGCAAGGGATCCTCCGCCGACGAGCGCACCGACGCCGTCAGGCCCCAACGCCAACAGCAGATAAAAACCCAGCACCGTCGGGGGCAGTACGAGCGGCAGTGCAACAATAGCCTCTACCACGGCGCGCAAGCGCGAACGGGTGCGTACCAGCCACCAGGCCAGCGGAGTGCCCAACAGGAGCAGAATGGATGTCGTCGCCAGGGCCAGTCGCAGGGTCAATCCGAGCGCGGCCCAGTCTTCGGGAGTGAGCATCAGGGCGTTTCGTATCCGAATGAACGGATGATACGTGTTCCCACATCGCTGCGCACGAAGTCCAGGAAATCCCCGGCTGTCGGTGCGACCGACAGGGATATGGCCTGCTGTGCTATGGCCGTGTGCAGCGTGTCCGGAATCAGCCAGAAATGATCGGAATCCGATACCTGGGAACGAGCAACGAAGGCCAATCCGGCGTGACCCGTCACGGCGAATTGATAGGCTTGCGCAATGTTTTCACCACGAACCAATCGTTCCTGCAGCTCGTCCCACAGCCCGAGTCCTTCGAGCATTTCCCGCGCCGCTGCGCCGTAGGGAGCGAGATCGGGGTTGGCTATCGATATGTGTCGTATATCCTTGTCCCTCAACGCACTGCCGAGAAACAGATCGCGTGTCGAGGAGGGGTCCCACAGAACCAGACGGCCTGTGGCGTAGGTGAATCGGGTTCCATCGGCTGCCGGAAGTTCGGCCTCAAGTAGCTCGGGGCGTTCTGAATCGGCCGAAAAGAATACATCGAAAGGTGCGCCGTTGCGGATCTGGGCGTACAGCCTCCCCGTCGATCCGGTACTGACAGTCACGCGCTGTCCCGTCGAGTCGGTAAACGCTGCGGCAAGCGCCTGCATGGGCGCCGCGAAGTTACTGGCGACCGCTACTCGCAGCGGCGTGGTGCCATCTGGATGCGGTGTATCCCGCGTGCACCCGGCAAGCAGGATGCATGATAGAAGCCATCCAAGGGATACGGAACTACGCATTGGGGAAACGTTGATGCAGGAAACAAGGTTGGTCATTCCATGAACCACAAGGTAGACAAGATTGCCGTCATCGGGGCCGGCGCGGCGGGTCTCGTGGCCGCCCGGACCATGGCCCAGCACGGCCGGAGTGTGACCGTATTCGACAAGGGCCGGGGTCCTGGCGGCCGGATGTCGACCCGCCGCGCCGGCCCATACGCATTCGACCACGGCGCCCAGTATTTCACGGTGCGCGACCCATGGACGCGAGAGCAGATCCGCGACTGGCAACAGAAGGGTGTGGTTGCCGAATGGACCGGACGGATCGGAGAAAATGACGGAGCGGGTGGCCCCATTCTGCCCGTGGATGGGTCCGTGACGCGGTATGTGGGTGTTCCGGGGATGAACGCCATCGCCAAACATCTTGCTGCGGGATTGGATATTCGATTGGGCGTACATGTGGCGCGCGTTGTCGGCGCTTCCGGCGCTTGGTACCTGCACGCCGACGGAGGGGAGGAGTTCGGACCGTTCGGATCGGTGCTGGTGTCCACGCCGCCGTCACAGGCAGCCATCCTGGTGGCGGGCGTGCCCGGACTGGCGGAACGCGCCCGTCGCGTCGTGATGGAGCCCGTATGGGCGCTGATGGCAACGTTCACGGAGCCGGTTGACGTTTCATGGGACGGAATATTCTGCAACGATGGACCGCTTTCGTGGGTGGCACGCAATGGTAGCAAACCAGGGCGCGGTCGCCATGACAGTTGGGTTATGCACGCCCGGTCGGATTGGACGCACCGTCACCTGGAGAATGCACCTGAATCCGTTTCGCATATGCTTTTGGAGTCCTTTTCCGCGGTGATCGGCATCCCGTTGAAAAGCATGGATGTCGAGCATGCCAGCGCTCACCGCTGGCGATTCGCACTCGCCACTGAACCACTTCATGAAGGCGTCATCTGGGACCAAGCCTCACAGATCGGACTCTGTGGCGACTGGTGTGCCGGATCGCGCGTGGAAGGGGCCCTGCTGTCCGGACGGGCCGCTGCACATCGTGTGCTGGAGGGTGGTGGGTTTCCCGGATGAATCAGACGTATTGTACCATGACAACACAGCATCTGGTGCACGTTTTATGATGGATACCGACGTCTTGGTAGTTGGGGCTGGACTCTCCGGTCTCGTATGTGCCCGGCAACTACAGGAAGCCGGTGTGAACGTCCTGGTATTGGAGGCATCCGATGCCGTTGGTGGACGTGTTCGCACCGACCGCGTCGACGGATTCCTGCTCGACAGGGGGTTTCAGGTACTCTTGACCGCCTATCCTGCTGCCCAGGCCATGCTCGATTACGAGGCCCTTGATCTGAAGCGATTCGAGAGTGGATCGCTTATCTGGAAAAAGGGCCGTATGCATCGCATTGCCGACCCCGTTCGGCATCCTTCCCAGGCGTTTGCAACCTTGCGGGCACCCGTTGGCACGCTGCGTGACAAGATGCGCATGTTGCCCTTGCGCCAATCTCTGGCTGGCAGCAGTCCGGAGGAGCTTCTGGATGGGCCGGACACCACGACGCTTGAGGCCCTGCGAACACGCTGGCACTTCTCGGAAGCCATGATCAATGATTTCTTCCGGCCATTCATCGGAGGCGTCACGCTCGATGCGTCCCTGCAATCATCGAGCAGGTTTTTTGACTACGTCATGAAGATGTTTGCCACGGGTTACGCCGCGGTACCGGCCGGTGGAATGCAGGCCATTCCCGAACAGTTGGCAGCCGGGCTGACGGATGGAACAGTTCGGCTCGGCACCACGGTCCGGACCATCGAAAACGGGACGGTGACCTGTGGTGACGGCACGGTCCTGTCGGCCCGTGCCGTCGTTGTGGCAACCAATGGCCCAGCAGCAGCTCGATTGACAGACCGTGTGGAGCCTGTTCCCATGCAGGTTGTGACGAATATCTATTTCGCAGCCGACAAGTCCCCCCTCGACCGGCCCATGCTCATGTTGGTTGCCGATCCAGGCGCGCACATCAACAACATTGCTGTCATGAGTGATATCGCGCCGTCATATGCGCCGCCAGGAGCCGCCCTCGTATCAGTTACCGTACTCGGAAATCCGCCGGTGGACGATGCTGCGCTGACGGCCGATGTCCGACAGGAGCTGGCAGGGCTGTTCGGACATGACGTCCGGTCCTGGAAGCACCTCAGAACGTATCGGGTCTCACATGCATTGCCGGTACAGACGCCCGGCACGCTGTCGCCACCGGAGCGCCCCGTCGGCATGGAGCCCCATCTGTACATATGCGGGGATCACCGGGATCAGGGCTCCATCCAGGGGGCCATCGCCTCCGGTCGTAGAACCGCAGCGGCTCTTCTGGAGGCGCTCTCATGACACTCGCCATCGACGCTGCCATGGCGGTGCTCATCTGGCTGGTCCAGCTCGTTATTTATCCATCATTCCGGACGCAGGAGCAGGACGGATTTCGCCGGTGGCACCGGGGATATACGCGGACGATTGGTTTCATCGTCGTTCCCCTGATTGCGGTTCAGGTTCTGTTGCATGGCAAGGCCATCTGGGCAAGTGTGACGACCATCTCAATAGCGCAGGCAGTGTGTATTGCCATCGCACTCGTGGTCACGGTGACGCTCTCGGTACCATGTCATCATTCGCTATCCTCGAGGGGAAAGGACTCGGGTGTGATAGAGCGACTCATCGCAACGAACTGGCTTCGGACCGCGGCTTGGACAGGTGTGCTGGTGTTGTCTCTGGTTGGATAAGTCAGGCATTGGATTTCTATATGTATAGAAATTCTATGTAACACTTCCTGCTTGGTCTGCGTACGCCCGCTCATCATTATTTCAGACTGACATGAGCGATTCCACCTCCCACAACTGGTCCTTCGACCTTGAAACAGCTGTTGCAACATGGCGACAGTTTTTGTCCCACGACCGCTCCTTTCACGCAGGAGACCTGGATGAATTGGAGCTTCATCTACGAGATGAATTCGCCGCCGCATGCAAGCGTGGACTTCAAGGTCAGGAAGCCTTCGACGAGGCCCGGCGGCTGACGGGTGAGCCGGGAGGACTGCACACTGCGTACTCGCGTGTAGTCGTTGAAAAGAGGCTGGCGCCGTCCGGTATCTCAGCTGAGCTGCATTATTGGGGTGGCTTGGCACGCAGTTATGGAATCAGCGCTGTTCGGGCACTTGGACGCAACCCCATGACATCGGCCATCAATATTATTGGGCTGTCAATCGCCATTGCTTGCTCCATCGCGGTCTTTCTGTTCCTGCAGATCTACGGGTCGCTCGACTCCTTCCACGAGAACGGGGACCGGATCTTCATCGTTGAGCATGAGGTCATCCGGAACGAGCGAATGGAAACCAGGGGTACGGCGCCTATGGCGATGGGACCTGCTCTGGAAGCTGAATTGCCCGAGGTGGAGAAAGCCATTCGCATGGAGCGCGATATGGTGACGATTTCCGCCAATGGGGTCAGTCTTGATGACCGGGCCGCATATACGGACCCGGGATTTTTCGACGTATTCACCTTTCCACTTCTATCGGGGTCGGCTTCATCATTGCTCGATCCATCCAGCGTCATCCTGTCATTCGACACAGCCGAGCGCGTTTTTGGAGATGCGAACGTGCTGGGTCGACAAGTAACAATGGCGTTTGGCACCGGGGACATGAGAGACTATATCGTCGGGGGCGTAGCGGCGGATTTCCCAGAGAATGCGGGTTTCTCTTTCGGCGTGTTGATGGGGTGGGCAGCACTCGACAATGTGTATCCCGACATGGACCAGGGATGGACCTCGTTCTCGAGCGCGTTATTCGTGATGCTGCATGACGAAAATCAGGCAGCTTCGTTGTCGACGTCCATGCAGCGCTTTGTAGCACAACAGCATGCGGCAGATGACGACTATCGAGTTGAGTCATTTGTCCTGGACAACCTCAGGAACCCGATGCCGGGCGCCTACCGTGTCCTGAACCGTCCAGCGGAGGCTGCCCACCCTATTCTTATGGGCATGTTCATTTTGATCGCTGGGCTTATGATGGCATTGTCCTGCTTCAATTACATCAACATCTCCGTTGGGGCTGCCCTACGCAGACTGAGGGAAATCGGTGTCCGAAAGGTGATGGGTGGGACGCGTGGGCAGCTGACAGCGCAATTCATGGTAGAAAACCTGCTCTTGTGCGCAGTCGCCCTGGTATTGGGTACGGTGTTGGCCGTGGCCGTGGCGATCCCCGCTTTCAACAACCTGTTTGTTCTGCAAATTGGTGAAAGCATGTTTGATTCAGCTGGGTTCTGGACGTTTTTGTTCGCTCTACTTGGCGCCGTGGCAGTCCTGTCCGGATTGTATCCGGCACTCTACATTTCATCGTTTCGGCCGGTCGCTGTTCTGGGTGGACGCTTGTCCGTTGCAGGAAATGCCTGGTTCACAAGAGCCTTTCTGACGGTACAGTTCGCACTGGCGTTCATGACTGTTCTGGTTATGATTCTGGTATCGGCCAACGGTGAGTACATGAGGTCCATCGAGTGGGGTGAGGGCACGGAACAGACCGTTGTAGTCCCGGTCGTGGATGCGGAACAGTATCAGGAAGTCATGCGCATGCTGTCTGCCGATGCACGCGTTCAGCTTGTTTCGGCGGCAATGTCGCATCCTGGACGATCCATGCCATCCATGGAGTTGACTGTGGATGACCAACTCGTCCTTGCCATACGGTATCGCGTCGGAGCCGATTATTTGCACACCCTGCGTCTCTCCGAACAGCCACTTACTCCAGCGACAGTTTTCGTGAATGAGAGCTTCGTCTCCCGCATGGGCTGGGAGGCGGCTGAAGGGCGTCGGCTCCTGTTGGGCGAAACGTACTATGAAATCGCCGGCGTCGTGCGTGATTTCCACATCAACCCCTTGGTGAAGGGCCGTCCAGTAATCTTCCAACATGCCGATCTTGCAGACAATCTGTCATGGATATCTGCACTCACGGAGGAAGGTACAGCCTCTGCGGTGTTGGCAGATGCAGCCGAACGGTGGGAAGCCAAGTGGCCTTCTGTTCCCTTTACAGGAGTCATCCAGGCCGATGTATTCCAGGAGCAATTGGATAGTTACGATAATTTGGCCCGGTCCGTTGGATACCTGGGGCTGCTGGCGGTTTTCATTGCGACCATGGGGCTGTTCGGTCTGACATCACAGAATGTGAGCCGTCGACTCAAGGAAGTCTGTGTTCGTAAGGTGTTGGGAGCATCGGCGGGGAGTACGCTCATCTCCATCAGCTGGCCTTACATTTGGATGCTTGTCATAGCTGGTAGCATTGCTGTTGCACTGGTTGGTGGAGGTGCCGTTGTCGCCTCTTCAATGGCCCCGGAAGAACTGGAGCTCATGCCCCTCAGTCCGCTTCCGTTCATTCTGGGGGTCGTCTTTGTCTGGGTTGTGGCTGCTGTCGCCGTTACCGCACATATTGGCCGTCTCTCCAAGGCCAATCCTGCCGAAGTACTGCGGGTCGCGTAATGTTGTACCTCGAAACTGTCCGTACGCTCTGAAAACATCCCCCAAGACGGCCATGAACCGACCTGACCCCCACGACTGGACATTCAACCTGGAAACTGCTGTCGCAACGTGGCGACAGTTTTTGTCCCGCGACAGGTCGTTCCATGACGGAGACTTGGACGAACTTGAACTCCATCTCCGGGATGAGTTCGCGGCGGCCCGTCGACGCGGGCTTATCGACCAAGCAGCCTTTGATGAGGCCCGGCGCTTGACGGGTGAGCCAGGCGGTCTGAATGAAAACTATTCGTCGGTCGTGGTTGAAAAGAGGCTGTCGCTGTCGGGTATTCCGTCGGAGATCCGATACTGGAGCGGATTGGCGCGCAGTTACGGTATCAGTGCCGTTCGGGCCCTTCGTCGCAGCCCCGTGACATCGGCCATCAATATCATCGGATTGTCGATTGCGATTGCATGCAGCATCGCCGTGTTCCTGTTCCTGCAGATCTATGGAACGCTTGATTCATTCCACGAAAATGGCGATCGCATTTTCTTCGTCGAGCATGAGGTTGTTCGCAACGGCCAAACACAGATCCGTGGTGCCGTGCCGGTGCCGCTCGGGCCTGCGCTCATGGCGGAGATGCCGGAAGTGGAGCAGGCCGTGCGCATTGAGCGGGATATGGTGAGGATCACGGCAAACGGTGTGAGCCATGAAGACCGGGCAACGTTTGCTGACCCGGCCTATCTCGACATTCTGACGTTTCCGCTTCAGTCTGGATCGGCTACTGCACTCCGCGACCCATCGGCAGTCATTCTCTCGTATGAGACCGCAGTTCGCATATTCGGTCAGGCCGATGTCTTGGGACGTCAGGTAACCATGGCGTTCGGAGATGGTGAGCGACGTGATTTCATCGTAGGGGGCGTAACCGAGGATTTCCCGGAAAATGCCGGATTCTATTTTGGCGTATTGCTCGGATGGGATGCCCTGGAAGCGGTGTATCCCGACATGGGTGAGGGCTGGAGTACGATGACGACGGGATTGTTCGTGATGCTGCATCGTGCCGATCAAGCGGCGTCGGTGGCATCGTCCATACAACGATATGTGGCGCAACAAAACGCATCCACTCAGGACTATGTGGTCGAGTCGTTCCTGCTTGACAACCTCAGAAATCCCATGCCGGGTGCGTTCAACGTCATTGGACGGCCATCTGAAGCACCCCACCCCATGTTGATCGGGATTTTCGTCCTCATCGCAACGCTCATGATGGCACTCTCCTGCTTCAACTACATCAATATCTCGGTTGGTGCGGCGTTGCGACGACTGCGCGAAATCGGGGTCCGGAAAGTGATGGGAGGTACACGCGGACAGCTCACGACCCAATTCATGGTCGAGAACCTGTTGCTGTGCGCCGGTGCGCTCGTGGTAGGGACCGCCTTGGCTGTATCGATTGCGATTCCGGCTTTCAACAGCCTGTTTCCCATCACCATCGGAATCGGGATGTTCAAGTCCATCGGTTTTTGGACCTTTCTTGTAGCCTTGCTGGGCGCCGTGGCCGTGCTGTCGGGGCTCTACCCTGCACTCTATATCTCGTCGTTCCGACCTGTGTCCGTGCTGGGCGGTCGTCTTTCATTTACCGGGAATGCATGGTTTACCAGAGCCTTGCTGACAGCACAATTCACCCTCGCATTCATCACCATATTGATGGTCGTTCTGATCACTGCCAATGGCAGCTACCTGCGGTCCATTGAGTGGGGAGAGGGCACCGACGAAACGGTGGTCATCCCGGTGGTCGATGCAGACCAATACCAGAACATCACGCGCTACCTGTCGTCCGATGCGCGCGTTCGGATGGTGTCGGCGGCGGAATCACATCCGGGTCGAAGCGTGCAAAACATCGAATTGATTGTGGAGGATCAGCGTGTCCTCGCCGTCCGCTACCGCGTAGGTGCCGACTATCTGCAGACACTCAACCTCACGGATGGGTCCCTCACGTCGGCGACGGTTTTCGTCAATCAGAGCTTCCTGACGCGCATGGGATGGGATTCAGCCGAAGGACGTCAACTCCTGATGGGTGAGTCGTACTACGACATCGCAGAAGTCTTGCCGGACTTCCACATCAACCCCATGATGAAAGGGCGTCCGGTTGTTTTTCAACATGCAGAATTGTCTGATGCCATGCCGTGGATTGCAGCGCGCACAGAACCAGGAATGGCCGCTGCGGTTCTGTCGGATACGAACGAACTGTGGGAAGCATCATGGCCAGCAGAGCCGTTTGGAGGCGTCATTCAGGCGGATGTATTCCACGAGCAGCTGGAAACGTATGACGATATCGCTCAATCCGTCGCATACCTGGGTCTGTTGGCTGTCCTGATCGCTACAATGGGTCTCTTTGGGTTGACCTCGCAGAATGTAAGCAGGCGGCTCAAGGAGGTGTGCGTACGCAAGGTGATGGGTGCGTCGGCAAGTGGTACGCTGCTTACGATCAGCTGGAGCTATGTCTGGATGCTCGTCATTGCCAGCGCCATTGCCCTTGTACTGGTGGGAGCAGGGATTACCATAATCCATGCGACGGCACCCGCGGAGCTTGAGCTCATGCCGATCGGGCCAACGCCGTTCGTGATCGGGCTTGGAGCCGTCTGGGCCGTAGCGGCTGTGGCCATGCTTGCTCACGTCGGGCGGCTCTCACATGCAAATCCTTCTGCAGTTTTACGCGTCGCTTGATTCCATGTCAACGAAGTCCCTGAACGGAGCGTCCATTACCGCCATCATCCTGTCCATTCTCCGGAATGGAGACAGTTACGGGTATGCCATCATCCACCGTGTCCGTGAGCTGTCCGGGGGTGACGTGGAATGGACCGCCGGGTCCCTGTATCCGGTTCTGCACCGCATGAAAACGAATGGCTGGATCACTGACTACTGGCACGAGCCGGAGGGCGAGCGGCGTCGAAGGTATTACGCCATTACGCCCAAGGGAGAAAAGGCACTGGCCTCTGAGCGGGAGAAATGGATGACGTTCCACGATGTCCTGACCGCGCTGTGGGATGAAGAACCGGGTCTCGGCACATCTACGTCATGAAAAAGGCGCCGGCTCCCTTGGGAGCCGGCGCCTTCTCAAAAACGAACGGTTCGTTCTGTCTCAGTCCGTCGCTACTTCGGAGTGGATCATACGCTCTCCAAGTGGCTGAACAGGACGATTGGTCACGCCATGGGCGTTTGCAAAAACGGCGATCTGCTCGGCCGTCATACCGACCGGCTGCGCCAATACGTTCCAGGCAACGCCTTCCGAGCACGGCGGCGTCGTCAGCGATCCCGGGTACTGGAAGTAGCCAAGGCTCTCCGGAAGCAATGACCGGACGTCGAGTGCTGCAACCGAACCTGCATCGCTGGAAATGGCTGTGGCCACCGGAGCGTACGGGCTGTCGCCATCTACCTGCTCAATCATGACACCCACAACAGCCAGCTGTCCGGCCTCGTTCTGGTGCACGAAGTGGACTTCCATAGGGAATGAGCGGCCGTCGAGCGTATGCTCACTCGGTGTATGCGCATGGAACTGAAGCAGGGTATAGGCCTGATCGCCGATCATGAGCGTATTCGAGCCGGTCGGTGTCACGTTGAAACCGTGGCCGGTATCGCTGATCGAGAAGGCGCCTTCCGAGTACATGAGGGAAAGGTCAGGCAGGTCCATGGACATAGCTGTGGCAACGGCGATATCGATAGGCGACTGCTGGACGCCTTCAGAGCAAGCGCTGTATGCAGCATTGATGGTGCCCCAGCGTTCTGGGCCCGTTGTACCGGCATACGTCCAGGACGTTGATTCTGAATGCGCGTCATCTTGCACGGCGTCGGGTTCTTCAGCAGGAGCACACGCCGCAAGTAGGGTTACGAAAACGAACAGGGTCAGGAAACGTGATGGAAATCTCATAGCGTTACGCCGGCATCGGCGCCTTGAATGGGGAGTGAACCCTGTAAATAGCCGGGTACACGATCTGATCCCAGTTCGTGATTAATTGGAAACGCCCAAAGAGCGAATCGGCACAATGCCAATCCTAACCATACACCATCTGGTGTCGAACTTCCGAGACCAGTCGTTCTGCCAGAGCCCGTTTCGTGCGCCACACTTTGAGATGAACTTCACCGAGATGATCGCCCGGAAGAGCGTCCAGAAGTGTTCGCGTTTTCGGAAATAGAACAATGTGGTCCTGCACAATTCGACGGTCCAGTCGGATTCCGGATAGCGCCGCGGGTTCAATCTTGACCGTATGCTGCTTCTTGTTGAATTCCCCGAACAAAGCCGTTTCGGTTTCGAGAACAAGGAATTCACCATCGAACCATGCGGCCCCCTTTATCTCGGTCAAGCCAGCGTGCAAATCGTTCAGTTTGAAAGCAACGACCGTCATGATCGTTGGCGAGTCGCACTGGTGATACGATCCGACGGTGCATCGTCAGGGTCCCGATCCTCCAGGGAGAGCTCAGGGTCGCCGCGGTTCTCCAGGGTAGCGACCGTTTCTGAAGTACGGTGAACGATACCATCCTCCTGGACCATCTGAACGAGCTGTACGATCTCTTCGGACAGTATGGCGAGTTCATTATGCTTCTTCCGTCGCCACGACGTGTCCATGGCAAGGACAGCCGGTATAAATAAAGCCAACATGGCAGCAAAAGAAACGAGTCCGAGAAGCGCGGAATCCAGAGCCGCAGCCGAAACCAGGGCGCCAAACATGGCCAGTATTCCGCCGTACATGATGGACTCGGTCAGGGGGCTGGCAAGGCCCACTTTTTGGCTCATTCGAATCCGTGTGCGACCTCCCATTTCGCGCAATAGAATACGCGTTTCAACCCCCATGAGGCTGGTATGGCGCCATTCACGATTCCTGCCCATCGTTTCAGTCGTACTCAGCCCATATCCAGGCATTCCCATGGACGCGCCTGCGTCGGTGTCGAACCGGTTCCTGAGGTCCATCACAAGATCGGCCCACGCGTCATCGCTGACCGATCCGTCCATCCACCGCTCCAGGAGGTTGTGCGTGGCACTCTTGTCTCGATGGGAATCCTGAAGCAACGAGCGCGATTCCATCTGAGCCACGGCGTCGCGCAGGAGGGCAACGTCCAGGCCGGCTTCAGCGGCTACGTGCTCAAGCTCTGATAGCGAAAGACCATCATTCGTCTTTCCGGACCGATTTTTTCCAATTTCCAGTTCGGTCGTGCGCTCCAGCAGGGCGGCTACTTCATCTTTCGAAAAAATGCGTTCAGGCATGCCAGATGGGAGTGGATGGGATTCCGTTCAAAGGCCATAGGGTGCATGCGGTTCCGGGCCCCTGGCGGTCTCCGGGCCCCTCGCCCAATCAGAGCCAGACGTCGTTTTCTGCGGTTTGAGGCCCACCCGACCTACCGGTGTTCGTTACGCCAGCCGGTTCAATGAGCAGAATACGGCATTCCTTTTCAGCGACCGGACGGTGCTCCACGCCCGCCGGGACTACGTACAGATCGCCGGGACCCATGTCCACTTGGCCATCCCTGAACTCGAGTCGCATGTGCCCGTCCATCACCAGGAAGGCTTCATCTGTGTCCTCATGGGAGTGCCAGACAAACTCCCCCTCAATCCGTGCGATTTTCAGCCGGTAGTCATTGAGGGCTGCCACGACACGGGGGCTCCACTGCTCCGGTACCCTGTCGAAGGCATCCCGGAGGGCGACCGCCGCCGCCTCGCGGGCACGAGTCTGTGGTGCTTCGCCCGTGATTTCCAGCACCCGATCACACAGGGCGGCATTCTGCGCCTGGTTCCAGGTAGAGAATCCCAGCAGCGCCAGTCCGAATACAATCCCGACCCACCCCGAGACGATACTGATTGCGTCGATCGTGCTGCTTCCACCGGGACTGCTGTCGAGCAGCATGAAAACACATTCCGCTACGATGTAGGCAGAAAACAGGCCAAAGACCACAGTCAGAAACCGGGCGTTTTTTCTGAATTTCTGCGCCAGTTCGCGGTAGGCACCTTGTTCGAGAAGGCGGTAATCCTGGTACATGAAACCTGGTTTCAAGCGGGACAGGAGTTGGGCGGCGTCATTCTTCATGGAGGGTCACGTCTAGGTCGGTAATGACATGGGCGAGATGGGCCTGAACGTTCCGAACGGTCTGATTGTGGATGTGCGGCCCCACTTCGGCGAGGATGAATTCCAGCAGGAAAGATGACTGCAAGTCGCCGATGTCCTCGTCCCGGTTGTCGACAAACCAGGACCGTATGGCGGCGATGAGTTCTTTCGAGACTTCGTCTGGAAGCTGTATGGACATGGATACGGTGTGTGCGATGCCCCCCTATAGACACATGAGACATTCCCCTACAGGGCATCTGGTTGGATGACGGTACACTGCAACCTAAGCATCCGAGATCCTGCCATGCATGACTTGAATACCCGTATCGAGGAAGATCACAACGAACTGCGCGCCATGCTCCACTCCTTGGAGGCTGCTTTCTCGGCCCTGCCGTCCGCCGCGGCGTTCATGGACTGGCGACTGGACCGCATGGCCCGGCTCAGGGATTTTCAGAGTCTGTTGTTGAAGCACTTCGACCTGGAAGAGCAGGGCGGATACACGGACGACCTGAAGCAGGCAGCTCCGGCCCTCGTACCTCAGATTGAGCACCTGCTGGAAGACCATCGCAAGATCGAGTCTGATCTGGGTCACATCCTGGACTCATTCAAACAGGTCAGGGATGCCGAATCACCTCTGCTTGAGCGCCTCCAGCGCCGAATCCAGGACTTGCTCGACTTCATCCGTGCGCATGAGGCCGAGGAAAACGGCGTCATCCAGGAAGCCTTCTACCGCGATTATGGCGTAGGAGACTGAGACCTGGCGCCGGGTTTCAGAACACACGACGCGTCCTCGCAATCTGCGCAGCCCCAGCGGCCTTCCATGTAATCGCACTCATCCGACGTGCGCATGAGCCGCTGCATGCCGAACCAGACCAGGAGCAGAAGGCTCATGGCCAGGACAGTAACGAGTAATTGGGATATCAGGTGCATGGTCATACGAGCCCCGCGAACCCCATGAACGTCATGGACAGGATACCCGCCAGAATCAGGACGACGGCGGTGCCTTTGACGACATCAGGGATGGTGACGAGCTCCATCTCTTCCCGCAGTCCCGCCATGAGCACGATGGCCAGCGCAAATCCGGCACCGGCACCCAGCGCGTACACGAGCGATTCCGAGAAGCTGTATTCCTTGGCCGTCTGGAACAGGGCCAGACCCAGGATGGCGCAGTTGGTCGTAATGAGGGGCAGGAATATTCCCAGCGCGCGGAAGAGTGCCGGGCTGAATTTCTTGATGAACATCTCCACCAGTTGCACGGCCGATGCAATGATGACGATGTAGGAAATGAGCTGCAGGTACGGCGCTCCTATCCAGGCCAGCACCACGTTCACGCCGAAGGCGCAGACCGAGCTCACGATCATGACGAAGGTCACCGCCATACCCATGCGCGAGGCTGTATCAAGTCGGTTCGATACACCGATGAAGGGACAAATACCGAGAAAAGCACTCAGTACGAAGTTGTTGATGAGCAGCGCGTTCAGGAAAATGGCGCCCAGCGACTCTGTATGCATGGTCAGCCTCGCGACATGTTGAAACGGTTTATGCCCAGCAACAGGAAGCCGAGCACGAAGAACGCGCCTCCGGGCAGGATCATGATGACCCAGGGCTCATACGAGGCGCCGAACACCGACATTCCCAGGATGGTCCCGCTTCCAAGCGATTCGCGGATGACACCCAGCATGAGGATGGCCAGCGTGAATCCCGCTCCCATCCCCAATGCATCCATGACCGACGCCCCGATGCCATTCCTGGACGAAAATGCTTCGGCGCGGCCCAGGATGATGCAGTTCACGACGATCAGCGAAATGAAGGGGCCCAGACTGCGGTGCGCATCGAGGCTGACGGCCTTGATGATGTAGTCCGACATGGTGACGAATGTGGCAATGATCAGGATGTAGCTGGCAATCCGGACCTGCTTCGGAATCAATGAGCGCGTTGCAGACACGATCACTGCCGATGAGACCAGCACAAACGTCGTTGCGAGGCCCATCACGATCGAGTTCATGACGGTATTCGTGATGGCAAGGACCGGACACATGCCCAACACCTGGACAAAGACCGGATTCTCCTTCCAAAGACCTTTCAGGAAGTCATTCATGGCGTGACAGGATTTCCAGGTTGGCGTGTATCACGGGCAGCACAATGGCGTTGCTGGCATTCAGGATGTCGGTAATGGCTTCGGACGAAATGGTTGCCCCCGATATGGCATCGATCTCCCACGGGTTCGTTTTTCCAACCTGTTTGATGAGGGCGATGCCGCCGTCATCCAGCCGGACATCCAGCGAATCGAAGTTGGACCTGAACGCAGGATCCGTCCCGATTTTGTCCCCGAGTCCAGGCGTTTCGCGGCTTTCGAGCACTTTCATCCCGATGATGCACGCGCAGTCGGGCCGGTATCCGTATATGATGCGGATGACATCGGCATAGCCCTGACCCTGGGCTTCGATCGCGAACCCGTACAGGACGCTGTCGGCGTCAAAACCTGCAAAAATGCGGGGTCCGGAGCCTGATTCGTCGTTGGTGACAGACTCACCGTCAATGGTCCATGCAAGGTTCGTCTCAGCCTCGGGCAGCACGTCCCGGATGGAGGCCAGCAAATAGGCCGCCTGATTTGCCTCGATGTACGGCAAGGTCACGGTGTAGGTGACCACCAGCAGGACGCTCGCCACCAGCCCTACGCTTCCCAGCGTGAGGATCATGCGCGTGCTGCTCGTTGTTTTGGTCTCGCTACCCATGGATTCCGTCATCGTGTGAAATAGGAGCGTCTGTCACTGCCGAACGTGCGCGGCTGCGTAAGACGATCAATGAGAGGTGCGAGCGCATTCATGAACAGGATGGCATACATGACGCCCTCGGGAAGGCCGCCGAACTGGCGGATGACAACCACCATGAGGCCAATACCGATACCGAATAGCCAGCACCCTCGGTGGGTAAGGGGCGATGACACGGGATCCGTAGCCATGAACACGGCGCCGAGCATGAGGCCGCCTGCAAAGAGATGGAACGATGCCGGTGCATAGGCGGCCGGGTCCACCAAGTTCAGAATCGTAGCCAGCGCGGCTGCGCCTCCCAGCGTCGCTACGGGAATGCGCCAGTTCAGCACGCCGCGGATGGCCAGATACGCGCCGGCCAGCAATATGACGAGTCCAGCCGCTTCGCCCAGACTACCGGTTGTCGAGCCCAGGGCCAGGTCGGACCAGGCCGGCGCCGTTCCCTCAAACGACATGCTGGCCAGTGGCGTGGCCTGCGACAGTCCATCGACCTGGGCAACCATGAACGGCGGCGCCAAAAGCGAACGCGAAACCGACAGAAAACGGTCTGGATCGCCGAATGCCGGCCACGTGGTGAGGGCAACAGGAAACGCCGCCTGCAGGAATGCGCGGCCAACCAGGGCCGGATTGAATCGATTGCCGCCGATACCACCGAACACCACTTTTCCGAGCCCGATGGCCACGACACCGCCCACGAACGCCATCCACAAAGGAATGGACGGGGGCAGGGTCAGTCCAAGCAACAAGCCGGTAAGAAGGGCGCTTCCATCGTGAAGGCCGCCGGGCAGTCCGCCCGGGCCGGAAAGCTTCTGTCCTACGCGTTCCATGACCACGGCGCCCAGGCTCGAGGCTGCAAGAATGAGCAGCGCATTGAGACCGTAATACCACACGGCCATACCGACCACCGGAGCCAGGGCAATGTTCACCTGCCACATGATCCATGCGGTGTGTGCACGGTCTTTCACGAACGGAGATGTCGTGAGAAGGAGATCCGGATGGGCTTGCGTGCCAGCAGTGGTCATGCGGCGGCCTCCTTCTGGGCTTTCTCGCGATCACGCTGCTGTTGCTCCCGGAGCAGTCCCTTGGCAACGCGGAAACGTTGCACCAGCGGAATGTTGGAGGGGCACACGAACGAGCACGCGGCACATTCCATGCAGTCCATGATGTGATAGTCCAGCATGTCTTCGTAATGTCGGGATGCAGCCAACGCGCCGAGCCTGCTCGGATTCAGGAAAACAGGGCACGCATCCACGCAGCGTTGGCACCGGATGCACGGGTACTCATCCCGCTGGACCACCTGGTCGGCCGTGAGGAACAGCACGCCCGACGTTCCCTTCATGATGGGCACATCCAGGAAGCGCTGGGCCGTCCCCATCATGGGTCCGCCGAAAAGGATCTGGCGCACGTCATCGGTCAGGCCGCCGCAATAGTCGATGACGTCCGTAAGTCGTGTCCCAATGGGTACCATGAGGTTTGCGGGACGGCGGATGCCGGGGCCGGTCACTGTCACGACCCGCTCAATGAGGGGCTGGCCGTACAGGAAGCGTTCGCCAATGCCGGCCACCGTGCCCACGTTGTTTACGACCACCTCGACGTCAATCGGGAGTCGTCCGCTCGGTACTTCCCGGTGGAAAACCGCATCGATGAGCATTTTCTCGGCACCCTGGGGGTACTTGGTTTCCAGCTCGACAATGTCGCACGCCAGATCCGGCGGCACGGCATCCCCCAATTGGCGGGCCGCATCGGCTTTGTTCTTTTCCGTGCCGAGGTACGCCCGTTCGGCGCCCAGGGCCTTCATGCATATCCGGATGCCTTCGAAAATGGCATGCGCGCGCTCCCGCAGAATCCGGTAGTCACTGTTCAGATACGGTTCACATTCCGCGGCATTGACGATGAAAAAGCGCGCTTTCTTGCCATCCGGGACAGTCAATTTGACGTGCGTCGGAAAGGCCGCGCCGCCGAGTCCGACGAATCCGCCATCACCAACCACACGCACGATGTCTGCCGGGCTCATGGACCGCCAGTCCAACACGTGCTCGTTATGCAGGGCCTGAGGCGAGTGTGGATCCCGTTCAATGACAACGGCGTCGGTCATCGTACCCGAGGCGTGATGATGCAATCCTATGGACGTCACCGTGCCCGTCACCGATGCATGGATGGGCGATGACACGAATCCGTTTGCCGTCCCGATGAGCTGCCCCCGATACACGTAGTCCCCGGGCTTGACCACCGGGTCGGCAGGTCGGCCCAGGTGCTGGCTAACCGGTATCACGACCTCCGTGGGCATGGGTAGCCGTTCGATGGCCAATTCCCGCGTAAGGGCTTTGTAGTCCTCGGGATGGACACCGTGGCGGAACGACCGGCCTTGCAGGATGGATGACAGGCTCATGGGCTGTCCTCCAGCGAATCCAGACGAGACAATTCCATGAGTCGCTTCCGAAGAATCTCGAATGCCTCAACCGGCGGCGCGGGAGGCACGGGAGGTACGGGAGGCACCACCGTCGCCGTTGCGGAAGGAGGTACAGCCGGATCCCGAACAAACTGATCCCCAGCATCCTGCGCCTTGGCGGCCCGCTCCCAAACAGCCCGGGCGAATGCCGCTGCCGCGTCCTTCACGAGGAAGCGCGTTTGTCCGAGCACCACATAGGGTACGCGCCCATCAGGTGTCACGAACCACTCCATGATCGGTGCCTGATCCGGTTGCCAATCGCGCCGCGCCAGCGGCGTGAAGAGGTGTGCGAACCGTTCCTGGACAACCATCCAATCGGCCGCAGTCGTGTCCGGAGTTCCGGCTCGACCAGGTACGATGCCCGACCGGAAGGCCAGCCGTGCAACGGAAACGGCCTGTTCAGTATCGAATCCATCACGCACCGGGTCAGGTGCATAGACGGTCATGGGCGCCGGGCCGGATGTGTCGAACGCAGCCAGCAATGCGACCGGGTCCTGCAAGCCGAGGTCCGGTGCCGGTTCGTCCGGCCCGGCGCCCGTAAGCACGAGTACCTGTGCTCCGGAGGCCCGTACATCGTCGGAGTCGGTGACCACAACAATCCGCGGTGCCATGTCCCTGGCTGCTTCCCGGTCCGCGTCCGTTGCTTCCAGTGTCTCCAGAACATCGTCCCGGAGTTGTTCGGCGGTTCGGAGTGTACGGGCGACCTCGGTGAACGACGTTTCGAGCCCGGCCCGGATGCCGGCCACGAGGCCCGAGACTTCCTCGGGCGAGCAGGCCACATACGGCATGGCAAATGGATTGACCGGCCAGCCCGCCAGGCCCAGCGAACGCCGCTCGGTGGCATCCAGAAGCAGGACATGCGGTCTGTCTTCAAAGGTGATCCCCTCCAGCGCTTTCTTGACGCCCTGAAGCGCCTGCAGGCGCGCTGCAGTGTTCTCGTCCACGGACAGTGCGCGTGCCGATGCCTCGAATGCGTTCACGTCGGTACCGGCGGCCAAAACGGCGCGCATGGCCGGTTCCAGGCTGTTGGCTACGTCATCGAGCCGTTTGCGAAGCACTGAATATGTTTCCCGTGCACGGACATGCGCGCTTTCAAGGATCAACCGGAGGGCCGTCCGGTTCAGGTTGCCCCGATCAGCCGATCCCGACCGCGCCATCCGCCCGGAAGGACGTCCGGCCAGGCGGGTATCTCCTTCGGTGTCCGATGCGGGCAGGGCCGCCAATGACCGCCAGGCCGTTACGGCGTCCCATGCATCGGTCCGCTCCAGTGCTTGTTCCGGGCAGGTTTGGATGCATATTCCGCACGCCGTACAGGCATCGGGATCCACTGCCAGGCCCACCATCTCCCGGTCTTCGACGGTAGCATTCCGTCCCGGGGCACGAGCCATACGAATCGACCCTACAGACGCGATGACCGCCTCCAATTCTCCGGCCAGGCCTTCTTTCTTCATATCGTCCAGCCCCGCCTTTTCAGCCACCAGACGACCTGCTTCCGTAAGGGTGTCGCCCACCGTCAGGAACTGCCACAGCCCGTCTCCCCGCACCAGTTTCTCCGCTGCCTTTGCAATCGCTGGGGCCAGGCGCGGGAGATGGAGGGCACCGCTCGGCATGGACCATGCAATGGCCTCGTCGAACCGGAACACGCGCGCCACGATGGCCGCTTCGGGGCAGACCGTCCAGCAGGCTGCACATGCCGTGCACTGCTCCGGTATCAGATGCGGGAGGCGCTCCGGACGGGTGGCATGCGTGAGCATGGAACCGGTCGATGCCGGGATCGAACCCGCTATCAACGACCTGTCCACCGGCGCATCGTGCAGGCGACCATTCCGGTAGAGGTGTCCCCACATGTGCCAGAATCGGTCCAGGTCCGGGTTGTCCAGGTCTGCAATCTCAGGCGGCGCGATGGACTCCGGGGGGCTGACAATATCGTGCTGCGGAACGGGTTGTGGGGAACGCTCGCTGAGCAGCTCGCGCAATTCCCCGATCGCGAATGAAAAACCGTGATAGGACATCCAAGTAGGCCATACAGCGGGCTCGGAGGGCAGCAGGATCGTGGTCGCCGGATCCAAGGCTGCACGTGCTTCCGGTGTGTCCAGGACATCGACAGAGCGGGCCCACGCCACCGGCCCATCGAACGGTCCATCGACACAGCCCAATACGGGAGAACCGGCTCCGTCAGTCAACTCGTGAAAGCGACCGCTGAAGGAGTCCTGACCAAGATGCCGGACGGCCACGTCCATGTCGCTCCAGACATCACGGGCCGTACCACCAAGCACAAGCAGACAGGGTGTATGAGGACCATGGGAGGGGATTTCCATGGTTGAAAAGTCCAGCCCGTCTGCTTTCATTTTCTGCACGGTCCACTCGACGTCCGGGATGCGGATATCCAGCGCTGTCAGCATGGAGTCCACGACAACGGGACCAGGCGACGGAGCCGCAGCCAGCGCGCGGGCTGCAGCGGAAAGCCCGGCTGTACTTGGCACGGAATGGGCTGCGAAAAGGACGGGCACGACCGTGCGATCGGTCTGCGCAGGACCACGATTCCACAGGGACCGATGCGACGCATCCACAGGTACAGGGTCTACGGCAGCACGGACATGTTGGATGAGCGACTGTCCTTGCAGATCCGCCTGGTTGGCCGTCTCCAGCACGCCAACAATCCGGAATGGTGACAACGCGCTCCTGACGGCATCTACGGGGAAGGGACGCACACACGCCAGGGACCAGACGCTTCTGGATGTGGATCCCTGGGCAACGAATGCGACTTCCGTCGACTCCGACTCCTGAGACGGCGGACGCAAAATGGCCCATGATCGTCCATTTTCTCTGGAAAAGCGGTCCATGGCCTCTTCGATCACGGCAAGCGCCGAGCTCGTCCTGACGACGTACCGGCCTACATTCTGCTTCAGTCGGAGGGCCGGCGGAACGGGCAGGCCGAGGCCTTTGGGATGGGAGGTGTCGGTCCACGTGGGCGCCGCAGCCCCACGATCACTGGCCGTACCAGCGGGGGCCAGCACGGGGGTTGTTGTCCATATGGTGGTCCGGCCATCGGCCAGGACGACCACCGGTCCACCGGTACGTGAAGCCACGTCGCATCCAATAACCGTGAAATCGATGACTTCCTGTGCCGACGATGGCGTCAACACCGGGCAACCTGAATCCAACAACGGAAGCATGTTTCCGGTCCGTGCTACGGGCGATGTCACGACCACGACGACCGGAATCTGACGCTCCAATGCGGCCCGCACTTGGTCCGTTACGCCGCGAAGGGACCACGTATCGAGCCAGACGACGGCCGATTCACCGGCAAGTGCACGCCCGCTGGCATAGGCAACGGCTTCATGGGCATGGGAAAACCATGTCGTGTCGTCGGCATCCAGTCGTATTCCGTCCCGTACCGTGTCGGATACGGCGGCATTCACAAGGGAAAGCAGGATGTCGGCGCCGGTTTTCATGGCATCAGGTGCGGGAATTGCTGGCCGTCCACAAATTGGATGGCTCGGGTCGGACAGCGGAGAGTGGGAATCGAGTTTTCCAGATCGGGACGTTGGGCGTTCACGACCGGCAGGCTGAGTTCCATCTGCATGAGCCCTTCCGGGGCATCGGATACACAAATGCCACACCCGGTACAGGCAACCTGGCATTGGGCGAGGGCTTCATCGCCTTCCAGAAGGGAGCGGCACTGGACAAGCAGTTGGCGTCGGGCTGGCAGCAGTTCGAACAGGTTCTTGGGGCATGCATCCACGCAGTCACCGCATCCTGTGCACAGGTCGAAGTCCACAACTGGCAAGCCGTTGGGGGCCATGCGGATAGCATCGAACGTGCAGGACACCTGACAATCGGCAAGGCCGATACATCCATACGTACATGCTTTCGGTCCACCAGCAATGGTGGCAGCCGCCCGGCACGACTCCATGCCTTCATACCGACCCGATACGACCGCCACGTCCGATCCGCCGGCGCACAACAGCCGTGCAATGAGCCGCTCCTGGCTTCCGGAGTCCACCCCCAGGAAAGACGCAATGGAATCTGCGGTTTCCGGGCCACCCACCGGGCACTGTCCTGGCTGTATGGTGCCGCCAACGACGTTCTCGGCAAAGGCATGGCATCCAGGCAGTCCACATGCGCCGCAATTGGCGCCCGGCAACATGCCTTCCACGTCTTCGATCCGGGGATCCTCCCATACGTACAACTTCCGGTGCGCCACCGAAAGGAGCGCAGCCAGGGCGGTACACAGACCAGCCAGAAAGACGATGGCGGTGAGAGAGCCCACGGATCAGCGGAACGGTGCGGCGCGCTCTTCCCACTCGGCGAGATCGGGCTCGTCGGCGTTGAGTGGCTTGCCGGGATGAATGATGCGAACGGGACACTTTTCGGCTGCCAGTACCAGGTCGCGATACGGGCCCGCCGATGCATCCTTTATGAAAGCCTGCTTGTTCTCGTCGTATCCAAACATGAGGCCATTCAGGTTTGTGCACTCGTTGCAGGAGGTGCACAACGGTGTATCGATGTAGGCGTCGTCCAAGACGAGTGGTTCGTCGTCATCTTCTTCCTGGGCGGCAGGCGATTCCGGCTCGGGCGCGGACTGGACCGTCTCCGGTTCCTGACGTGAGGGCGCCGTCGGGCTGGCAGCCAGGGGTCCGGGAGCCGGGGTCGTGTTCTGCATCCCCAACAATCCGGCCGCAATGTTTGTGACAATCCGGTCCGCCAGCGTGCTGGTTTTTTCGTTCAGGGTGGCTTCGTGCCGGGCCTGGATGTCTGCCAGCTCCTCCTCGTGGACGGCGCGGACGTCTGTTTCGAACGACGTGCGGGCCCTGTCTACAAGCGAACTGCGTATTCCGGCCCACTCCTGGAGCAGGCGCCAGGATGTTGCCGTGTGCTCAAGGGTGCGCCGGACCTGCGGGCCAAGGGCCACGGGAGTCACGGTGCCATCTTCCGTGGCCATGTCCAACCGGACGTGTGTACCCTCGCCACCTACAGGGGACCAGGTGTCCGTATCCATATCGTCGGGAATCCGGAGAAATGACTGGGAAAACCGAGGGTCCAAGGCCAGGACGTCGGCTGGCGTGGCAGGGCGACCGTCCAGTTCCGCCCAAGGCTCACCGACTTGTTCATTGTCAGAGAGGTCGAACCGGTCGGCCCACTCCTGGCCGGCGGTCGGGTCGTACCTGAACGCTGGCACCAACCGGGTGTCGCATGCGACGGCCGATGACAGAAACCGGTCGTCGACAGACTGACCTGTGTAGACAACCAATACGGAGCCGGACGCCGTCGTGGCGGTGCGGGTCAAACCATCGATCAAAGAGTGCGCCAGTGACAGCGTGACTTGCTGAACATAGACGGTACCCAGCCCTACGAGTGTGCGGGCAAGGTGGATGCCGGGCGTCAGTTCACCGTCGTCGGTGAACAGTTCATCGAAGGTTACCAGCAGACGCATGCGTCCGGGTGCAGAAACCGTTCCCGGAACCGACCATGCATTGTGCAAATGGCCTAATACGGCGGGGAAGAAGGAGAAATCAGCGGCAGGGATGGAGAACGGACCAAACGATGCAAAAACAGCATCGTGGAACTCTGTGCGATACCTGTTCTCGATTTCAAGTTGCGCCACGCGGCGTGTTTTCATCAAAGCGACGAAGGCCTCAAGGCGACGGTTCCGCTCGGATTCAATGGCCTCGACGTCCGTGAATACCTGGGTGGCCGTTCCGTATACCGCCTCACGCAACTTCTCAAGCGCATGGAGCGTGGACTCGATCCGTGCCCGGCGCTCCGGTTCCATGGCTGTCGACGTGGGTGACTCATCCAGCAAGTGCGAAAGCGAGCCGAAATCAATGGAATCCGAATAGGATCCACCTACGCTGTGGGTCAGCTTTTCTTCGGAATGGTCATCCCGGTCAAGATCCAGAAGGTCGTGCAGCCGGGTGGCCAGCCATTCAAGGTCGTCCGGCTCAGTCACTTGTGCGGTGTGTACAAGGGCCAGGCGCAGTCCTTCGGCCGAGCCGGGCAGCAAGTGGCCGCGACCCGCAGCTGCTCGCATTTGCTCCACCTGCTTCAGGCCACTGTCCGACCCGTCGGTGACGGCATTCTCCGCAAGCCGATCGAGTACGCTGCCCAGGGTTTCATCCGCCCTAGCCAGTACGGAAACTTCTTGCTCCAATCGGTACAGGAATCGGCGTTCCCGCTCCAGTTCGTCACCCGAGGATGGCGAGTCATCCACCAGATCATTCACAATGTCAGCCAGGGCGCGAACGCCTGATCCGTCAGCCACGAGCGGGTACAGGCGTCGCAACGTGCCCGGCTTCAAGAACGGGAACAGAATTTTTGGGACCAGGCCATCCAAAGAGGAGGTAGTGGTGGCTGGTCGCATTCCCGTCCGATAGAAAATGTCGAGGTCCTTGGCGGTCATGATGGCTACCCCACGTTGACGGCAAAGCGATCGAATTGGGACTCCATGACCTGGCGGCGGATATCCGTCGTTATCACGCGTTTGGCGCGCCGGATTTCGTCATACCGGGGCACGTTGTCATTCCGGTACAGCACGCCAACGGGTGCCACTTCGGTCTGGGATGCCAGTTCACGGGCGCGGTCTATGTTCGATGGGTCGTGGACCAGCTGGTTCTTGTACGTCTTTCCGAGCGCGTCGCTGACCTGCAGTCCGTTTTCGTGCGTCAGTACCTGGATGAGATCCGGGTTCTTCAACAGGTTGTCAAACATCGTCGGCAGGAAGTGCGGACAACGCTGAATCACGCGCACGAAGGAAAAGCCCGGATGGTGATACGCTTCCCGGATGACGTTGTAGAGTACTTCCGGAATCCACTCGACGGCGTTTGCGACAAAGGACACGTTCGAGACGCCGAGCGTCGCACTGAGCATGTTCAGCGGCTCCATGTACGTACCCTGGGGCGTCGTATTGGTCTTCGTTCCCATGGGGGTGGTAGGAGACGCCTGCTTTTTGGTCATGCCATAGATTTCATTGTCGTGGACAATGGCGACCATGTTCATATTGTACCGGATGGAATGGATCCAATGGGCTGTTCCGATACTGCAGCAGTCGCCGTCACCCATGTTCACGAACACATCCAGGTCCGGACGGCGTAGCTTCACGCCTTGGGCAATCGGCAGGGCACGGCCATGGAGGCTGTGGAAGCCATAGGTACCCATGTAATGTGGAAAACGGCTCGAGCACCCGATTCCGGATACGAACACGGTCTTTTCCGGTGGCAACTGCTCGTCCCGGCACAGGCGTTGGACCGCTGTCAGGATGGCATTGTCGCCACATCCCGAACACCAGCGGGGCGTGTTGCTCTGATAATTTTCCAGCGAGTAGTATTCCTGGTTCAGGTCTACCTCGCACGTGGCACTTTCTCCAAACATGACGGCCTCAGTTGTTCAGGTTCTCGAGTTCCTTGCGGATCCGCTGCTCAATGGCTGCGGGACGGATGGGCTGGCCGAACACCGTCCCGTAGGACCGTACATCGACCAGATACCGGGCGCGGAGCAGCCACGCCAGGTTCGAGAACCGTTGATTCTCTTCGGTGATGACGTCGCCATCCACCTCGTCGGCGTAGTTCATCTCGACGGTGATGACCCGTTTGAATCGCTTCAGGATGTCCCCGATGCCGGTTGCCATGGGCTGCAGGAAGCGAAGATGGAGTCCAGAGACGGCCAGGCCGTCGGCCTGGAGCCGGAGCAAGGCCTCGTCAATGGCGCCCAGTGTGCTGCCCCATCCGACCACGAGGATGTCACCTTCTTCCTCACCACGTACGTCAGGGCGTTTCAGGGTTTTCTGCAAGGATGCCAGTTTGCGACTCCGGAACTCGGAGCTGCGCTGGTTCACGTTCGGTCCGTAGGCGACCTTGCCGTCGCTCGTATGGGCCAGTCCAGTGACCGTAAACATGCCGCCCGGCTGTCCAGGGATGATGCGGCGGGACAATCCCGTTTTTTCGTCCCATTCATAGGGTTTCGTTCCTGGTGGGACCGGACGCTGGTCAATGGGCGGTGCCAGCCAGTCGCTGGAGAACACCGGGCGCTTGAACGGCTGTTGTCCTGTTGCCAGGTTGGCGTCCGACAACACGAACACCGGAATCCGGAATGTTTCGGCAATCTTCCGCGCGGTGAGGATGGAGTAGAAGCAGTCCTCGATGGTAGCCGGAGCCATGACCACTTTCGGAGCATCGCCGTGCGTGGCGAAAAGGGCGGCCAAGAGGTCACTCTGCTCCACCTTCGTGGGTAGACCGGTGCTTGGCCCGCCGCGCTGGACGTTGACCACCACCATCGGAATCTCTGCCATGACAGCCAGGCCCAGCAGCTCCGTCTTCAGGGACATTCCCGGGCCCGACGTGATGGTGACGGAGCATTTGCCGGCATAGGAGGCACCAATGGCCACCGCACACGCGGAAATCTCGTCTTCCGCCTGGTGGACCATCCCGCCCACTTCCTCGAAGAATTCAGCAAGGTAATGTGAAGCCGATGTGGCCGGCGTGATCGGGTACATGGCACACATTTCCATGCCCGATGCCATGACGCCCAGGGCGATCGCCTGGTTGCCGTTGGTTACGATCCGCTCTTCATCTGTCTCGACAGACGGTACTTCAAATTGGAAGTCCAGGTGTTCCGCAGCCCATCCATAGCCGGCATTCAGCAGGACAATGTTGTTGTCAATGATCTTCTGGGACTTGTGGCGGAAGATCTCGGCGATCTGCGTTTCGGCCAGGTCCAGATCCCGCGAGTACAGCTGGCACAGCATGCCAAGTACGAACATGTTCTTTCCGAGCTTCGGATTGCTCACATGCTCACTGCAGGCCGCTTCCATGGGAATCTCGTAGACGTTGTAGCCATCGGCCCGCAACCGGTCCACGACGTCTGTATACGTCCGGACTATCTCAGGATCAGGATGGGTGCGCCACAGGTCTTCGAGAAGGATCCGTGCGTCTTTACTGAACTCAGCATGCTCGAGGCGTCCGAGCAGGGATTGCTCGTTGAACGCCATGATGAGGTCCACTTCGTCCCCCATGTTGGTCACGGTCTCCGTCCCTACGCGGATGCGGATGCCACTGGCTCCGGCAGGATGGCGTGGCGGCGGTTGGATATCGGCCGGGATGATCTCGACCGTCCAAATTCCGTTTCCCATCTTGGCAGAGATCGTTGCAAACGATACACCTGCCTTTTGTGCGCCTTCTCCGGCGTCACTAACGATTTCTACGACTGTGTCCTTCAGAGAGACGACAGTCTTTGGCGTGGTTGCTGTTTCCATAAGTCAGATTCCGGTTTCGGCATGCTGACTTTACGGACATTTCCTGGGGCCGAATGTCAGGCCCCGCACAGGCAACGTGTGGTTCGAAGATGTGTGTAGCGCGTAAGGGAAACCCCGACGCCGCCTGTTACGGCTGGATGATCACATTCGAATAACGCTCGGTGACGCGCATCTGACCCTCTGGAAACACCACCAATTGTCTCCGGATGACCGGATTTCCCTTGGTATCGACAATCAGGGACGCCGAACCAGAGGGCTGGCCCTCGACAAAGATGTCGAAGGTGATGGCCGTGGAATCGGTGGAGAATCCCGATGCCACAACCCATTCGCGGGCTCCTCCAGCACCGTGGTCGGGTGGGGCCGTCACGGTGAGGCGGGCCAGGTTGTGGAGAATTCCCATGCGCATGAGCCCCGTTGTCACGGCTTCGTTCAGAGCCACGGGGACATCCATCCGCGAGATGTCTTCTCCATTTCCGAACGTCATGGTGCTGCCATCGGCATCCAGGGTCAATGCCACCGGCTGGTTTCCGAAATGACCAACACCCGTAATCCGAACAACACCAGCTCCCGTCATCTCCAGTCGTCCCTCAATATCGGCTTCGAAGGCCCCCTCGGAGGTTACGTTGTAATCCATGGTCACCGTGCCGGCTGTCAGGAGTCGTGTTTCCAGGTCTTCGAATACAGCGGCCGGGTTGACAGGTTCAGCCGGCGTGTTTGATGGCGCACACGCTGCAGCCAGCGCCAGGAGCGCCGAGCCCATCAACAGGAACAGGGCTGAACGAAGAGTTGAATCGTGCATTTCGGAGCTTGGGATGGTAGGTGAATGCAATATCAGGAAGATCAAGGATGACAGAAAGTCGTTTCGACGCGGGCCAATTCCGTGCTGCCGTCTGGCAGGTCGTGCGCGAAGACGATGTTGCTCCCGTCTGGAGACCAGGCAGGACTCGACTCTGTGCCTTGCATGGACGTGAGGCGTATGGTCTCACCCGTAGACACGCGTACTCCGTGAAGGTCGCCGCCCATCGAAAAAGCGATCCAGTCTCCATCCGGACACCACGCAGGATACGTTGCTGTCATGTGCTCCGGGGAAACACGTCTCAGACCCGATCCGTCGCTGCGCATCACGTAAATCCGCGTATCGTACGTTTCCACTCCGTCCCGGTCGGAGTGGAACACGATGAGGGAGTCTACTGGCGACCATCTGGCGTCCGAATCATAGGCGTCATGCGGTGCCAACAGGGTCGTTGATCCCGTTCGCAGGTCCATCACGCCGATGTCATGGTTGCCTGCTGCTGCCCGGTCGAACAGGAGTGAGGATCCGTCGGAGGAGAGGACGGGACGAAAAAAATCGAAGGCATCGTCCTCCAGGAGCGTGCGGCCCTCTCCCGTGGCGATATCCACAGCCTGAATCGCATATCCAAGACTGTCACCTGCGTAATACAGTACCTCCGTTCCATCCGGGGACCACGTAGGCCCACCTACCGGGGTTGTCTCTGACGTCAACTGCCTGTCCTGTCCGGTCCGGACAGACTGTAACCATACCTGCCACGTGCCCGATCGGTTCGATACGAACGCAATGGACGAGCCGTCGGGTGACCACGACGGCTGCCCATCCCGGACCATGTATTGCTCCGACACCGGTTCGCAGGCGCCGATGACCACCAATATGGCGACTACCAACACCGGCCGACTATGCTGCAGCATCCGGGACTGCACAGCTTACACGTTCGAAAGCACAACCCGGTACCGGGCCTTACCGTCCTTCAGGTGCTGAATGGCTTCATTTACCTGCGACATCGGATAGGTCTCCACAGCCGGACGAATGTCGTGCCGGACAGCGAAGTCCAGCATCTGTGCGATGGTGGCCGGGCTGCCGACAGGCGATCCCGAAATGGAGCGCTGGCCCATGATGAGTCCCATTGCGCCAACATTGAGCGGCTCAAGCGTTGCGCCGACAAAGTGCAGGCGACCCTTCGGGGACAGTGTGTTCAGGTACAAATTCCAGTCCAAGGCAACGTTTACCGTCGAAATGATGAGGTCGAAACGACCTGCTGCGGCGGAAATAGCCTCGGGATCACGGGAGTTCAACGTGTCATGTGCCCCCAGGGAAATGGCTTCGGTGCGCTTGTCGTCACTGGACGTAAACGCGGTCACCTTGCATCCCCAGGCGTTGAGGAACATGAGCGCCATGTGACCCAGTCCACCAATCCCGATGACAGCGACCCGGTCTGTGGGTTTCACGTCGAACTGGACCAAAGGGTTGAATACAGTGATACCACCGCAGAAGAGGGGCCCGGCCGACTCCAGGTCCATTCCTTCCGGAATGGGTACAACAGCCTCGGCCAAACCCCTGACCTTGTCCGCAAATCCACCATGATGTCCAATGATGGTGGGCTGGCCCTGGGCACACAGGTTCTGGTCGCCGGACATGCAATGGGAACACGTTGAGCAATATCCGGAGTGCCATCCCAACCCGACCGTCTGGCCGACAGACAACGACGTCACATGATCACCGACCTTCGACACCTTGCCAACCACCTCATGCCCGGGGACCGACGGATAGGAAGACATACCCCATTCATTGTTGATCACGCTCAGGTCGCTGTGGCAAATGCCGCAATACAGGACGTCGATTTCAACTTCGTGGGCTCCCAGAGGGCCAGGTTCGTACGAGAATGGAGTCAGGTCTGCGCCGGCTTTGAGAGCGGCATAGGCATTGATCATGGGGAGTCCTTGGGTTGGGTCGGTTTATGGACCTCCAAGATACGCGCTGTCAGGGTTGAATAGTCGCCCCCAAATGATGCCCTGCGCGCCACGCGTGGAACGCAATCCGGTCAAGCCAGGCCTCGGCCAGGAGCACGGCATGTGATTCCGCCGGTGGCATGACACCCGACGCGGTCCGGGCCAGGATTCCCTCCCGACCGACCTTTCGCCGTTCGGCTTGTGCCAGGGATGTGGATCGCAGCAATTCCACACCTGTCGCATCCAGTGTTTCCAACAGTCGCAGGCTGCCAACCACTGTTTCGAAGGCGCCTGCAACGCCGTCCATCTCGGATGCACCGGTCTCCGGAGTCAGCAGTGCACGAACAAGTCGCTCCACATGGTCGGATGCGTGGATCAGATCCAGCCTGCGAGTCATGAGCTCTACCTGGTCAGGAGGTATGGGAATGGCACCCAGGAAGTCCTGGATCTCCCGGTTGCCGGACTCCAGGTCCCGAAGTCGTGCACGCTCCCGGTCGTCGACGGCCTCGTTCCGCAGGTAGCGAGTAGCGCTGTCCAGCGATGCCTCCAGCGCATGGCACAACGCACGGAAGCTGGCTTCGACAGCCACGGAAGGCACCGACAATACGGACCGGTCAAGGAATCGGGACAGGGAGGGTCGCTTGTCCGGGACCAGTTTCGTTACGGTCCATGCCAGTGCGCCAACCAGGGGCAACGCCACCACGGCGCCTGACACATTGAACAGCGTGTGGAACACAGCCAACAGGATGGCCTGCGACGCTCCCGGGCCGGCTATCCAGTGCACGGCGACGAGCAGGTAATTCACGGCGATGAAGGCCAATATGCCGGCAATCACGTTGAACAGGATGTGTCCCAGGGCCGCCCGGCGCGCCGGTACCGAAGCGCCCAACGCCGCAAGGGATGCCGTCACCGTCGTTCCCAGGTTCTGGCCAATGACGAGGTACGCCGCCTGGACCAGGTCAATCGTACCAGTGGCCAGCGCGGTCAGCGTCAGCGCGACCGCAACGCTGGAGGACTGGACAAGCGCTGTCACGATGAGTCCCGTCAGCACCAGCAATGCCTGTCCACCGAACGACTGGGTTCCGAATCGGGACAGGTCGACAGCCGCAGCCATGCTTCCCATCCCGTTCTCGAGCGCCTCGATACCGACAAAGATGAGCCCGAATCCAGCCAGGGCCAGCCCGAACTGGCCGCGTCGACCGCCAAGCAGAAGGTGTGCAATGCCGCCGATGCCAATGAGCGGAAGTGCGAACGACGAAATGCTGATCTTGAAGCCGAGCGTCGATACAATCCAGCCCGTACTTGTAGTGCCCACATTGGCGCCTATGATCACGGCAAGGGCAGAAGGAAGCGTCAGCAAGCCGGAGCTCACGAACCCGATGACGGCAACGGTCGTGGCGCTGGACGACTGAATGAGCCCCGTCAGGAACGTTCCGGAGAAGAAGGCCGACAGCCGGGACCGGGTTGCCCGCTCAAGAACGCGGTGCAACGCACCTCCTGCTGCCGACTCCAAACCGTCGGACATGAGCTTCATTCCAACCAGGAACAGCCCGATTCCGCCCAGTAGATATGAAAAGCTGGGTCCTGTCAACACAATGCCAGAATCCGATTACATCCAATCACGCGAGGGCCGGCTCCGGGCTGCCCAATCGCTTCAGCATGACCTGATGCGACCCGATCGCAGAAAACAGGGTCGGGTTGTAGTGATACGGTACGCCGTGCTCCTCCGCTGTCTTCTGCACAATCGGCGCAATGGCGGGATAATGGATGGAGCAGGTCTGCGGAAAGAGGTGGTGCTCGATCTGGTAATTCAATCCCCCGATGTACCACGACAACAGTTTGTTGTTGGCCGCGAAATTGGCCGTGGTGTGCATCTCGTGGATGAGCCAATTGTATTCCATGACCCCGGTATCGTCAGGCTCCGGATATTCCGGACCCTCCACGACATGGGCCAATTGGAAAATGACGCCGAGGATCATGCCGGCCGTCAAATGAGCTGCGAGTACGCCGGCCACATACTGCATGAATGTGATGTCGAGCACGAAGTACGGCAGCAGGACCAGGCCCAGGGCAACGGTCTTGCCCACGAACAAAGTCACCCATTCGCCCGTGGGGTGCTTTTTATTCGTGTAGGGACCTATATCCTTTTTGGTAAACTGCTGGAAGTCCTTGGCAAACAACCAGTTGAGGGTGGCGAAGCTGTATGCGAGGAAGCAGTAGTACTTCTGGAAGCGGTGGTACCAGTAGCGTGGGGCACCAGGTGACAGTCTCAGAATAGGGGAGACCGTCAGGTCCTCGTCAATGCCGTGGATGTTGGTATACGTGTGATGAATCACGTTGTGCGTGATTTTCCACATGTAGCCGTTCGCGCCCAGAATGTCGAAACAGTATCCCAGCAGCCTGTTTACAGTGTCGTTCGATGAATACGCTCCGTGAAGCGCATCATGAGCGACTGAAAATCCGATTCCGGCCATGCCGACTCCGAGAAGCACCGCCATGCCCAACATCTGAAGCGGCGTGAACCAACCCGTCAACAACAGAGCGTAGGTGGAAGCCGTCCCACCCAGAATGATGACGGTCTTCACCACCATCCGGGCATTTGCCTTGCGGGATATGCCCATCTCTTCGAAGTACGCATTCACGCGACGGCGGACTTCCGGGACGAATTCGGCGGAATCCTTGTTGAAACGGACCTTGACGGTAGACATGCCAGGCTCCAGGATGTGAGGTGGGACTGCAAAGATACACACCGTTTCGTTGGAGCGCAGAGCGTACTGTTTTCCCGACTCCGACGTGTTACATTTCTTGGAACCAGAAATGTGACGAAATGGCCCAGAAGATTTATGACGTGTGCATCGTAGGCTCCGGTGCAGGGGGTGGTATGGCCGCCAAAGTGCTTACCGAGGCAGGCGCCCAGGTTGTGATGTTGGAAGCGGGTGGCGATTGGGATGCTGTCCGTGACGGTGCCATGCTCACCTGGAACTACGAATCACCCCGCCGCGGCAAGTCGACGAAAGACCGTCCATTCGGTGAGTTCGATGCCTGTATTGGCGGGTGGAATCTGGACGGCGAGCCGTTCACGACCGCCGAGGGCACCACGTGGGACTGGTGGCGGGCCCGCATGGTCGGGGGACGTACACACCACTGGGGACGCATTTCGCTCCGGTTCGGCCCGGATGATTTCAGACGGAAATCCATCGATGGGAAGGGCGATGACTGGCCCATCTCCTACGATGACCTGAAGCCATATTACGACCGCATTGACCGCATGATCGGCATTTTCGGCAACGCGGACGGCGTCTACAACGAGCCCGACGGCATCTTTCTGCCGCCTCCGAAGCCCCGTTGCTACGAAATGATGATCAAAGGCGGCGCACAGAAGGCCGGCGTCCCGGTCATTCCATCCCGCCTATCCATACTGACCCGGCCCGTTGGTGATCGGCCGGCCTGTCACTACTGCGGGCAGTGCAATCGCGGGTGCGCCACGCGGTCCAATTTTTCGTCGCAGTCCGTGTTGCTGCCGCCGGCCATGGCGACCGGCAACCTGACACTCATCACCCACGCCATGGCGCGCGAAGTGCTGACCGACACCGAAGGGCAGGCCACCGGCGTGTCCTATATCGACACGCAAACGCGTGAGGAATACCAGGTTCGCGCGAAAATAGTGGTGCTCGCGGCCAGTGCCTGCGAGTCGGCGCGCCTGCTGCTCAATTCGAAATCCGCGCGCCACCCCAACGGCCTCGGCAACTCCAGCGATGTCGTGGGCCGGTATTTGACCGACTCCACCGGGGCCGATGCCATGGGCTTCTTTCCGCAACTGGTCGACATGCCCGTCCACAATGACGATGGCGTCGGCGGCATGCACATCTACATTCCGTGGTGGAAGGAAAAGGACCGGAGCCTGCCGTTCTCGCGCGGATACCACATAGAAACGTGGGGTGGGCGCGGTATGCCGGGTTACGGATTCGGCGGCGGCATCCATCGTATCAACGGCAAGCTGGACGATGGCGACCGCTCGCGGGGTGGGGGCGGGTACGGCGCGCAACTGAAGAACGACTACCGGCGCCTTTGGGGCTCGTACGTGGGCATGTCAGGCCGCGGGGAAATGATTGCCCGGCGCGAGAACAATTGCTCCATCGATCCCGATGTCGTGGACACGTACGGCATCCCGGTCCTGAAATTCGACGTCACGTGGAGCGACGAGGAGCTGCTGCAGATGAAGCACTTCCATGAAACGGCCCGCGAAATCATCCACGCCTCGGGTGGAACGTCGGTGTGGGATATGCCGACAAAGGAGGACAATTACGGAATTACCCGTCCTGGGCAAATCATCCACGAAGTCGGCACGACTCGGATGGGCAACGATCCGCGGACATCGGTGCTCAACTCGAATTGCCAGTCTCACGAGGTCAAGAACGTGTTCGTTGCCGATGCCGGACCGTTCGTGTCCCAGGCCCACAAGAACCCCACCTGGTCCATCCTCGCATTGTCCATGCGGACGTCCGAGTTCATTGTGTCCGAAGTCCAGAAGAGGAACCTGTAACATGGCAGTCAGCAGACGCGAATCGCTCAAACTCATGGCCATGGCTTCGCTGGCCGCCACTATTCCGGGGTGTACCCCGTCGGACGTGGAACGGGCGGCCTCGAACGTGGCCGCTGCATCCAGGCAGATGCCGCTCGCAGACCGCGTTCCGACCGTGCTGAACGCACACGAATACAGTACCATCGAGGTCCTGGCAGACTATATCATCCCCGCCGATGCCCGATCAGGCAGCGCGACGGACGCCGGTGTGCCGGCCTTCATCGATTTCATGCTGACCGACACCGACAACATCGAGACGCCGCTACGTGGCGGGCTGGCCTGGCTCGACTACCAATCCACCAAGCAGTTCAATTCGACCTTCCTCGATGCTCCGGCCGAGGCACAGACGGCTCTCCTCGATGCCATCGCCTGGCCTGACGATGTGGCTCCGGACATGGAAACGGGCGCCCGGTTCTTCACGCTCATGCGGGACCTGACGGCATCCGGGTTCTGGTCTTCCAAACTCGGCGTCGAAGATCTCGGGTACATGGGCAATCGACCGCAGGGCGGTTGGGAAGGCTGCTCACACGACGCCATGGACCATTTGGGCCTGTCGTACGACGATGCCTAGATATAGACTTGCAGATTGACCGCAAACCGGTGATACGTGGTGTCCTCCACCGGCAAAATCCAGTTGGCCTGGAAGGTCACGCCTGGAACCGGGCGGAATGTGTAACCAGCCAGAAGCAGGTTATCGTCTTCGGCCATCCTGTCCCAGCGGGCCAACAGTTCGTGCCGCCGGTCGGAGAAGGAGCGTCCCGCCGTGGCATGCCAGCCTGTCCGGTTTGACTCCTGGTGGATCATCTCGGCCGAGGCAATCCACGGACCCGGTGTATACCGGACGTCCGCCCCGAGCAGGGCAGAGGAATCGCCTTCCTTGGCCATGTTCGCTCCGATCCGAATTCGTTCCGCCTGGTGCTCCAGTCGTCCCACCACCATGAAGCTGTTGTCGTCGTTGCCGCGGGGAGCAATACCGTTCCCGTTGAAAACGCCGACGTTCGCCGACATCCCGGACGACAGCCCGGTGCTTCGCGCCATGATGCCCACCTGACGCTGTGGAGCCAGTGTCCGGACAATCCGTGAGCGGTCCACCGTGTCCAGGCCCTGGATCGGATCCAGGAGTTCGCCGCTGAACGGTGCCTTGAAAAGACCCGTATTGATCGAAATACGGTCGGTCGCAGGAAACGATATCCGCGCGTCCAACAGGGCGGGCGAGCGCACGGCATCGGCCTGGACGTCGAACGAAATCCCCGTCTCGTGCTGGCCCCGGGCCCGGAATCGGACACGCGGTGTGGAAATGGAATTGACCACGGCGCCATCATCCGGAATGGTCGGTTGAAAGCGCGCAACCGTCTGCGCAAATACGTTGGTGCGGACATCCGACATCCCCCAGTCCTGCGCCGTTGCGGGAAGGCCCGTTACGGCGCCAAACGCCGCGATCACTACAAGCGCCAATACGCGATTCATGTCGTCAAGGTCTTTTCATTCGGGTGAACGGACTACCGAAGCATCCGGTACGCGGGGCCGATCGGTCTGCCTCCGGTGCCATACGAGCCTCCTCGGCCGTTGCCGCGTCGTATGCACTCATGCAGAAAGCCCAGGTCCAGGGCGCCATGTCATCCAGTTGGACCCAGTCAATCCGGGACCAGGCCCCGGGCGCGTACGAATTCCGCATGTCGTTGCGCGCCAACAAGTACTGATCGTCCAGATTCCACTCCGTAATGTGGTAAATGGTCCGTTCCCCCTGGGAAAATGACGTAGCGGTGACCGTATGGGTCGCATCATAGTCATCCATGAACGCACCGTCCAGCATGCCTGGTCGGCCGGCTGCTTCCAGGATGGCTACCACTTCCTCCATGGTCGATGCACCGCGGTCCGCGTCGTACCACGCAAACTTTGCCTCCAGGAAATCCGATCCCGAAAGCGTGGAGTCAGCCGCCAGCGCCCACTCCTGCAACGGAAGGGGGCGTTCAATGAAAGCCCCTACCTCATCGAAGGTCTCGTTCAGGACCAGCACGGTAGGCGTTGCAGGTCGTCCATCGGGTGTCCGGTGCAATACCATGATGTCGCGGCCGACACGGGAGTCGATAATGCGCATTTCCAACCCCTCCACGGCATTCACGAGCGCCGCCAGATACGGGATCGTGTTTGCAGAATCACTGCAGCCATCGACCGCCACCGCAAGCACGTGCAGAGGTCCGTTGGCGCGCGCGACGGCTTGCCGCGCGCGCGCCAATAAGGGATCCGGCACCTCGGCCCAACCCGTATTCCGGTCCCACATGGCTTTTCGACGCTCTGCCTGCGAGTGGAATGCTTCATACGTGATGCCAGCTTCGTACAGGGAACGAAGGTCTGGGTCATCGCCACCAACTGTAGGCAACAGACACGGCGTGGCGGCCAAAACGGTCGCCAGGAGTAGGATCATCATCGCAATTCAGGGTTCAAGCAGGGCGGACCACACGCATCAAGTCGGCAATGGCCGATGCACGGGCGTGGATGTCCTCTACGCCCGTGATCTCCACAAGATCGGCCACGTGATCGGCGCGGATGGATCCACCCGCCATGATCGTTATGCGCCCACCGGCTGCTTCGACGAGGCTGGCCAGGACATCGCGGCCCTCCCATGCCGTTCCGGCGCCTCCGGCTGTCAGTACGCGGTCCACGCCGGCTTCAATAAGATCCTCAAGCGCCGCTACAGGATCGGCCACGCCGTCGAACGCCCTGTGGAATGTGACGGGGACCGGGTCGGCGGCATCCACGAGTTTTGACAGCGCCGCTACATCGACCTGACCCTGTGCGTCCAGAACGCCCAGTACAATGCCATCCGCACCGGCATCGGCAATGCGCGTCACGTCCCGCTCCATGCGAGCCAGTTCCTGCGCATTCATGTGGAATGACCCGGCGCGCGGCCGGATCATGACAGCGAGCGGCAAATCGACGGTCTCCAACACGTCGGCTACCAGTTCCAGATGCGGGGTCAGGCCTCCCACGTCGAGGTTTACACACAGCTCGAGCCGGTTGGCGCCGCTTTCGAACGCTTTTTCGGCTTCTTCAAGGGTGGTTACACAAGCTTCAACGAGTACCATACATGTCGTCTGGGTGGGTGGCGGCAAGTTCGATCAGAAAAGTACCGATTTCAGCGCAAACCGCATCCATGTACCGTTGACCTTTTTGGGGCGTGGCCGCCGCGGGATTTCCCACGCCGGTGTCATCCGTTACCTGTTTCCAATCCCGCGGCGCCCACGCCCACCCTTCCTGCATGGCACGCAGTCGAAAAACGCGGGCGTCTCCGGGGCCTGCAACGGACAGGTCATGCACCAACGTTGGCGCCAGGTGCTGCATCATGGAGGTTTCCAACTCTCCCGCGTGGTCCCCCGGCTCATCGAAATAGCCTTCGTACGGAACCACCTTGTACCAGTCAATCGTGCACAGGAACACCTCGGTGCGCGCCTGTAACTCGCGGATCATCTGCCGGAAGTGATTCCCGCCGTGTCCGTTCAATACCACGAGCTTCTGAACCCCATGGTGTTCCAGGCTGGCCACGACATCTTCCAGCACGATCGCTTGCGTACTCGGATTCATGTTGATGGCGAGCGTCGTGCCCATCTGTTGCGTATTCACACCGAACGGAACCACGGGAAGGACGGTCACCCGTGCACCGGCCTCCCAGGCTCTACGCGCTGACTCGGCGGCCACATCCGCAGCCTGGTACGAATCGGTCCCATAGGGTAGGTGGAAATTATGCGGCTCGGTGGCACCCCACGGCAACACGGCGACGTTCCAATCAACGCCGTTTGTCTGTGACAGGGCGGCCTCTGCAAGTATGTACGGGCGTCCGGGCATGAATGGTGGCGGAAACCGGATTGGGAATGGATCGTGGGACAGGAATGTACAATTGCCGTCGCGTTCCCGCGTTGTTTAACCCTCGACACAGCCGCTTCATGGCCCTGTGCGTGGTGCTGCTGGTCGTTGCAGTACCCACTGCAGCCCAGGAAAGCCCTTATGTGCGCGTTGAGCAGGGCTCCATGCCGCTCATCCTGGCCATGCCGCACGGCGGCTCCGTGCGGCCGAACGGCATTCCGGACCGTGATTGTACAGCCTGTGTGACCGTAAAGGACGTGTGGACATTCGAGATCGGGCTGTCTATCGCCGATGCCCTCGAGCGTCGCACCGGACAGCGGCCTTACGTGGTCGCCAACCTGTTGCATCGCACCAAACTGGATGCCAATCGTGACCTGCCGGAAGCGGCACTCGGAAACGCCGAGGCCGAATTGGCCTGGCAGGTCTACCACGGGGCACTGGCGCAATTCAGACACCAGGTGGAGATGACGTTCGGATTCGGCCTGCTCGCGGACCTGCACGGTCATGGCCATACGCGTCAGCGGCTCGAACTGGGTTACCTGCTTACCGCGGCCGAACTTCGGCTGACCGATGCCGCGCTCGATGCGTCCGACTCAGGAACGACCTCGCTGACGGCCTTGGAGTCCCGGTCGCAGACGGCCCAACCCTTGTCCGGTCTCATCCGGGGGAGCGTCAGTCTGGGCAGCTTGTTCACCGAGCGGGGCTACCCGGCGGTTCCGAGCGCAGCCGACCCTGCTCCGCTACAGGGAGAGTCCTTTTTCTCCGGTGGGTACACCACCCGCGTCCACGGGTCACTCGCCGGTGGCTTCGTCGATGCCGTGCAGATTGAAATGAACATGGATGGGGTTCGGGACACACCTGCTGCCCGGGAGGCCTTCGCCGACTCGGCGTCGCTCGCCCTCATGGACTGGCTGGACATCCACCATGCGTGGAATCCTGCCGTCACTACAACCGCACAGAACGAATCCGCACGCCCTGAACGGTCACTCGCCATCATTCCGCACCCCGTTACGCCGGCGTCGTATGTGCACCTGTCCGTGCCGGTCAACGGCACCGTCCGTGTGGATGTGTTCGATGCCTCTGGTCGGCTGGTTGACCGACTGTTGGACGCGTATCTGACGGCCGGGACGCATCGCATACCCATGGGAGGGGCAAGGCTGCACACCGGGTTGTACATCGTCCGCATATTCGCCGGTTCGCACACGACCTCACGGACGTTCGTCGTAGTGTCCGGCCAGCCGTAGCCCTAGGCTTTCTTTACGAATTCAGACTTCAGGCCCATGGATCCGATGCCATCAATCCGGCAATCGATGTCGTGGTCGCCATCCACCAACCGGATGTTCTTCACCTTCGTCCCGACCTTCACGACCGAAGAGGATCCACGGACCTTCAGGTCCTTGATGACCGTCACCGTATCGCCATCGGCCAGCAGTACGCCATTTGCGTCGCGCACTCCGGCTTCTTCTTCGGACGGCGGCGACCATTCATGGCCACATTCCGGGCAGGACAGCAGCAGGCCGTTCTCGTAGGCGTACACCGACGTGCACTCGGGGCAGGGAGGGAGAGTTTTCATGCTGCAGGAAACCGTCAACGCCCCGCCTTGATCCTGCGGCCGTCATTCACTTCGCAGGATAGTTGCCGGCTGCGCACTCCGGATGGAGCGGATCTGGATGAGCAGGGTGAGTACGGTGACCACACCGACAATCAGTGCCGCGGCGATGAACGGGACTGCGCCAATCTCCATCCGGTACGCGTACAGGTTATCCAGAAGGATGTTGAGCACGGGGTATCCCACTGGTGCAGCGAGCAGCAGGGAAATGAAAAGCGTGATGGCAATGCGGCGGTTTACGACCTGGACTATTCCGATCGGCCGGGCACCCAAGACTTTCCGGATGCCAATTTCCTTTTGGCGGTTCGCGACGTTCTGGGTGGAAAGAGCGTAGATGCTGAGACCGGAAATGACCAATGACAATAAAGCCACAAACAGGAAAATACGGGTGATGCCCCCGCTTTCCTCACGGAACTCCTGCATGACCTCGTCCTGATGCATGACGCTCAGTTCCTTCTGGGGAAACGCTGCGGCGAACGCCTCCCTCATGGACGATACGACCGATTCAGCCTCACCCGACAGTGTCCGAACGGATACATATGAGTGGGCCTCGGGGAGCGTTACCCGGAATGCGGCCGGCCATATTACCGAGAAAAAGTCTGTGAAGTGGAAATCGGAAACGACCCCCGAAATAGTGTACGTAACGCCATCGACGAGCAACGGCTGCCCCACTGCTGACTCCATGCCGGCTTTACGAACGAATGACTCATTTACTACAATTCCGTCCGACCCGACCCCGTCATCCGGAAACTGACCGGAGACCAGCGGAACGCCCAGTTGGCGCGCGTACGAGTTCGAAGCGTCAAATAGCATGAACTCCAGCTCTGTGCCTTCGAATACCACCGTATGGTAGTTGGACGACAATCCGACTACATCTCCGGTTGTTGTCCACGATTCGACATCCGCGAGTTGGGCCGTATGGGCCAGCAGGACATCCATTTCGGCCGATGAATCGGCGTGGAAATTGACCAGGTTCGCAGCTTCGTACCCCAAGGGTCTCTCTGCGTGATACCGGGCATTCAGGTACAACGTGGTCCCGGCAAACAGGGCAAGCGCCGTAACTACAAACTGAAACGCCTGCAGACCATGGCTGAAGAACCGACGGCGATTCAAGTCGAGCCGACCCCTGAAAATACTCGTCGGTCGGAAGGAGGTAATGTACCAGGCAGGGTACGCCCCCGACACCACGCCCAGGGTCACTACCAGAAGGATGAGGAATGACCAGAGTCGCCAATCGGACAGCAAGTCCAGGCTCAGATTCAGATTGGCTATACCGTTGAACGCCGGCAACACGAAAACCCACGCCAGGAATCCACCGGCCAGTACCGAGGCCACGCTCAGCTCCAGGTTCTCGACCAGGAATTGAGTCATGATCTGCCGCCGTTGGGCACCAATGACCTTTCGAACGCCAATCTCCTTCAGCCTGCGAATGGACGTCGACAGGGTGATGTTCATGAAATTGACACTCGCCAAGAGCAGCAGCAGGGCTGCAAGGGTGCCGAGCACGACAACCGGTGCCCAGGGAATGCTTCCGATCACGCTCCGCCGGACATTGTCCCGATTCATGGTCAGATTCAGCAGGTTGTCCAGGAGGAAGGCTGCGACCTGCCAGTCCTCAGACGGTGCGTTTGTTGCGGCGATGTAGTCATTCATGCGTTCCGTGACCACATCGGGATCCGCGGCTGGGTCAATCTGGATGAATGTTGCGTCCGCAAATGAATCCCATCCGTCCGCAGCCGGCTCGCTGATCACACTACGGGCATCCATGGCCATGAGCATCCAGAATCGGAAGCTGATGTTGTCGGGAAACGGTTCGGCCACACCCGATACGCGCACTTCCCGGGTATCATGTTCGCCTACGCGGACAAGCAAGGTTGAGCCTACGACATCATCGCGTGTACCGAACAGACGCTCGGCTGTATCGGAACTGAGAACGACGTCTGTTGGAGAGGAGCTGCCTGGAAACGATCCGTTGGCCAACGGAAATGTAAATGAGGCGAGGAAGTCATCATCAACGAAGGCTACGTTGACTCCGAACTGATTTCCATTGATGTCAATGTTCGTCCGGGACTGGACGACGCGCGACATGTGGACGATTTCAGGTACAGACTCTGCCAGCGCCGGTCCGAGGGGCATGGGACTGTGTCCCCACCACTGACCATCGTCCGTGACCTGATGAACGAGGTACAGGTTTTTGGAATGCTCGTGGAAGTTGTTGCGCGTCAACACGTTCGAGATGAACAAGAACGAAACAATGGCGACCGCTACGGCGACGGACAGACTCACCACATTGACGATGGAGCCGGTCCGGTTGCGCCTCAGGTTTCGTACCGCGACGCGCATGTACGAGGCCATCATGGCAAGTCGAATACGGACTTCGGTCCCGACTTCCCCCCGGTCCCTGGTTTTCATGAAAGCCACTGAGCGGAAGTCCGATTCGGTTTCCACCTGATTTCCAAGCTCTGCCACGGCTTGGCGGAATGCCTGCTCATGGTCCAGACCCTGGTCCGCGAGCCACTCCACATGATCCCGGACGTGCCGCTCCAGCTCATCCAGGTCGCGCCCTTTGAAGGCCGCGTTGTATTTGTATTGATGCCGCCACGTCGCAATGGCTGTCTCCAGATCAAAGGCCATACGTCACCTCCGGGCCCCAGAGTTCTGCCCAGATGGCGTTCACATCCTTCCATTGCTGCTGCGCCGATACCAATGCCAGTTTGCCCTGTTCGGTAATCCGGTAATACTTGCGATCCGGACCCGACTCGGACGGCTCCCAATAGCTTTCCACCCAGCCATCGTGTTCCATGCGATGCAGGATGGGGTAGAGCTTGCTGTTGGTCCATGGGACCTGGTCGCCGACCAATTCACGCGCTCGTTGAACCAGCTGAAAGCCGTACTTGGGACCGTTCCGGAGCATGGAGAGCACCAGGGGTTCCAGTGTGGCTCCCGCCAGGGATTTTGAAAGTGGCGGCATAGGTATAACGCAATTTGATATAGTCTATATCAAAAAACGTTATAGCTGCCAGAAAAGTTGCGGGATCACTCAAAATCGTTCCACAGGGGCTGCTATGGCAGCCGCGTCACGGCTTGCGTCTGCACCAGTCCCCCGGCCTCAAGACGTACGATGTACACGCCTGCCGCCAGTCCATCAGCGGTCCAGGTCAGCTCATGCAGACCGGCATCCAGTGCCGCATCGGTCACCAACCGGCTGACCTCGCGTCCCAGTGTGTCGACGATGCTCACGCGTACAACCATCCTGGACGGTACGCGGAATCGGATGGTCGTTTCCGAATCGAACGGGTTCGGGTATGATGCATCCAGTACCGGTCCTTCGGGCAGCACCGCGTTTCCATCCTCGACCCCTGTCGTGGTTCCTGTGACAGGATACATGTCCAGGTCCAGCCCGTCCAAAAACGCCATCCGGTTGGGAATGGACGCTTCAATGGTTGCTCTCAGATCGGCTGAGATCCGGTCCGATCGATACCGGGCAGCGACATACGGTACGAACGACTCGGCGATGTCTTCCCTGTCCGGAAAGTCACGCGCATACGTGGAAATGAAGACCGGGTCGGCGGACTGCGCTGCAAGCCAGCCGGGTGCCGACGCATACAACGGGTCCAGCGATGAATGGGAGGCTTCGTGGAGGAGCGTTTCCTCGAGGATGCCGTCCGCGATGTACTGGGCCGATTGCCCGGTATGGATGAGGATGTTGTTGTTTCCACCTCCGAAAGGCTGCACGCCCTGGTGGATCCACATCGTTTCGACCAGCCGGCGCAGGGCCGTCGGAAGCTGTCCGACGTACCACGCATAATCCTCGGCAATCCGAAGCGCCGTCGTGGCGTCACCGAATTCCGGGTTCACTTGCACCTCGATCGACAAGCCGTCATCGAAGCTGGCCGTATGCAACCAGGCGTTGACCTGGATGAAGGCACCCGGGCGCCGATCATACATGGTACGCATACCCTGACCAGCAGAGACGACACCGACAAACGCAGACGGATCATCGCCCGTAACAATGTCCGGGTCGATGAAGATGGTGCCGGAAAAGGGAGGGCTCTGGGCGGTCGAGAGGCCAGGGCCGATGAGGAGGAGAAGTAGAAGAATGCCGTATTTCATGCGTGCTTTCTCAGGATGATGGCATCCCGTTCGTTGTTCCAGATGATGTCCAAGCCCCACGCCTGCGTCATCCACTCGAATGTCCGTTCGTGATAGAAGGTAGTATGCGTCGGGTCACGTACGTAGCCCCAGGTTGCGAACCGATCCAGGTCCGTCCAGCGCTGGGTGAGTATTCCGAGTACGCCGCCCGGTTTCAGCAGGCCCAGCATGTGCATGAACGATTCCCCGGGGTGGTGGAAGTGCTCCGCCGTCTCGGTGCAGACAATAGCGTCATAGGGAGGCTCCAGATCCAATGGGCCAAAGAAAGGGTCGTAATTGTGGCACTTCACCCCGGAGTCCTGCAGCAGCGTACAGACCGCCGGTCCCGGTCCGCTCCCATAATCCAGCGTTATCATCGTTGGGTCCAGAATTGCCAGCATGGGCGTAACGAGGCGTCCCAGGAACTGTCGGTATCCCTCCTGAGACGGGTCGTTTTCGTGCGTCAGATAGTGCGCCCGTTCCGACTCCTGGGTTGGCCATCCTTCCGGATCCATGACAATCACGTGACACGTTCCGCACACCTCGTAGGACTGTCCCGAAGCCGACCGAATCACGTTTCCAGCCAACGAAGACCTGCACAACGGACATGCCACCCGTCAGGACCCCATCCAGTCGATCTTGTACAGATCGCGCCGGCGATCCAGGTAATTCCGGACCGATCCTTCGTTCTGCAATTCCTGCAGCTTTTCGAGATCCACATCCACGATCAACGTCATCTCGGTGTTCGGCGTGGTCTCGGCCATGACGGCGTCGTGCGGAAACGCGAAATCAGACGGGGAATACACGGCCGACTGTGCGTATTGGATGTCCGCGCCATCGACCTTCGGAAGGTTGCCGACACTGCCGGCAATGGCCACGTAGCATTCGTTCTCGACGGCCCGGGCCTGGGCGCACAGCTTGACGCGCAGAAACCCGTTCTTGGTATCGGTCCAGAACGGAACGAACAGGATTTGCATACCCTGGTCGGACTGGAGGCGGGCCAATTCCGGAAACTCGACATCGTAGCAAATAAGCACGCCGATCTTGCCGAAGTCGGTGTCGAAGACCTTCAGGGCATCGCCACCCTGCATGATCCACGCCCGCTTTTCGTGGGGTGTTGGATGGATCTTCCGCTGTTGGTCAATGGTGCCGTCGCGGCGGCACAGGAAGGCGACGTTGTACAGGTCCCCATCCTCCATCACCGGCATGGATCCGGCAATGATGTTGATGTTGTACGAGACGGCCAGTCGCGCGACCTCTTCGACAATCTGATCCGTGAATCCGGCCAGCATGCGAATGGAATCGACCGAGCTTACGTGCGTCTCCATGCCCATGAGCGGCGCGTTGAAGAACTCCGGGAAGAGGGCCATGTCGCACTGGTAGTCGGACAGGGCGTCTACGAAGAACTCCACCTGCTGGACCAGCTCCTCGACCGACTTGAGGGACCGCATCTGCCACTGTACACACCCGATGCGAGCGGTCGTCTTCTTGGCCCCGATGAGCGGCGTCTTTTCCGGATCGTAGTAGAGGTTGGTCCACTCCAGAAGGGTGGCGAATCCCCGCGACTCCTTGTCTTCCGGCAGGTACCCTTTCAACAGGCGCTTGACGTCGAAGTCGTTTGCCAGCTGGAAGGTCAGGATGGGATCGAAAATCTCCTTCTTCCGCACCATTTCGATGTACTTCTGCGGCGACATCTCGTCAGCATGATGCTTGTAGTGCGGAATGCGACCGCCGGCGACAATGGCCCTGAGGTTCAGGCTCTGGCAGAGCTCCTTGCGCGCGTCATACAGTCGTCTGCCAAGCCGCATGCCGTGGTAATCCGGGGAAACGAAGATGTCCACACCGTACAGCACATCCCCATTCGGGTCGTGCGTGGTCAGGTATGCATCGCCCGTGATTTCCTCGTACGTGTGCTGGTCTCCAAACTTGTCGTAGTCCACGACCACGGAGAATGCAGCCGCCACCACACGGCCATGGTCCTCAATGCAGATCTGCCCCTCCGGGAAGACCTTCAACTGCGCCTTGTACTTCCGGTCCGGCCATGCGCCGTCCAGGTTCGGGTATACCCGGTCCATGATTTCCTGGACGTCTGCATAGTCCTCTTGCGTCAGGTTCCGCAGCAGGAGCTTGTGTTCCGGTTCTTGTTCTTCGAGCGGGGTGTTATCGGTCACGTTCATCAGATGTATTTCTCGCCGCGCACGACCTCTGCATCCTGCACGTAGACAATGACGGCGTAGTGTTCGAAGTATGCGCCCGAAACGTGTTCCACAATGGCATCGGCGACGGTCGGGCTGACCAGCGTTTCAATGCGCGTGTCAGGGCCTTCCCATTCGCTGGCGCGCACTCCGCGCGAGCCCTTGCCGGTGGCCTGGGTGAGGGTATAACCCTTCGCGCCCAGCGCTTCGATCTTGCGGAGCAGGCGGTCTTCCAGGATGCGTTCGGTCACGATCGTGACCAATTTCAGAGTGGTTGTGGGCATGATGTCAGGCCAGCCAGCCGGCCAGCGTGTAGTAAAGAGGAATACCGAGGGTGACGTTGAACGGGAAGGTGATGCCCAACGAAGCAGTCAGGTAATAGGTGGGATTTGCTTCCGGAAGGGCAATCCGCACCGCAGCAGGGGCCGCAATGTAACTGGCGCTCGATACCATGGCACCGAGGACGGCGCAGCCGGACGGCGAAAGGCCCGTGAATCCACCCAGCCAGACGGCCAACGCTCCGTGGAAAATGGGCACCAGGATTCCGAACGCAATCAGGAAGGGGCCAACCCGACGCAGGTCTTTCAAACGGCGCGCTGCAACGATGCCCATCTCCATCAGGAACAGCATGAGCGCACCCTGGAAGCCTGCCACAAAGAACGGTTCAACGGGGGCCATGCCCTCCGGACCCACGGCCAATCCAATAAGGAGCCCGCCTACGAGCAGAATGACGCTGCGACCGGACAGCACCTCATGCAGGGCTTCCTGCCAGGACCCGGCCCGGTCGTCGCGCACGAAGGCAATCATGAGGGCGACCACAATGGCGGGGACTTCCAGGATGGCGACCAGTGCAGGCATATAGCCTTCCGGGGCGTGCCCCATCATGGTGCCGTAACTGATGGCCACGATGAATGTGACCGCCGATACCGATCCGTAGTGGGCGGCAATGGCCGATGAATTGACGCGGTCGAACTTGCCCAGGCGCCGAAGCACATTGTAGGCGATGATCGGCGTCAGGATACCCAGGAAGAGCGTCAGCGCCGCCGGACCTATAAACTCCACGAATGGGGTTTTGGACAATTGGACGCCACCCTTCAGGCCGATGGCCAGAAGCAGGTAGATGGACAGGGCATCGTAAAGCGGCGCAGGCAGTCGCAGGTCGCTGCGTACGACGGACGCAAAGGCGCCGAGGACGAACGCCAGGATGACAGGAGACAGGAAACTCATGTCGGGAATGTGACGAATGGTTGGATTCGTATGATAGTCATCGCCGATCTTGCAGACACAGACAACTCAACCCGTTCCCACCATGCACATCATCCTGTCCATTCTGTTGCTGTCCCTTTCGTCTCCGGCTCCTGTCGACAGCGCCGACGCTTTGTGGGATGCCATGTCACAAACAGTCGCTGCCGGAGATTTCGAGGGCTATTCGGCTCTCTATCACGACGACGCCGTCCTGGTCAGTGGATTCACGAACAACAGCTACCCGATTTCCGATGCCCTGGCCGGGTGGAAGCAGGGGTTCGATGACACACGCGACGGGAAAATGACGGCTGGCGTGGAGTTCAGGTTCACGAAGAAACTGTCCGGACCGCAGACCGCACACTATACCGGCATGTTCAACTACACATCGCAGATGACGGGCGGTGAGCCACAGGCATTCGTGGCACACTTCGAAGGCCTTATGGTCCAGAAGGACGGCGCCTGGAAACTGGTTATGGAGTACCAGAAATCAGCGGCGACGCCCGAGGAATGGGCCGCGGCTGAATGACGTCATCGATCGTGGCCAGCTGATGTAGCCACATCAAGGTGGCCACCACCAGCATCAGGACGAACAACGCGAAAACCGTGTTGAGGGACGGAAGTACCTCAGTGCCACCAGAGAACGTTGCCAGACGCGTAAATGCGAGCGTGTTCGATACCAGGACGGCTGTTCCGCCACCTGAGAAGCTCACCGGCATCATGCTGCCAGCCATGGTCGATGCATCGGCCATCGACGCCGGGTCCTGCTGCTCCCAGTCAGGAGTCGAAAACGGCTGTGCTGCTACGGGAGCAACCAGCAGCAGCGTAAACAGGACAATGAAAAGAGGGCGTAAATGCACAGCGGGCCTGATTCCATGTTTGGATCAGGCCCGCTGTACGTAGTGTCAGGTCAAGGGTTGCGGGGTCAGTTCGCGGCGAGGTCCCTGAGAACGCCAGCCAGCATGCCTGCCTTGCCGGGAGCACCGTCATAGCGTTCGGCAAGTTGCGACAGGGCGCCTTTCCGGGCTGAGGCCGGCATGGATTCAGCCGATGTCAACGCGGTACGAGCGGCCGATACATCCTGGCCGGAGCGCTCCATCTGGTCCATGTAGGCATGTGCCAGGGCAAACGTGGAGGGCCATTCGAATTTCGGTTGGCCCTGCGCATTCAGGTAATCCAGCCGTACCGTCCTGGCAGCCGCAATTTCGTTGGCCGAGATGTAGGGGCTTGGTGTCAGTTCGAACACATCCAGGCCACGCGCAATTTCGGAGCTCACGATGATGCCGTTGTACCAGTACACCGACCAGCTGCCGCCGTTGCCCATTTCATCGGCCTGAACCGGACCGCGATCGTGGAATGCGATTTCACGGGCATTGTCAGGATCGGTCCAGTCGAATACCGAAATACCGCCCTGGTACCAGGACTGCACCATGATGTCGCGTCCGGGCACGGGAATGAGCGAACCGTTGTGGGCCACACAGTTCTCTTCGGAGGTCTGCGGAGCAGGAAGCTTGTAGTAGGAATGGAAATCCATCTTGCCATCATTGAGCGTGAAGATGGCATTGGCTCCCCATTCACGCGGGTCGGTCTCACGGCACTTCGGCTGGCCGCCGCCGCCCCACTCATCGGTAAAGAGGACTTTCGTTCCGTCGTTGTTGAACGTTGCTGAGTGCCAATACGAGAAGTTCGAGTCGGCCACAGCATCCATGCGGAACGGGTTGGCCGGATCGGTGATGTCAAGCAACAGCCCATAACCTTCACATGCGCCACCGGCCATGCCAATTGCCGGGTAGAGCGTGATGTCGTGGCACTGTGTTGGACCTGGTGCAGGGCCATCATCCTCTCCGTCATCCTCCATGCCGAAACGCTGACGGATCATCTCCGGAAGCGCCTCGCGGAAAGCAGCAGAGTCGGCGGCTGTTGCGGTTTCATGACCACGCTGCTCGACGAATGCGGCCAGCATCGGGCCGACGAAACGCGCCGGAAGGACACGTTCCTGGCCGAACAATTCAACCACGAATTCGCCACGAGCCTTGGCGGCTTCCAGTTCAGCCCGGTCGGCGGGCGACAGGCCGTGCTGGGGTGGTGCCACCAGGTCCTCGAAAATCCGGGGTGAGCTCACAATGGCGGCTTGCTCCGGGTGTGCCAGGGGCACCTTGATCACTTCGATCCGGAAAAGCGCGGAAGAAGGATCTTCATCCGGCGAAGCAGACACGCAGCCAGGAAGTTCTTCTTCAGGCCGGACCGGGGCCGAGCCGGAGATGTAGACGTAGACGTTGTCGTCATCGTTCGGGTCCTTGAGCACGGAGTGGGTGTGCGAGCCGCGGCACGTCTGCACGTTGGAAATGTATTTGGGGTCACGGATATCCGTGATGTCGAAAATGCGGATGCCGCGCAGACGATCGGGACTCACGGCTTCTTCGACACCCTGGGTTCCACAGTCCAGACGACCGCCGAGGCCCTCTCCGGACACAAACATCAGGTTTCCGTACACCGATACGTCGCTCTGGGAGGCTGGGCAGACGAACTCCATCACCAGTTCAGGAGTGGTCGGCGCGGACACATCCCAGACAATGACGCCGTTGTAGTTTCCCTGGAAAACATAGTCGTCCTTGAATGCCAGGTCGGAATTCGTGACGCCAATGAAGGCTTCCGGGGGTGGTGTCGAGGACAACTTGTTGAGATTCCAGACAGCTTCTTCCGCGTCAAAGAGCCCTGCACCAAGTCCGACGCGGGGGTCGGGGGATGGGGCCTGGTAGGAACTTCCCAGCGATGACGAGGGGGAGGAGACGGGTCTGGGGGCGCACCCAGCGATGGTCAAGACCGCCGCAAGAGTGCATAGTGTGGCAATGCCTTTCATTGTAGGATCAGAAGTGGGTGGTGGGTTATTGGTTCGAGTCAGACAGCGATGCAAGCATTTTCTCCATGCGGGCTATCTCGGTAATCTGGTCAACGTTGATGTCGGATGCAAGCCTGAAGCTGGCTTCATCCTGTCCCGCACCGTCCTGACTGAACAGGGCATCGACCATGGTAACCGCTCCTTGGTGATGCTGGATCATGTACGTCAGGAAGAGTCGGTCGAATTCGCGTCCTTTGGCAGCTTCGAGTTCGCTCAGTTGCTCAGTGGACAACATGCCCGGCATGCGTCCGTGATCCATGCCATGACCAACATGTTCAGGATCGGGAACGGGCTCTCCACGTGCTTCCAGCCAGCGTACCATCGACGCAATTTCGTCTTTCTGGGCGTTTATGATCCGCGCCGTCAGGATCTGCACCTGTGGACTGGCTCCATTGGGTACAGCCCAACGTGACATGACCAAGGCTTGTCCGTGGTGCGCGATCATGCCCGTCATGAAATCGACATCGGCCTGCGTGTACCGCGAGCGGGCGCTGTCCTGCCGGGCCCAGTACAAGGCTTCGAGGCGCTCAGACTCAGCGTTGGTAGTGGAAGAAGCGCTGGATCCTGCTGAGTGTACACACCCGGCGACAGGCAGCAGGACAACAACGCAAAGGAGAGTGGGAAGAAACGCGCGCTGCATGGGGGCGATGGGATGGGTCAACCTGCCCAATATACTGCGACGCACGCTTGAATGGTCGGCTCGGCACGGGGACGGGTGGGGGGGTGCCCGTTGGGGCCACACGTAGCCGCGCGGGACCGGGTCTATGATTTCCGGACGGAAAGGGAGGTGATCCGGGCTGACAATCCGCTCTCGATTTCAAACGTGACGGTCGCGGAATCGAACATCATGATGAGTGTTTCGCCTTCCTCATTCAACCCGATGCTGCTGCTCGACCTCGCCGCTTCGTAGATCTCCGACAGGATGCGGCGGCGCTCCGATTCCGGCATCGAGGACATCATGGAAGGTGCGAGGTGTTCCCGCTCAATATTCTGGATGTACGCCTCCAGGGTGGACTCGGTGGCCGATTCAAAGGCACTGACATGGTCACGGAGGGCGCGATCCCGAGGCGATTCAACCGGCGTTTCGGTCGGATCCAGCAGTCGGAAGGTCCGGATCCCGTTCGGCGTCGGGTCGAACTCAATGGCTCTGGACTGTCGTCCGGAGCGCAGGATGATGGTATGCATTTCTCCATCGAACTCCAGTCCGATATCGTCCAGGACATTGGCTACCGACTTCCGAACGGTACGCAGGTATGTTGCCATGTCTGCCTTGTCCGTGTATGCATCGGAGGTCAGGTCATTCTCGATGAACGTGGTGATGGACGCTTCATCCTCCGCGCGGAGCATGGCCACTATGTTATCCAGAGATGTACGCACGAATTCGGGAGGCCCACCCTGGGCAGCGGAGACCCGTGGAATGACGGCAAGCACGGTGCATACAATGATGAGAAAGCGCATTTTTGACATGGATTCGAGTGTATGGTGAGTTTGTTCATTCTTCGCACCAACACGTTCATTGTTGTCAGATCCGCGCAAAGAGGTTGTAAGAGATGTAAAATGATTCCCGGCCCTGAAACGGGCGCATCGCCACTCCAGTAGGCTGCACAATGCGGGTTCGAGTTACAACTTTCCTGGTCATGTGTCTGGTGATCGCTCTTGCGGTCATCGTTGTCGTGCAGTATCGGGCCGTTGTCAACTTGGTCGATACACAGCGGGTGTTGCAACACGCAGCCATGGAGTCTGCAGCCGCGGGCTTCCGGGCGGAACTGGGCAGCCTGTCAGAAATCGACGTCGATGGGCTGCCGGACAGGCTGTCGGGCCTGATGGACACGGTGCTTACCTGGTCCCCGTCCGTGTTGCCGGACTGGCCTGAGCGGTTTGAGCCGTGGCGGCACTACATCGAAACGACATTGATACCCGGTGTCCAGTACGGGTCCGATATGGTGGTTGCAGAGCAGTCCGCGGTGTTTTCCAGAGGCGGTATTCCCGCTGTGGTACGTCCGCGTATGTCCATCGAAGAGGGATCGTTCAATGTGTCCTATGAGGTTGTAGTCTTCGATATGGGCACGCTGAGAGACTCGATGCTGGTGTCTGCCATCAGCCAGCACCTGGGAAGCTTGTCCGACGAGTTTTTCGTCAGGATCCGGTTGGACGACGGCTCGGTCTTGTATTCATCGGACTCCTTGGCGGCATCGTTCCCCGTAGTCGATGGACGGTTTCCCCTCATGGATTCCATACGCCGGGTGTCCTCCTTGCGGATGGATGGGGAATTTTCGTTGATGGCGGAGCGGACCAATCAACTCGGCGCAGAGGTCGTTGACGGCGAAGCGGTGCTGGAACTGGTCCATAGATCGGGCTCGTTGGAATCGGCACGGGCTTCGACGATTCATCGGCAACTCATCCTCTTGTTCGGGTTGGTCGGTATCATCGTGGCAACGGTCGTTGTCTTGTTGATCCTACAGCGACGCGCGCAGCGGCTGGCCGATCAACAGGCCTTGTTTGTGGCAGGCATCTCCCACGAATTGCGCACCCCGATCAGCTCCGTTCTTGCCCTTTCCGACAATTTGTCCGCCGGGCATGTCACAGATCCCGTCGATGTGGCTGAATACGGAAGGCTGTTGTCCGAGGAAGGGCAACGGCTATCGGGAATGGTTCAGGACGTGCTGGATTTTGCCACGGCATCGGCAGGCACAGATGATGGATTTGAGTCCTTCGACGTCGTTCCGGTAATTGAACACACGCTGGAGCGCGCCCGGATCCGTTTTCCGGATGTGGATATGCGACTGCATCTGGATGAAGGCCTCAGGGGTGTCCGGTGCCATGGCCGGGAGCCTGCGCTTGCAAGCGCGGTCATGAATCTTGTCACCAATGCGTGTCTCCATGGCGAGAAGGATGGACCGGTCGATGTTTCCGTGTCCATGAAGACGGGCGGAACGTGTCGTGTGGACATCTCCGACAGGGGCCCGGGCATTCCGGACAGCCTGGACGTGCTGGTGAAGCCGTTCTATCGTGGGAAGCGTGCCACATCCATGCAGATCCCCGGCAATGGTCTGGGGTTGGGCATCGTGGCGCGGGTAGTAGCCATCCACTCCGGAACGCTGCAGGCCCGGAACAGACCGGGCGGTGGTGCCACGTTTTCCATGGAGATTCCAGTTGAGTCGCGGGGGACTTCATGAAGGCATCCATCCTGGTCATTGAAGACAACGATGCGCTGGCACGCTCATTGCAGGACCGACTTCGGTCCAGCAGCTACGACGTTGCCCGCGTATCCGACGGTCTTCACGGATTGCAGGAGGCCCGACGTCGGGTCCATGATCTCATCATCCTTGACGGCATGTTGCCCGGGATGGACGGGCTGGATGTACTGTCCCACATTCGCGAGGACGGATCCACGACGCCGGTACTCATGCTCACAGCGCGAGGTCAGACCACAGACAAAGTGGTCGGGCTCACATACGGTGCGGACGACTACATGACGAAGCCATTCGAAATGGTGGAGTTGCTGGCTCGTATTGAGGCGCTGTTGCGACGTTCAGGGTCCCATGCGCCGCGCGAGCACTCGGTGCTTGAGGCAGGCCCCATCCGGGTGGACACCGCGCTGGCTGAAGTGCGGCAGTCGGGTCGGTTGGTGGCACTGTCAGCTCGTGAGTTCAGCCTGCTGGTCTATTTCTTGCAGCACACGGGGCGGATCATCCGTCGTGACGAGTTGCTGCGTGAGGTGTGGGGCTATGAGGAGGGACTGGTAACCCGTACCGTTGACGTCCATGTCGGCCAGCTCCGACAGAAACTCGAACGAAACCCGGGGCAGCCGGAATTCATCCGTACGGTGCATGGATTCGGCTACCGATTCGACGCACCATCAGACACTCAATAGGGAAGTGATACGTACTGTTCGCCCAGTGCGCTGAGCGCCCCCGGGTCGTCGTTCAGCAGGTTTGTGTACCGGCCGTCGAAACCACGGCCAATGAACCAGGCATAGCGAAACACATCATTGCGGGACTCCAACATGGCCACCATGTGGCGCATTTGTTCGGCCTGCTTGTCGTAGGAGTTGATCTGGCTGTTCCAGTTGGCCATTTCCGTGACCCAGATGGGCTTGCCGTATTTCGCAAGCCTGTCCAATTGCGACTCCAGCCCGTAGTCGTACCAGTGGAATGCCAGGTAGTCGATCTGCGGGTCGCGTCCGTCATTGGCGGCGCGGTAATATGCCAGGAAGTCGTCCATCCACCTCACCGGGTCCGCGTATCCCAGCATCGTGCCCCACGTCATGGCGGGCCCTACGATTTTGATGTCCCGTCCCTGGGCGGCCAGTTCGGCGACGACCTGCTCGTATCGCACCCAGTCCGTAGCGGCCTGAGCCGGCGTTCGGTCGGCCTGGTCGCGCAGGTTGGGCTCGTTCATCACCAACAGGTATTCAACATCCGGGTGAGCCAGAATGAATGCTTTCACCCGCGCCATGTCGGAATCGGACGTATCCCCGCCCCACAACATGGGGATGAAATCCATTTGGTAGGCCGTCTCATAGCCTGAAGCAGCACTGGTCTCGAAATGCCAATTGTACCACCAGGATACGCCTTCCTTCAGGGCGTCGAAATCCGCAGGATGGGTCAGGTTGTAGGCCAGGCCGCGCTTCGGGCTCTTCTGGATGGAGGCGGGGTCCGGAGCGTCATTCGATCCGGATGAATCGCACCCGGCAAGCAGGATAGCGAGGATCAGGACGAAACGGATCATGGTGTCAAAGGGCAAATGGCTTGGCCTTCGTTGGTCAACAGCCGGACATCGGAAATGCTGATCGAGAACGCATTGGCCGCGTCCAGGCCGAAAATGGCGTCAATGTTGGACATGTCGGCGCCGGCCGTCTCGAAGCAACTCAGTTTGACATCGGTACGGGTCCATTCACCCAGCGGGTCTGCGCTGAACACGCCGGTCATGTCGACCGCGCCCTCACACGCATCTCCACACCCGGCTGTCAGCGTTACCGGTCCGGCAGGAGCCGTATCCACGCGATACGTAACCGAAAGGGCTACATCGCCATTCGACTGACGCGTAAGATCCACAGGCGATCCCGTGATGCGGATGGCTCCGGCTTCTGTCCACGTGAAGCGCTGAGCGTTTTCCTGCGCCGTGTGGTCAACGGCTTGCATGGCCAACGAGGGATCAACGTCCAGTGTCCACGGATCCGAGGTCGCTCCATCCGTGAAAAACACGTCTGCCGATGTCGCAACGTCCGGGAGGCCCGGGTCTTCCGACAGGACCCCAAGGTCTCCGTCCGATGCATACGTGAGTCCGTAACCATAGGAGAACAGCGGGTCGTAGTCTGCGTCGTCACGGTTAACAGCGACCTGGGTTGCGAGCTTCGGCCATGTATAGGACAGCGTACCGGTGAAGTCGTATCGGACGCTTCCGTCGGTGTCAGCCACCAGAACATCGGCCACGCCCGCACCCTGACTTCCGGGCAACCATGCTGCCACGAACGCCGACGCAGCATTCAGCTCAGGATTGACCCACATCGGGCGTCCGGACAGGAAAACGGCCACGGTCGGAATACCTGCTTCACGGAATGACGTGAGCAGCTCCAATCCCGTCGATGGAATGAAGTCCATGTGTTCGACATCGCCCATGAACTCGGCATAGGGGTCTTCGCCAAATACCACGACGGCCACGTCAGGCTGCTCGGAATACGACCCGTCCTCGCTGAGCACCGCTGTGCCACCACCGTCCTGGACTGCATCACGAATGCCATCCCAGATGGATGATCCATTCGGGAAATCGGCCCGGCTGTTTCCCGTTCCCTGCCAGGAAAGGGTCCATCCGCCGCTCTGCTTCCCGATGTCATCGGCTCCATCGCCGGCCACCAGGACGCGTTGGTCCGGGGCGATAGGGAGGACGGAGTTCTCATTCTTGAGCAACACCAGCGATTCGCGGACCGCTTGGCGGGCGACTTCGAGGTGTTCGGGTGCACCCAGAAGCTCGAAGTCGCCCGCCAAGGGACGCTCGGAGGGCTTGGGAGCTTCGAACAGACCCATACGGACCTTTACCCGCAGGATTCTCCGCACGGCATCGTCCAGGCGTTCGGCGGGAATGACGCCGTCGCGGGCCTGTTGCAACGTGTTCTCGTAGAGGTCTCTCCAGCTGTCCGGAGCCATGTACATGTCCAGCCCGGCGTTGAGGGCGGCGGCGCAGTCCGTTGCTTCGCAGCCGTCGACCTGTCCATGCCCATTCCAGTCACCGACGACGAAGCCGTTGAAGCCCATGCGTCCCTTCAGGACATCCGTGAGCAATTCCTTGTGTCCGTGCAGTTTCTCGCCGTACCAGGAGGAAAATGAGGCCATGACAGACTGTACACCGGCAGAAATGGCCGGTGCGTAGCCCGCACCGTGGTGATCGCGCAGGTCGGCTTCGGTGTCCACGTTGTCACCTTGGTCCACACCATTGACGGTACCGCCATCACCCAGGAAGTGCTTCGCCGTGGCAATCACATGCTCGGGTCCGAGGAACGTGCCATCGGCGACCGTACCCTGGATGCCTTCCACCATGGCGCCTGCAAACGAGGCAACGATTTCGGGATCCTCGGAGTAGCCTTCATAGGTGCGCCCCCAGCGGTCATTGCGAACCACGGCAAGGGTGGGTGCGAACGTCCAGTCCTGGCCAGTAGACCGGATTTCACGGGCGGTTACCGCACCAATGCTCCTGATGAGATCCGCATTCCTTGTAGCGCCAAGCCCGATGTTCTGGGGGAAGACCGTCGCGCCGACAATGTTGTTGTGTCCATGGACGGCATCGGTACCCCACATGATGGGAATGGCCACGCGGCCGTCGCTCGCGTCGAGGGAGGCGGCGTGAAAGGCATCGGCCAGTTCGAGCCATTCGGCAGCTGGAGCCCGTACATCGGCGCCAGGCGCCGAATTGCCACCATTCAGGATGGACCCGAGTCGATAGGTGCGGATGTCATCCGGCGTAATGCTGGCGATATCTGCCTGGATGGTCTGTGCCACTTTGTCTTCCAGGGTCATCTGCGCCATGATGGCATCCACGCGGGCTTCCACGCCGGGATCCAATGGTACGCCGCCGGTGGTCGCAGGCCACGCTTCGGGATGGATGGTATTATCGGCCGCGTCGGTGGCGGAGCAAGCGGCAAGCAGGCCGCAGAACAGGACCGGCAACAAGAAGCCGAGCTGGAAACGTCGCATGGGCGAAAGAAAGTAAAGCGGAGGGGGGCGTGCAGTTGAAACATAGTACCGACGAAATGTATGAAAAGGTTTTCAGACTATGTGAAAATACATGCCGTTCTCCCTGTCAACATCCCTGTACACGACCTCCTGCCTGTTTGAATCCGTACGACGATCAGGAGTCGGGCCGCACCCGAAATGAACGGTCTGTCACCGCCAGCGGGCAACTCATCATCATTTTGGCAACATTACGGTGTGACGAACGCATAATGCGCATGCAAAAACATACTCTACGTGCACTGGTTGTCGACGATGAAACGCTCGGGCGCGAGCGGATCCGTATGCTGGCCGGCCAGCGGGACGACCTTGTGGTCACCCACGAAGCGTCCGACGGGCCAAAGGCGGTCTCCCATTTGCAGGATCATCCATTCGACGTCGTATTCCTGGATATTGAAATGCCGGAATTGACGGGTCTCGATGTGGTGCGTCAGATTGGTGCGGAACACATGCCGCCGGTCATTTTTTGCACGGCTTACGACGCGTATGCGATTGAGGCGTTCACCGTACACGCGGTCGATTACCTGTTGAAGCCCATTGACCCCGACCGCTTCGATCAGGCGGTTGACCGGGTCGTTGCCCGTGGCGGGAGTGACAGTCTGCGCCAGATCAATGCCCGGCTTGAGGCACTTGTGACGGAAGAAGCGTCACGCGAAGCGCCCGTTCAGCGATTCATGATCAAGGAAACGAATCAGATCGTATTCGTGAAGGCCGACGATGTGGACTGGATTGAGGCGTCCGGGAATTACGTGGTATTGCATGTGGGACAAAAGCGTCACCTCATCCGGCAGACCATGAAAGATATCGAAGGACGGCTCGACAGCAGGCGGTTCCTGCGTATCCACCGGTCGTCCATCGTGAATCTTGATCGGGTACAGAAAATGCACCCGACATACAATGGGGAGTATGAGGTCCGCCTTGAAACCGGGGCCCGTCTGACGTTGAGCCGGTCCTATCGTTCGGCATTGGAACGCTTCCGGTGACATCCCGCCAGCGACATATCCGCGTGTTCGTCGTGTCGGCGGTAGTGGCGACCGTCATTGTGCTTGGCGCTACGTTCCAGGACTACTATGAGTATGGAATGCGGCAGGGGCACGATGTCCGCTTCATGGACATGCTCATGTGGCCACTGGTTTTGTGGTATGCCTGGGCGTTCCTGGCGCCGTTTGTGTTCGAGTGGTCGTGGCGTCACCCGGTGCGCAGTCACCGGTTTGCCGGTCCGATCGGAATGCTTCTCCTGGGACAAATCCTTGCCGTTTCCGCTCACATTACCGTTCAGGTAGTAGGCATGCAGGTACCGCAATTTGCCGGTATTCATGACTCGTTCCTGGACACCATCCTGGACCACACGACGGCTTCGGTCCTGCTCAACTCACTCGTCTACTGGTGCCTGGCCATCGCCGCGCAGTGGGCCCGGATGTATGCCGATGCCCAACAGAATCTGCTGAATGCCGCCCGTCTGGAGGCCGAGTTGGCATCGGTCAGGCTGGAGATACTGAAGACCCAACTTCATCCGCACTTCCTGTTCAATGCGCTGAACAGTATTTCCACCCTGATGCATCAGGATGTGGCGTTGGCCGATCGCATGCTGAGCAGGCTCAGCATGTTGGTCCGGACGGCGCTGGAGCGGAGTGGTCGGTCCGAGGTCCGGTTGCGAGAGGAAGTGAAATTCCTTGAGGAGTACGTAGCCCTCGAGCGTCTCCGGTTCGGGGATGGCCTGAAGATCGAAATGGACATCCAGGAGGGTATCGATATGTGTCTGGTACCCGGCTTTCTGTTTCAACCCCTTGTCGAGAATGCCATTAAACATGGGTTCTCGGGGGGCAGTCGAGGTGGAACCGTCCGGATCATGGGTCGGTCGCTGGATGGCACCTTGCAGCTACGGGTTGAGGACAATGGCCAAGGACCGTCCGAGTCCGATGGTGGAATGTCGACAGGTGTGGGCCTCGCCAACCTGCACGAGCGGCTCAGCCGTCTCTACGGAGCTGCATTCACCATGGATGCCGGGCCCGGGACCGGCGGCGGTTTCTTCGTGGACATGGTGCTTCCCTGTCGAATGCCATCCCCGGTTCAGGTCGGCCCGTAACGGCTCCAGGGCACTGGTCACTATCGCTCAACTGCAGGATGGTGGGGCGGGTATGCTTTGGTGCATCATCCGATACATCCATGGTCGACCGCCGACATTTCCTGAAACGCTCATTGGGAGCAACCTTGCTCGCGGGCTTGCCCGGGCCTCTGGAGACGTTCGCCCGATCACTGCCATCTGGCGCCGACGAAGATGCGTTCTGGGCGTCGGTACAACGCGCATTCACGGTAGAACGCAGCATCATCCATTTGAACAACGGCGGTGTGTGTCCGTCTCCCACTGTAGTGCAGAAGGCCGAGACTGCCATCATGGCGGAGGCCCAGCGTGGTCCATTCTATGCTTTTGAAGGCCAGGTGGCTCCCCAGATTGAAGCTGTCCGTGATCAACTGGCGCGCCATTTTGGATGCACGGCGGATGAAGTGGCGTTCATGCGCAATACCTCGGAAGCCATGGAGACCGTTCAATTCGGACTCGCTCTGAACAAGGGTGATGAGATCGTCACCACCATGCATGATTATCCACGCATGTTGCGCACATGGGAGCAGCGCTCCCGGCGCGATGGCGTGGTGGTCCGGAAAGTCCCGGTACCTGTGCCGCTGTCCAATCCCGAAGACCTGGTCGGGGCGATCGTGGGGGCGATTACGTCCCGAAACAAACTGGTCATGTGTTGTCACATGGTGGATTTGACCGGTCAGGAATTGCCGGTGCGCGCCATCGCCGATGCGGCGCACGCTCGTGGCGTGCCCGTTCTCGTCGATGGCGCGCAGACTTTCGGGCACTTGCCTTTCACCCTGGCTGACCTGGATTGCGATTATTTTGCGACCAGCCTGCACAAGTGGATGATGGGCCCTCAGGGTACCGGAGCGCTCTACATCCGTAAAGACCGGATTGCAGACACGTGGTCCCTCATGTCATCCGATGTCTCGGCATCGACCGACATCCGAAAATTCGAAGACATCGGCACGTCGCCCCCGGCCAGAATCCTGGCCCTTGCCGATGCCATGGCCTTCCACGCCGCCATCGGGTCGGAGCGCAAACGCGACCGGTTGGTAACCCTGCGGAATCACTGGCTGGGAGAAGTCCTGCGCTATGACCGTGTCCAGTTGCTTACCAATACAGATGCCGCCGGCGCCCTGGCCACCATTTCCATCGAAGGAATCGATCCGCTCGCTCTCCGCAATCATCTATGGGACCGGCATCGCATCCGCGTTCGGCCCATCAGGCAGGAGAATGTAAGTGGCATCCGTGTCTCAGCCGGCATCTACAACACCTTCGACGAACTCGATCAACTGTTGACTGTCCTTGAACCCATAATCAGATTTGGTATATGAAATCTGCATCCATGCTCCTCGTGGTTGTTTGCCTGGTGGCCCCCGGCTTTGCCCGGGCCCAATCCGCCGAGGCCGATCTGGCGACCGTGTTCAACTACATCCAATACGACGACATGCTGTCCTCGGCCGGGCAGATACCCTACGACCAGGTCGCATCCTTGCGACAGGCCGGATTTGAGGTCGTCATCAACCTGGCTCCCGTGAGCGAGTCGGCGAATGCACTGGAAGGGTTCCTGGTAGTGCAGGAGGGGCTGACCTTTCTCAACATTCCGGTCTCGTTCCGGGAGCCATCCCTTCAGGACCTGACGGTTTTCTTTGACATGATGAAAGTAAATGAAGGCCGGCGCACGTTCGTCCACTGCGCAGCGAACATGCGCGCGACGGTGTTCACGTATCTGTACCGGACGCTGGTACAAGGAGTTGATGAGGCCTCTGCGCGGGCAGACATGGAGACCATCTGGGATCCGAACGGGTCGCCAGCGTGGGCTGCGCTCATTGAAAAGGCGCAGGCTGAATTCGGCGCGGGGAGGTAACACGATGACATCCATTCGAATGGCCGTCCGCAGCGTGGCAGCGCTCATAGTCATCGCCTTCCTGGCCGGATCCGGAACCGTTCGGGCCCAGACCGAGCTTTCATCTTTGGAAGACCGTGATGGCATTCTTTACGCAGCTGGCGCGTCCACTCCCTTTTCCGGAGACGTGGTGCAAGGTCCACTTTCCGGTCAACTGGTCAATGGCCGGCGCGACGGGGAGTGGGTGCACCGACACAATGAGGGTTGGGTGGACTACAGGATCACGTTCGATGCCGGCGAACGCGTGGTACAAAACGCGTTTTTCGAAGATGGGTCGCCGCAGCGGGAGACCTACTACCGCAAAGGGCGATTCCATGGCCCATTCAAACAATGGGACCGCCACGGGACGTTGCGAACCCATTTCATCTATGAGGATGGTCACATGCACGGCATGCAGCGGATCTATGCGACCGACGGCGACATCCTGCTGTCCTCGGAATATGCCGATGGTACCGAAAACGGGGCCACCATCTGGTGGTTCGGAAAAGATCACAAGCGCTGGGAAACGCACTTCGATGCCGGTGCCCGGACGGGTACGTGGACCCAGTATGCTACCGACGGGTCGGTTCTGGTCCGAAGCGAATGGGCCGACGGGCGGTTGATATCACGATCCGGCAATCCGCACGGCCTGCATTAGGAAGCAATAGCACGAATCAGCCGCTTGAGTGCTGCGGTACCCATTGCATTCATCCTCGACACGTTACGATCCGGTATGCCCGCGACGTCGGGGTAGTGTTCGATGGCTGCCTCCAGACTGTCCTCGCGGAGAATGTGGAGGATGGGCCACGGCGACCGGTTGGTGTAGTTCTCCGGATCGTCTGGGTTTGTGCCAGCAAATTGATAGTCTGGATGGAAGCTGGCGAATTGGTACACGCCCTCCAGATCCAATTCCACGAGCATGGCATCGACGGCGTCCAGGAACTGGTTGTAGGCCAGGAAGTCGGTCAATACCAGCGGGTGGATGAGAAGCGTCGTTCCGATGTCATCCTGGCTTTCCAGCAAGGCCAATTCGTCGTTTGCTTGCAGCAGCAGATCCTGCTCGGTCTCCGCATCCGACACGACGAACCGGACCCGTTCCGCCAGCAGCTCACGTTGCGCAAACGGGCACAGATCCAGGCCAATGACAACCTGCTCCACCCAGCGCCGCACGGCGGCCAGAACCTGGGACGTTTCCTGTTCATTCATGATCGTGGTCGGTCAGAAACCGGTACTCGGTGGATGAACGCAGGCGTTCTCCGGGGTGAAGGATGGTGGACGGAAATCCCGGGTGGTTGGGCGCGTCGGGAAACTGCTGGGTCTCGAGCGTAAAACTGGCCCGGGCATGACCGGTATAGAGCTGCACGCCGGGTTCGGTCGTGTACACTTCCAGGATGCGCCCCGAGCCGGGGTGTCGCACGCGGGCAGCGCGGGAAAGAGGCCTCCGGGACATTGCGAGCACGAAATGATGATCATACAATGCTGCGTGCTGCGCCCGTTCTTGCATGCCTACAGCGCGTCTGAAGTCGAATGGGGTTTCATCCACGGGGCGTATTTCACCGGTTGGAATGAGATCTTCTCCCACCGGCAAATAGGCATCTGCATCAATTGTGAACGCATGGTCCAGGATGGAGCCTGCATCCGCACCGGCAAGGTTGAAATATGAATGATGTGTCAGGTTCACCGGTGTGGAGCGATCGGTGATCGCTTCATAGTCAATGCGCAGGGTGGACCCGGCGGTCAACAGGTAGGTAAGTGTGACGCGAAGCGTTCCCGGATAGCCCTCCTCGCCGTCGGGACTCACGGTTGTCAGTCGCAGACCGGTGTCTGCACCGTGCGTGAACGGCTCCGCCTGCCACACATGGCGGTTGAGTCCGGTGTGTCCTCCGTGAAGGTGATGCCCACCTTCATTCCGACTCAATTGGTACGAATTGCCGGAAATACAAAAGCTGCCGCGGGAAATCCGGTTCGCAAACCGGCCCACGACAGCTCCTGTATATTTTCTGTCCTCGACGTACGCGGTGAGCGTATCGAGCCTCAGGACGATGGATGCCACATGGCCGAAGCGGTCCGGAACCTTGAGATCCGTGACGGTGCCACCATAGTTTGTGACACTGACGTGTACACCTTCAGCGTTCTTCAGTGTGTACAACTCCACCTGGCGACCGTCGGCAAGAATGCCGAACGGCGTGCGGTCACCCACCATTCAAGGTGTCAGACGGGGACTACATTATTGGCGCATGGACCTTTCTGGCCCTGGCCTACTTCAAACTCAACCTCTTGTCCTTCATCAAGCGTGGCGAAGCCGCCCGTCTTGATTTCGGAGTGGTGGACGAAAAGGTCCTTGCCGCCGTCATCCGGCGCAATGAAACCAAATCCCTTGTCCGGGTTGAACCACTTCACTTTTCCTCTGCTCATGCTGTTCCTGCAAATAATCTTAGAATGAACAGGTAGTATAGGCCCCACAGCGATAGGAAGTACGATATGGCGCCGTATATCGCCAATCTCCTTATTCGAGCAACGGCGATCGGTAGTAGTTGATGCCCATGGCGTCCCATCGTGGGTACTGCGACAAGAGGCGCGGTCGGTACGACAGCCAATCCTTTGCGGAGCGGGGAGACCAGGCTGTTTCAGCAGCCCCGGCCAACCGGGGGAACGCCAGCCATTCAAGGTCATCCATGCTGTCTGCGGTTTCTGTCCACAGGGGCGCTTCCACGCCAAGTATGGAAGGTTCAGGTACGCCGGCTACGAGGTTGGCCGGTTCCCACTCGTAGGCATCCCGTACATCGTTGTATCCAGCCCACGAGAGTCCCAGACTGCTTGAGGCATCATACTTCATGTCCAGGTAGATGCGGTCGGCCGGTGATAGTACAAGCCGTGCGCCGTTGCGGACCGCCTGTGTCAATCTCTTTCCGGTTTCGGCTTGTTGCGGTCGCCAGACCTGGATGACCGTGCCCAGTGGAAGACGCAACTCCGTTTCAGCGACTTCGTCCCAGGCGACCACCGTTTTGCCGTGGCTCCGGACTATGGTTTCTGCGCGCTCCATGAATCGTGCGTAGTCGCTTGCGGACAATTCCTTGACTTCATCGCCACCGATGTGGAAATAGGGTCCAGGGCTCAGTCGAGCCAACTCACCTACCACGTCGTCTACGAAGCGGTACGTGGCTTCCTTGTCCACGCACAAGGTGCTGAATCCGACCTCGATTCCTGTGTAGGGGCGTGTTCTCTTGGCATCGCAATTGATTTCCGCGATGGATGAAAGCGCCGCATTGGTATGGCCCGGCATGTCGATTTCCGGGACAATCGTGATGAACCTGGCTGCAGCATACCGTACCAGATCCTGGTAATCGGCCGTGGAATAGTACCCGCCCGGGCCGCCGCCAACTGCGGAAAGACTCCCTATTTCCGTGAGTTCAGGCCGGCTGGGAATCTCGATACGCCAGCCCTGGTCATCGCTCAGGTGCAGATGCAGCATGTTCAGCTTGTACATGGCCATGTAGTCCATGTACTTCTTTACGTCCGCCACGCCGAAGAAATGCCGGGCAACATCCAGCATGGCACCCCGCCACTCATATCGCGGACTGTCCACGATATCGACCGCAGGAACGGGAACGACACCTGATCCCGATGTGACAGGTGCCAATTGGTGCAGCGTCTGCATTCCGTAGAACAAGCCGGCGGGTGTACCGGCCTCGATACGAACGCCGGTTGACCGTACCTGAAGCGTGTATCCACCGGCCGGAAGGCTCAGCGCACGTGATATCACCAGGCGAATGGGTGCCAGGGCGTCTGCCATCGACCTGTCTGCGCCCAGGTACGAGTTCATCATGGACGCCAGTGCAGGCAGTTCCGGATCGGGCCCGTCCACAACGACCGGTGTTCCGCGGCCCAGCATGAAGGGAGCAGCCTCCACGGGGATAACGGACACAGGAGCCGGAATGATATGGATAGGACCGGGTGTTTTGCTGACCGTGGAAAGCTCAGCGACGACAGGAAGATGGTCGGACGGGAATCGACCGTCAGCCAGTTTGTCAGACAGGATTTCGTGTGTAAGCACGGTGAGTTCTGTGTTCACGAAAATGTAGTCCAGCCGCCGTCCGGGTTCTATTGCACGGAATCCACTCCATGTGGATGTCGGTCCTTCGTGACCTCCCAATGCCGCTGTCAGGGCATCCCGGAGTCCAGGCGTCCCCGGCGCGGTCAGTGCCTGTATCGGCGCCGACGCCGGGAGTGCATTGAAATCTCCGGTTACCACGACCGGATCGCTGCTGGCATGTTCACCAATCCATCGCTTCAACAGATACGCGCTTTCGCGTCGCGCACGTTCGCCACGGTGATCGAAGTGCGTATTGGCATGCAGGAGTTCCCGACCGGTTGTCCGATCCCGGAATCGTCCCCAGGTCACAATACGTGGCAGCGCGGCGTCCCAACCCTGACTGGCTGGAACGTCAGGTGTCTCGGACAACCAGAACGTTCCGTTATCCAGCACGTCAAACCGGGCGGTGTTGTAGAAAATGACGCTGTATTCATCGGTCGGCCCTCCGTCCACTCGTGGAAGACCGATCCACGACCATCCGGGCAGGTCCTGCCCGAGGTCAATCAACTGATCCGGGCGGACTTCCTGCATGCCAATGAGGTCGGGGGCCTCCCGCAGGATGAGGGCGGCCACGCCAGCCCGACGGTTGGGCCAGGCATCCGGGCCATCATCCGGATTGTTGAATCGGATATTCAAGCTCATGACGCGGATCGTTCCGTCGTCAAGATTGTTGTCCCGATCTGTCTGGCTGAAAACGGCGGGGAAGAGCACCGCGGAAAGGGTTACGATTGCCAGGACATGCTTCATGGTGGGTTCTCCATCGATGGGCTATTAATCTAGACGTTCCGCATGAACATTCTTACGATTGAAGGGCTGCGCAAGAGTTTCGGGGTCAAACCCCTGCTCGATAATGTCACGTTCGGGCTGGCCGATGACGAAAAAATGGGTCTCATCGGCGCCAATGGCTCAGGGAAAACCACCCTCATGCGCATCATCGGTGGCATGGATGTACCGGACGGTGGTCGGGTCGTGATCCCCAACAGGTCCCGCGTGGCCTACTTGCCCCAGAACCCTGACTTCGATCCTGACATGTCGGTGCTCGATGCGGTGTTCGATCAGGGCGACCCGCTCCTGAGACTGCTGCACGATTATGAAGAAGCATCGGGGCGTCTGGCGGTCAGTGACGGAACCGACGACGCCTTGCTGGCGCGAATTGCAGATCTTGGACACCAACTCGATGTCACGGGCGGTTGGGACCGCGAGGCCAGCGCGCACGCCATCCTGGATCGCCTGGGAATTGTGGACACGGCTGCGTTGACCGGTACCCTGTCCGGTGGTCAGCGCAAACGCGTGGCGCTTGCGCGGGCCTTGCTGTTGCAGCCCGACCTGCTGTTGCTCGACGAACCCACCAACCACCTTGACACGGATACCATCGCGTGGCTGGAATCGTACCTGGCCCGCTATTCCGGCGCGCTGCTACTGGTGACCCACGACCGGTATTTCCTGGATCGCGTCACGAACCGCATGCTCGAAGTCATGCCGGGTGGTGTCATCAAGTACGAAGGCAACTACACCCGCTACCTGGAACTGAAGGAGGAGGCCGAGCGCTTGGCGGAAGCCACCGAGCAGACCCGCCGCAACCTGGCCCGTCGTGAGTTGGCGTGGCTCCGGCGGGGTGCAAAGGCGCGTACGTCGAAAGCCAAATACCGGGTGGAGCGCGCCAAGGCCCTGCAGGAAGGGGGGCGCACGGGTCCGGATGGCACTCTGGAACTGGCCGCGGCATCTACGCGACTAGGCAAGAAAGTCATCGAACTGGACGGCGTGTCCAAAGCGTACGGCGACCAGGTCCTGGTACGGAATTATTCCCGGCTGCTCACGCGGGATGACCGCATTGGCATCATTGGTCCGAATGGCTCCGGCAAGACCACCTTGCTGGACATGATTGCCGGCCGGGTTACACCCGACTCCGGGCGCGTCGAGATTGGCCCGACGGCTGTGATCGGCTATTTCGATCAGGAAGGCCGCCCGCTCGATGACTCGCTTCGCGTCATCGATACCGTGACGGCTATTGCCGAGAATGTGCGCACCGCCGACGGGACGTTCATCTCAGCCAGCCAGATGCTGGAGCGGTTCCTGTTTCCGCCCGCCGTCCAATACACGCCAGTGGCGAAATTGTCGGGTGGGGAGCGTCGGCGTTTGCACCTGCTGCTCGTGCTCATGGCATCGCCCAATATCCTGTTGCTCGACGAGCCGACCAACGATCTGGATATCCCGACGCTGTCAGCCCTGGAGGACTATCTGGATACGTTTCCGGGTGTACTCATTGTGGTGTCGCATGACAGATGGTTCCTGGACCGGACCATTGACAATATTATCTGCTTCGAAGGAGACGGGCACGTTCGGAATTACCCGGGAGACCATGCGGCGTATCTGGAGCAGCGGGCGGAGGAGGAAGCGCACGCAGCGGCGAAGGTGGCGGAGCAGCAGGCAGCCCGAAAGGCCGCTGCTCCCAAGGCATCCAAAGGAGGGGGGCGTCAGAAAGTAGCGGGAACGCTCACGTTCAAGGAAAAGAAGGAACTGGAGGAAACGGAAGGCCGGATTTCAACCGCGGAAGTGCGGAAGGCGGAAATCGAAGAGCTCATGGTCACGCAGTCCGGGGATATCGAGCTGGTGGTGTCGCTGTCCCATGAACTCGGGGAAATCTCCAAGCAGTTGGAGCGCGACATGGAGCGCTGGGCGGAACTGGCCGAGAGGGCCTAGGGTACGCGTACTCAATACAACACATAAGGACCACATCATGAAGCGCAATGCATCGGCTGTCTGGAAAGGCGGCATCAAGGACGGAAAGGGAACGGTTTCCACTCAGACCGGCGTTCTGTCAGAAACCCAGTATTCTTTCAGCTCCCGATTTGAGGAAGGCATTGGTACAAACCCTGAAGAACTGATTGCTGCAGCGCACGCTGGCTGTTTCGCCATGGCGCTGTCAGGCCAGCTGGGTGCCGCCGACATGACGGCCGACAGGATTGATGTGAAGGCCACGGTGTCTCTGGACAAAACCGACGGCGGCTTCGCCATTACGGCTGTACACCTGGACCTCACGGCAACCATTCCCGGAGCCGACAAGGATGCCTTCATGACGGCGGCCAACAACGCCAAGGCTGGATGCCCGGTGTCCAAGGTGCTGAACGCCGAGATCACCCTCGACGCGAAGTTGGCCTGAGTCTGTCAGTCCGACCGGAGTGAGTCGGCCGGGTTGGCGATCGCCGACCGGATGGACTGATAACTGACGGTCAACCACGCAATCACGAGCGTGGCCGCGCCTGCCGCTATCATGACGCCGGCCCCAAGGGTCGTGTGGAATTCGAATTCCTGCAGCCAGTTGTTCATCACGAACCAGGCGACGGGCGCGGCGAACAGAAAGGCAATTCCGACGAGCAACAAATAGTCGCGGGACAACAATCCTACGACGTGTGGCACCGACGCGCCCAACACTTTCCGGATGCCGATCTCCTTCGTGCGCTGTTCGGCGGTGTAGGATGCCAGGCCGAAGAGGCCGAGGCACGCGATGAAGATGGCTACAAAGGCGAAGACATTTGCCAGCGACCCCATGACAACCTCTGTCTCATAGGCCTCCTCGAACTCATCGTCCAGGAACTGGATATCGAGTTTGTACTCCGGATTGAATGTGTTGTAAAGGGATGTGAAAGCCGCCAGTGCCTCGGACGTACGGTTCTCGGCGATGCGCATCCAGAGAATGCCGGTGTCGTCTGGTCGCAGACGGTAAATGACCGGTGTAATGGGGCGGTACATCGATCCCATGTGGAAGTCTTCCATGACACCGACGATGGTCCCTGGATTCCCCCAGAACGAAATCTCCTGGCCTACCGGGTCGTCCATGCCCATGGCCTCGGCCGCCTTCCAGTTGATGACGTAGTTCAGTGTATCGGCGCCGAACTCCTTCGAGAACGAACGGCCCGCGGACATGGTAATGCCCATGGTTTCGACGAAATCATAGCCCACGGCATCGTTCCAGAAGAGGGTATTGTCATCTGGGTCCTTGCCCTCCCATTGAACACCAATTGTGTCATTCCCGATGCTCAGCGGGTTGTTGTTCGACGATGACATGGCGACGACACCGTCAATCCGGAGCGCCTGCTCCTTGAACGTGTCGTACTGATCCCGCGCGCCTCCCTCCAGTCGGACCATGGCCACATTCTGCCGGTCAATGCCCAGATCCTTCGTGCGGATGTAGTCAAGTTGTCGGTAAACGGTGACCGTTCCGACAATGAGCACGATGGACATGGCGAACTGAACCACTACCAGTCCCTTTCTCAGGCCTGAGCCGCGCCCCGACGCCGCTGTCCGTTTGTCGAACACGCCGGTGACGGAAAACGAGGACAGATACATGGCAGGATACGAGCCGGAAAGGAGGCCTGTCACGAGCGCCATTCCGGCAAACAACATCCACGTGGTTGGCGCAATCGACCCGAACGACAACGCCTTGCCTGTAACCGAGGCGAACGCTGGAAACAGAGCGAATACCACAACCGACGCTACAACGAATGCCAGCATGGACTTGAGGACGGCTTCAGCCAGGAACTGCATGGCGAGCGATGACCGGGATGCACCGACCGTCTTGCGAACACCGATTTCACGTGCTCGCTTGGCACTCCGGGCCGTCTCCAGGTTCATGAAGTTGATGCTTGCGATGACCATGATGAGCAGCGCGACCAGGCCGAACATGCGTACGTAGTCAATCCGACCGCCTACGAGGACCCCGTTCTCGAAATCGGAACGCAGGTAGGCTTCCTCGAACGGGTACAGGAAGGCATCGGACTCATAGGAATCGACATGTGCATCGATGATATCCTTGATCTTGGCATTGAAGGCTACCAGGTCCGTTCCTTCGTGCAGGCGGGCGAACATGCGGAGCCCGTTGTTGTCCCACTGCTCTACCCAGTCATTCCGACGGATATATTCTTCAATCGGAATGATGAAGTCGAACTGGAGCGATGAATTCTCCGGAGGATTCGCGAACACACCGGTTACATTCAGGTCAACGCGATTGTCGACCGTGACAATGGACCCCAACACGTCATTCCGGGATTGCCAGTCCGTTCCGAAAATCCGGACGGCCATGTCCTCAGACAAGGCAATGGATTCGGGCACTGCCAGTGCATTGTCTGCGCTGCCGGCCAGAAGTGGAAAGGAGAATACGCTGAAGAAATCCTCGCCCGCCCAGCGGCCGTTGGTCCGGAAAATATCGTTCCCGGATGTAAGCATCATGGGCATGTCCCAACTGATCAGGACCGTGTTTTCGACTTCCGGGTAATCGTTGACGAGCGTCTCGGCGAGCGGCTTCGGAATGGAGCCCGTCGTTCCGCGATTGCCCCCGAACGTGGAATGCCGCATGACATTGTATATCCGGTCACCATCCTCGTGGAATTGATCGGTGGACACTTCGTCCTGCATCCAGATCACAATGAAGAAGGCGCAAGCCAGGCCAACGGCGAGGCCCAGTATGTTCAGGGCGGAGTAGCCCTTGTGACGGACAATGTTGCGAAGGGCAACCGTCGTGAAATTGCGGAGCATGGGTCTTGGGCAGAATTGCGCATGGGGACGAACAGCCTATTGGACACGGGAAGTGCGCAAAAGGGTTGCACGAAATGCCCTCCCGATCAAAAAATGGAGAGGCCCGTCTTTGTCGTGAGCAGCTCAAGCGCCATCGTACCGGCCACGGAATTCCCCTTCGGGCTCAGGCCTGGCGACCACACGGTTGCCACGAACTCGCCTGGCATGACCGCTACCACGCCGCCTCCGACGCCGCTCTTGGCCGGAAGCCCAACCCGGTAGGCGTAGTCGCCGGCCTCGTCATATACGCCGCAGGTCAGCATGACCGCATTCACGCGCTTTGTTTGCTGCCGCGTCGCCATCCGCCGACCCTTTATGGTAACACCCTCCGATGCCAGGTAATACAGGGCCGATGCCAGCTCTTCACAGTTCATACTCAGCGAGCACAAGCGGAAGTAGGCGTCCAGGACCTCATCGGGTTCATTCCGCAGATTGTCGAACGACTTCAGAAAGTGAGCCAGCGCCCGGTTCCGGTATCCTGCGCGGCTTTCTTCCCGCGCGACTTCGAGATCATACCCGACATCCGTTCCTGTATTGGACCGGACGAACTCCAGAATCAGGTCCTCCGCATCGGTGGCATGGGCCAGGACCGTGTCGAGAACGACCAGCGCTCCGGCATTGATGAACGGATTGCGGGGGATGCCCCGTTCCATTTCCAGTTGGACCAGTGAGTTGAACGAACTGCCAGAGGGCTCTCGGCCTACCCGCTGCCAGACAGAATCACCCTCGCGTTCAATGGCCACCGTCAGGTTGAACACCTTGGCAATGCTCTGGATGGAAAACCGCTGCGTTGCATTGCCAACGCTGAACTGCCGACCATCCAGCGTCCTGACGGTCATACCGAATTGTTCGAGGGGTACGGCCGCCAGTGGAGCGATGTAGTCGGCCACGCGGCCGACCGACAGGAGCGGACGGACCTCTTCTTCAATCTCTTCGAGGATGCCTTGATAGTCCAGAATCATGATTCGTAGATCTCCAACGGAAGACCATCAGGGTCCGCGAAAAATGTAAAATGCTTTCCTGTATACGGATCCTCGCGCACGTCTTCGACAGCGACGCCCCGCGATTCGAGCCATGCTTTGGTCGCCACTACATCGTCCACTTCGAACGCGAGATGTCGCAGGCCGCAGGCTTCCGGTCGGGAGGGCCTGGGTGGCGGCGACGGGAATGAAAACAGCTCGATCTGGCCGCCTCCGGGCAATGCCAGGTCCAGCTTCCAGGAATCGCGCTCGGGCCGATGGTTCTCGGCTACGACGCGCAGTCCCAGTACGTCCGTGTAAAAACGCTTCGAGACGGAGTAGTCGGAGCAGATGATGGCAGCGTGGTGCAGTCGTTTCATCATGACAGGAGGATGCTCATGCAGGTCAGCCCGGCTTCGGCCTTCTGGAATTCGGAAATGTCGGTGCTGACCACCTTGTACCCGTGGGTCTCCAATCGTTCACGCGTTTCCGTGAATCCCGCGTGCATGCACACCGTGTTGCCAACCCGCAAGATATTGGCGGCAAAGGGCTCCGTTGCGGGGACGCGGACGTGGTGGAATGCCGAGAACGGCGATGCATCCACCCAACCCGGGTGTATCAGCACCGTTTCATCGTCCAGCGCGGTCACTCCCGTTTTCAAATGCAGGCATCCCGTGACGGCCACCGGCACAACGTTGTAACCGAAAGGCGCAACGATCGCTTCAAGCGCCGTCAACCCCGCTGCGTCCGTGCGGGACCCTTGCCCGACGAACAACGTGCGGCCCACCCTGAGCACGTCGCCACCCTCCAGGTTGCCGGTACCTGCAATGCGCCGAATCGGTCGAAACCGTTTCAGGGCCTGCTGCACCACGGCTGTCTCTGGTCGGCGCGATGCCGTGCCCATGGGTGTCATCACGGCCACCTCGTCGAGGACCACGGCTGTATCTTCGACGAACACGCTGTCCGCAAAGGCCTCATTGCCTTGCACCCGAACGACGCGCACCCCGCACTCCTCCAGCATGGTGCAATACGCATTGTGCTGCGCATTGGCGCGGTCCAGATCAATGGGTTGCTCACCCAGGAACGTCAACTCACATGCATTCAACCGGGGGGATGGCGCGTGAACGAGGGCGATCACTGCAAGACCAGGTCAATGACCACCGGGCGATGATCTGAAATCACCGGTTCATCCAGAAGGAACTGCTGCAACACCGTGAATTGCGCCTGAGGTCGCAGCAGCACGAAGTCAATTTCCTTCACCGGGTCGAAGGATGAGAACGTCAGGTGATCTTCCCCCTTGGGGACAATGTGCCAGGACTCGGAGAGGTACTCCATGACGGCGGTACCTGGTTCGCTGTTGAAGTCGCCGGCCAGGACGGTCGGCAGGGGATCGTCGACCAAATACGCGTTCAACTGTTGGGCTTGAGCCAGTCGCTCTTCCTCGGTGCGGTAGAAATGGATTCCCACGAGACGAAATTCGCGACCTGTCTCCGGAGAGACGACGACCGCCGAAAGCGCCGTACGGGGTTCATCGCCGTCGGGCAAACGGAAATTCTCGGTACGGGACAGCGGCCAGTTTGTGAGGAGCGCCATGCCGTATGCGCCGCCTTGGTAAGGCATGAAGCGCCCGAAAACGGGCGTCATGCCAGTGAGTGCTCCAAGCACCTGTGCCTGATCCACCGCATTCGTGCGTGTGACCACGCTGTCAACTTCCTGAAGGGTGACCAGATCGGGCTGTACCTCCCGGATGAGGGCGGCTATCCGATCAAGGTCTATCACTTCATCCATCCCTTCCCCGTGGTGGATGTTGTAGGCCAGAATGCGGAGGGTGTCCGGTGCTGGCACAGCGGGCGATGCCGAATCCGGCGTCTCCGGCGTTGTACATGCGCCGAGTGCGGTCATCAGCACACCCAATACGAGAAAGCGGACCGTGGAAGCCGGGTTCATGTGCGCGCCTTCATGTATCGACCCGAGACCCTGATGATCTGGATGGTTCCGCCAATGATGAGACCGGCGTACGCAATGGAAAGCATACCTATCGCGTCCGGAAACAGGGCAATGAGCACACCCGTGATGAGCGAAAATGCGCCCAGGGCGAGCACACCCTCGCCTGCGCTACGTGCAAGCCCTTCTTCGTCAGCGACCCGCTCGGCGCGGTATCCGGCAAGAAACGACGTTTTTCCTCGGTAACGAATGAGATACCCCAGGTAGGTTATCAGCATGCCGACGGCGAAAATGACGATTCCTGCAATGAACGGCTGTTCCATGGGTCTTTCGGATGATTCGTCCGGAGTCTACGAACCGGGGCACTATTTCACCAGTTGCAGCACGAGGTCTCGGAAGGTGGGGCGGGCCCCTGGATCCTCTTGGCGACAGGCGGCCGAGAGGGCCACGAGATCGGTCTCTGAACGTGCATCTCTGTGGCAGGACAACAGGTCATCGACCAGATTGCCGAAAGCACGCACTTCAATGGCTTCCACCCGTTTGCGGACGTCGGTTGGCAGGGATTCCAGATCGGATGCGGCTCCGAAGTCGCACACGAAGACATGGTTGTCAGTGCCCACCATGACGTTGTGGGCATACAGATCTCCGTGGGCAATGGACCGGGCGTGCAGGTGATGCATGGCACGCGCCACCTGTCCTGACACATGCCGAATATCGTCTCCGGTGAAGAACGTGCCGGCGGCAAACGTATCGCGCGTGCACGTTTCCAGCGAGGGAGGTTGCCCGAGCGGCCGGTAAGTGGCAGGGACCAACGCCATAAGCAGGCTGTGTTCACCATCGCCCGAATCCATGAGCCCCAGCGGTTCAATGAGGTTGTCGTGCCTGCCGGCGCGGGCATGCAGGATCAACTCGTCGCTCCGGGCGCCATCACTCGTGATGTCTCCGGAGAACGATTTCAACGCGGCGGGCCTGTTTTCGAGCAACACTTCATGGATGGTCCCGCTCGCACCCTTTCCCAGTTGGGTCATGATCTGAACGTCTTCCGGACGAACGGACGGCAACGCCCTCTGGACTGCGCTTGCGCCCGTCGGGTCGAACTCATTTCCGGAGAAACTGACCCAGGCCAGGTTCGGAAGATCGAATAACACATGTGGGGGCGATGTCAGGGCGTTGGCCGACACGCGGATAAGCTCCAGATCGCGACAGGCCGCCATTTCGTCCGGCAAATCCACCAGTCTGTTGCCCGCCAGTGCACATTTCCGGAGCTTGGTAAAGCGACCGAACGAAGGGGTAAGGTGCGCGATACGGTTGTTCGTCAGCATGAGCCAGCGCGTGCGCTCCGGCAGGTGACCGGGGTGGAGTGTTGCTATCCTGTTTGACTTGAAGGCGATGGTGTCCAGCGAAGGACATGCAGCCAGCACCTCGGGAATGTGTTCGAATTCATTGTCCGACAGAAACAGGATTTGGAGGGCCGTCAAGTCCGCCATGCGTGCAGGCAACTGCGACAACCGGTTGCCGGACATGTCAAGGATTTCCAGCGTTTCCGCGTGATCGAAGACCACGTCCGGTACGTCCGTGCATCCTTCGCGGATGCGTATGTGTGTCGGGGTTATGGTCGTCAACTACGCCGCCTCCGAAGCACGGTGCGAATCAGCACGACAATACCAAGGATGATGGCAATATGCAGAAAGGTGGGCCACCACCAGCTCCAGAATGTGTCTCCCACGAAAGACCATGCCGTACCCGAACTGTCGCGGAAAATGCCACCGGGGTTCTCACGCCACTCAAGCACGGTGACGAAGCCGGCAACCGCGACCGCGACGAGCGCCGCCGTAGATGCTGCGCGATACAATGATCGTAGGATTGGACGTTTCATGGGAAGGGGAATATAAGTTGTGGGCCGGCGGCTGGAAGCCGCCGGCCCACAACCCCGTTCAAGGGATATGCCACGTCAGTCGAAGGGGTAGTACGAAATACCAACCGTCATGCGAATGCTGGCCATTCCTAGATCCACGCTGTTTTCCTGGTTACCCACGCTGCGGTCCGAGAGGTTGCCCGGCACGAATGAAGCCGTACCCTCCAGTGCGAATTTTGGCGTTACGAAGTACATGGCACCGCCTCCAATACTGCCACCGAGGCCGCCGTACGTGACTTCCTCGCCGTTGGTCGTCTGGTCCTTTTCAAAAGCAACGCCCATGATGGTCAGAGACGCATCGGCAAACGGCACCAGTCGTTCCTGGGTCCGGAAGTGGTATCGGCCACCGAGTTCGATGAATGCAATATTGAATTCATCATCGGCTGCAAACTCCTCGAACGTGTTGTCGCCTTTCACGCCGGCTGCGTCGATGCCAGCGTACAGGGTGAATCGCTCGTTGAACCCATAACCCAGTCGCAGGCCGAGGCCCAATCCCTCACCGCCGTCGTCATCATTGTCGAATGCTACGCCGTAACCGCCGGTTCGGAGGTTCAGGAAAAGTCCGTCCGTGTTTGATTGGTCGACCACAGCCGACTGGGCTGCGACGGTAGCCGGGGCTCCGACAAGCGCAAGAAAAAGAGCGATGCAGGTGCCAGAGTTGATCAAGGTCTGTTTCATGATGTTGGTCTCCTGTTTGTTCGGGGGTGATTGAATCTGGATCCAACCTACCCCGGCAGGTCACCATGCCGAATCAGCCGAAAGGTGTAATGGGGGGTGCAAAGTGGGGGTGTAATCGGAGTGCACCCTGCAGAATTATCACAGAATGCCCGCCTCGGTCGCCTTCAGAATGGCATCTGTTCGGTGCGACGCGTCCAGCTTGCCGTAGATATTGGCTATGTGCCGTTTCACCGTCGCCAGGCTGATGAACAGCTGGTCAGCAATGTCCTGGTTCCGGAGACCGGCTGCGATGAGGCGCAGCACCTCCAACTCACGGGGTGAAAGGGCGTCGGGGAGCGCCTGAGGTGCGGCTTTCTTTGGCTCAAGCGTCAAGGCTCGGAGGACGTGCACGGCGTGGGCGCCGCCGCTGCCCTTGGCAACCATGCCGGGAAGCAGCACGCCGGTGATGTCACTCTCCCGGAGAAAGGGGGCCACGAATGCCTCGGGCGCTGCCCGTTCCAGGGCGCGTTCCATGTGGTGCCAGGCGGTATCGGCGTCGCCGGTGACGTGGGCCAGCCGAGCCTCCAACAGATCCACATCCAGGAGCAATCCTGTTCGACCGCTCCGTTCCGCCTCGTCGGAAATCCGGCCAAGCAACGCCCGGACGGTGTCAGGGTTCTCGCCTCCTTTCGCGATGCACCATCGTGCATAGGTCGTGAGACCGTAGCAACCCGTAAATGTGGGTATGTCATCCAGGGAGTACCCGGACCCACGTGCCCAGACCGTTGCCTCCGGGATGCGGCCCGCCTGCAGCAGGACCCGGGCACGCTGCGCCGGCGCGGGTCTCCATGTGGGAATGCGTTCCGCTGCGGGTGCCGACACGGCCGCATCCAGGGCAGCAAGAGCCCCGTCGGTATCGCCACGCAGGGAGGCTACATCGGCCAGGACCTGATGCCAACGTGCGCTGCGCACGTCATCACTGGGCTCGGTACGGTGCGCGGTATCCTCCTTCAGAAGGGCATCGGCACCGTCCAGGTCGCCACGTTCCAGCAGGACGGAGACCATTCCACGGACCACGTGTGGGCCGCCCCTGCCGGAACCCGACATGGCTGCCCGTTCGTATGCCGCCATGGAAGCGTTGAGTGCCCCCCGACACAGGTGCAGTTCTGCCAGGGCGTAGTGGGTTCTCAACGCATAGATCAGGTTTTCGGCACGTTCGAAGCTCGTCAAGGCATCCCGCATGGATGCCGATGCACGCTCCAGATCTCCGCGACGCCATTCTGCCAGGCCCAGTATGACAAGCGGTATGGCGCGGTAAAAGTGGTCGTCCTCGGGCAGCAGTTCCAGGGTCCGCCTGGCATACCGTTCCGTTGCCTCGGCGTCGCCCTGGGCCTGGGCCAAGTACGCTCGAGCGGCAGCGATGGTGGCCGGAAGGGAAGCATATTCGGTTTCATCGGCAACAACAATGGGCTCCTCGCACGCGGGATCCAGCAGTGCGTCTGCACGGTCAACCCATTCCCGTGCACGATCGAATTGCAGGGTGTCGAGCAAGGCCCAACCATACCCGGAGCTGAGTACCGGGCGCTGCCGCATGAGATCTTTCGGGATGCCTTCCGCCCAGGAGAGCCACGTCGGCGCCCGGAAACTCCGGTCCATCTGTCGCCATGATCGCTCCACAAGGTCGGCTGCACGAACGTAGTCCTCGGCCGCCAGCGCATGCTTGATGGCATCCGCCGCTTGCCCTTCCGTTTCAAACCATGCGCTGGCACGGCGATGCAGGGCGGGCACGAGAACAGGCTTCTCCGATCGCAGCAGCGAGGCCAGCACATCCCCGAAAAGATGATGATAGCGGTACCAGTACCGGGTGTCGTCGAGCGGGACCAGGAAGAGATGCTGTTGTTCGAGCTTCTCCAGCATCTCTGCGCTGCCCGATCGGTCCATTACGTCGTCGCACAAGGGCCCGCACAGACGCTGCAGATGTGCCGTCTGCAACAGGAAGTCCCTCACATCCGACGGTTGCCGGTCCAGCACTTCCTCCACAAGGAAGTCTGCGATGTACCGGTGGTCACCGGAAAACGTGGTCATGAACGCGTCCACATCCTTCCGGCCCTGCATGGACAACGCCGCCAGTTTCAACCCGGCTATCCACCCCTCCGTCCGATGCTCCAATTCGGCGACCGACTGCCTGGATACCGGCAGCTTCATCACTCCGGACAGGAAGTCCGTGGCCTCATCGAGGGTGAAACGGAGGTCGGAGGCAGGAATTTCGGTCAGCTTTCCCTGGCCTCGTAATCGCGCCAGCGGCAAGGGTGGCGCGGTTCGCGACACCAACACCAGATGCAAGTGGGGCGGCATGCGGTCGATGAAGAACGACATGCCATCATGGATGGCTTTCTGCTCAATCAGGTGATAGTCGTCCAGGACAACGATCATGTCGTCCTGGACGACATCGATGTCATTGATGAGCGTTGAGAGAACGGTTTCCATGGGCAGGTCCTCCATGGAATGCAGCATGGCCAGCGCAAGGTCGCCGGCTCCTTCCTGGAAGCGTTGCAATGCCGCCACGATATACGCCCAGAACAGGGAGGCGTCGTTGTCTGCATCATCCAGGGACACCCATGAGGCATCGACATTGCGGGCATGCAGCCATTCGGCCAAGAGGGTGGACTTTCCCGATCCTGCCGGGGCCGATACGATGGTGACGGCTCCTTGGACGCCCGTATCCACACGATCGACCAGGCGCCCGCGGGACACCATGTTCTGCTGCCATTTCGGCGGATAGAACTTGGTGGACAGCAGCTGCGCTGCTTCAACCAACTTGGAATGGGGTCTACTCATGGCGTTTCGTGGTCAATCTACACCCGGTATGATCCACATGCTGCGTGTCGTATCCACCCGGCCGCCCATCTCCTCGACAACTACCCGGTCAACGATGGAGATCCCGGTCCGGGCCATATCCGGGAACGTATCGATTCCATTGCCCGAGAAGTTCTGTCTGGTCCGGTGGATGTGGGTCAGCCAGCCGTCCCGGATTTGCTCGGGGCTCAGGCGGGCGGTGCCGTGTTGCGCCATCAGATACTGGTACATGTACTCGATGTCCGTGTCGTCGTCCGCACCCCATACATCGCCCGGCTCCCGGAATACGAAGTCGATGGTCGCGGAAAGATCACTCGGCACGCCTTCTCCCCAGATGCTGGGCTGGTCCAGAGCGCCCCAATCATCCCGCGTGTAAAACGCTCCAGTCCCAATCTTGTCCATCTCCGTTACGAGGCCGGTCCAATTGGCGATGGACTGACCCAGCCAGAATCCTTCAAGGCCATCGGCGTACCGGGCTCTGGATATCGTGTACTCCTGTGGCTCCACCGGCATACAACCGGCAAGAAAAACGATGAGAAACCACAATCCCCACTTCGCCATGCAAGTCACCATGCCGGGACTTCGCGTTTCTCTGCGAAATAGAACAAGAGGTCAATATTGCCAGGTGCGTGCCCCATTTCACGTATCAGCAGGCTGACCTGGGCACGATGATGGACGGCGTGAATGGCTGCATGATGCAGAAGCTCTCCGACGGGCATGGAGCGGAGGACACCTTCAGCGCCATGGTATTCTGCCAACCGCTCGAGATCGGTCTCCTCGAGCTGGCCCAGGAAGTGGACCATGTCCGACTGGATGCGCTCCCAGCGTTCAACGACCTCTTCGAGTCGTGCGAAATCATCGGCCACCAGGCGTGGTCCCCGACGAGGGCCACCGCATCGTTCCAGCCACCCCGCCTCCGTACTCATGATGTGGACGAGCGTATTTCGGATGGAGCCATACGCGCCAGCTACCTCGCGAGTAAATGCATGGCCCGGAAGTTGGTCAATAACAGAAAACAGCTTTCCGTTTGCCCAGCGACTGTACGCGAACAATTCCTGCAGGTCAGCAACGGTCATCCGATTCCTGATAATTGCGAAATATCACCTCCGCAGATTCCCTCCAGGTGCATCGTGATGGTCTCGATGTCCCAGTTCCACCACGCAATGCGGAGCAGCTCCTCGATGTCCGTGTCCGGAAACCGCTTGCGGATTTCCTTGGATGGATTGCCGCCCACAATCGCGTACGGGGCAACATTCGACGTTACGACCGATCCGGTGGCCACGATGGCGCCGTCCCCGATGTGCACGCCCGGCATGATCGTGGCGCCATACCCGATCCAGACATCATTGCCGATGACCGTATCCCCTTTGTTGGGCCAGGAATCGGGCATGGCCTTTTCCCACCCATTGCCAAAGACCGGAAACGGATAGTTGGTGATCCAGTCCGTCCGGTGATTGCCGCCATTCATGATGAACCGCACATTGCTCGCAATGGAACAGAACTTCCCGATTACGAGGCGGTCGCCAACGAAATCGAAATGGTAGAGGACGTTTTTTTCAAAAGATTCCGGGTCCTCGAAATCGTGGTAGTAGGTGTATTCACCGACCACGATGTTCGGGTTCGTGACGATGTTCTTGAGGAACACCATGCCCGCTGCTTCGCCCAAGGGGAGGCGGGCATCCGGCGAAGGGCCGTTCTGCTTTCCTGAGTCGGTCAATGATTTTTTCGGAGTGATTCCAGGGCTTCGCGTGCTTCCACGTTCTCAGGATAATACTGAACAGCCAGCTCCAGAATGGACTCTGCCTTCTCCGGCTGCTCCATCATGTCCATGGCCATTATTCCCAGCATGACCAACAGATCTTCCTCCATCGCCATCGGGTAGCCGAAATTCGATGTCAAGCGCTCGGCACGCGCCTGGATGAGTTCCACCAACGTCTCGGTTGGGGTGGACGGATCATTGTAGACAGATGGGCTCTCCAGTTCGTACCAGTCAAATGCAAAAAGCAGACCGTCGCGCATGGTCGGGAGCGGCACCGAGCCATGCAGGTCCTTTTCGTAGTACTTCCAGTCGCCGCGGAGCCCGCTCGTGTCATCGTCATCCATCATTCGGACAAATTCGAGTTCGGAGCGCATTCCGAGGCTGAATTCGGTCGTGTCCGTTTCTACATCGGCGATGGTCATTGTATTGGAAAAGCGCGGAATTTCATTCGCAATACTCATGAACAGCGTCTTTCCGGTGAAGTCCTGATTGGCAAATGCATCCCGGGCTCGATCCATCATGAGCGGGTAGTCCCAGCCCAGGCTCGGGTCCATGGCGATGTAGGTCGAGAACAGTTCCGGCCGCTGAAGCAGCGTATTCACGGTAAACAGTCCGCCATACGAATGTCCGACCAGCGTCCGGAAAGGCGTGGTCGGGTACGTGGCATCGATGTACGGGATGAGTTCATCCGCCATGAAATCCAGGAAGCGGTCGGCGCCGCCTGACTCGGCTATGGGCCAGCCATTCACGACATCCACCTTCGATACCGTGAGGTCCCGGTTGCGGTGCTCATAGTTGGCGAGCGCCACAACAATCATTTCCGGGGCGTGGGAATACATGTAATATGACAGCACCGCCGCCATACCGCCAAGCTGCGTCTCACCGTCAAGCAGGTACAGGACTGGATACCGTTCGCCCTCGCGGATGCCATCGGCCGGCAGGTGAACCCAGAAGGTCCGTGTTTCATCAAGGACATCGGAGCGCAGGCTGTCCGGCTCACCAATGGTCAGAAGGGGTGTCTGGGCCGTAGACACAACGCTGGTGGCCAGAACGAGGAGTGACAGGAGAAGAAACGTACGGAGCATGAAGGGCCTCGGTTTGTAAGGGGTGAGGTAGGTGGACCCGCAACCAGGCAGGACGTTTCCTTTTTGCATCTGAAGGGCAATGCGTGGTACGCCCGAAGATTCTCAGAGGGATTGATTCGGGACCGAAAGGGTCATTCGCACGAGATACGTTTCACCCTGCTCGCCACGCAATGTACCCCAGATATCATCCAGGGTATACGTTGAAAGCGAGATGCCATCGGGGACATGGACTTCTCCAAGGAAGGTGCCGTCGTCCTGGAACACATCGAATACAACCGGTTCCCGCCATGAACGGGGAGGTGGTGCGCCGTCTGGTGTTGCGCTACCCGATGTCGGCTGGTCACCTTCGGGTCTGATCGCATCGACATACCGACGGATCCAGATACTCCCGTCCGCGCCGGCGTAAATGGACCGATAGAATGGCTTGGTGAACGGCGTCGGTCCCGGAAGCCGGGACATGAACTGCCCCTGGGTTTCGATTTGCCACTCCCGGATGGCCTCCCATTCAGCGCGTTCCTCTGAATGTACCTCGACCGGTTCGAGGTCTCTTGACAAGACAACCGTACCGCCGGGTTTCCGGAGTTCGACGGCATATTCATTGTTCAGTCCGACGACCAGGTATCCTTCCGGGTGCAGGTCCCATTCAACATTGACACTGAAGTAACCCGATGTTTTCTGCTCCTCACCTGAAATACTCGGTGCCTGCAACGTATCGAGAGGAATCCCCTCACCGTCCAGACGAAGCAAGCCCATCTCCAAGGGCTCGTCAGGAAGGGGGCGCGATGTGACAATACGGGCAAATACCTGTCCTTGTCTGTCAACATACACGGCCCGCGACGTGTACAGTCCTGAATCCAGCGGCCACTGCTCGGAAAAAGTCCCATCCGGGTTATACAACGTGAACCGACGATTTCGCGGATCCCGGACAATGAGCCGATCGTCAGGCAAGCGGTCCATACCCAGCAGGACATTCTCATATTCGCCCGGCCCCGACCCCTGGGCTCCGATCGTCCGAACATAGACACCATCGGAGTTGAAGTGGCGAATGGCCGGTACCCGGTCGTCAAATGCATAGACGCCCCCGTTGCCGTCAGGGACCAATTCAGTAATCCGTCCCAACATGTAAGCGTCTTCTTCGCTCTCGAACTCGCCGATGCGCAGATTTTCAATCAGTGTGGCGGGCTCCCCCCATTGGCCGGCAGAGCTGTTCGGGACGGCGGTGTCTCCTCCGCATGCGGTCATGAGCAGGGCGGAAATCAGGGTCCAACGGGAGGATGGCATGGCAGTCTCCTGGAATCTGGAACGGTCGAGCAGGTGTTAATATAGCCCGCACTATCTTGGCCCTGTGGATCTGCAGGAGTTGCTCATAACGACCTTTGTGGCGTCGGTTCTGGCGGACGTTTCGATGGTGTTCGGCGTGGCGCCTTTCTTCGTCATCCAGCGTCTGTCGGACCGGGTGACCGGCATGATGGCAGCAGGGGCTGCGGGTATGATGGCGGCGGCCAGCCTGGTCCAACTGGTCGGCGAGGGACTTGAGCGTGCACCGGGACTACAGGCCTGGGAGGTGACCGCCGGTCTGGCGGCGGGCGCAATCATGTATGCTGCCGCATCGCACTGGATCGAATCCAACCCGAAGTTCGACCTCATGAACCTGCGAAAGACCGGCGGCGCGCAGTCGCTCATGATTGTCGCTGCCATGACGGTGCACTCGGCCCCTGAAGGCGTGGCCATCGGTGTAGCGTTCGGGACGCAGGAAATGGGCCTGGGCTATTCGGTCGTGTCTGCGCTGGCTGTCCATAACATTCCGGAGGCCATCGCCATAACACTCGCGTTGAGGGCCAATGGCGTATCTGTCTGGGCGTGCATGGGGTGGGCGCTCTTTACGAGCCTGCCACAACCTGTGTTTGCACCGCTTGCAGCCTGGTTCATCTGGGTGTTCGAGCCGCTCATGCCGGCCGGCATGGGTTTTGCCGCCGGTGCCATGATTTACCTGGTGGTTGGCGATCTCATTCCCGAAGCCCTCGGCAACACCTCCACGGGGCGTGTGGCTGCCGCATTCATGGGTGGGGTCGTACTGATGATCCTCCTGGGCCGGGCGGTCGGATTGTAGACGTCACATGTGGACAAACGAGGTGCGTGCCGGCGGCTGCCCCGGGACTTCCACGCGCACGAAGTATACGCCCGGAGGATGTGCCGACATATCCAGACTCACTTCTGTTTCGCCTGAGGCAATGGTATCCACGAACTGGAGCGTTCCCATTTGTCGGCCATCCACCGCGTAGATGCCTGCACGGGCACGCCCTGTCCGACCGGAAGAAATCCGGATCCTGGCCTGGCCGGACATGGGGTTCGGGAATACGGTCAGTGACGGTGAACCGACGGGCACGGCCGGATCGGTCGTCACAGTACGTGTAAAACGGACCTCCCACACCCGGCCACCATTCCCGAATTCGAGGATATACAGGCTGGCGCCCACCAGCTCGGCATCGATCGGATTCTGGAATCCCGATGCAATACGCTCCGTGCTGATCGACGTCCCGTTGGAGCCCGGGACAAACGTAAGGTGGAGCAGGTCTTCGCCTTCTCCCGAAAAAGGACCAAGCAACGGACTTTCCGAGCCCGTCCATCCAAGCGCCAGGGCATCGCCCATGTACGAGTCGGGAAGAGCGCCCTCCGTGTCGAAGACCAATCCGAGAGGCGACCTGTGCGACGTAAATGTGCCGAATACCACGCCGTCATCCGATGCATCCCGGATGGCGCCGGTGACCGGATCGCGATACAGGTCGGCATCGGGTCCGACGTTCAGAACAGGGTCGGAAAACGTGACGCCCGGCGGGGGAGCGGGGTAGTCGGGGTCGTTGTGGAAGTGGCCGTCCTGCACGGCTCCGGCGGCCGGGTTCAGCAGCAGGTCCGCTGACGGGTCGTAGTCCGGGAATTGCATGGGCGTAGCCTCCAGGGCAATCCGCCACGGGAATCCGTAATGGCCACCCTCCACGATCCGGTTCATTTCCTCGCTGTCGTCCCGGTCGCCTGAGTTTTCCAGCGCATACAGCTGTCCTTCGGCATCGAATGCCATGGAGAACGAATTCCGTGTGCCGTCCGCGTACAGATAACCACCCTGTCGAAGCAGCGCTTCGTCGTCGGGCAGCAACAGACCTGTTGCATCGACTGGAATCCGGAAGATGGCGGACGTGAGCGGCACTTCGCGGACGCCCGGAAACTGTCCGTTGTTGGACTGCTCTTCGCCATGATCCGTGCGCGACCCGCTGTTTACGAACAAGAACTGCTCGTCCGGACTCAGGACGACCGCATTCATGTTGTGGTCGTAATTCGTATTGCTGCGTGGGTAGGGAGCCGTCGTGGCAACCGTTTCCCACGTGCGATTTCCATCGTTCCCGAGCCGCCCCCGCTTGATGACCCCGATATTGTAGCCCGGCTGACTGCCGGCATCGTTGCCCACCAGATAGATGGTGCCGTCCTGCGCCACGTCCATTCCCATGAGTGGCGCGGGGACACCGTGATTGGCTGGTGTGTAAAGCAATGTGACCTGCTTATTGGCGACGTCCGGGTCCACGGAAAACACATTTCCACCCAGCGACGCTACGAGAAGGCGTTCGGAGGTGGGGTCGTAGGCCAGGCGGACACCATCCAGCGCATCCGACGTTGCTTCGAGCTCCAAGTCACCACGCAGCGAGACAGGCTGGGCCTGCACCGACGGCGCCATGCCCACTACCAGAAGAAGACAGATCAGGAATGGACGCATGGGATCAGGGGCCGATTGGTGGAGTGCTACCAAGTTACCCTGCTGCTTCGTAGGCTGCACGAATCCACGCAACCAGCTCGTCATCCACCTCATCCGGGCCCGAAAGCCGTACGCGGTAGTTGCACATTTTGCCTGGTCCCAGTTCCTGCAACCGGTCTGTCGCTGACAGGCCTTTCACGTTCAGTCCTACTTCCACCTGGGTATTGGTTGCGGGTCCGATCATCGCGAATTGACGGTCGCGCCGGTAGCTCACATACGTCTTCTTCGGCGCTTCCTCGAAGGGGCCCATCGCGTCCACATGTTTCATCAGCGCGTCGTGTATGGGGCGCAGCGCAGCTTTCTTGTCCACGTACAGCCCGTCCAATACATTCGACCGGTCCGGTTTGTCTGAAGCACTTCGCGTGACGGCGCCTTTCGCCCAGTGGACCAAGAGGTTCGCATCGCCGTGGCCCATTCCCAGCGTTTCCTTCAGGTAGGCCACCTTCTGGCCGTGCTTTTCCAGTCCGCTTTTTCGGACCACATCGGCCAGTTCCTCGAGTGTTTTACCGGCTCGTTTTTCCATGTTTGCCAGCTGCGTCGCCAGCGCCTTATCCATGTCTGCCATGTGATCTCCAGTTGATTGGTTGACACGTTGGAGTCGATTCCCGCCCAATCGTTGCCTTTTCAGACGGCTTGGGTAAAAATGAACGCAGCGGACCGTGCACATGGCACAGTCCGCTGCAGAACATAGGAAAAAAAGCCACCGGCAGGGTGGGGTCCAGGACTCAGGCTGCGTCGAACCGGTCTGCGTCCATGACCTTGGCCCACGCCGCCACGAAGTCCCGTACGAACTTCGCCTGGGCATCATCCTGGGCGTAGACTTCTGCGAGGGCCCTGAGTTGCGAGTTTGAACCGAACACAAGATCCACGCGCGTCGCGGTCCATTTGGTGTCACCGGTTTTACGATCGCGGCCCTTGAACTCCGTACCGGCTTCGGACGTTGGTGACCACACCGTGTCCATGCTGAGCAGGTTCACGAAGAAGTCGTTCGTCAGTGTGCCAGGCGTATCCGTAAAGACACCATGCTCGGTCCCGTTTGCGTTCGCGCCCAGTACCCGCATGCCGCCAACCAGTACCGTCATTTCCGGAGCCGTCAGCGTCAACAACTGCGCCTTGTCTATCAGCAGCTCTTCCGCCGACACGGAATAAGAGGCTTTCTGGTAGTTCCGGAACCCGTCCGCCATTGGTTCGAGAACATCAAACGATTCGACGTCTGTCTGTTCGGCGGTGGCATCGGTACGACCCGGCATGAACGGTATGCGCACCTCGTGGCCGGCTTTGCGAGCCGCTTCTTCCACGCCTGCAGCACCGCCAAGAACAATCATGTCCGCCAGGGATACCTTCGTGCCATCGGTCTGGGCATCGTTGAATGAGGTCCGGATGCGTTGCAGGGCGTTGAGAACCTTGGCCAGTTTCCTGGGCTCGTTGACTTCCCAGTCCTTTTGTGGCGCAAGTCGAATGCGGGCACCATTCGCACCACCGCGCTTGTCCGATCCACGGAACGTGGAGGCCGACGCCCATGCGGTGGAAACCAGTTCGGAAACGGACAGGCCCGACTCCAGAATGGAATTCTTCAGTGTCTCGGCATCACCGGCACCAATGAGTTCGTGATCAACCTCGGGCAGGGGGTCCTGCCAGATGAGTTCTTCCGACGGTACTTCGTCGCCGAGGTACCGCGAGCGGGGACCCATATCGCGGTGTGTAAGCTTGAACCAAGCACGGGCGAATGCATCGGCAAACTCATCAGGATTCTGCTGGAAGTGACGCGAAATCTTTTCGTACGCCGGATCCATACGCATGGCCATGTCGGCCGTGGACATCATGATGGGCACCTTCTTCGTCGGGTCCTCGGGATCGGGAGCCATGTCCTCTTCCTTCAGGTCCTTTGGCTGCCACTGATGCGCACCCGCAGGGCTTTTGGTGAGCTCCCACTCATACTTGAACAGGACATCGAAGTAGGACATGTCCCATTTCGTGGGCGTTGGCGTCCATGCGCCTTCCAGACCACTCGTAATGGCATCCCGGCCCTTTCCGGTCTTGTGCGAACTGAGCCACCCGAACCCCTGGGCTTCCATCGGGGCGCCTTCCGGTTCCGGCCCCACATTCGCTACATCACCTGCGCCGTGTGTCTTGCCGAACGTATGTCCACCAGCGGTCAGCGCCACGGTTTCGTAGTCGTCCATGGCCATGCGCTTGAAGGTCTCGCGGATGTCCCTGCCGGACCCGAGGGGGTCGGGTGTGCCGTTCGGCCCTTCAGGATTCACGTAAATGAGACCCATCTGCACGGCGGCCAGCGGATCCTCGAGGTCGCGGTCGCCGCTGTAGCGCTTGTCACCGAGCCACTCGGATTCCTTGCCCCAGTAAATATCTTCTTCCGGCTCCCAGATGTCCTCGCGACCACCGGCAAAGCCGAAGGTCTTGAGGCCCATGGATTCCAGCGCGCAGTTGCCGGCCAGGATCATGAGGTCGGCCCACGAAATGCTGTTGCCGTATTTCTGCTTGATGGGCCACAACAGCCGGCGCGCCTTGTCCAGGTTGCCGTTGTCCGGCCAACTGTTCAGGGGTGCGAAGCGCTGCGAGCCGGACCCGGAGCCGCCTCGACCATCGCCCGTGCGGTAGGTCCCGGCGCTGTGCCACGCCATCCGGATGAACAGGCCGCCGTAATGGCCATAGTCTGCCGGCCACCACTCCTGCGAGTCCGTCATGAGAGCATACAGATCCTCCTTCAAGGCGGACAGATCGAGCTTTGCGAACTCCTCCGCGTAATCGAACGCGTCGCCCATGGGGTCAGACGCCTCCGTGTTCTGGTGGAGAATCTTCAGGTTCAGTTGGTTCGGCCACCAATCACGATTGGATGTACCGCTGCTGAACCGGTGGGTGCCGACTCCGCCGGTCACCGGGCATTTGCTGTTGTCACTCATGAGGTCCTCTGCTGCAAAAAAAATGGGATGGACTGCTAATGATCACATGATCGTATAGCCATTCCCATGCAGCAAGGAACAGGCCGAATTCTTACGTAAGATTCACTGGCGGCCGTTCACGGGTCAGTTCTCGCCTTCTCGTGCATACCGCGCCGTCGCAAATGGAACCAGTGTTCCGTCCCTCAGCACGCTGTCCGTTACTTCGATGGTCGAGGCGTCAATGAGCTGATAGGTTGTTTCGCCCCGTTCCGTATTGTCTGATCCCCACGAAATGGTGAGGGTATCCCCGACCCAAGATCCGTTCAGTGGTAACACCATGCCTCTGGAATCGAACCAGAATCCGCTGATGGTTGACAGGTCAGTTACGCTGTAGAGTGCGCGCGCAGTCAGTGCCTGTCGCGAACCATCCGGGAGACCGTATTCGTTCCTGAAATCCAACTGGAGGAACGCGTCCGACAATACGCTCTGCCATGACATGGAGAATGTGGCAGGATTGCCGAACAGCTGTCCCTCCCCACTCCATTCGCCGACAAAATCGGCCGGTGTGGCAGGTGCTTGGGCGCTACATGGCTGCGCCATTCCAAAGAGCGCCGTCAGGACGACTGCCATCCTGACGGCGCTGTCTCGGTTCAACTGCATGGGTAATATGCTATCAGTTTCTGTCTGTACCGATGAACTTGTACACGACGGCGCCCAGCACACCCCCGACGATCGGGGCCAGCCAGAACAACCACAGCTGAGCGACGGCCCAATCTCCGACGAAGAGGGCCACGGCCGTGCTTCGGGCCGGGTTCACGGACGTATTCGTGACGGGGATGCTTATCAGGTGGATGAGCGTCAGGCACAGGCCTATGGCAACAGGGGCGAGGCCCTTTGGTGCCCGGTCATCGGTTGCACCCAGGATAACGATCAGGAACATCATGGTCATAACGACTTCAGCGACAAGCGCGGCCAGCATGCTGTAGCCACCGGGTGAGTGGGCACCATACCCGTTGGATGCAAAGCCTGCCGATACGTCGAATCCCGCTTGACCCGATGCAATCACGTAAAGAACCGCGGCACCCGCGAATCCACCCAGAACCTGGGCTGCGATGTACGGCAGAAGCTCTTTCGCTGGAAACCGGCCGCCTGCCCACAGTCCGATGGAAACGGCTGGGTTCAGATGACAGCCTGAAATATGACCAATCGCAAACGCCATGGTCAGTACCGTCAGACCAAATGCCAGTGCGACGCCCAGGAGCCCGATTCCAACTTCAGGAAAGGCAGCCGCCAGGACGGCACTTCCGCAGCCGCCGAGAACGAGCCAAAACGTTCCAAAGAGTTCAGCACCATACTTGTTCATGGGATTCTCCTCGCATCGATAGGTGGGTATTTCCGCAATTGTACAGCTTTCACTCCATTCATCAAACGTTCATCGGTCGAATTGGCTGCTTTGCGGCCCACTTTCCATGGCCGTACTATGTCCGGAACACGCCCCACCCGTCATGCACCCCGTTTTCCGCTTTCACGAATTCACACTCGATGCCTCCAACCGGCGGCTGCTGCGTGGCGAAGCGCAGCTCGACCTGAGTGCGCGGTATTTCGATGCCTTGGTGCTGCTCGTCCGGGAGCACGGTCAGCTCATTGGTAAAGACCGGTTCTTCGAAGAGGTCTGGCACGATGTCGTCGTGAGCGATGCAGCCCTCTCGCAGTGCATCAAGGAAATCAGACGGCTGCTCGGGGACGATGCCTCGCAACCCCGGTTTGTGGAGACCGTCCCGAGGCACGGATACCGGTTCATTGCAGACGTCGTGATGCTCACCTCTCCGGATGTCGAGAAAGGGACCGTCCCAGCCCACGAGGACGGGTGGCGAACGGTATTGGCTGACGTTGCAGCAGGAACGCTCGGTGGAGCACTGGCCGGGGTGTTCGGGGGCTTCCTGTACGGGCTCGGTCTGGCGCAGCCTACCGGTGGCGAAGGACTCGGAACGCTCTCCGTCCTGCTCGTCATGATCGGGCTGAACGTGGTCGTTGGTCTACTCGGCGGCTTCGGTATCAGTGCCGGAATGGCAGTCGCTGAATGGGCCGGAAAAGGACAACGCCGGTGGTGGATCATCCCGGGAGCAGCGCTCGGCGGCATGTTCGTAGGCGGGACCGCAAAACTGCTCGGGGTCGATGCCTTCACGCTGCTGCTTGGCATAACGCCCGCAGGCATCACAGGGGGTGTGGAGGGAGCCGTCCTTGGCGCTACCATTGGGGCCGGATTGTACGTCGCCGGCGGGCTCAATGCCGTGGATGTAAAGCGCCCCGTCCTGGGAGCAGCCACGGGTGGTTTCGTGGCCGGTGTTGCCATTCCGCTCGCCGGTGGGAATCTGATGGGCGGAAGCCTGTTGTTGCTCGCCCAGCAGGCGGCAACCACCCGGCTTCCGCCCGATCTGGTTTCATTTGGGAATCAGGCGCTCGTCGTCCTGGGCGGGCTGGAGGGTCTTCTGTTCGGAGCAGGTGTGGCAGGTGCGCTGGTGTTGGGGCGGACCATGCGGCAGAAGTGACAACGTGACTTTCAGCACAGTGGTCGATGGCTGGATGTCCCTATGATTCCCGCATTCACCTCACTCTGACATCCGAATGATGGGTTTTCGATGCTTGTCGAACATGGCCTTGGCAACGTGTGCCGTCTGGGCGTCGGTCGGGCTCGCACATGCACAGGGTGACATGCACCGGGTGTTATCCTATTCATTCAACTACCACGAGTGCAGCTATCCCATCAATCTGCCGGACCAACCGTCCGAGCATGTCATTGCCTCCCGCTTCACGCATGAAGGAGTGGGTTGTCACTACTATTCGGCCAATGTCTATGGCACATGGGTCTGGCCGACAGAATACGATCCTGCAGCATTTGCCGGATTCACAATTGCTGTCCCCGCCGGGCAGATGGTGGCCTTCAATCCGGAACAGGATTCCTTGTCGTTCGACCTGTACGGCAGGGCCGATTTGCACGTAGCAGCTTGGTATCCGTCGGGCCAAAGCATTGTGCTGCTTGACACGACCATCTCCAGTGCGCCAATAACTCCGTCACGTGTGGCCGTTGCCATTCCAGCAAATGCTTCGGCTCCGTCTGTTTCCTTTCGTATATCCGCGTTCAACTCTCCGGGTCTTGGGTTCGACAATGTCCGCGTTTCATACGTCGTTTCCCAGGCCGTCGGTGTCTTCGACAAAGCGGTCGCTGCACCGTCTTCCTGTGCGCTGGGCCCGACGTTCCCGCATCCTGTCCGTTCCACTGCTACGACACTCCTTTCGCGTCCCTTTGGGGCGTCGTCCCGAATGGAAATACATGATGCGCTCGGCCGGAATGTCCGGCGATGGGCACTGCCCGGATCGGGAGGTGATTCAGATCATGTCCGTTGGACGGCAGAGGGACTTTCAGCTGGAACGTACGTCGTTTCGCTGGTGTGCGGTGAGGTTGCTGATCAGGAGCTTGTGGTCATCGTGCCCTAGGTATGGCGGGTATCGTTCGCAGCGTTTCTGAACAACCCGGCTGCGCCTCCGAAGAGCACCATGAACAGCCCGGTCAAGGCCAGGACTTCTGCGGGTCGGGTAATCGGATCACCGATTCCGCCCAGGAGCGCGATGCCGGCAATCACTGCCAGAGCGCCGACCATGAGGTACAGCGTCCGAGCCAATCCACGGGCTTCGAACCGGGCATGGATGGCACCCAGAAACCCGATTCCCAGGACACCGAAGTACATGAGGTTGGCCGGGTTGCCCTCGTCACCAATGATGCCTACTGCCAGGTTGGACCAGACCATGAAGAAGCCCGAGGCAATGGCGAGCGCAGCCCCGGCCCGGTAGGCGAGGTTGGTGGAGGAGCGCATGGCGATTTCGAAGGCGCCGCAGGCGGCCAACAGCATGACGCCGAACAGGACGAAGTCCATGACGCTCCATCCGACCTCGGTGGTGAATTGCATTGCTACCAGGGGCGTGAGCCACAGGATGGTGGCCGCTGACCACACGATAGGGCGGAGTCGGCTTTGGGAGGAGGGTGCGTGTTCGGTCATGTCAGTCTCGTTTCAGTGAATGATACAGCCAGGCAGATCCCGCAAGGATGAGTGCCAGCGGCAAGGCCCCTGGCTCATCTTCCACCAGAACCATGTAGGCCAGCAACAGAAGTCCGGTTGTCAAGGTCACGCCTGAAAGGATCCGATGGGTAATGCGTGTCATGGGGATGCGGGGTTGATGTGGCGGTAAACATAGCCCCAGGGCCCCGTGAGCGGCATGAGCAGGATCTGAGGAGTTTGTGATGGATCGTTGCATATGCATATTCGATGTTCTAGATTCTAGAATATCGAATATTACAGTTCTGCCATGCTCCTCCCATTGGATATCGTCGTTGCTGTCAAGTTGGCGACACTGAAAGATGAACCTACGTATGCTCAGTTGGCACATTCACTGGGCATCAGTGCCTCACAGGCGCATACGGCGGTGGGGCGCTGCGTCGAATCGCAGTTGGTCCATGCAGACTCCAAGCGTGTCATCAAAGCGTCACTCATGGAATTCCTGGAACATGGCGTCCGGTATATGATGCCTGGAAAGCTGGGGCCGGAAGCGCGGGGCGTTGCAACATCATTCTCAGCGGCTCCTTTGAATAAGGAAATTGACGCACAGGAAATTATTGTGTGGCCCCATCCTGAGGGGGAGCTGCGTGGCGCATCCCTTGAGCCGATCTACAAGATTGTCCCCGATGTCGCCCGGAACGATCCGCAATTCCATGCCATGATGGCCATGATAGATGCCATCCGAATGGGACGTGCCCGGGAGCGGGGCCTCGCTAAAAACCTGTTGATGGCGGTCCTCTATGACAGTCGGTGATCCGAATCGTGCGCGCTTGACCAGTGTCGCTACTGCACTGGGCGATGCCGGGAGCGAGTTGGTGTTTCTTGGAGGCAGTGTCGTTGGATTGCTGCTGACCGACCTAGCTGCACCCAGGATCAGGGAGACCAAGGATGTAGACTGCGTCGTTCATGCGGTCACCCGAGCTGACTATGACACGCGGGTACGGGGTATGCTCCGGGCGCGAGGGTTTGTGGAGATGAACGAGCCGGCTGTACCACTGTGTGCTTGGACCCGGAGTGGCATTCGACTTGATGTCATGCCGTTGGAGGAATCTGTTCTGGGCTTTTCCAATCGATGGTACCGGTATGCATGGCATCATCCATTGGAGGTTGCGTTGGGCGATGTGTCCATCCAGGTTGTGTCGGCACCTGTTTTCATAGCGACGAAACTGGAGGCCTTCAACAACAGGGGCGATCGTGACTTTCGCGCCAGTCATGATCTTGAGGACATCGTTGCGGTCGTTGATGGTCGCCGCGAAGTCGTAGAGGAAATACAGCAGGCTCCGCCAGAAGTCCGGACGTTTGTGCGATCAGAACTTGAGCGAATGCTGGGTGATCAAGACTTCCTGGACGCCTTGCCCGGACACGTTGTCGATCCGGGGCGCGAGCCGATTGTTTTGAGGCGACTCCGCTCTCTATTACTGTCCTGAACCCGCACATATTGACACGTCGGGCAGGTGCACATAAGTTGCACATATGCCCAAGTCATCTACCACATTCGTGCATCTGCACGCCCGGAGCTGGTTCTCGTTTCTGGCGGGTGCCTCGCCGCCCGAGGCGCTAGTGGCGGAGGCCCATCGGCAGGGGGCCAGGGCGCTTGCGCTCACCGATGTGAACGGGATTTACGGCGCGGTCCGCTTCCAGAAAGCGTGCAAAATGGTGGGCGTGAAACCCCTGTTCGGGGCCGAGGTGACGGTGGAAGGGCAGCCGCTGGTGTTCATCGCGGAAAACCAGGAAGGCTACGCGAACCTGAACCGCATGCTGACCGAGGCGCATCAACGCAGCCGCGAGGCGCCGAGCGTGACCATGATGGAGCTCATGGAGCACGCCGACGGACTGTTCTGTCTCACCGGCGCCTACGGCAGCCGCCTGTATGAACTGGTCGATGGACTGAAGCGGGAGGAAGCCTACCGTTGGGTGCGGCACCTGCAATGCCTGTTCGAGGATCGACTGTCCATTGAAGTCGCCACCCATCTGCATCCTGGAGACAAGCGTCGGCTGTCCACGCTCGAACGGTTGTCGCGGGAAACGTACGTGCCGCTGGCTGCCACCGGCGACGTACGGCATGCCCGCGCGGAGGAGTACCGGCGGTACGACCTCATGACGTGCATCCGCCACAACATTTCCATTTTCGATGACCATCCGGACCGGCCGAAGAATGCCGAGGCCTACCTGCGTCCGGAAGATGCATTGCGCAAACTCATCCCGCATCCGGAGGCGTTCCTGCGGACGCGTGAAATCGCCGATCGCTGCACGGTGGACCTCATTCCGGGATACATCACCCCACCGGCTGCGGCGGTGCCGCCACCCCACACGGCGAAGGAATACCTGCACACGCTGTGTCGTGAGGCCTTCCGCAGACGCTATCCAGCCAGCCGGGAAGCGGCGGAGCAGGTGCGCCTGGAGCGCCTGGGAAGCCCCCGGAATGCCCCCAAAATCGCCGATATTGATATAAAGGCGCACCCGATCGCCGGTCCTGGGGCCACTGGCGAGCCCAGGGAGGCATCGGACCCCGAAAATGGCCAAAAAATGGCTGTGCGCGCCGTGCATCTTCCGGAAGACCCATTGGCTGTGAAAGATGATTATGCCGAGGTCCGCAAGAAGGCAGCCGTGCAGCTCCGGAAAGAGCTGGAGGTCATCGGGCGGCTGGAGCTGGATGAGTTTTTCCTGGTGGTCCACGAAATCGTGGACAAGGCCCGGGAACTGGGCATCCGGTGTGCGGGGCGGGGATCGGCGGCGAACTCCATTGTGGCGTATTTGCTGGGCATCACCGGCGTGGATCCGGTGCGCAACAAGCTCCTTTTCGAGCGCTTCCTGCACGCGGGCCGGAAGGGCACGCCCGACATCGACGTGGATTTCGATTCCGACCGGCGCGATGAAATCATTGCCTGGATCGAGGAGCGCTTCGGCATGGAGCAGACGGCCATGACGGCGACACTCATCACGTACCGGGTGCGCTCGGCGGTGAGGGATGTCGCGAAGGCGTTCGGGTGGCCCATGGAAACGGTGAACCGGCTCTCAAAAGCCGTCCCGCCCTATGGCAGTCGCATTCCGGACGACCACCGTGTACGGCTGGAGCGCATTGTGGGGGCTAGTCCGCTCCTGGACAAGCTCCTGGAAATGTCGCAGGACCTCATGGGCGCGCCCCGCCACCTGGGGCTCCATTCAGGCGGCATGATCCTGTCGCGCACGCCGCTCCACGAGTTCACGCCGGTGCAGGTATCGGCCAATGGCGTGAAAGTGGTCCAGTTCGACAAGGACGATGTGGAGGCGCTGGGCCTGGTGAAGTTCGATGTGCTGGGGCTGCGCATGTTGGCCACGCTCAGCGAGGCCGATGAACTCATCCAGCGGCACACACCGCCGGGCCCCGACATCGACGAGCTCCCCCTCGATGACATCCCCACCTTCAACATGATTCGGGCCTCGAAGACGCTCGGGGTCTTTCAGATCGAGTCGCAGGGGCAGCTGCACCTGCTGGCGCAGCACCAGCCGGAGGACTTCCAGGACCTCATCAACGAAATCGCCCTGTTCCGGCCGGGCCCGCTGCAGAGCGGCATGGTGCATCCGTTCGTGCGGCGGCGGCGGGGGCTGGAGCCGGTGACCTATCCGCATCCACTCATGGAGCCGCTGCTACGCGACACCTACGGCGTCATCGTGTACCAGGAGCAGGTGCTGGAAGTAGCCCACAAGTTTGCCCACATGTCGCTGGAGGAGGCCGATGAATTCCGGCGCCTCATGTCCAAATTCCGCGATCCCGGGCAGATGGAGGGCATGCGCGACAAATTCGTGACGGGAGCCATGAAGAACGGGGTGGACCGCGAAACGGCCACGGCCGTGTTCGAGAACGTCGCCAACTTCGTGGGTTACGGGTTTTGCCGAAGTCACGCAGCAGCATTCGCCAAGACGGTGTACCAGTCGGCCTGGCTGAAACGGCACCACACGGCCGCATTCCTGGCCGCGTTCATGCAGCACCGGCCGGGCATGTACAACCTCATGACGCTGGAGGAGGAGGCGCGGCGCTTCGGGGTCCGGACACTGCTGCCCGATATAAACCGGTCCATGGCCCGCTACGACCTGGAATGGGTACCGAAGCCGGACCCGAAGCGCCCGCGCCGGGACGGGGAAGCTGCGCGGGCCGACCGTGGCGACCGCCCACCCACGCGGCAAGTGGCCTCCGAGCTGGCCATCCGCAAGCCCTTGTCATCGGTTCAGACCGTGACGCAGGAAAGTGCCCGTGCCATTGTGTGGGAGCGCCTGAACGGACCCTATACCAGCGTGCGCGATCTGTACGAGCGGGTGGCGCTCACGCTCGATCAGTTCCGGAATCTGGCGCGCGCCGGCGCCCTCGATGCGCTCGCTGGCGACAGCCGGCGGGCGCTGTGGGAGGTGGGGCTGCTGCACAAGAAACTCCGGACGCCGGGGCGCCGGCGCGCCAATCTGCTGTTCGACCTGCCGCCGTTCACGGAGGAGGACGTTCCCGATATGGCGTCCCTCACGCTCGACGAGCGCCTGTCCTGGGACTACGAATCGCACCACGCGGCGCGCATCCATCCCATGTCGCTGGCCCGGCGCACGCTCAACGAATACGAAATCCGGCCTATTTCATCGTGCTTCGACCTGGGGCGGGTGGGCAGCTCGGAAGGGGCCCGCAGCGATTCCCGGGATGGCCCGGTCGTGACCGTCGCCGGCATTGCCATGCTCAGGCAGCGACCCAAGACAGCAAACGGGGTCATGTTTCTCACGCTGGAAGACGAAACCGGCTTCGTGCAGACCGTCATCTATGCGGCCGTCCTGGAGGCGCTGGAGCACATTTTCAGCCAGTCGGCCATGATTGTCCGAGGCCGATTGCAGGTCATGGGTAACTGGCGGGGTCTCGTGGTCTCACACGCCTGGGCGCTTGATGGCATCCTGGGCGGCTACGAAGGCCACCCATCCATGGGCGGCGGGCGCGACAAGCACGTCAAGCGGGTGGAGTCTGCGGGTGGCGGAGTGTGAGGGGAAGGATGACCAACCAGACCCAGGATTTGTCCGAAATGTCAACTTCAACATTCGGGCCGGTTCAATAGATTTGAAGTATGACGAATATCAGACGACTCATCTTCGCGGCGATGATGGCATTCGCCGTTTGTGCCCCGGCGGTTGCCCAGCCTGTCCCAGAAGGCCGGAACATCCAGTCCATCATCCATCATATTGCCGTCCCTGCCGGCGGAAGTTTCCAGGAGGGGTTGGACCTGTCCCAGGAATGGCGCGAGCGGGTTCTGAACAAGATGCCAGACATCACACAGGTGCGGTATCTGCTGGATTCCCTGTCCACCGACACGGCGCGACTCCTGGTGTTGTATGAACGGGATCCACACAACCAGCCGAGAGGTGACGTGCCGACCATGCCGGACCTCATCGCAGACGCATGGCCCGACACGACCATTCGTGCTGCATTTTTCGGGAATCTCGGACGCTACATCGATCCAGCCCGGAATGAGCGTGGGAGGTGGGTGGAGTACATGCCTGACCGGCCGGTATCGCTACCTGGGACCCGCGTGCAGCGCTTCCGGAGCGAGCAGGTTGACCAGGTGTTTGAGCTGCACTTGGCGGAAATCGGGGGCACGGATACCGTAGGAAGTCGTCCCGTCATTGTTGTCCTGGACGCCAACGATGATTTCCCATTGGTCCGTGCGCTGGCGCATAGGTTGCACCAGGCCGGGCACATTCCGGACGTCGTCATAGCCGGCATCGGATATCCTTCCAGTCCACAATATTTCCGTTCACGGGACTATACACCAACCGTGCATACCGGGATCGAGCTTCCTTCCGGAGGAGCGGACAACTTTCTTGCGTTCCTTGAACAGGACGTGCTTCCGTGGATCGAGCACGAGTACGGAGCATCTACCCGCTACCTGGTTGGTCATTCCCTTGGAGGACTGTTTGCCATCCATGCGGCTGCCGTACGCCCTTCGTTGTTTGAAGGGATGCTCATTTCGAGCCCATCGGCGTGGTGGGCCGACGGAGAGGTTGTACGAGGGTTGAGTGACACGGAAGAAGTACCTCGCGTATTCACATCCATTGGTGCCGATGAGACGGTGTTCATGCGAACGGCGTGGGACACGTGGGTGCAACACCTTCAAGCGCAGGGGTTGGAGCACGACGCGGTCATCTACGAGGGAGAAGACCACTCAACCGTGAAGGCCATGGCCTACAATCGAGGCTTGCGGAAGCTCTTCGAACAGTAGGCACATCTGTATACGGTGCAACTTTCGTTTGGTGGGTCCGTTTCGGGAATGACTATATCGATCCATGGTATAGTGTGTGTCCACATACCCGCCAGCCCTGCACGCCATGCTTCCCAAAACACTGACAGCCGCCGCCCTCCGACCCATGGTGCTTGCCACGTTGGCAGCAGGAGAGGCCTACGGGTACCAACTCAGCCAGCGCATTGAATGGATATCCGGTGGCGCCATTGAGTGGAATACGGGTACGCTCTACCCGGTACTGCATCGACTGGAAACGGAGCATTTGATTGAGGCTGTCTGGCGGCCATCCGACTCCGGGCCCAGGCGCAAGTACTACCGCCTGACAATGAAGGGTAAGAAGGCCGTGGAAACGGAGAAGGCGCAATGGATGACTGTCCACGACGTGCTGCTGCGGCTGTGGCAGCCAGACGTCTCATTCGGGCCAGCATCATGAAAAAGCAGCACGCCTTCAATCTTGAAACGGCCATGGACACATGGCGGGCCTTCTTCGAGCAGCGCCGTTCCTTTTTCAACGAAGACCTGGAAGAGCTGGAAGGGCACCTTCGCGAACACATCGCCCATTTGCGGGAGACCGGGCTTTCAGAGGAGGAGGCCTTCCGCGAGGCCACGTCCCATCTGGGCAGCGTCGTGCTGCTGGACGATGCCTTCAAAGATGTTTTCTGGTCCAAAATCAAACACAAAGGGCAGCTCGCGGGCACCCTGCTGTTCCAATTCGCCATGTTCAGGAATTACCTCAAGACGGCCCTCCGCAATATGGGGCGACACAAAGGCTACACGGCCTTGAACATTTCGGGCCTGGTGGTCGGCCTGGCCTGCGCCTTTCTGATTGTACTGTGGATCTCCAACGAGCGCAGCGTGGATCAATTCCACGAGAACGCCGACCGGCTGTATCAGGTACGGATCAACGTCGACGGCGACACCGGTGTCAACACGTGGTCCAATGCACCCCTGCCGCTGGCCGATGCGCTGGAGCAGGAAGTCGCCGACATCGAGTTGGCCATACCCACGCTGCCCATCCAGGCGGTCCTGCAGAAAGACAGCCGTGTACATCGGAAATCCGGCTACAACGTCGGGCCGGGGTTTTTCCGGGCGTTCACCTTTCCGTTGCTGGCCGGCGACCCGGACAACGCGCTCGCCAGTCCCGGCAGCATTGTCATTTCGGAAGATGTGGCCCGCGACTATTTCGGCGCCGATTGGCAGGTCGATGGCTTGGCGGTCGGAAACACGCTGACGTTGAAATCCTGGCAGTCCAACGGCGGCGTGCTGGGTGACGCCATCAGTGTCGACGTGGACCGCGAATACCTGGTGACCGGCGTCTTTGCCCGCGTGCCGGACAACTCGTCGCTGGCGTTCGACTTCGTCCTGCCGGTACAGGAAGTGCTTGCGGAATTTCCGCATGTGGGCTCGTGGGGTCCACGGTGGTTCGAGATGTATGTGCTGCGGGCAGAGGGGGCAGACACCGACGCGTTGTTCTCCGGACTCAAGCCCGTCCTCGCCAACCATGTGGAGGATGCTGACCACGAATCCGTCATCCTCCAACCCTACGCCGAGACGTACCTGCACGGCACGTATGCGAATGGCGCTCCGACCGGCGGCCGCGTCCAGCGCGTACTGCTCATTGGCTTGGTCGGATTGGCTATCCTGCTCATTGCGTGCATCAACTTCACGAACCTGCTGACGGCCCGGTCCGGTCAGCGGGCGCGCGAAATCGGCGTGCGAAAAGCCATGGGAGCCACACCCGGCTTGCTGGTGCAGCAATTCCTTGGGGAAGCTGTGCTGTCGGCGCTCTGTGCCCTTGTGGGAGCGGTCGTCCTGACATTGGCCCTGTTGCCGTCGTTTGCAACGGTGACCGGCACACCCCTCGCGGTGTCCGACCTGACGCCGACCCAGTGGCTCGTCTTCACCCTGGTCGCGGTACTGACTGGTCTGGTAGCGGGTGCCTACCCGGCGTTCCATCTGTCATCCATCCAGGCCATCCGGACCCTGCGTGGTCAGGTGACACGCTCGGGCAGGGGAGGATTCAGGGCGCGGGAAGGGCTGGTGGTCGTGCAGTTTGCCATTTCCGTATTCCTCATCATTGGCACCCTGACGGTCCATGAGCAGATCAACTACCTGCGCTCCAAGGACCTTGGCGTAGATAAGGAAAACGTGGCCATGATACGGGTAGACGCAGAATTTGCATCCCGGGCCGATGCCGTGCATGCCGAGTTGGAGCGTTCGGGCGTAGTCGAGCAGGTCTCGCTTTCCAGCGCAAACCCACTGTCCGTCGCCATCAAGAACAGCAACGTCGCGTGGGAGCGGAAGGAAGACGGTGAGGAGCTCATCTTTTCCATCCTGGAAGCAGACGAATACCTGGCTGAAACCATGAACATGCAGATGGCCGACGGGCGATTCTTCGACGCCGGACGCGATGCCGGGCAGCTGCACTATGTAGTGAACGAAACGGCGGCCCGGGCCATGGGGCTGCAGAATCCGGTCGGGGCAGGGTTCGCGCTCGGATACGAGGTGGAAGGCGGCGGTACCGGCGACGGCGTCATCATAGGCGTCGTCAAAGATTTCCATTCGGGATCCCTGGCCGATCAGGAAATCGGTCCGCTCGTCATCCGGTACGAGAACCGTGCGGCCAATGTGATGCTGGCCCGCATCGCGCCCGGCCGGACGGCCGAAAGTCTGGATGTCCTGGGCGATGTATTTCGGCAGTTCAGCCCCGGTCAGCCCTTCGAGTACACCTTCATGGATGCCGCGTGGGAGGCGAACTACGGAGACGAAAACGTGCTCGCTACGCTCTCCCGCACGTTTGCCTTCATCGCTATCCTCATTGCCTGCCTGGGGCTTCTCGGACTGGCCGCCTTTTCCGTACAGCGCCGGACAAAGGAAATCGGTGTGCGCCGCGTACTGGGCGCCAGCAAGAAAAACGTGGTGGTCATCCTGTCCCGGGAGTTCGTCAAGCCGGTGCTCGTGGCTCTCGTGGTGGCGCTTCCCGTTTCCTGGTGGGCCATGAACGACTGGCTGTCCCGGTATGCGTATCGCGTGGACGTTGGAGCCGATACCCTTGTGCTGGCCGCGGTCCTCTCACTGGTCATTGCCCTGGTGCCGGTCGGTACGCAGGCCTGGCGCGCGACCGGTAAGGACCCGGTCACATTGCTGCGGCATGACTGACAGTGCATTGGTCCATCGGGCGCGCGATTTCGAAGCTGAAGTCTGTTTTGTCCACCCACGTTGTCCGAATTGTCATACCTGCGCTCGGTAACTGGACCTTGATGGGCACTGTATGATGGGACTGGTTCACTTCATACACCGATTCATCTGTCATCATGCTCAGAAATTCCCTGGTCATTGCCTTCCGGGTAATGCGTCGCGACTGGTCCTTTTCCCTCATGGCCATCAGCGGCATGGCGTTGGGAATTACATGTTTCATGCTGATTGTTGCGTACGTGGCAGGTGAGGTCTCGTATGATCGCCATTTTTCCACGTCCGATCATTTGCACCGGATCTTGCTGGAGCGCAACGCTGTCGATGGAACGAACACCATCGACGCCACCACGCCACCGGCACTTGCTCCGGCATTGGTGACTAATATCACCGGCATCGAATCTGCCACGCGTCTGTTTCCACCTTGGGGAAGAGAGGCGGAGGTTGAAATTGACGGGCAGACTTCGTTCGAGCCGAACGTGTATCGGGCGGATGAACATTTTTTCGAGGTGTTTCCATTCGATTTCGTGAATGGAGATCCCGAGACAGCATTGGCTGGCCAGTCAGGAATTGTCCTCAAGCAGGAAACGGCAAACAGGCTGTTCGGCACAGCCGAGGCTTTTGGACAAGAAGTCATCGTAGATGGAGAGCCATTGATCGTAACGGGTGTAGTGGCGGATGCCGGATACCCGTCACACTTCGAGTTTGACATGCTTCGGCGGATCAAGGGCGATGAGGACCAGAACTGGTCCTGGTGGAATTTCTATACCTATGCTGTTTTCTCGGAGGGGTATGATGCTGCATCCCTTTCAGAGGACTTCCCCCGTGTGCTTGCTGGGCTGTTTACAGATGAAGCAGCTCCTCGGGTTACCATTCAAAGCCAGCCTGTCGTGGACATTCACCTTTCGTCCGACCTCAGATGGGAACTGGGAGAGAACGGCAGTTCCATGATGGTCACGTTGTTCTCCGTGATTTCCTTGCTCGTCCTCATGGTAGCATGCATCAACTTTGTCAGTTTGACGAGCGCCCGTTCGGGCAAACGGGCGGTGGAAATCGGGTTGCGACAGGTGTTTGGAAGCCGCAAGGGTCAAATAGCCCGGCAGTTCCTCGTGGAATCGATGCTGTATGTAATGTGTGCGGGTATCATTGGGCTCGGTCTGCTTGTCATGTGCCTTCCGTTGTTCAATGAGCTGACCGGCGCACACTTGACCGCCGCAGGGCTTGTCTCTGGTACGACCGTATTGGCCTTTGTCGGGATCGTTTCCATGGCAGGTCTATTGGCTGGATTGTGGCCTGCAATTGTGTTGCCCAGACTCAAGGCCCGTGATGCGCTCACGTCGCGCAGCACGTCCGTATCGGGGTCGCGAATGCGTGATGGACTCGTATTCATGCAGTTCGTCGTGGCATGTGCCCTGGTTGTGGCGTCTTTTTCGATTGAAACCCAGCTTGAATTCATGCACTCAAAAGATTTGGGGTTCGATGCCGAGCGTGTGGTGGTTGTACCACTTCGATCTGCTGAAACGAAGGCCGGATTTGCCAACTTCCGGGACGTGCTGCTCAGTGTCGACGGGGTGGAAGATGTTTCTTCCAGTTCCGGAATCATGGGTTCGTTGAATTGGACCGCCCAAGTACGCCGCGCGGACCAGGAAACACGACACTCTATCAACTACTACCTCACGTCTGATCGATTCATTGAAACGCTTGGCCTCGAGTTACTGGCAGGTCAAGGACCCATTCCAGGGCGCGAAGCCGATGATTCCTACACCATCATCAACCGATCGGCGGCGAAGACGATGGGCTGGACGCCCGAGGAGGCCGTCGGTGAGTTTTTGATGTCCGGCGACAACAGGTTCGTAGTACGGGGAGTTGTGGAGGACTTTCATTTTCGGTCATTCAGATACGCCGTTGAACCAGTCCTGATATTCACTGACAACAGTGCTCCCAACTATGCCCTCGTTCGTTCCGGTGGCGGTGACCTGAACACGCTCCAGGCTGACGTGCAGGAACGTTGGGCTGGACTGTTTCCGGGAATACCCGGATCCATCCAACCTCTGTCAAGCCTTTTCAACGATGTGCACGCCGAGGAAGCCCGGGTTGGAGAGACCGTACAATGGTTTGCGTGGTTTGCACTGGTGCTGTCCGTATATGGCCTGCTTGGACTTGTGGCAATCAGTGTAGAGTCTCGGAGAAAGGAGTTGGGCATCCGGAAGGTGCTGGGTGCGACAGTGTCGGACCTTGTGGTTCTGTTGTCCAGGCGGTATGCATGGTTATTGGTCGCCGCGTTTGCATTGGGCGTGCCCGTTGCATTGGCCCTGGTCGCCAAGTGGCTGGAGCAATATGTCTACAGCACAACCCCTGGATCAACGGATGTGATGATTGCGCTCTCACTGATTGCAGGCGCCGCAGCGCTGACCGTACTCTCCCAGGTGACGCGTGTGGCTGTGGCATCTCCTGTAGACAGCATCCGGAAGTAGGCCCTCCGTCATAGAACGGCACTGTCCCGTCTGCAGTAGTCAGCGCCTACGTTCGTACCACGCTCCGCGCCCAGCGCCGTGCAGGGTCAAGTGGCCGTCTTCAAGCAGTCGGCGGAAGTGCTCCTTCAGCGTATTCCGGCTGATGCCCGTCTCCCGGATCATGGCACCCATGGTTACGCGCCCGTGCGTTATGGCGTGCTCCAGAATCCGGACGGAAAGCTCGGGAAGGGGCGGGGCTGCAAGGTTCGCCATCTCCACCTTACGGGCCAGGCGTCGCGTTTGCTCGACGAGTGTCGTCAGAAAAAAATCAATCCACGGCGAAAAATCGGGCGATGACGTCCGCGTTGTCGTCTGCGTTCTTCGCAATGCCAGGTAGTAGGACTCCTTGTTGATCTCCACGATGCTCTCCAAGGAGTAGAACGGGACATACGCATATCCTGCGCGCAGCAACAAGAGGGTCGTCAGGATCCGACTCAAGCGTCCGTTTCCATCCTGGAACGGATGAATGTCCAGGAATACGACGACGAATACGCCAATGGAGAGCAAGGGGTGAACGGAGCGCGTTTCAAGCGCCTCCCGTGTCCAATCTACCAAGGCCGTCATTTTTCCGGGCGTCTCGAATGGGGAAGCCGTTTCGAACACAATGCCCATCTGGTTTCCCTCAGAATCGAAGGCCGCTACGCTGTTGGGTGCCGTCTTGTATGCGCCGCGGTGGTGTGCATCCTTCTCGCTGTATTGAAGCAGGTCCCGGTGGAGCTGGCGAATATGGTTCTCTGTGAGTGGGATGTCATCGAATGACCTGAACGCCAGCTCCATCGCACGCGCATACCCGGCGACTTCCTGTTCGTCGCGCGAAGCAAAAGACTCGACGTGCAGCTGCCCAAGGAGGCCCTCTACTTCATGATCGGAGAGTCGGCTGCCTTCGATCCGGGTCGAAGAACCAATGCTCTCAATGGTTGCCACGCGCCGAAGAGACGACAAGCGTTCAGGTGAAAGGGCGCCAATGGCACGCCAGGCACCTTTGAACTCGTCCACTTCGGCAACGAGCTGCAGGATGTCGGGCGATACTGGAATGGTGTCGACGGAAAACATGACACCCAATTATACACCCATTAACACCCAATTGGCAAGCACTACCGCATCAACCCTGACTCCGCAAGTTGCCGTGCGGCAAGTTGAAAGCCGTTCGGTCGGCCGTTTTCGCTGTGAGTGCCAAACCAGGCAATGACCAGTCCCTGGGAAGGCGATACGTACAGGCCCTGACCGCCGTGTCCCGACTTGTAGAAGTCGCCATCAACGGTAACGACATCCCATTGCCACGTGCTGTGGCGCGTTACGCCTGGCCCCAGGATGCGCCCCTGGAAGCTCTGGGGACCGATGAGCTCTGGACGGCCATCGTTCAGGATCTTGTCCCGGTGTACATCGGAGACGACTGAGCCGTCGATATACAGCATGCCGTACCGGGCCAGATCCCGGAGCGTTGACGTCATGCCACCTGCCGTCATGGCATGCCCATTGGGCGTCGAAACAAGCAGTCCATCCGATCCAGCCCCGACGTGCTGCCATATTTCCTGCTCAACGAAATCGGCATACCGCTGACCGGATACTTCCTCGACCAGCCACTGCAGCAGCTCCGTATTGACGGACGTGTACTCGTGCAGCGTTCCGGCTGGTCGTCCGGGCTCCATGGTCGTTAGCTCGGTCCACGGATCCTCGGTGGCTGCATCTGCGACCGGCCACCCGAGGGCATCAAAAAACGTCCAAAAGCAGGATTCAGCGGCGCTGAGTACTTCCGGGCACGCGACGCCCGAGGCCATGTCCAGGATGTCTATCACGGAAATGTCCTGCCATACACTGCCAACGAGACGCGGAAGGTATCGGGAGACGGGCTGGGATACGTCAATCAATCCGCGTTCTTCGAGGAGACCCACCGACAACGATACCAGGGTCTTCGACACCGAGAACCACAGGTGGCGATCTTCCCGGTGCATACGGGGATACGATTCATAGAAGACGCGGCCGTCGTCAATCACAATGACGCCATCGAGCGGCGCCGCCTGCACGTACGCATCCAAGGTCGTCGCCCGGCCGCCGATCGAAATGGGAAGGCTGGCCACGCGTTCGGAGGCGGCATCCGCGAGCGGCCGGACCCGGGGACCGGCCTGGAGTTGAGAGGTCGTCCAGAATTCAGATGCGTTCAGGTAAATGAACCGCGTGAAGTCCCCACCGACGTCCCAGGAGGCCATGGGTGCCTCGAACCGGTCATGAAAGTTCTGTATCTCCGTGGCCGTGAACGAATGCTGACCGAATGAGGACGCCGGGGGAAATAGCTGGACGCACAGGGCGACCAGAAGAGCTCCTCGCAACATCGTGGCCAACGGGGACGTGTGTCGGGGTGTCATTGCCTTTTGGAGATAATATTCCGGATACGGGCTTTCTCGGACGCCTTGCCGTGCTCCAAGCCGTCCTGAAGCATGGCATCTACCTGGGGGCGGTAGTCCGGGAACGCCCGGGCCAATTCATACCAGCCCGTGTAGGACCACGCGCGGACAAATGTGTGTCTTGCATGCAAGCACGCATCCAGGAACCGTTCGACCGAATCCAATGCATCTTCCGGAATCGGGATATACGGCATGACCTGGAGTACATGCAGGCGGGCTTCCGGAACGACGATGTCGTCCAGTCGGAGATACAGGTCCTGCATGGCGGGCAGGTTGTCCATCCCGTGCGTATCCAGGTGCTGCTTCAGCAACCATGTGGCGGCAACCTGAACGTCTGCATCGGATGCCAGATGCACCAGCCGCGCGCCATAGGCAGCCTCATGCTTCCATTCGGAAGCCATGGAGCTCAGGTCATCGACGGACGCGCCGTCCCAGGCCAGCAGAATGGTGCGAAGTGGCGTCATGCCCGTTTGGACGTGTCGGTGGCTGCCGGGTTACATGCGCACGTAGGGCATGTGGCGCACGACGACGAATGTACCCGAGTCGTTCTCCATCAAGAGGTCGGTCATGAAGCGATCTTCGGTAATCTCGAACCAGATGTGGCGGAAGCGATTTCCTTGATGGGTGAATTCGGCGATGGGTACGGGGACGTCCGATTGGTCATAGGTGCCGAAGGTCACGGTGTTACTGAGGTGATTGCCGAGCGAATCGAACCAATCCTGTTTGATGGTTTCTGATTCCTCGTCATTGAACACGAACATGGAAAGCCCGACGAACGCTTGAGAGCCCACAATGCCGTCTATGTGTTCCGTAACTACTCCGCTGGCTTCTGACTTGGTATACGATGCAGAACCGGACGCTGCAGATGTTTCGTACTGCCATTCCCCTATCAGGAAATCAAACCGATCCGGATAGGGGACGGTCGTGACGTCGAGAAAGGACTGGGCGCTCGCTGACGTGGAAAGCAACGAGACAAGAAGACAGAAAATGAGTCGCATGGCTTACTCCGTATTGGTTTGTATACGAACGTAACCTTGCTTTCCGGGGGTTAGTCGGACACGAACGGAGAGAAATCCGCCAAACGATGCCAGTAGACTTCAGCTCAATACACCGGCGGCGCGCTGCTTGCGGGAGTACACCACCAACAGGACGGCCACGATGAAAATCACCGCCGAGAAGATGACCGGGCCAATACCACCCATGATTTCCGCTCCATCCGAGAGAACGAAATTGTGGAACGATGTCAGAACCATGCAGGCAAGTGATACCACGAAGACGGGAACGGCCATGGCCTTCCGGAACAGAAGCAACAGGGATCCTGCGACGCTTCCCCACACCGCAATGGCCCATGCGGCCGTCAACCACCACGGAAATCCGTAGAAGAAGGCAAGCTGTTCGGGCGTAAACGCCGCCATATAGGCCTCGTTCTGGGTCTGCGTCATCAGGTAGTCGAACGCACCAAATGCATTCCAGACGAGGGACAGGCCGCCAACGACCCACAAATGCCAGGGTGTACGGGAGTCAGACATGATTCTCTCAGGTTGGGTGGATTGCCAAACATAGGAGAATCGATCAAAAGTCGCTACAGTCTGTCACGACGCGCGGCCACGTCGACCCGCTCTTCAGTTTCGGGTGCTTCAACATCGAGATCGTCAATCTTGAGGGGGGGAGTCTCCGCCTGGAGCGCGCCGGTTTGTACCGACTGTCGCTGGATGGCCCGGTCGGCAATCAGCGCCATTTGCCGTTCCCTGTTCCGGATCCACGAGCGACCCAGCATGACGCCGCTACCACTGAGTGCAAGTCCAATGGGGGCCAACATTGCAGCCACCACGAACAAGTCAGGATCGACGCCAGCAAGTGCCAGTGTGGAGAAAATGAGCGTCATCACAAGAGGCCCCAACCCGCCTCCGATGAGTCCTGGAATGTTGTCGTTGCGCGAACCCATGTGAAGGACAGTCGATGCACCGTCCACCGAGGGTTCGGCCGACACGAACAGGTTGCCGTTTTTCCATGTCCGGAGTTGCCCGTCAACGGATTGTTCACCGCGCGCTTCGAACTGCTGCCTGCAATCGGCGACAATTTCAGCCCACTGCTGGTCCGTCACAGGACCATTCAAGACAGATCGGTGCCCCACCTTCCAGCGAATGCCGGCATACGTGCGGTAAGGTTCCGTACCGGACGGCGTGTGAAGCCGAGCAGCCGCCATGCGGATGGTGCCGGCGTCAAGACCATGCTCGGTCGCCATGGATTCCAACTCAGCCAGGGTCAGTCCCGGTTGGTTCTCCGACTCGTGTGTGCCGTCCGAGAGCCGGTAGGCCTCTTTCAGAATGGCGGCAACTTCGTCTTGAGAGTACGTTCGGGGCATGACATTGTGGGGGAATGGAAGAGCGTACGCGCGTTCCGAAGGTAAAGTTTTGTGATATTGGGACGTCGAATCATCCGCCAAATCATTGGACCGCAGCGCCCGAGTTACCCTGTTCATGGCCGTCATCGTGTCGATGGGTGGATTTCTGTTCGGCTTCGATGCATCGGTCATATCCGGTGTCATCCGGTTCATAAAGCCGCAATTCGATCTGACAGATCTGGAATTGGGCTGGGTTGTGAGCTCGCCATCGGTTTCGGCCATGCTGTCCATGCTCGGCGCCGGGCCCGTAAGCGACCGGTTTGGACGGAAACTGGTCCTGCAGGTCGTTGCCATCCTGTATCTCGTTTCCGCGATCTCGTCGGCATTCGCGGTAGGGTTTCCGATGCTTGTTGCCGCCCGGATGATTGGCGGTATGGCATTCGGCGCGGCGCTCGTGCTGGGCCCCATGTATATCTCCGAGATTGCGCCGGCCAGTAATCGGGGGCGGTTGGTATCCGTGCAGCAGCTGAACATCGTACTGGGGTTTTCTGCGGCCTATTTCTCGAACTACCTCATATTGCAGGGCATGGAGGGCACGACGTCGATCGCTGGTCTCATCAACGAAGAGAACGTTTGGCGGTGGATGTTGGGCATTGAAACCGTGCCGGCCATCCTGTTCTTCTTTCTGATGTTTGCCGTACCGCAAAGTCCGCGCTGGTTGTATGCGCGGGGCAGGAAAGAAGAGGCGCTGACCGTTCTGGGACGTCTTCATGGTGAGCAGAATGCGTCCGAGGAAATCGTGGACATCCGGCTGGCGGTGCGGGAAAACGAGGCTACGACGGTTCACTTCCGCGACCTGCTGGTTCCATCCCTCCGATACGTGCTGTTGTTGGCGCTGCTGCTCGGCGTACTGCAGCAAATCACGGGCGTGAACGCGATTTATTTCTACGCGACAACCATTTTCGAGAAGTCGGGAATCGGAGCCAATGCATCGTTCGCGCAGGCGGTATGGGTAGGGCTCATCAATGTCGTGTTCACGCTCGTGGCCATGTACCTCATTGACAAGACCGGGCGGCGTCCGCTCTTGTTGACAGGTCTGGCAGGCATCGCGCTGAGCATGTGTCTTACGGCTTATGGATTCAGCGAAGCCACGTATTCGTTGACTGCCGACGACCTGGCCGCATTTCCGGCCGAGCAGCAGGAGCAGCTGTCAATGATGGTGGGCGAGGTGTACGAAGACGACATTTCGTTCAAGAGAACCTCGAAAGCCCTGCTTGGTGTGTCGGGACAAAGACAATTCGAACCCTTGTTGCTGGAGCATGGCATTACCATGAACCCGTATATCGTCCTGTTCGGCATTCTTGGTTTTGTAGCCTCATTTGCTGTGTCCCTCGGACCGGTCATGTGGGTCATGATATCCGAACTGTTTCCGACGCGTCTTCGGGGACTGGGATTGTCTGTGACCGGATTCCTGAATTCCTTTGTCAGTTGGTTGGTCCAGTTTGTATTTCCCTGGGAGCTCACCACACTGGGAAATACCTACACCTACCTCCTGTATGGCTTGTTTGCCATGATCGGTTTCGGATTGTTGCTGAAAATGCTACCTGAGACGAAGGGGAAAACCCTGGAAGAAATAGAACGACAGTTCGCGTCTTCGTGACTTTTTTCGAGGTTCGCTTGTGTAGGACGACGTGGAAGTCCTAGATTCTCGATCTGAAAACGTTTTCATGTAAACGCTCCACCCATGGAACAGCCATCCCGCAGTTACCGGCTCCCGTTCATCATTGTGACGAGCCTGTTCTTCCTTTGGGGATTCATCACCGTTCTGGTCGATGCCTTCATTCCCCGGCTCAAAGCCGTTTTTGAGCTGTCCTTTTTCGAAGCGGGACTGGCCCAATTTGCATTTTTCATGGCCTATGCGCTGGTTTCCATTCCGGGAGGGTACCTGATTGCCCGGATTGGTTACAAAAAGGGGGTCGTGGTGGGCCTCCTGGGCATGGGCCTCGGCTGCTTGGCTTTCTGGCCGGCAGCTGAATTTCGGGTCTTCGGGATATTCCTGATGGCCATGTTCATCCTGGCCGCGGGTATTACCACCCTGCAGGTGGCGGCCAACCCGTACGTCGCTGCGCTGGGTTCACCCGCTACCGCATCGAGTCGTCTGACGCTCGCCCAGGCGTTCAATTCGCTTGGAACGACCATTGCGCCACTCGTGAGTGCGGCCTTCATCCTGGGGTCTGTGGTACTTACCGGCGATGAAATCAGTGCGCTGGGCGATGCAGCGCGCACGGCGTACTACGCGACCGAGGCCGGGGCGGTGCAGGGGCCGTTCTTGATTCTGGCCGGTCTTCTGGTCGTGCTGGCGTTCGCGTTTTCGCGCTTTCAGTTACCGTCCATCCTGGACACGGACCACCATCGTTCCGGCAGTTACGCGGATGTCCTCAAGTCACGCCGGCTCATGCTCGGCGCACTTGGCATTTTCGTATATGTGGGAGCCGAAGTGTCCATTGGCAGCTACCTGGTGAACTATTTCCTGGAGTCAGGCATGCCGCAGGCCGTTCTCGACTCCGCATTCCTGTCGGGCATTGCGGGCTGGCTGTCCGGTTCCGATCCGAACACGCTTATTCCGGCCCGTTTGGCCGGAACGTTTGTTTTCTTCTACTGGGGTGGCGCCATGATGGGACGGTTTGTCGGCGCAGGCCTCATGCAGCGCTTCCGACCGGGCATCATCCTGTCCCTGTTTGCCGCCGCCGCCGTCACCTTGCTGCTCATCGCTTCTGCATCGTCCGGAAGTGTGGCCATGTGGGCTCCGCTCTTCGTGGGCCTGTGTAATTCGGTCATGTTTCCGACCATCTTCACGCTCGCCATTGACGGACTGGATCAGAACACGGCCCAAGGGTCAGGCATCCTGTGTACAGCTATCGTTGGCGGAGCCATCATTCCGCCATTGTTCGGCGCCATGGGCGACTCCATAGGGCTGCAGATTGCCTTCCTCGTTCCAGCAGCATGCTACCTGTACATTTCCTGGTACGGACGCTATTGCGCTCGTCGCCCGGTTATTGCGTAACGGATCGGTAGCGCTCAAAGGTCTGCCGGGCAGCGAGGGTATCGCCTTCGGCCAGCTCGAGCCGGGCCCTGTTGTACAGCATGACGGGCGATGACGGGTTCAGTGCCTCGGCAACGGTGAGTGCACTGCGCGCCGACGGGAGGCGATTCTGCCGGAGTTGTGTCACGCCCAGCGCATTCCAGAAATAGGCGTCGCTGTGTCGCGCGCCGGCAAAGAGCGCGAGCTGTTCGACGAGAGGGTCCTGCGCCGGCGTATTCAAACCGAGTGCTACGGCTTCCCGCATGAGCGCTTCGTTGAATGGCTGCCAGTTCAGCAGGGACCGGTAGTAGCGCAGCGCCGACGAGGTATCGGCGCGTGCCAGTGAAATGCGGACACCCTCGTACAATCCCTGCTGCGTGGGAACGCCACCCGTCAGCACCGCAACGGCAAGGGAATCGCCCAACCGTCCGGAGGACCGGCGCGCAGCCAGCAGTCTGGCGTAGGTTGCGGCAACATCCTCGGCGGACGCTTCCGCCTGGAATGGATAGTCTGCCAGCAGCCGGTCAATCAGGATAGCCGCCTGGGATATGCTCATGGGGTCTGTCCCGGCGTGCGTCTCCCATGGGATGGAAATGGGAGCAAGGTCGTGGCCAAGGGCAGGCAGTCGGGTAATGGCACCGAAGAAGGCACGTGCCATGAGGTCGTACCCCTCCAGCGTCGGGTGCAGGTGGTCGGTGAACAGGTCGAATCCGGGAATTCCAGATTCCGATTGGCCATCGAAAACGTGCTGCATGTCAACAACGGTGACTCCATCGCGCTCATTCCATGACGCTATTTCGGTGTTGATGTCACTCGACGCCCGGAAGCGGATTCCGTCCAGGTCCAGTGCGCGCTGGAACGCGGCACGGGCCGCATCGCCACGATTCCGTGCCTGGAGTTCCTGGCCCTCTGCAAAGGCGTCCATGGCCGCTGTGTCCCGTGACAGCGGTTCCTGCCCTGAAAGATTTGCCACCAGTGTGCCGGCAAATACGGGAATGCCCGCAGACGAGAACGTATCCAGGACATCGTCCATATTGCTCCTGAATTGCTCGATTCCAGCCTTGTAGTCTTCTCCTTCGAAGGAAATGGCGGCGTTTTGTACCACCTTTGCCATCATGGTCCGTTCATTCGCCTGGGGGCCCAGGCCGTAGTCCGGCGGACCAAGAATGGCCCGTTCCAGGAGTGTGTAGAGTGCGCTTCGCTTGAGCAGCAGTTGCATACGGCCGAACCACACACCCTTTGGTGCACTCGCGGCCGTGTTGCCGACGCCAAGAGCGCCATAGAACTCGTTGTGTCCGGCATAAATGACGACGGCGTCCGGGTCCATGTCCACAACATGGCGGCTTATGTCCCACAGCGTGTAACTGTTGACGGCCGTCATACCCAGGTTCACCACGTCGACCGGTCGTCCGGGAATGTGCGACTGGAGTCTCCGCTCAAGCGCTGCCGGAAAGCCGTCATACCACTGGTAGGGGAAGCCGGCCGTCGACGACCCGCCCAGCACGACCACGCGGAAAGCACCGGCCTGTTTGACCTCCCGGAACGGGTTGAATGCAACTGCAGGCAGGAAACCGCGAAAATAGCGACTCGCATATTCGGGGTTGAATCCCGTCCAACCGGGCTCGTTCTGTATGGCTTTGAATGGACTGCGGGTGTCCGATGCGTAGCCTCCGACCCGAAGCCCTCCCTCAATGGCACCCAGCACGACAAAAGGAAGCAGGACCAGCACGGCGTTGAAGCTGATTTTCCTCAGTCTGTCACCCATGCTTGCAACACTCCGAAGTCGTTGGTATAATCTTGAAAACGTTTTCAGATAAGCCGTTGCGGACACGTTCTGGCGCGGATACGAAGTCCATGGGTGCAACCATACGCGATGTCGCCAAGCAAGCAGGCGTATCGATATCAACGGTCTCGCGCGTCCTGAATGATACGTGTAATGTAGCAGAGGACAAAAGGAATCGGGTCGAAGAAGCAGCACGGACCCTGGGGTATATGCCAAACCCGGCGGCCCAGAGTCTGCATACCCGCCGTACAGGTGGACTTGGTGTACTGCTCCCGTTTGTCAGTGGCGAGTTCTTTTCCGAATTCCTGAACGGTGTAGACGAAACGGCACAGCAGGAAGGGTGGTTGTTGCTCATCTCCACGTCCCACAACTCCAACGAGGAGTTGCAGGCTGCCCTGAAGGGCATGTACCGGAGAGTGGACGGCCTCATCATCATGGCGCCCAACGTAACGGCCGAATCGGTCGTCAGGAATCGCCCGGACGATGTACCCATCGTATTCGTGAATACGGAAACGGAAGGCGATGGTGTGGACTTGATTACGTTCGACAACCATGCGGGCATGCTGCAAATGACTACGCACTTGCTGGAGAGGGGGCACCGACGCATCGGATTCATCGGGGGACCTGACATGGCTTTCGATGCCAGAGAGCGTGAACGAGGCTTTCGCGACGCACACGCTGCTGCGGGTGTCGATGTCATTGATTCGCTCGTTGTCAAAGGCAACTATTCGACCCAGTCCGGGCACGACGCTGCCCATGCACTCATCAAACGCTCCGATCGTCCCACAGCCATAATGGCAGCAAACGATGATTCGGCCATTGGCGCATTGAGTGCCATCCGGGAGTCGGGTCTGCGCGTTCCTGAAGATATTGCGCTCACTGGATTCGACGATGTCCCCAGTGCGCGATTCACCGTGCCGCCCCTCAGCACGGTGCACGTTCCTGTCCGGGAATTGGGCGTACTGTCCATTCGCACGCTGCTGGACCGGATTGGAAATCAGAACCCGACACAGCCCGTTCAGACTGTATTGTCTGTAGACGTCCGCGTTCGGGAGACCACCTGATTCTGGAGACACCACCGGAGAGGTTTCTCCGGACTACCATGAAGACTTATGACCATGAGCATGAAAACCTTTTCACGGCACGGTTGGCTTCTGATTGCCTGCGTGTTCCTGTCCGGAATGGCACAGAGCATACAGGCTCAGGATGTAGACGCACTGCTCGCCCGCATGACACTGGAGGAAAAGGTGGGGCAGATGACACAGCTTACGATTCAAGCCGTGACATCCACCCGGGGTGTGCCGGGGACGGAGCAGGTGACCGATATGGAAGCGCTTCGCGAGGCCCTGGTCGACCGGCACGTCGGCTCACTGTTGAACGTGTATGACATGGCGCTATCCGTCGATTCATGGGTGAATCTCACGGAGACCATACAGTCCATGTCGCTGAACGATACCCGGTTGGGGATTCCCGTCATTTACGGGATCGATGCCGTGCATGGCAACAACTACATCCGGGAGGCTACCCTCTTTCCACAGAACATTGGCCTGGCTGCCACCTGGGATTTGGAGGTGGCCAGGCAGGCTGCCCATGTGACCGCGCTCGAGACCAGGTCCGTCGGTATCACGTGGAATTTTGCCCCTGTACTGGACGTTGGCCGGTCGCCGCTGTGGTCCCGGTTCTTCGAGACCTTCGGGGAGGATGTTTACACCGTGTCGGAATTCGGCCGTGCAACCGTTGAGGCCATGCAGGCGGACTCGGAGTCCGGTTATCCGCTGGTCGCTGCTACCGGAAAACACTTTTTGGGTTATTCCATGCCGCTTTCAGGCAAGGACCGCACGCCTGCGTGGATTCCCGAGCGCATGCTGCGGGAAATATTCCTCCCACCCTTCAAAAAGGCTGTGGATGCCGGTCTGTTGTCCATCATGGTCAATTCCGCGGAGATCAACGGCATTCCCGTTCATGCAGATCATTACGTGCTGACCGACCTGCTGCGCGGTGAGCTCGGCTTCGAGGGAATTGTCGTTACCGATTGGGAGGACATCGGGAAGCTGGTGCAGATGCATCGTGTCGCAACGGACTTCAAAGAGGCCGTGTATCAGTCCGTCATGGCTGGAATAGACATGGCCATGGTTCCGTACGACTACACGTTCACCGATGCTCTGATAGAGCTCGTGCGCGAGGGCCGGGTACCCGAGGACCGGATTGATGAAAGCGTTCGGCGAATTCTGAACGTCAAAAAGACGTTGGGCCTGTTCAACGAGCAGCTGGCCAAACCGACCGCACCCAGCCTCGTAGGCACTCCTGCTGCTCGCCAGGCCAGTCTTGAAGCCGCGCGTGCGTCCATGACACTGCTCAAGAATGATGGCATCCTGCCGTCTGCGTTTTCTGGCAACGTATTGCTTGCAGGGCCAGCCGCAGAAAATATTCCGATGATGTTCGGGTCATGGACCTATACATGGCAGGGCACCGACGCAGCAGCGTATCCAGACGGCATTCCGACGCTCGCCGATGCGTTGCGGAACGTGGAAGGAGCCTCGGTAACGGTCGCACCGTGGGGGGATGGCCATGAGCCCGACCGCCTGCGGGCTCATGCATACGGCGCAGACGTAGTCATTCTGGCGCTGGGTGAGATACCGTCCGTAGAGAAACCAGGTGACATTGAATCCCTTGAATTGCCTGCCGACCAAATCGCGCTGGTCAAGATGCTGGCAGAGACCGGCGTTCCTGTGGTTGTGGTCCTCTTCCAGAACCGCCCCCGCATCATCCGTGAAATCGAGCCGATGGTGGACGCAATTCTGTTGGCATACCAGCCCGGTCCTTTCGGCGCGCAATCGGTTGTAGAGGTGCTCAAGGGCGACGTGAATCCCGGTGGGCATCTCCCGTTCACGTATCCGCGATTCAGCGGCTCCTTGGTGCCCTACGACCATAAGTTCTCCGACACCGGCGATGTGCTTTTTGGTTGGAATGGGTTCCACCCGCAGTATGCATTCGGTCATGGCCTCAGCTATACCTCGTTTACATACTCTGACCTGGAGGTCAACCCATCATCTTTTGAGAATGACGGTCGCGTGCAGGTATCCGTCACAGTAACCAACACCGGTGACCGTGCTGGCAGCGACGTAGCGCAGGTATTCGTCAGCGACCTTGTGGCATCCATTACACCGTCTGTTCGTCGGTTGAGGGGTTTTACCAAACTTCATCTTGAGCCAGGGGCGTCTCAGCGCGTGACATGGACGCTTTCCCGTGAGGCCTTTGAATTCGTGGGCCGGGACCTGTCGACGGTGTTCGAAAAGGGCGAGTTCGATATCCATGTTCAGGACCTGACGGCGCGGATCGTGTTATGACGAAACTGGGTCTTGCGTGTGGGTTTTTGTTGGTGTCCCTCGTCCATGTGTCAATGGCGAGTGGGCAGAACTGGAATCTTGTGTGGGCCGATGAATTCGATGTCGATGGCCTGATTGATACGTCCAAGTGGTCCTATCAGGTAGGTGCCTCCGGTTGGGGCAATCAGGAGTTGCAGTACTACACGGAAGAGCGCTCCGAAAACGTTCGGGTCCTGAATGGCCGGTTGATAATCGAAGCGCGCCATGAGCCCTTCGGCGGTGCGGACTATACGTCAGGTCGCATCCGGACCATTGGTCTCGGCGATTGGCTGTATGGCCGCATCGAGGTCCGCGCGAAACTGCCCGCAGGCCGCGGTACGTGGCCTGCCATCTGGATGCTGGCGACGGATAGTCCATATGGTTCGTGGCCTGCGATGGGGGAAATTGACATCATGGAGGCGGTTGGGCACGAACCGGGTCGTACCAACTCCGCAATACACACCGGAGGCCTCAATCACCAGCTGGGCAATAATCCTTTTGCAACGCTGCCCGTGCCGACTTCTGCCACGGAATTCCACACATACGCGGTGGATTGGACACCCAACCGCATAACGACCTATGTGGATGACGACATCAGCCTCATCTTCAATCGCAATGGCGGCGATTGGCAACGCTGGCCCTTCGACAACGCGTTTCACCTGTTGTTGAATATTGCTGTCGGAGGTACATGGGGTGGGGCCCAGGGAGTGGACCCGGCCGCATTCCCGACCAGGATGGAGGTGGACTACGTGCGTGTCTACGAAGACCTGGACGGCCCGCCGCAGGTCTCGTTTTCCGAGACAACCGCCGATACCTTGCGCCTGGCGCCCGGTTCATCGTTTTCTATCGAGGCGTTGGCTGTGGACCCGAACTCGACCATTGAATCGCTGGGCATCTTCCAGCAGGACGGGCTGCTGATGTCTGTACGTGACGGCACCGTCACGGCAAACCTGGCCGATCTGTACCCGGGCTGCTACAAGCTGCGCGCTGTGGCCATCGACAACGACGGATGGGAGGGACGTTCGGATACCCTTCACGTCAAAGTCGGTGACACCTGCGGCCGGGCACCCTACCTGATGACGCCGCATCCGATTCCCGGCCGTATTCAGGCGGAATACTACGATCTGGGCGGGCCGGGTGTCGCGTACCAGGAACTCACGCTGAGCAATACGGGCGGAGCCATCCGTCTTGGCGAAGCCGTGGATATCGGACCGTCCCTGGATGCTGGTGGTGGTTACCGGGTCGAAAACGTCACGCGAAGGGAGTGGATGGAATACACGGTCCGGATTGAACATTCCGGCACATACCGCTTGCTCACTCGTGTCGCCTCACTCTCAGACGGTGCGTTTACGCTGTCCATGGATAGTGTCGACCTACCGGAGCCCGTGGCCTACCGTTCAACCGGGTCTGAGTCGTTCTATCGAAACGCCGTCCTGGACGACATTCAACTTGAAGCCGGCGTCCGGACCATGCGCCTTTCATTCGATGGAATAGGTACGCTGCTCAACTGGCTGGAATTCCAGCTGGTTTCCGTGACCAATACGGAGCCGGATGCTGTCGCCGGCCAGCCAAGCGTGGAGGTGTTTCCGAACCCATTCAGTGGCTCTTTTCATGTGGACCTGTCCGGGTTTGGAGCGGAAAGGGTAGAAATGGCGCTCCATGACACACTCGGCCGCACTATTTGGCGAAAAACCGTCGTCCCGAACTCCGGTCCCATCGGTTTTGAGGTCGAAGGGATTTCACGTCTGGCGCGTGGGGCATATGTGCTCCGCGTGCGTCAGGGAACTACGGAGTGGACACATGTCGTGATCGCTCGGTGATAGTCTTCATATCTTCATGATACCTTCATGAAAACCTTTTCACTTCACCGTTTCATAGTGCTAGATTTATAGTGTGAAATCGTTTTCATGCGATCGGGACGCGGCTATCCTGAAAAAAACATTGCCGATACTCGCACATTCCTTTAGAGAGGTACATATGTACAAAAGCGCTACCAAGGGTCGCCTGTCTCTGCTACTCATGCTTACAGCATTGCTGACCGCAACAGCCCTCCCGGCCGTGGCTCAGACCGCAGAACCACTGGGCGACGACTTTATCCTGTTTTTTGATGGTCCCAACGTCCTCGTTCCCACGTTCTCCGGAACGCCTGTGGCTGACCCCCTGAACCAGGCCAGTGGCAATCGTGTTGCCAGATTCAGCTACGGCAACTGGTCCGCCGCTGGCTTCCGCTGGCCAGGCGACACGGGTGTTGACATGTCGGCCAATGTGGGTGCGGGTGCGTTTGAAAGCGACACGCTCTACATTTCGATCCTGGTTGACCCTGCGAATGCGGGCAAGCCCGGACTGTCCCTGTCCATGTTCGACAAGACGAACGGGTCAACGGCTGCTGATGCCGACGCCGACCTCGAATTCCGTCTGCAGTGGCCCATTCCCGAAGCCATTCGCGATGGCTCCTGGCACGATCTGGCCATCCCTCTGCCACCCGCGACAGCAGCTGCACTGGCTGCTGCCAAGGAAGGAAATGATATCAACGGCGATCCCCTGCCTGCTCCGCTCGATGAGAATGCAGCGAACTGGGTCTACGGTGGCGCCTGGTCACTCGGTGGGTTCGGCCTCTGGGCTCCTGGCGATTGCAACGGCGAAGCCTGCTTCCAGGACTTCCAGTGGGATGCCGTGCAGGGCTTGACGGTCTTCTTTGATACCGACCAGGGCGGTGGCGCCGTGTATCTTGACAACGTGTACATTGGCGGTCCCGGAACGGATGTTTCGGCTGCTACGGCGGTACCAGCTGCAATGTCCGGTGCAAGCTTCACGTCAGATGGCGCTGAGAACGTCGTCTCTTGGACACACAACCCGGAATTCGGTGGGTACAATGTGTACGTAAGCGAGTCGCCCATCACGTCTGCCACGCTGGTGGATGGCGAGGCCTCCCTCGTTCAATCGCTTGCATTCAATGCTGCCGATTTCGAGGTACGTCACTCGTTCGAAGTACCACACGGGTCACTGGCTCCCATGCCGTTGTATTACGCCGTGACATCCAAGAGCCTGTTTGGCGTTGAAAACACCGATGTTTCGGGTTCTACCGCGGAAATCGCGAACGAACAGCTTCCTGTCCAGCCATACATCCTCATGGCTACCCGGGACGAAGCGTTCACCATTTTCGACAACGTCGCTGCCGGAATCGTCTCGGACGAGGGATTCCCGGATGTGGCACCGTTCCTCCTCAACGAAGCCCGCTCGACGGCCGGTGATGCTCCGCTACCCGAGGGCGGTGATGCCGACCTGAGTGCATTGGCCAAGGTGACTGCTGACGACCTCGGTTTCATGTACTTCTACATGGAAGTCACCGATGACGTCGCTGGCTTTGCCCCGACAGGTACCGCGGGTGGCGACACCTGGAACTTCGATGCCATCGAATTTGCATTCGGTATGTATGATGTCCGTGACGTCGTAGGTGGCAGCATTATCGCCGGTACACCACACACGACGTACCAGCGTGGCGATGCTCCGGAATACCAGTTCCGTTTTGCCATCCAGACGGACGAAGCGGGAAACATCACCGGAACGTCCATCTTCTCGAACTCCGATCCAAACGGTGCGGGTGCCACGCCTGCGGTAGCTGGTGAAATCCAGGGTGCCGGTGCAGCTGTGGAACTGATTACCGACGGAAGTGGCGCGTTCGCTGGATGGCGGATGTTGGCTGCGTTCCCGTTCGAGTCCTTCATTGATCCCGCCAACGACGTACCGTTTGTCGTTCCGGCCGGCGATCAGCTGAAGCTCATTCCGTTCAACATGGCGTTCAACGACAACGACGGCTCGAATCGTGAATCACAGGTTCTGTGGACAACGCAGCCAAATGCCGGTCCGTCCTGGTGGGCGAATCCGAGCACGTGGATGACGACGGGTGTCGCTGGTCGTGGACTCGCAACGGACACGGAAGGCGTTGATGCCACGGTGCCGAATGCCTTCTCGCTCGCGCAGAACTATCCGAACCCGTTCAATCCGACGACAGCCATCCAGTTCTCGCTGGCGAACTCAGAGAACGTGCGCTTGTCTGTGTATAACATCCTCGGACAGAAAGTCGCTACGTTGCTTGATGGTCAGGCCATGCCGGCCGGAACGCACTCAGTGACGTTCGAGGCTGCCAGCCTGTCCTCAGGTATGTACCTGTATCGATTGGAAGCAGGCACCTCGTTCGCTCAGACGCGGACCATGATGCTTCTAAAGTAAGATCGCTTACGTAGAATTTGGGGGGCGGGCGAACGCCCGCCCCCCATTTTTCTGCGTTCAGATGGCCCCCAGACCTATCTTCCGCCCATGCGTCTATTCCTTACGGCCCTGTTGTGCTCTGTCGTCGCCATCTCCGCGCATGCGTCTGATGACACGCTCCTTTACGGCAAAATAGCTGGCCGCGTCGTGGACGCGGAGACCGGAGAAGCGCTTCCGGGCGTGAACGTGATTATTGATGGCTCCACCATGGGTGCCGCCACGGATATCAACGGGGATTACAACATCCTCCGCGTACCGGGTGGGACCTACACGGTGCGGGCCACCTTCATTGGTTTCGCAACGGCGGTTGTGGAAAACGTGGAAGTGGTCATTGACCAGACTACCCGCGTGGATTTCCGATTGCGGGAAGAGGTCTTTGAAGGGGAAGAAGTGGTCATTACCGCCGAGCGCGGTATTGTCGAAATGGACCGGACCACGACCACGGCGGTTGTGAGCGCGGAGCAATTGGAAACGCTGCCCGTGACCGGTATCAGTGATGCCATCAACCTGCAGGCGGGCGTGGTGGATGGCCGTTTCCGCGGTGGACGCAGCGGCGAGGTGGCCTACCTCGTCAATGGCGTGCCCATCAACAACGCATTCAACAACCAGGCATCGTTCGAAATCGAACAGAACATGGTTTCGACGCTGCAGGTCATTTCGGGTGTGTTCAACGCCGAATATGGCCAGGCGCAGTCCGGTGTGGTCAATATCGTGACCAAGGATGTGCCGAAAAAGTGGTCCGGAAACGCTCTGGCGTATGCCGGTACACTGGTTTCAGACCGGTCTCTCGAATTCGTCAACCGTACGACGGGACCCGGCAACAACCTGTCCGTCTCCGACTTCACGTCGGAGAACCTGACCTACACTGAAATGGCGCCGATCAACAAGATCAGCGATGTCCAGTTCTCATTCGGTGGCCCCATTATCCGGGACCGGATCGGCATCCAATTCACGGCGCGTCGACTGGAGGACCAAGGCTACTTTTACGGTCGCAACCTCTTTGTACCGTCCGATTCTTCGACGGGCCTCACGACCGGTCGTGATCCGTCCACGTGGAACATCGAATCCAACGGCAGCGGTGACATCGAATCGTTGGGTACGAATACACGCCTGTCGCTCAATGCGGGCCTGACCGCCCGGCTGACATCGACCATGAAGTTCGACTACAACGTGTTTCTCCAGGACGGTGAGTTCAGGGGATTCAACGAACAGGCGAAGTATGTCCCGGATGGCGTGAATACCGGGTATTTCGGCAGTCAAACTCATATTGCATCCATCCGCTATACGTTGGGCACCAAGGCATTCGGCAGCGTGTCATACAGCTACCTCCGGGACAAGTATGACAGCTATTTGTTCGAAGACCCGACCAACCCGGGCTATCAGTGGCCACAGAAGCGGAATCTTGAGGGCCAGAATGCCTACGACGTGGGCGGCAATGACCTCTTCACCGACGATCAGCTCACGGTTACACATACGATCCTGACTGATTTCTCGGCCCAGGTCAACAACAACCACCTCATGAAGGCCGGCGTCATGGCCCGGCTTCACCGGCTCGACAACCGCTCCTTCGGTATTGAACGTTCCGCGCGGACGGGAAATCTGCCTCAGATTTCGCCGGATCAGTTCGCCGACAACAGCCTGACCGCGAGTCCGTCGGAGTTCTCCGCCTATGTGCAGGACAAAATGGAGTTCACGGGTCTCATCGTGAACGCGGGTCTCCGGTTCGATTATTTCAAGCCTGATTACGAAATCCCGGTCGACTGGCGCCAGGCGCAGTCCGAGAGGATCGTCAACCCGAACAATGTGGCAGACTCCCTCTCGAACCGGACGTCGGCGAAATCGGAGATGCAGTTCAGCCCGCGCATCGGTATCGCCTTCCCGATTTCGTCGACAGGTGTCATGCGCTTCTCGGCAGGTCTGTTCTTCCAGATTCCCGCGCTTGCCCTGCTGTACACGAATCCGGAATACGAAGTCAACCCACAGGCCAGTTCCACCCAATTCGGGAACGCGGAGCTGAAGCCGGAGCGGACCCTGGCATTCGAAGTGGGCCTCCAGCAGGGACTTACAGACAACGTCGGTCTGGAGTTGACCATCTTTTCAAAGGACGTCCGGAATTTGACCGGTCAGGAAATCCTGCGTACGCCTACAGGTGATTTCGCCGTTCGATGGATAAACCGGGATTACGGGACCATCCGGGGTATCACATTCTCGATGTTCGACAAGCCCGGTGGCATGGTGAGCTGGACGTTCGACTACACGCTGCAGTTTGCCGAAGGCACGGCGTCGGACCCAGGAGAGGCCTTTGGCCGCCAGCAATCCGGACTCGACGCCATCCTGTCCCTGGTTCGTCTGAATTGGGATCGCCGGCACGTGTTCAATGGCACCGTAACCGTTGCTCCAGTGGATGGCGTGACGCTGACCATGGTGAACAGACTCCGAAGCGGCGAGCCGTACACGACCACACGCGGATTCGTACGATCCTCGCAGCCGAACAATGCCGACCGTCCCATGCAGTTCTGGTCGGACCTGCGCGCCTATTACCGCCCATCCATCATCAAACAGGATGTACAGTTGTTCGTCCAGGTCAAAAACCTGTTCGACAATGTGGTTGAATACGCGGTCTACTCCACGACAGGAAAGTCTGACGAAGCCCTTGAAAAAGAACTGTTCCGCCGGACAGGCGGCGAAGTAGGTGGCCTCAACTCGCTTGACGAGTTCTACTACCACCAAGGGTGGTATGCCACCCCGCGCGAGATCAGTCTTGGCGTCCAGTTCAACTTCTGAACCCCGAATAGCAATGATGGATAATATGGTGTGGCGTTTGCTGCTTGTGATGCTGCTCTTCGGAGTGGTTCAGACCGCCGAGGCGCGTCAGGATATTCCCCAGGAGTACAGGGGGGCAGAAGCACAGATTGCGCGTGGTATCCTGGATGGCAACCTGATTGAAACCAACTTTCGAAACCACGGCGAACTTTCCCGGTGGGATGACCTCCCGTGGGGTGTCTGGCCACGTGGTATCGGCGGACGGCACATCGATGGCGTCGGCATCATGGCCGCGGGCCGTGTACCGGGAGAGCGTCAGAAGTGGCCTTTTTACGGTGGGCGCGCCGACACCTTGGTAAACCCGGTCATTCTTACCTACCGCGAGGCAGGCAAGCGACTGGGTCCGACCGGTAGAGTCTGGGGCTGGCTGCCTCTGAACGGATTTCACAATACGAACCGTGTCAACAATCTTGGTGAACTGGAGCCTGTTCCGGCTCTCAGTGACGATGCAACATCGTGGCCGGCGCTGTGGCCCGACCGTTTGGAAAATCCCGATGATCCGGGCTGGTCCGGCCAGTGGAACGGCTTTTTCGGTCGTGATGTGTTCAATGCCGATCTGGAGAGCTACTACGTCATGGATGACTACTCCGACAAGGAGTACCACGTCTCCAGCGTGACGGGGCAGCCATTCAGCCAATATGGCGTGTTCTACCCGTCACCCTCCGACTCCACCATCGGTGGGATGGGACTCCAGAACCAGGTCCGCATATTCCAGTGGGCGAACATCCTTGCAGAAGACGCGATGTTCATCCTGTACCGACTCACGAATACATCGGAAACGGACTACCGCTACAACCTGGCTGGCGATGAGGGCATGTTTTTCTCGCAGGTCATGGACTACGGACTGGGCAACGAAGAAGGTGATGAAACAGCGGCGTTCGACGCCCAACAGGACGTCACCTTCGGGTGGGACCAGGACGGGATTGGTCAGCGCCAGGACGGTACCCTGTATGATCTGGGTTACACAGGTTTCGCGTTTCTCGAGAGCCCATCTCGCGCCCAGGACGGGCTGGACAATGACGAAGACGGCATCATCGACGAACAGCGCTTCGGCGGACCGGGTCAGTTGATAACCGGACGCGATGCCATCACATTGTACGTGGCGTCGAATTACGATGTCGTCGCTTTTGAAGCAGCCAACGGACCCGTCGAGCAGACCCGGGCTTACGAGGCCGGTCGGTGGTGGACGGGTGACGAGAATCTTGACTGGGTCGGCTTCAGTGACGACAATGGCAACGGTGTGTACGATACCGGCGAAACCATCAACAATGACGTCGGCCAGGACGGCAAGGGTCCCTTTGACCTTGGTTACCCGGGCCCCGACGCCGGTGAAGCGGATGGGATGCCGAGTCCGGGCGAGCCCAACTTCGACGAACTCGATGTAGCAGAATCGGATCAGATCGGTCTGACCGGATTCGACCTTTCGTCCCGTCCGTTCTACGAGAATGGCGACAACCTGCGGGACGACACCTGGATGTTCGACCGCATCCTGAATTTTGCCCAATTCCCGCTTGGAACGCCTGCCGATGCCTTTGAAGCTGACATTGAGCCGTTCATCATGTTCGTTTCCGGACCGGTGAACCTGTTCTCAGGTCAGACGGACTTCTTCTCCACGGCCTGGATTTTCGGGGTGGATGAAACGGACTTCTTCAAGAACCGCCGTACGGTCCAGAGCATCTACGATGCGGACTACAACTTCGCCCAGGCGCCGTTCACACCGACCTTGACGGCCATTCCCGGTGATGGTCGTGTGGTGTTGACGTGGGATACCTTGGCCGTTGCCAGTTTCGACCGGTTCAGCCAGGACTTTGACTTCGAGGGTTTCCGTCTGTACAAGGGTACGGATCCGCTCCTGTCCGACGCGCGCGTCATTACCAATGTGGACGGCACGCCAACATTCTTCAAGCCGATTGGTCAGTGGGACCTGGACAACAACCTGTCCGGACCCGTAACCGTGTTGGGTGGCGAAGGCATCTTCGACATGGGACAAAACACCGGCCTTTCATTCTTCTACGTGGATGAGGATGTGACCAATGGACTCACGTATTACTACGCACTGGTGGCGTACGACCGTGGCATCATTGAGAATGGTCAACTTTCGATAGACCCTCAGGAGAACGTCTTCAATATTTCCGTCGACCTGGCTGGAAACGTGCTGGGTGTGTCCAAGAATGCGGCTATCGTCATACCACGATCACGGCCTGCCGGTCTTGTTGACGGCGCCGTAAACGAAGATCTGTCCGAGGTCACAGAAGGAGTGGGTTCCGGGTCGCTCGGTGTACAGGTGGTGAACAGCGCCGACATCAAGGCCAATTCGCCCTATCGTGTGCGCTTCTACTCGGTCGACGACGGCGTCAATGGTACAGACCTCTACAAGACGGCCGATTATGACATCATCGATGTCGCCACGAACGAAGTAAAGGTCAAGCGTACCCCGCTCGTCCCGGTATCGCCCATGGTGGACGGCTTCGTGGTCGAAGTCGACAACTTCGAGGTGCTTCCGGGCGTGGTAACCATGAACACGGAGCGCACCGGCTACGTCGGCAGCGCAGGTACGGCCTCTGAATTGCATGACCCGGATCCGCGCAACCTGGACGGTGTCGAAACGAACTGGATTGCGGACATTCGCCCCGATACGACGGGCCTGTTCAACCAGTCCATGTTTGATTTCGAACTGCAATGGGTGAACCCCACGGACTCCACGTACAGCCCACCGCGGTTCGGTATCGGATACCTCACCACCCCGGTTCCGGTATTCGGTGTCAACACGTCGAACAATGTGTTGACGCAACTCATCATCCGGGACACGAACAACAACCGGCAATTCGATGTCGATGATGTCATTGTGGTGTCCGAGCGCGAAGGGTTCATCAACAAGTTCCGGTACCGGATCACGTTTTCGCTCCCGGAAGGGGAAGCCTCCATTCCGCCAGGTCCCGGAACGGTCATCCGCATGACGCCTCACAAGGAGTTCCGGACGGGAGATTACTTCCAGTTCACTCTGCGCGATGCCTTTGTGGACACCGAGCTGGCCAAGTCCGAATTGGCCGATGTCGCCGTCGTGCCCAACCCGTACGTAGGTGGATCGGCGTTCGAAGCCCGCTCCCAGATTTCAGGGCGTGGCGAACGGCGACTGCAGTTCATCAATCTTCCGCAACGAGCCACCATCACCATTTTCAACCTTCGGGGTGAAGTGGTCGATGTCATTGAACATGACGCCGTTGGCAGCAACGGGTCCGTGTACTGGGACCTGCGTACGTCCGGTAGCCAGGACGTTGCGTACGGTGTCTATATCTATCACGTCGACGCCCCGGGCATAGGGGAGCACGTTGGCAAATTTGCCATCGTCAAGTAAGAGGCCCCCCATGAAACGCATACGGAGAATCGTTCCGATCACCCTGCTGTTCGCGGCCCTGGTCTTTACCGGCGATGCGATGGCACAGAGCCGCGTGGGCACGACGGCCGCACCGTTCCTGACCTTGGGTACGGGAGCGCGCGGCGCCGCCCTCGGGCATGCCTATACGTCCATTGCCACCGGACCGGACGCCTTGTTCTGGAACCCGGGCGGCGCCGCGCGCTCCTACCGGGGCAAACACCGCGGTGGGCTCTTTTTCACCAACCACCAGTGGGTGGCCGGGATTGACTACAATGCCGCCGCACTGACGGTGCCCGTTACCCGCACCGGTGTGCTGGGACTCAGCATTGCGTCGGTCAACTACGGAGACATGGACGTTCGTACGGTTTCACAGCCGGAAGGAACGGGCGAGACCTTCTCGGCAGGAGACCTCAGCGTTGGCCTTTCCTATGCCATGCCGCTGACCCCGTCGTTCTATTTCGGTGGTACGACGAAGTACATCCGGCAGTCCATCCGCGACATGCGGGCCCAAACCGTTGCATTCGATGTAGGCTTCGTTCTGGTGACGGACTACCTGAATGGCCTTCAGGTATCGGCATCCATCATGAACTTCGGCGGCAAAATGCAAATGGAAGGCATCAACGCCCAGCTGAATGTGGACATCGATCCATCCAGTTCAGGCAGTTCGGAAAGCATCCCGGCGCGTTTGAAGATGGACCGCTGGGACCTGCCGTTGGCGTTCAAATTCGGTATGGCCTTGCCGGTCATCAAGACGAATTCCATCGAGATTGCACTGCTCGGCGATGCCAACCAGACGAACGATAACAACCTGAATGCCGACCTGGGTGCTCAGTTTGAGTTTGCCACGCGCATGATGACCTTCGATGCGCGCGTGGGCTACAAGGACGCCTTTCTCGACAATGTGGATTCCCACCTGTCCTACGGTGCGGGCATTGACCTTCAGTTGTCCGGAGTTCGGTTCGGATTCGATTTCGCGTACATTCCGTTCGACCTGCTCGACGACACACGCATGATCGACTTCCGTCTGTACTTCTGATTCCCGCTGCATGAGGCATTTTCTTCGGGTTATCCCGTTCCTGTTCCTGGTTTTCTCCCTGTCGGCGGCCTGCGGCCAGGCCCCTGACACCCCGCCAGACCGCGACCCGCGGGTCCTGGCCGATGTGAATGGCGAACCGATAACAGTCACGTGGTTCCAGCAGACGTATGTGGACTTCCTGATCCGGTCGGGGTCGAACGATACCCCGGCGAACCGGATGGCGCATCTGGATAACCTCATCGACACCATCCTGCTGGCAGCCGAACACGACCGTCAGTCGCTGCAGGATCGGGACGGTTTCGAGCAATGGAAGGAACGGGTCGAGCGGGAAGAACTGGGGTCCAGGTACTTCGAAACGGCTTTCCTGGACACGCTGACGGCGCCGACCGACGAGCAAATCCGCGAAACCTATCGTCGCTGGAAGTCGCAGGCCGTTGTCCGCCACCTGTATTTCAGGTCGCCCACGGAAGCAGAGGCATCGTGGGAGCGGCTCGAGAGTGGTACATCATTCCTGGATGAAGCCCAGTATGTGTACGGCACGGTTGCCTACGATTCCACGGCCGGTTATCTGGGACCGGTGCGGTACTTCGGAGTGGACGATGCCTTTGCCGAGGCAGCCTGGTCTTTGCAGCCCAATGCCTGGTCACGGCCCATTCGTACGCGCTATGGATGGCACATTGTGTACCTGGAAAACATGATCCGGGAGCCCTTGCTCACGGAATCGGAATACATGACGCGACGCGAGGGGATGTCCAGCCAGTTCCGGCTCCGCAAGCGCCGCTTGGAAGGCGACCGCTTCGTTCGTGCGTTCATGACCGCGCGCAATGTGGTGGTCAATGAACCGGCTATTTCGGCACTGTCGGATCTGTTGAAGTCCTTGGATCCGTCCATAAATCAGACGGAAGTAGTTTCAGGGGCCGACGCCCGCCTCATGGCTGCCGACCTGCGCCCTGAAATCGACGAGTCGGTGGTATTGGCCACCTACGAATGGGAGGGGGAGCAGCACGTATTCACCGCCGGTGACTATGCGTTCTGGCTGGATGGCCTGTCGTTCATCGAGGCGCGGAATCGTACAGCGGCGTCCGTTGGGCGAGCGCTCAGGAACGAGGTCCTTGCGCGAGCGGGCGATGAAGAAGACCTGCGCGATGCCGAATGGGAAATGGAAGTCCACCGTCGTGTGATGATGGAATCGGCAAGGCGGCTGCGCCATGAGTTCCGTACACGTCCGGGTGTCGTGGATTCAGCCCTGGTCTACCTTGCGTTCGAGCGCATGGGATGGCAAACACGGCGTCGCCTGGTGGTTTCGTTCGATGCCAACGTCTACCCGACGCGTGACCAGGCCGAACAAGCTCGCGTTGTAGCCGCCGCCGGGGCACCTCCGGGAGGCTGGCAGACATCGTTCGACCATGCGGCGCTTGACTCGCTGGATGCCTGGAATCCCTACGTAGCCACCGCGCCTCTTAATGAGCCTGCGGTGATTGGCCGCCAGAACGACTGGGCGCTCATCCATGTGCGCGAGCGCACCCAGCAAGCCGTGACATGGAAAGACAATCGCGCCGAAATAGAACGTGCCGTCACGCCGTTCGTGCGCGAGTATCGGGCCGTTCAGGATTTGCGGGAAACGACGCCCATCCGTGTGGACACCGTCCTGTTCAATCAGATTGCGGACTTCGACTAAGGCGTGATCACACTACGCCTTCTTCTTCTTGGGCTTCTTTGCCCTTTTGGCCCCGTCGAGCGCCTTCCGTCCCCAGACTACCATGGCATCGGCATCGTCCAGAACGTCTGCTGGAACGGTCCAATAGGCCATGGTCCGTTCGTCTCCATAGGGACGGAACGGCTCGGAGTCGGCCGCCTCGAAGTCGGCTAGATTCCAGTCGCCGACCTTGAAATACAACTGGTCATCGTGGATCATGGCAAAGATGACGCCATCGCCATAGATACTGGTTGCGCCGAACATGGGGCGTGAGTGCAGGGTTGCCACGGGGGCGAGACGCTCCAGGGCGAATGCAAGGGTGGACTCGGTCACTGACATGATAGGCTCTCTGCTTAACGCGTATACTGGTTCAAACTACTATTCAATTCCTGTGAACGCCATGTATTCTCGATTCGCGTCGATTCCAGTATTGTTTTTCCTTCTCTTGGCCGGTTGTGCCGAGCAACCATGGTCGCCGTCCCCGGATGAGGCCCGCACGTGGGTGTCAACGCTCGGCGAGGATACGCTCGCCGTTGAACAGTTTACCATTTCGGGAGGGACCATCATCGGAACGCTCATTGAGCGGTCGCCATCCACACACGTTTTCCAGTACACGGTGACACGTGACGCATCGGGCCGGATCTCTTCCCTTGAAGCCACTCGTTCCGTTCCGGCGTCCAACCCATCTGATTCCGGGGATATTTCGTGGACCGTAACCGTTCAGGACACCATGGCCACCGTCAATCGGATCGAAGGTCCAAATACCGGGGAGTCCGATGTCGTTGTGCCTATAGGCGTCATTCCGACACTTGGACGCACGTCGCCAGCGATGTTTGTGTACAACCAGGCCATCGAACAAATGCGGGCCGGTGATACCGGCATTGCACTGCTGGGCTCCAGTGGCCCGCCCCGCCCCCGCCCCGTTACCTGGAACGCGCCCTCGGACTTCTCGTGGGACTTTTTCGGCAGCCCCATCACAGCCAATATCGCGGACGATGGTCAGTTGGTCGGTGCCTCGGGCGCTACCACGACCGTGAAGCGGGAAGTACACCGCGTGGAGCCGTACGACATCATGCCATCGGCCGAACGCTGGGCTGCGTTGGACCTGGCTGGTGAGGGAATTGGCACGCCGTCACCCGGTGCGACGACCACGGCTACCGTGGACGGGGCATCGCTTGAGGTACGCTACTCGCAGCCCGCCATGCGCGGCCGCACGATTTGGGGCGGACTGGTGCCGTTCGGGTCCGTGTGGCGTACAGGCGCCAATGCTGCAACACACCTGACGACGAGCCACGCGCTCACGTTCGGGGACCATGCGTTGCCGGCCGGTACCTACACGCTCTGGACCGAGTTTTCAGCGTCAGGTGGCCAGCTCATCCTGAACGCCCAGACCAATCAGTGGGGCACGGCCCATGATGCTTCCCAGGATCTGTTCCGCGTGGACATGATCGCTGTTGATGCCAATACGCCGGTCGAGCGCTTCACCATTTCCGTAGCAGATACAGAGGCCGGTGGTTCGCTTGCGCTGGCCTGGGATACTACGGTGTGGACAGTTCCATTTTCGGTGAACTGACGTTCACGCGGTCCAGCAGAGTGGCGCTGGCCTTGTTCAGTCCAATGACATCAACCCGGATGTCCCGCGCACGAAAGCGCAGGACGGCCTTGTCAATGGCAGCCACCGCCGATGCGTCCCATATGTGGGATGTCGACAGGTCCAGTACCACCTGGTCGACGTCTTCCTGGAAGTTGAAATGGGCCAGGAAGCCCGTAACGGTAACAAAGAACAGGTCACCGTTCACGGTGTAGGTCCGCGTGCGGCCATCAGCGCTGAGCATGTCTTCCATGAAGGCCAGGTCAGCTACTTCGCGTGCGAACAACAGGGCGCTGAGGATGACACCCACGAAGACTCCCATGGCCAGGTCATGTGTGAACACGACGGTACCGACCGTGACCACCATGACCAACGTTTCGCTGAACGGCATGGTGCGTATCGTCTTCAGGGATGCCCAGTCGAACGTGCCGATGGACACCATGAACATGACGGCCACCAATGCGCCCATTGGAATGAGCACCAACCAGTCGGCCAATACGAGGATGAAGAACAGCAGGAACAGGCCCGCGGACAGCGTAGACAGTCTGCCACGGCCCCCGGATTTCACGTTAATCACCGACTGGCCGATCATCGCGCAGCCTGCCATACCGCCGAAGAAACCGGTAATGATGTTCGCAATGCCCTGACCGCGTGACTCCTTGTTCTTGTCGCTCGGCGTATCTGTCATCTCATCCACGATCGAGGCCGTCAGCAGCGATTCAATAAGACCCACCATGGCCAAGGCCAGGGAGACCGGGAAAATGATACGCAGCGTGTCCAGAGACAGCGGTACAGATGGCAGGCTGAAAAAGGGCAACGTCGTCGGGAGGGCACCCATGTCACCAACCCGGCTCAATCCTTCCGGAATCATGAGCGATACCAGCGTGAGCAGCAGGATGGCCACCAGGGGCGATGGAACGACCTTCGTGATGCGCGGCAACAGGTAAATCACGGCCAGGCCACCAGCTACGACGGCATACATCATCCAGCCTGTGCCCACGAAGAGGGGCAATTGCGCCATGAAAATGAGGATGGCCAGGGCATTCACAAAGCCCACCATCACCGATTTCGGGACGAATTTCATGTATCGGCCCAGCTTGAACCAGCCGAAAATGATCTGCAGGATGCCCGTGAGGATGGTGGCAGCGAAGAGGTACTCAAGCCCGTGGTCCCGAACCAACACGATCATGACGAGGGCCATGGCACCGGTTGCGGCGGAAATCATTCCCGGACGACCGCCCACGAACGCCGTGACGACCGCAATCGAAAACGATGCATAGAGACCCACCTTGGGGTCGACACCCGCGATGATGGAAAAAGCGATGGCTTCGGGGATGAGGGCCAGGGCCACCACGACGCCGGCGAGCAGGTCGCCGCGGACGTTGGAGAACCACTCCTCCTTGAGAGAGCGGGTACTGGGAAGGGAGAGGCCGTAGCGGCGGTCTCCCAGAATGGAACGAAGATTCAAGCGGGTCGGGATTCAGGGTTCGGACAGAACGGAAGAGCCCCCGAACCCCGGGCGGAATAATCGGGTCCCTGTACGCCACCGGAAGCGCTATCATTCACCGGATCCGCACCAAATGCTGTCGGGACATCATTGCAGAATGAATTTCGCCAGCTTCTCAATGGAAAAACGACTCGCCAAGAACAAGCCCATTTCGTCGACTTCAAGCGGTGACCTGCGGAGCTGTGCCCCCAACACCAGGTTGGGCGACTTCGTATAGAGCGTCAGACTGACCAGGGATTTGGTCTTCTTCGGAAAAACGCTCAAATCCTCCGTTCCGAGTAGGGCGCGCAGTCGAATCCGGACGTTACTGATTTCATGTGAGAACTGGACGCCGACGTAGGAATCGTAGTTGATTTTCGGCGATGTTCTGATGACGCTGGTCTGACTGAAGACGCTGTCTGTTGCACTTGCAAAGTCCGACGAGTAATAAGGCGTCTGTTCCAGGTCAGGAAGCCGGGCCGTCAGTTCGTCATTCAATTCGGATGTCGTCTGGCCGGGATTGATGAATGAGCGGTTCACGCGACGGATCTCGTTGTACTGGGCCAGTTGTATGCGTCCATTATTTCCGAGATTCCACAAGAAGGCGCCGCCCAGGGACAGGCTCTCCGTTCGGACATTGGCTCGTACCGACTTTGTGATTTCCTCCACCTTGACGTACGCAGACGCCTGGTTTTCAATAACCTGAGACGGATCAAGGGCGGCGGGTATCTGATCCTTTGGAACAGTCTGGTAAACCGCCAGGGAGGCATTGGTCACGTGCTGTTCCGAGCCGGTTTGCTTCGACTGTGTAAGTTCGAGTTGAAAATTCTCCGGCTGAAAAAATGCGACCACTTCATGATCGTGCTTCTCGAAAAGTCCGTTCATGTCGATCTCCATTCCGGTATAGAGGTCCGTTTCGGACAGACCGTCCAGGAAGCTGAAGCTGCCCCCGATCACGATCTGGAGACCTGAATCGGGGGGAGGTAGATCGAAGAGGTCACGGTACGTTCGAAGCGTGTCCTGATACGAAGCGATCATCGAGGCCGAGTCCGGCACGACAACCGTACCATCCTGGGCAACTGACGTGACCGGAGTGAGAAGAGCAATAAGAAAAAGAACGAGCGCAATGACGCGGGAACGCATGAAAACGACCTGAAGATCAAACAAGGCCCAAATAATATGGTTTTCGTGTAGTCGCCACAATACGTATATGTACGTAGGTGTGCGGGTTATCAGTGCTCCCACGTGGAGTAGCCAATGCCATCCGGCCACGTTCCGGTAACCACCGTCCGAACCACCTTGCCGTCCGGAATGGACACGATGGCCATGCGGTTGGCTCCCTGCAGCGAGATGAATGCAAACCGGCTGTCGGGTGAAATCACCATTCCCTCGGGAGCCACGGATCCCTGGATTTCAGCTGAATCCACCGGGTCAATTCCTGGAAAGGTCACGCGACGCAGTTCCTTGAACGTGCGCGCATCGACCACCCGCACGTCGCCGGTTACTGGATCGGAAATAAGGGTGTGGCGGCCATCGGGCGTCACAGCCATGCGATACGGGAAGCCGAAGCCAGAAAGAGAGTCGACGACTGCGCCCTGTGCTACATCCACGATGTTGACCGTCTTTCGTGCGTTCGATCCGACCCACACGTGACCACCATCGGGCGATACGGCCAGACCTTCCACCATGGGAGCCACGTCAATGACCCCCTTGTTGGTACCCTCCATGGCATCGATGTGTGATATGGTACCGGACAGGACGTTCGTTGTATAGACGTGGCGGCCGGTGGCGTCGGCGCTCAGCATGTGGCTGGCACGTCCTTTGGTCTCGATGGTCCGGACCACCTCTTCGTTTTCAATATCCACGACCAGAACGACGCCGCCCGCTTCCGACGTCACCGCTACCAGGGAATCGCCAGGCAGGTACGCGATTCCATGGGGCCTGCCGTGGACGCCCGTGCTGATGGTCTTGACGACCGACAGCGACGGTACGTCAATCACCGTGAGCGTGCTACCAGGCATGCCCTGGTTTCCGTAGTTCGTGATGACGGCCGTTCCACCGTCCGCGGTGACGGCCACTTCGTGTGGGCTGGGCCCGGTGGGCAGCGTGGCTAGAACGTCACCCGTTGACGCGTCAATAAGGGTAGCTGTGTTGTCGCTCATATTCGCGACGATGACCGTGCCCGTCTGGGCCATCCCCCGCGTGGCGGAAACGATTGAAGCGGAAAACAGGAGCACAAGAAACAGGAATCGTGTCATGATGGGTCAGCCGACTGAATAGTGTGCTTGTTTCTTCGAGTGAATCCGGAAAAAGTTGGGCTGAAATGTGTACCCCCGCAATGCACATGTGATGAACGGACGCGTGCATGCCGTGAACGTCGGTCCGGACGCTGCGTTGAAGCTGCATGGATCCACTACTGAACGCCTTCGAGGACCGCGTTGCCCTGCGGTACGAGCTGTACAACAGCCTTTTTCTGACCCTGCCATTCGAGACCATCCGGAAAACAGGTGCCTTGCTACCGCTGTTTGTCCGTGCCTGTGAAGAGGGATTCGCAGGTGGTGCCAGTCCGGCGCAAATCGTGTCCGGTTTCCGCGCGGAGTATGCGTCGGAGTTGGCCGATGACGAATTCGAGGGTCTGCTCTTCCGATTTGTCCAGTACATGGAACGGCAGGTTGTTCTGTTCGATGCGCTTGAGGACGCGGCGTTCGAACGGGTCCACGACCTGGCTGGCGACGGGTCGGTCCAGCGGCTTTGGGACCGGGCCCGTTGGGCTCGCCAGCAGGACGAGCTTCGTGAGCGGATTACCGCCATGCGGTTGCGCATCGTGCTGACGGCCCATCCGACGCAGTTCTATCCGGACAGTGTGTTGGGCATCATCACCGACCTGGAGACCGCGGTCCGAACGGACGACCTTCCGGGTGTCAGCACGCTGCTCATGCAGCTCGGGCGGACGCCATTCATTCGGCGGGAGAAACCCACACCGATGGATGAAGCTGAGGGACTGGTCTGGTATCTACGCAATGTGTTCTACCATGCCGTCCCTGAACTTGTGCGCCGACTTGCAGCCCAGGCCGGATTGGAACGACCCGACGAAGCGCTGCCGGATCTCATCCGCATCGGATTCTGGCCCGGCGGGGACCGGGACGGAAATCCCAATGTGAAAGCACCCACCACGTTGGCGGTGGCGCGCATGCTGAAGTCAGCGATTCTGGCCGCTTACCTGGCGGATGTAAACGTACTTCGACGCCGGCTCACGTTCAGGGGAGTGGCCGACGATATGCAGGACATGGCCCTTCGGCTGGAACGTACGCTGGATGGCGCGGAGGACGGATACGACAGCGCTCCTGATTTCAGGAATGACCTCGATGCCATTCGTACGCGCCTCCAGGAGGAACACGAAGGCCTGTTTGTCGACTTGGTAACGGACCTTCTCGTGCGTGTTCGCTGCTTCGGATTCCATTTTGCATCCCTCGATGTCCGGCAAGACTCCAGGATCCACGCAGATCTGCGGAAAACGCTGGCGGCGGGAGCAGCGCCCACGTCCGATGTGCACGCCGACGTGCTGGACTCGTTGAACGTGATTCGGACAATTCAGGCAGAACAAGGAGAGGAAGCCTCCCATCGGTACATCATCTCCAATTCGGGTGCGGCCATCGACGTGACCGGCGTGCTGGACTTTGCCCGCGAATCCGGATGGGAAGGCCCCGTGCCGCTCGACGTCATCCCGCTTTTTGAAACCGTACCGGATCTGCTGGCCGCGCCGGGTGTGCTCACCGAACTGTTGTCGGATCCGGACTACCGGGCACATGTCCGGCAGCGCGGCGATTGCCAGACGGTCATGCTCGGGTTTTCGGACGGAACCAAGGACGGGGGATTCCTGGCGGCGAATTGGTCCATATTCCGCGCAAAGGAAGCCATTACGGAGGCAGTGGAGGCATTCGGGGTACGTGTGGCATTCTTTGATGGTCGGGGAGGCCCGCCGGCCCGCGGCGGCGGGAAGACGCACGCCTACTATGCAGCGATGGGCGATCGGGTGGCGGCGAACGACATCCAGCTCACCATCCAGGGACAGACCATTACGTCCAATTTCGGAACCGTACGCGCTGCTGTCTACAACCTGGAACAGCTCATGACGGCGGGCCTGGGTCACGGAATTGGTTCCGACGAGGCCATTCCGGAAGCCATGCGAACCCTGCTACAGGACCTGGCAGACAGGAGCCTGGCCAGTTACCGGGAGCTGAAGCAGCACCCGGATTTCATGACCTACATGCAGACCATCGGTCCCTTGGCATTCTATGGGGATACAAATATCGGTAGCCGTCCAGCCAGCCGCGGGCGGTCTTCCACCTTGAACCTGTCTGACCTGCGCGCCATCCCGTTTGTGGGCACATGGCATCAAATGAAGCAGAATGTGCCAGGGTATTACGGTTTTGGTACGGCGCTTCAGGAGGTGGCGGATGAACAGGGTATGGGTGTTTTAAGGCAGCTGTTCACGGATTCCGCCCTGTTCAGGGCCCTCGTCGAAAACAGTATGATGGCGTTGACGAAATCCTATTTCCCGCTGACGGCCCACCTGCAGCTTCACGAGGTGTTTGGTCCCTTGTGGACGCGGATCAAGGATGAGTACGACCGTACATGCCGGCTGCTGCGCGAGGTGTCCGGGCAGCAGGTGCTCATGGAATCAAGCCCTGTCGGGCGGCGATCTGTGGATGTCAGGGAGCGTATGGTGCTTCCGCTGGTCACTATTCAGCAGGACGCGTTGGAGCGCGTACGGAAGGGCGATTCTCGCGCCGACGTGTACCGGAAACTCATTTTGCGCACCATGTATGGTATTATCAACGCGGGGCGGAATTCCGCCTGAAAAAGAAAGCCCGGTGCCTGAACAATAGGCACCGGGCCGGTCCAATGGGGCGGCCCTGACCCGATAGCACGTGGTGCAGCCAGACGGTAGCAACGAGCAGGGTCCGCGATTCACCGCAGGTGAGCCGAACCCGCAGTGAACACCTGAATAATCGGATCCGAGTGTTAACTGGGCATTATGGGGACACGGTCCCGGCCCTGTATTACCACATTCCATGTTGCGAAATTGTTGTCAATGAAAAAAACGCTGAACAGGTGCTCATGGTGCGGGACCGATCCTGACTATGTGGCCTACCACGATACCGTTTGGGGCGAGCCGTGTCGCGACGACCGGACCCTCTTTGAATTCCTGACCCTCGAAGGAGCCCAGGCCGGACTCTCGTGGATTACCATTCTGCGCAAGCGCGAAGGGTACCGGAAGGCATTCCTGAACTGGGATGTAGAGGCCATCGCGTCCATGGACCATCCCGACGTGGACCGACTCGTTCAGGATGCATCCATTGTCCGGCACCGGATGAAAATCGAGTCGACCATCTCCAATGCCCGGGCTGTCCTTGCGCTGCGCAATTCCAGACAGTCGCTCTCGGATTTTGTGTGGGACACCGTGGATGGGGAGCCGCGCATGAACGCGTGGAACAGCATGTCTGACGTCCCGTCCGAGACATCGGAATCGCAATTACTGAGCCGAAAACTGAAGGCCTCAGGGTTCCGTTTTGTGGGTCCGACCACGGTCTATGCCTTCATGCAGGCGACGGGCATGGTGAATGACCATTTGACGGCATGTTTCAGGCATGGTGAATTGTTGATTTCGTGTGGACAACGTGAATAAACAGGGCTTTACCGTGTAGAAACATAGCCGTAACACCCCGGAAATATTGCAAGTAACTGTTATTTAAGGACTTGGGGTTTTCTAGTATTGTAGCATTGCCCGAACGGGCGAAAAACGCGGATTTTGCAAAGTGCACAGCATGAGTGGACAAGATGTGGATAAGTGGAAATGGCTCCTGCCGGAAGTGGTGGCGTTTTCACCCTGTTTCATACCGGAATGGGAGACCCTTCACCTGTTCCAGGACATCCGGCAAGAGGTCACGTGGGAGCAACATCACATCAGGCTGTTCGGGCGGCGTGTGGCATCGCCCAGACTGTCGGCGTTTGTCGGGGATGAAGGCGTTCAGTATGCCTACTCCGGCATTTCGATGACCGGATCGGGGTGGCCACCGGTGTTGGCGAAGGTCCGTCGCATGGTGGAAGCGCACACCGGGGCAGCATTCAATTGCGTGCTGTTGAACTTGTACCGCGATGGCAGCGACAGCATGGGCTATCACGCCGACGATGAACCCGAGCTCGGTCCCGAGCCGGTCATTGCGAGTCTGTCACTGGGGGGTGTCCGCCGGTTCAGGATGAAGCCGAATGACGGGAGTCAACCACCGCTATCCGTGGACCTGAATTCCGGGTCGCTGCTGCTCATGAAAGGTCTCAGTCAGCGCGACTGGAAGCATGCCGTTCCGAAGACGAAGCGTCCTGTTGAAGCCCGGCTCAACCTGACATTCCGAAACGTTATCAGGGCGTGTTAACGCGCCCTAGCTGAGGACCTTGTCGTACGCGTCAATGTCCTCGAGCACGCTGCCCGTGCCCCGTACAACGGCCGTCAGGGGGTCTTCGGCGACGTAGACCGGCAAGTCTACACGGCCACGGATCATGGCGTCGAGGCCTTTCAACATGGCACCGCCTCCTGTGAGCATGATGCCACGTTCCAGTACGTCGGCTCCGAGTTCGGGCGGCGTACGTTCCAGGCACCGGATAACGGCGGCCGCTATTTGACCAACAGGCTCGCGCAGGGCTTCGCGGACATCCTCCGACGAAATGGTTCGCACCTTGGGGATACCGCTGACCAGGTCGCGACCCTTGACCGACAGCTCCAGCTCCGGGTCCAGTTCAATGGCGCTGCCAACCTCTTTCTTGATGCGCTCCGCCGTGCGATGCCCGATCAACAGGTTGTGGTTGCGCTTGAAATATTGCACGATGGCGTTGTCCAGCTCGTCCCCACCCACGCGGATGGACTCATCGATCACGATGCCGGACAGTGCAATCACGGCAATTTCCGTGGTGCCGCCGCCGATGTCGACAATCATGTTGCCCACCGGCTCGGCCACATTCAGGCCTATGCCAATGGCAGCCGCCATGGGTTCGTCAATGAGATACACCTGGCGTGCGCCGGCATGTTCGGCCGAGTCACGCACGGCGCGCTTCTCGACTTCCGTAATGCCACTTGGAACACAGACCACCATGCGGCGGATGGCCGACAACCAATTGGTCTGCACCTTCCGGATGAGCTGCCGAATAAGTTGCTCTGCCACTTCGAAGTCGGCAATGACACCGTCCTTCAGCGGACGGATGGTCTCGATTTCGCGGTGCGTCCGCTCGTGCATTTGCTGCGCCTCGTGGCCCACCGCAATGACTTTGCGGGTCGAACGGTTCAAGGCTACGATGGAAGGTTCATTCAGGACGATGCCGCGACCTTTGATATAGATCAGCGTATTGGCTGTGCCCAAATCAATAGCGACGTCGGTGGCGAAGTTGAACAATCCAGTGCGGGAAAAAGTGCGAAAAACGACATAAGGGCCAGACATAGGGCCCGCCCGAATCTACGCAAGAGGGCTTTCTATTCCAATCACCACCGCGTACGTTTTCACCCCTCATTTGACCTGATACTCCATGTCTGTTCGCGTACGCTGGTTCCTCGGTGCCGTTATTGCCCTGCCCGTCGTGGCATTCCTCGGTGTCGGGGTCGTCCATGATCACATGCACACGATCCACGTATTCTCAACGCCCAGGCCGTCAGAGCTTGTGCGACATGCGCTGACGGGCGAAGGGGTACCTGCCGCGTTCGGTTTCCGGGTCGACTCCCTCAGTGTATCGCCCCGAAGCGGGCTCACGCATTACATTTCCGGAGGTCCGGCGCACGGAGACGCGTTCTATGTGGTAGAAGCGGCGGGCGACAGCACACGGATTACCGTCCAGACCCGGATTGAGACATCGGGACTTGTTTCCCGGAGCATCCTGGCGCTGGAAATATGGATGGACCCGCTCGATTACAGTCCCGTCCAGGATGCGATTGCGGTCCATGGCCCGGTTCTGGAGGGGTATTGGGCGGCGGACAGTACGGATCAGGTCCTGTGGGTCCAACCGGATGGACGGATGTCCTGGGCGGTTGGGGGTGTGTGGTTGCACGGACTTTCCTGGTCAGCAGACCGTTCGGCTCAACCGGCCCGCCTGTCCATTTCCGGTTTTACGTCCGGGCCACTGGAAGGAAGGACATTGTTCGGCATCCATGAGCTGGAAGGCGATACCATTCTCCGGTTCGATGCAGAGGCCGGATTGCCGGATGCCGACGCCTGGCCGGAATCGTTCACGTCGTCTACTCTGACGTATCGTCGCTCTGCTCAACCTCGAACAGAGCCAATACTGCGCCAGCAGGATCCTTGATGACACAGTAGTGTCCTTGACCGGGCATGTGCTTGATGGGCGTGACCGCACTGCCGCCCCGCTTGGTACAGGCCTCCACCGATGCACGGATATCCGCGACGGTCACGTAGACCATCCAGACGGGGGGAAGATCTTCGTTTGAACCCCTGCGGTGACATACACCGGCCGCTGGATCTCCTGAATCGGGCAGGGTCATGTTGAAATCGCTGTACCGGCCCATGGGAACGGGCTCCGGTTTCCAGCCAACCACTTCTTCGTAGAAGTCGCGGACTTCCTCGGCATTGTCCACCGTGAGGTCAAACCAGACGAATTTTCCGGCGGGACCCGCCATGATGGTACCGTTCTATGCGTGCATGATGCGCTGCGTGAGAAGGCGCTCGACTTCCATGAGCTCGCCAGCGAAACGGGAATCGGTATCGAGTCGCGCCTGGACTGCCTTGCAGGCATGGATGACCGTGGAGTGATCCCTTCCACCAAAATGACGGCCAATGGCCTCAAGTGACAGTTGCGTGAACTGCTTGCAGAAATACATGGCACACTGGCGTGCATCCACAATGGGGCGCTTGCGGCTCTTGCCAATCATGACCGTGGCTTCCATGTTGTAGAAACCAGCCACGATGTCCCGGATCTGGGTGGCGGAAATGGTCTTGCGGATCCGTGTATCGATGAGGTCGGCCAAAGAGTCTTGGACAAAACCCAGGTCCAACTCCTTGTGCGTCACACGGTTGAGTGCATACAGCCTGTTGAAGGCGCCTTCAAGCAAGCGAATGTTGTCCTTCACGTTGTACGCGATGTAGTCGATGACATCGCTCTGCAGTTCCAGGCCCGTGCGTTCGCAATGACTCCGTATGATGGCCGTACGCGTTTCCAGGTCGGGCGGCTGAACATCGGCAGACAATCCCCATCTGAACCGCGAAAGCAGTCGCTCTTCGATGCCTGCGATTTCCGCAGGAGACCGGTCGGCGCACAGGATGATCTGTTTCCCACGCTGGTGCAGGTCGTTGAACAAGTGGAAGAACTGCTCCTGCGTCTTTTCCTTTCCGCCAAAGAACTGGATGTCATCGACAATGAGCACATCGATTTGGCGGAATGTGGTGGTGAAGTCACCCAGGGTATTGTTCTGGATGGCCTGCACGAAGCAATTCGTGAACGCCTCGGAGGTCATGTACAGAACCTGCGTGCGTGGGCTGCTTCCAACAATGGCATTCCCGATGGCATGCGCCAGGTGGGTCTTGCCGAGCCCGACCCGTCCGTAGATGAGGAACGGGTTGAAACTGGTAACACCGGGACTCTGCGCCACAGCGACACCGGCGCTACGGGCAAGGCGGTTGCAATCGGCCTCGATGAACGAGTCGAACGAGTAGTTCGGGTTCAGTGTGCGGGGTGCAGCACCCGGAAGGGATTCGGGACGGACCTGTAGCGGTGAGGAGGGGCGGGCATCCTGGCCATTGTCCCGACGCTGCTCCTGACGGTCCTTGGAAGGCATGTGTACCGTGAACACCGGGTCCTCGTCCATGCCTGCCAGCACACTCACATCTGACGTCGTGAAGGCAAGGCGTACCTGGGTGCCGGTCTGCGCAGACAGGGCATGATGCAGCTCCGACAGGTAGTGCTGTTCAATCCAATCACGATGGAAGTCGCTCGGGACTTCGAGCTCCACGGTAGTCGGGTCGGTCGATGCATCGGCAGACGGCATCACGGAGCGCAATGTAACGGGCTCAAGCCACGTCTGGAACGGTCGCGTTGGGATGACTTCCCGGAGTTCACGCTTGCACTCTTGCCATAAAATTTCAGCCGGCCTCTGCATCAATATCGAATCGTCAAACGGGGTGTGGGTGTGCTTCAAGAACCCTCCTATGGTAGGGCGGGAAATGGCCTCGGAGCAAGGTGCCAAGAGGGGGTATTTCTCCACATGATCCACCACTTATCAACACCCCGAATGTGGATAAAAAAAGAACCGTCCCCAGGACGTCCTGAGGACGGTTCTTCCGTGAAAACCTGCAAATACATGAAATAAACGCTTGTTTATTTCGAGTCGATGCCAAAGCCCGTCAGAATCTCCTCAGCGTGGTTTGTCGTTTTCGGGCGTTTGTACACCTTTACAATCGTGCCATCTTCATCTATCAGGAACGTGGTCCTTTTCGTGCCCATTACGACCCGTCCGTACATGTTTTTCTGGCCGTACGCACCGTACGAACCGAGCACTGTACGGTCTTCATCGGCGAGCAGTGGGAAGGGCAAGTCGTAGGTGTCGGCGAACGAGCGGTGCTTGGCAACCGGATCGTCGGACACCCCCACGATGGCAATGTCGTGCTCCTTCAGGGTGTCGAAATTATCTCGCAGGTTACAGGCCTGTTTGGTGCATCCCGGTGTGTTGTCACGGGGGTAGAAATACAGGGCCAATTTGCGGCCTTTGAAATCATCCAGTGAGATGGTTTCGCCGTCCTGGGTAACCCCCTCGAACGGTGGTGCGGGCATACCCGCTTCTGGCATGGCGATATTGTCGGCCATGGGAATGTGGTTGGGTTGTGTGGGAGAAAACAGTTTTGACAACCCCGCGTCATGGCCCGGTGTTTCGAGGAAGTCCTGTGAACGGGTGATGGGACAGGGAACTGCTGATAATCATAGTGGTATTACTGGTGATACCAAAAATCTATGACAAGAGTCATTATCGATACAAATGTTCTCGTGGCGGCGATCCGCTCGAGAAATGGCGCATCCTTCAAGCTCCTTTCCCTCGTTGGATCGGGTTCGTTTGAGACGGTCGTGTCGGTACCTCTTGTTATTGAGTATGAGTATGCTGCAACAAAAACCGCGAACGAGATTGGTCTCGACCAATCCGTCATTGGTCCTATCGTGGATTACGTCTGTAGGGTCAGTGAGCATCAGGATATCTTCTTCCTCTGGAGACCTACTCTCAGGGATCCGAGCGACGATATGGTGCTGGAAGTTGCTGTTGCTTCGTCCTCAGCCGGTATCGTTACATTCAACACAAAGGATTTCGATAAGGCTGATTCATTCGGTCTGTCGACCTGGACTCCAAAGGAGTTTCTGACACACGAGGGCTTGATATGAGTACGCTCAGTCTCAGACTACCAAATTCGCTGCACGATAGGGTTCGCAAGCTGGCTGAAGCTGAAGGCGTGTCCATCAACCAGTTCATTTCAACGGCTGTTGCAGAAAAGATGTCGGCTCTCATGACGAGTGAGTACCTCGCCGAACGCGCGGAAAGGGGAGATCGCCTCCTGTTTGAGGAAGCTCTTGCACGCATTCCCGATACACCCGCGCAGAAGGGTGACGTTCTGTGATCGGTTACACCGGTAGGCCTACCTTGTCGCCGATGTAGCGCACCAGCGGCAAGGCATAACCGAATTCCTGCGCCATGCGCGGCAGCAGGTCGGGCGCGAACAGTGCGTCATCGGGTAGCGCCTTCACGACCACGAAATCTTTCCGTCTGAGGTCCACGATGTCCGGGTGATCCGGGTCGAATCCTTTCGGCGCCCGCTTGAGGGACGCGCCGCCCCACTTCAAACCGGCCTCTTCCACCGCATCCTTCACGCGGTGCCACTCCGACGGATTGCTGTCAATGGCCTGCCGGATGCTCCTGAGAGCGGCTGACTCGGGTTGCCAAAGCCCGGCTGCCGTCCACGTATTGCCAGGCGCCATGTGGATATAGAAACCTGGTGCCACCCCGTCCTTCCCGGATGCGTGCCGGAATCGCAGGGCAGCCCACGTCTTGTAAGGGTCCTTGTTCTTCGAAAAACGCGTGTCCCGGTAAATCCTGAACATGGAGCTGCCCGCGCCTTTCGGGATGGCCCGGAAATGGGGACTCAACTGGCCGAGCAGCGGGCTGAACTCCTCAATCACGTTCTCCAGCGGCTTCTTGAACACCTCTTCGTAGCGCTTCTTGTTCTCCGCGAACCACTCGCGGTTGTTGTTCTCACGAAGGTCGTTCAGGAAGTCGTACAGGTCTGGGGACAGCATGGAGCAGGCGGCTTGATTGATGGATGGACCCCGAATGTGCCGCCCGGTAACCGGAATCACAATATGTGCACCCAGGTTTTACCCGTCTGCGACCCTGCCGGCTCAGCTTTCTGCGTGCAGGTAGGCGTGCACCAGCTTGGCCGCGTGGGGGCCGGCAACTTCTTCCAGCGCACCCAGTGAGGCCTCCCGGATGCGTTTGACCGACCCGAATGCTTTCAGCAGCTTCCGGGCTGTGGCCGGCCCCACACCCTTGATGTCCTCGAGCTCGGTATGGAGGGTGGTCATGGTGCGCTGCTTGCGCTGGAAATTAATGGCAAATCGGTGGGCCTCGTTCCGTACCCGCTGCAGCAATTGGAGCGATGCACTGGCCTTTGGAATGAACTTGGACTCGGTATCGCCGGGGAAGAACACCTCTTCGAGGCGCTTCGCCAGCCCGACCACCGGGAATTTGCCGTAGGCCTCGACATCGACCAGGGCCTGCACCGAGGAAGACAACTGGCCTTTGCCGCCATCGATCACGACCAGATCGGGCCATGGCCCGTTCTCTTCGACAATCTTTCCATAGCGGCGGCCGACGACCTCCTTCATCGACTGGAAATCGTCGGAGCGGCCGCCCCCCACCGTCTGCACCTTGAAGGTTCGGTACTCGGACTTGCGGGGCTTGCCATCGACAAACACCACACAGGAAGCCACGACGTTGGTGCCGCCGAGGTGCGAGATGTCGAAACACTCAATGCGCTGGGGCAGGCGGGGCAGGCCCAGGTCCTGCTTCAGGGCCGTCACCACGTGCGGAATCTTGCCCTCGTTGGCTTTCTGGCGCTGCAGTCGGTATTCCTCGAGGATGAGCTCGGCGTTCCGCGCCACCATCCGCGCCAGGGCTGCCTTCTCGCCCCGCACCGGCACATGGATGGTCACCTTGCCGTCGCGCCGCGCCTTCAGGTAGGCCTCGACGGGTTCGGGGTTCTCGATGGGGGAGGACAGCAGCACCTCTTCGGGGAAGAACGTCGTCTCGGTGTAGTAGCGCTCCACAACCACCTGCAGCAGCGATTCCTCGGATTCATCGCCGACCTTGTGGAGGAATTTCTTCTGCCGGGCAATGATCTTGCCCTCGCGCATCTGCAGGATGGCGGCGCTCGCGAGGCCCGACTCCCGGTCCACGGCCAGCGCGAACAGGTCCCGGTCCACGAAGTCGTTCGACATCACCTTCTGCTTCTCGGCGTACTTCTCGAGCGCCTTTATCTGGTCGCGGAGCATGGCCGCTTCCTCGAAGTCCATTTCGGTCGATGCACGGGCCATGTCATCTTTCAGGAGCGACACGAGCGTCTTCGTCTTGCCGTTCAGGAGCTGCTCAATCTGGCGGATGACACTGTCGTAGCTCGCGCGCGTCTGGTAGCCGACGCACGGGGCGTCGCACTTCTTGATGTGGTACTGCAGGCACACTTCGTACTTGCCAGCCGCGATGGGCTCCGGGGCCAGGTTCAACGAGCACGTGCGGAGCCGGAACAGCGAGCGGATGGTATCGAGCATGATCCGCATGGACTTGACGTCCGTGTACGGCCCGAAATACTTCGATCCGTCCTTGTAGACCGTCCGGGTGGGAAAGACCCGCGGGAAGGGCTCGTTCTTGATGCAGATGTAGGGATACGTCTTGTCGTCGCGCAACATGATGTTGTAGCGCGGCCGCAGATCCTTGATGAGGTTGTTCTCCAGCAGCAGCGCCTCGACCTCGGTATCGGTCACAATGACCTCCACATCGTGGATCTTCGACACCAGGATGCGCAATCGTCCCTCTCGGTTGCGGCTCTCCTGGAAATACGAGCTCACCCGGTTCTTCAGGTTCTTGGCCTTGCCCACATACAGCACGTTCCCTTCCTCGTCCTTGTGTTGGTACACACCGGGACGGGTCGGGAGATTGGACAGCTTCTGTGCGAGTTCGGGGTGCATGCAGCGGGGCAGTGAGCGATCTTGCGGAAACGAGCAATCCACCCTGAGGTTCGATGACCAGCCAGCACCTGCTATCCGTCCTGCACACCCACTATCCTGATGCCGACTGCGCGCTGCATCACAAGAATGCACACGAGTTGTTGTTCGCCACCATCATGTCCGCGCAGACCACCGATGTGACCGTGAACAAGGTCACCGAGGAGCTCTTCCGTACCTACCGGACGGTCGCCGATTTTGCTTCGGCGGACCTGGCAGAGTTCGAGCAGGCCATCCGCCCCACCGGGTTTTTCCGCAACAAGGCGAAGAACGTGATTGGCGCGGCCGAGCGCATCCGCGATGCGTACGGTGGGGACGTACCCAATACCATGGATGCCCTGCTCACGCTACCGGGGATGGCGCGAAAAACGGCGAATGTGGTACTGGGAACGTGGTTCGGGAAACCGGAGGGCTTCGTTGTGGACACACACGTGAAGCGCCTGGCCTACCGGATGGGCATCACCACGGAGACCAAGCCGGAAAAGGTGGAGCAGGACCTCATGGCCTTCTTTCCGCGGGACGAATGGATCTTCGCCGGGCACGCCATCATCCTTCATGGCCGCGCCATCTGCGATGCTAAAGCGCCTCAGTGTGACCGATGTCCGCTCCTGGACGCGTGTCCTCAGGTGGGTATTCATCCCTGACCATGGCCTTCAGCCTCGGCAGGCGGTCTTCCTCCTGGTAGAGAGCAAGCAACGGTTCGAGCTCTTCGAAGACCAACGGCCAATTCATGGTTTCGCCGCTGCGCTGGATGATGCGATCAATGTCTACCCAATCCTGACCGCGTCCGGCGACGGTCTTTGTGATAACGAGATCTTCGGCCGAGCAGATGCGGAGCGGAACAGACAATCCATATTCCTGGCTCAACGCCCGTTCCGATATTTGCTTCTCGAACGGCGTGAAACCGACGAAGATGTCGACCTCATAGCCATTTCGGGAGCGCCCCAAAAACACCCGGTGAGTATCGAAATCACGGCTTGCTTCCTCGTCGCGGAAGGTCAGGTATCTCTTCAGCACAGTCAGGACTTCAGCTTCCCGTCCCAACTCACAATAGACATTCAGGTCGATGTCCGTTGTCTGACGCACTTCACCCCAGTGTTGCAGCGCCACGCCACCTATGAAGCAGAAGGCGACGCTTTCCGCTGTCAATGCCTGCTGTAGGGCAGCCGCATCATCGAAAAGAGAGGCGCCGGGCTCACGAACCATGAACAGACCATGCAATCCATGCAGCCACGTTTCATGCGTGCGCTCCTTCAGCCTTTTCCGGCGCACCTCATTCGCACGCTTGAAGCCAAGCTTCTTTCGTTCGATCTCCGCTTTTAGGGTTGCTTGGTCCATGGTTGCAATTAGGATGGATACTCGTCAGCGACCATCTGTTTGAGTCTCGGGAGGTTTTCGTCCCGTCCGGCCATCTCCAGTAGTGGAGCCAATTCCTCGTAGACCAGATCCCAATCCATGGTCTCGCCCGACCGCTGGATGATGCGCTGAAGATCCGCCCAGTCTCTCATTCTGCCCGCAACCGTTTTAAGGACTGTCAGGTCGACCGCCGAACAGATATGCAGAGGCACGCCTACGCCATAGTCGTGGTCCACGCCTCGCTCCATCAAGCGGAGCTCGTACGACGTGGACCCGATGGACACGTCTACCGGTTTTCCATTGGGCGTAGTGCCCAAATACATGCTCCCCAGCAGGAATACCTCCCTGGAGTCTTCGATGCGGGGATTCAAATACCCATTCAAAACAGGCAGGATGTCCGGCTCCGTACCGGGCTCGCAGACTATGGTCAGGTCGATGTCGGTTGTTTGGCGAATTTCACCCCACAGCTGGAGCGGAATGCCTCCAATGAAGCAGAACCGGATATCATGGGCTTGGAGTACCTGCTGCAGTTCGGCCGCCTCTTCAAACAGATACCCGTTTGGTTCGCCGAGATGGAGGATGCTACGGTGCACATACGGCAACGATTCGAGCCACTGCTCCTGCGTCCGGTTCTTGAGGTCCTGCACACGCAACTCTTCCGCGCGGCGGTAGCCCCATTCCCGGTCAATGTTCTTTTTCAGGTACTCAATGTCCATGACATCAATATAGACCCCACGGGGGGCCACACGTAACCTGCCGACTCATTCGTGCCGGAGTGACTCCACCGGATTGGCGTTCGAGGCCCGGATGGCCTGGTAGCTGATGGAGATCAATGCGATGGCGCCGGCCACCAGTGCCGTGAGCAGGAACGGCCAGGCGCCGATCTCAATCCGGTAAGCAAAGTCTTCCAGCCAGGTGCTGGCTGCCCAGACCGTCAGCGGCACCGACAGGACCAGCGAGACCCCGATGAGCAGGCCGTATTCGCGGGTGAGCAGGCCAAAGATCTGGCGGGCACTCGCGCCGAGCACCTTCCGGATGCCGATTTCCTTCGTGCGATTTGTGACGGTGAGGGTGGCCAGGCCGAACAGCCCCAGGCAGGCAATGAGGATGGCCATGGCCGATGCGGCCGATACAATTCGATTCCAACGCTTTTCGCTTTCGTACTGCGCGGCAATGTCATCCTCGAGGAACGAATACTGCATGGGAACGCCGGCTGCGACCTCATTCCAGGCGGATTCAATGAGGTCCACGACACCTGAGGGGTCAGAGAGGTCAGCCCGGACGAGCACATTGCCGATATACCCTTCAGGAACCATCGTGACGGCCATGGGCTCCACTTCGTTGTGGAGCGACAGGAAGTTGGCATCCTTGAACACGCCAACGATTTCGGGCTCTTCATAGAACCCATCTATCCGTTGTCCAATGGCCTCCTGCGGCGTCCAGCCGAAATCCCGTGCAAACGCCTCATTGACAATGAGGGCGTCCGTTGAATCGGTGGACATGGCCGGGTTGTAATTGCGTCCGGCCACGAAGGTGAAGCCCATCACGTCGGCGAAGTTGGACTCGCCGTTGTACACATAGGCCCGCTTTTCCTCGTCCTTGTAATCCCATCCTTCGCGACTCCAGCCCCGGGAGAACGAGTTGTTTACGCCGGAGACGTCCTCGATTTCGGGCCGCGACACCAGTTCGTTCCGGAAGTGTGCAAGCACGCGGTCGTGCGGCACATCGTTGAGCGGAACCACCACCACACCGCTTCGATCGAATCCGAGATCGCGCTCCTGGATGAATGTCATTTGCTCGCGCATGACCAGGGTGCCGGCAATGAGAGCAATCGAGAGCGTGAACTGCGTGACGACGAGTGCCTTGGACAGGACGCCGGAGCCCCCGAGCGAGGATTTTCGCCCCAGCATCACCGACGGCCTGAGTCCGGAAAGCAATACGGCCGGATAGGCCCCGGCCAGCAGGCTGGCGACGAGGCCGATGCCGGCCAGCGAGAGAGCAGCTATCGGTGTGCGAATGGGAGATGCATTGAGGTTCTTGCCGGCCAGTTCGTTGAATACAGGCAACAGGAATTCCACCAGGATCAGGGCTCCCGCTACACCCAGCGCACCGAAGACCAGCGCTTCGCCGCCGAACTGGGCCAGGATCTGCCGACGGCCGGCGCCGACGCTCTTTCGGAGTCCGATCTCCGCCGTCCGGCGCGCCGACCGCCCGATGGCCAGCGTGGTGTAGTTGATGCACGCCAGCAGCAGGATGAGCGCGGCAATGCCTCCGAGTATGAACGAATAGGTTGGATCGGACGGCGCCACAATGCCACCCCTGACGGTCGGGTCCAGATGGATGTCTTCCAGTGGCTGCAGCCGGTAGCTGCGCGGGGCAAAGTCGGCCGTCCAGTTACGTTCCGTTTGCCAGCGGGACAATTCATCGGGGTAGAACTGCGCACGCAGCCGGGCGGCAGATTCCTGCGCGCTCGTCAGGTCGGTACCGGGAAGGAGCATGGCGTATGTGGGCCATGTCGAGGCCAACCAGTGGGTGGGGCGGTTGGCCATCCATTGGTAGCGCGATGTCAGCGAATGGAAGGGCAACAGATATTCGAACGGAATGCTGGAGTTCGTGGGAGGATCAGCGACCAGCCCTTCCACAGTCACCGTCTCGAATGCCCCTTCAAACCGGATGTCCAGCGTATTGCCTACCACATCCGTTGACCCGAAGTGGCGAATCGCGGCCGTCTCTGTGAGCAGGATGGATGTCGGCTCCCGCAGCACGCGACCAGGATCTCCTTCCAGCAGTTCGAAACTGAACATCCGGAAGAAGGTGGAGTCCACGAACATGACGGTGGAATTGATTGGCTCGTCATTCGTCCTGATGAATACTGCCGTCTGATAGAGCCTGGTCGTGGCTTCGACATCGGGATGATATTCGGCAATCCCTTCCGCGAGGGGCCACGGCTGCCACGCCTGCTCGAAGCCTACGCTGCCGTCGGGTTCGTAGCCGATCGCATTCACCCGTACAATGCGGTCCCCGTTCTCATGGAAGTCGTCGAATGTCAGCTCATCCTGGACGTACAGGAAGATGAGCGTGCACACGGCGATGCCGATTGACAGGCCAAGCACGTTGATGATGCTGTACAGCTTTTGACGACGAAAGACGCGAAGGGCGATGGTGATGTAGTGGCGGATCATACCGATGCGGGCAAACGTGATGGGTTCTGCCTACGAATGCCGCCAAGAACTGTGCCGAGATCGCTCACGCAGTCGTCGTGGCTTGTGACCATGAAGGTGCGTCCGCTTCCGCTCACGTTAGTGTCCGAACCCGGACACCCTGTCCGTTCGCGGTTCAGCCTTCCTTGACCAAATCCCGGAGTCGGGCCATGTTTTCGTCCCGGCCGGCCATTTCCAGAAGCGGCCGGAGCTCTTGGTACACCAAGTCCCAATCCATCGAGTCCCCGGAGCGCTGGATGATGCGCTGGATATCGACCCAATCCTGACCACGTCCGGCCAGGGACTTCATGACTGTCAGGTCAATCGCCGAGCAAATATGCAAGGGCACGCCTACGCCATAGTCCTGGTCTACCGCGCGCTCCATCATGCGCTGCTCATACGGCGTGAACCCAATGGAGATATCCACCTGTTTTCCATTGGGCGAAGTCCCCAGATACATCCTTCCCAGCAGGAATACATCCGTCGCGTCTTCTATCCGGGGCTTCAAATAGCCATTCAAGACCGGCAGGATGTCCGGCTCCTTGCCCAACTCACAGAAAATGGTCAGGTCTACATCGTCCGTAAAGCGGACCTCGCCCCATTTCTGAAGTGGGATACCGCCGATGAAGCAGAACTGGATACCCTGCGCGTGGAGCACCTGCTGCAGGTCAGCCGCCTCCTCAAACAGGTACCCGTTCGGCTCGCGGATGCGGTCCATGCTGCGGTGAACATAGGGCAGCGATTCAAGCCACTTCTCGTGCGTCCGGTTCTTGAGGTCCTGCACGCGCAACTCCTCCGCGCGGCGGTAGCCCCATTCCCGGTCGATATTCTTTTTGAGGTACTCAATGTCCATGACATCAATATAGACCCGAGGTAGAACGATTTGTAACCTGCGGATTAAGCCAAGAAAAGACACAGGTATAAAAGCATAAAAACATGTGTAAATACATTTGGTCCACGGACGGGCTCTTTTCGAGTGATGGATGATGACATCAATAAAAGTACCCCGAATGGCATCTGTTGGCCTTCCGGGTAACACCGTTAACTGAACGGTGTTAACAATATCTCGGTAGCGCTTCCGAATTTTTCAAGGTTTGAAATCGTTGACATCGTCTACAAAAACATCCTATTATTTCACCGAAAGAATCACGCGCCTTCATGCACAACCAGCTATCCATTCGTGCCCTGAACACCATCGACGTCCTGTCGCTGGTCGTGATTCTTGTTGTCGTGTCCCTACTGGTACTCATTCTCTGACACCGTAGCGTCAATCACCGTGCCCTGGGGATTGGCCAACTCCCCGGACACCATGAACGACACGAATACGCCCAAACGAAGAAGCGATACGGTCAAGCGCGGCTACGAACGCGCGCCGCACCGCAGTCTGCTCCGCGCTACAGGCGTCATCCAGTCCGACGAGGACTTCGACAAGCCCTTCATCGGCATCTGCAATTCGTACATCGACCTCATTCCGGGGCATGTGCATTTGCAAGCGTTCGGGAAGGTCGTGAAAGATGCCGTGCGCGCCGCCGGCGGCGTGCCGTTCGAGTTCAATACGATCGGGGTGGATGACGGCATTGCGATGGGCCACCTCGGCATGCGATACTCGCTGCCGTCCCGCGAAATCATTGCCGACAGCGTCGAAACCGTAGTGGAAGCGCACTGCCTGGACGGCATGGTCTGCATCCCGAACTGCGACAAGATTGTGCCGGGCATGCTCATGGGCGCCCTGCGCACCAACGTGCCCACCATTTTCATATCAGGCGGTCCCATGAGCGCAGGGCGCCTCGCCGACGGCACGAAAGTCGACCTCGTCTCGGTGTTTGAAGGCGTCGGTGGTTTCAAGAAGGGGGACATCACGAAGGAAGGCCTCGACGAACTCGAGCGCTTCGCGTGTCCCACCTGCGGGTCCTGCGCGGGCATGTTCACAGCCAACTCCATGAACTGCATCATGGAAGCCCTGGGCCTCGCGCTTCCTGGTAATGGCACCATCCTCGCGACCAACCCGGCACGCCACGAACTCGCTCGCGCCGCCGCGGCGCGTATCGTGGACCTGGTGAACACGGATCTCAAGCCCCGCGACATTGTCACCCGCGACGCCTTCGACGACGCGTTTGCGCTCGACATGGCCATGGGCGGCTCGACGAATACCATCCTGCATCTGCTGGCCGCTGCCATCGAGGCGGGTATCCCGTACGACCTGGACCGGATAAACCAGATCTCGGCGCGCGTGCCGTACCTGTGCAAGGTGGCGCCCGCGACCCCGGATGTGCACATGGAAGACGTGGACGCGGCGGGTGGCATACCGGCGATCCTCGCAGAATTGCATCGCGGGCGCCACTTGAACGCGGACCGTCCCACCGTCACCGGAGGTACACTCGAGCAGAGCATCGAGGCCGCCACCAACCACAATCCGGACGTCATCCGCTCGCTGGACCGGGCCTTCCGCGAGACCGGCGGCCTGGCTGTCCTGTTTGGCAATCTGGCTCCGGACGGTTGTGTGGTCAAGGTGGGCGCCGTGTCCGAAGACATGCAGGTTTTCGAAGGCCCTGCCCGCATTTACGAGACCCAGGACGATTCCGTAACCGGCATCCTGTCGGGCGACGTGCAGCCCGGAGACGTTGTGGTCATCCGCTATGAAGGCCCACGCGGCGGCCCCGGCATGCCGGAAATGCTGCAGCCCACGAGCGCGCTGGCCGGTCTGCGCATGGACCGCTCGGTGGCCATGATCACGGACGGCCGCTTTTCGGGCGGCACGCGCGGGTTATCGATCGGGCATGTATCGCCCGAAGCCGCATCGGGAGGGCCCATCGGGCTCGTCGAGCCTGGCGACATCATCCGCATTGACCTTCCTGCGCGGCGCGTGGACCTGCAGGTGACGGAGGCCGAACTGGCCGCCCGCGCCGCACGCCGCGCACCGTTCACACCCAGAATCCAGAAGGGCTGGCTTGGCCGCTATGTCCACTTTGTAACCAGCGCCTCCACGGGCGCTGTCCTTTCGACCACACCCCAATCGGCGCCTGTACCCGCGTCCGAAACCACATGACCGTTGCTACCGCATCGCCCCGCACCGAACCGACCCCCGCCACGGACCGCTACCTGACCGGCGCGCCGGTATCGGGCGCCGAGATTCTGATCCGTTCCCTCGAAGCCGAAGGGGTCGAATACGTGTTTGGTCACCCGGGCGGCGCGGTCATCAAGATTTACGATGAGATGCATCGCATTCAGCCATCCTTCGAGCATGTGCTGGTGCGCCACGAGCAGGGCGGCACGCATGCGGCGGAGGGCTACGCCAAGGCCACGGGCAAGGTGGGCACGGTCCTCGTGACGAGCGGCCCCGGCGCCACGAACTGCGTGACCGGCATTGCCGATGCCTTCATGGATTCCATCCCGATTGTGGTGTTCACGGGGCAGGTGCCAACGAAGCTCATCGGGAACGATGCCTTCCAGGAGTGCGATATCATTGGCGTCACGCGCAGCATTACCAAGCATTCGTTCCTGGTCCGCGATGTGCGCGACCTGGCCGCGACCGTAAAGAAGGCCTATTACATTGCCCGCACGGGCCGTCCCGGCCCCGTGGTTGTGGACCTCCCGAAGGATGTCATCGCCGACTCGGCGCCGTTCATCTACCCGGAAAAAATCAATCTTCGCGGATACAGCGTCATCACGAAAGGGGAGCAGGGGCAGGTCGAGAAGGCCGCCCGCATGATGGCCGAGGCTGAACGGCCGCTGCTGTATGTGGGCGGTGGCACGATAAGCTCAAACGCCAACGGCCTGCTCACGAAGCTGGCTCGCACGGCGCAATTCCCGGTGACGACGACGCTGCACGGCCTGGGCGCGTTCCCCGAGAACGACCCGCTGTCGGTGGGCATGCTGGGCATGCACGGCACGTGGTACGCCAACCAAGCGGTCCAGAATTGCGACCTGCTCATTGCGGTTGGTGCGCGGTTCGATGACCGCGTGACGGGCAAGATTGATGCCTGGGCGCCGCATGCCAAGATTGTGCACATCGACATTGACCCGGCCTGTATTTCCAAGAACGTGCCGGCCGACTGCCCCATCCTGGGCGATGTCCGTTACGTGTTGGAGCAGCTGTTGCCGCTCGTGGAACGCGATGCCCGCGCGGTGACGCCGACGTTGGCGAAGAAGCGCGCCGCGTGGCGCTCGCAAATCGACTACTGGAAGAAGGAGTGCCCGCTCACGTGGAAGGCCGATGGCAAGCTGCGCCCGCAGCAAATCATTGAGGCGCTGCGCGACAAGACGGGCGGGCACGCCGTAGTTGTGAGCGATGTGGGCCAGAATCAGATGTGGACGGCCCAGTACTTCACGTACGCCGAGCCCCGCTCGCACATCACGTCGGGCGGCCTCGGGACCATGGGCTTCTCGCTGCCCGCCGCCATGGGCGCCGGTTTCGGCATGCGCGGCACCGGCATCCCGGTCATTTCCATCAACGGCGACGGCGGCTTCCTGATGAACATGCAGGAGCTGGGCGTGGCCGCGGCGCATGGCATCCCTCTGAAAGTAGTGGTGCTGAATAACTCCTATCTGGGGATGGTCCGACAGTGGCAGGAGTTGTTCCACGACGAGCGCTACAGCCACACACATTTGGCCCCCACCAACCCCGACTTCGTGAAGTTCGCCGAGGCCTTCGGCTGCAAGGGCTTGCGCTGCTCGTCGCCGGACGATGTGCAGGCCACCATTGACGCCGCCTGGGAGGTCACCGACCGCCCTGTCCTCATGGAATTCCAGGTGGTGACGGAAGAAATGGTTTTCCCGATGGTGCCCGCCGGCGCCGCTACCGACGAAATGATTGTCCAGCGATTCAACCCGGAGAACTGCGCATGAACGCCACCCTGACCTCCCAACAACTCTTCCGCAAACAGGCGGCAGGAGAGGGGCTGACCCCCGATGCGCCCGATTCCGTGCATCGCCACGTGATTGTCGTCACGCTCGAAAACACGATCGGCGCCCTGAACCGGGTGGCCAACCTGTTCTCGGCGCGCGGCTTTAACATGGAAAGCGTATCGGTGGGATCGACCGAGGACCCATCCGTGTCGCGCATGACCATTGTCACGACCGGCAACGACCGCATCATTGCCCAGGTACTGCAGCAGCTGGGTAACCTCGTGGACACGCTTCTGGTCGATGACGTATCGGACGAGGCCCATGTGGAGCGCGAACTGTGCCTGGTGAAGGTCGCCGCATCGCCCGCCCAGCGCCCGGTACTCATGGGCGTATCGGACATCTTCCGGGGCAACGTGGTCAACATCACGCCCGACTCCATGACATTCGAGGTCACCGGACCCACCACCAAAGTGAACGCCTTCATCGGAATGATGCAGGAGTACGATGTGCGGGAAGTTGCCCGCAGTGGACGCGTCGCCATGCGGCGGCATCTCGCATTCGAATAAACCCAGAAACACCATGAAAATGCATTACGACGCCGATCTCGGCCACATCCAGGACCGCACCGTCGCCATCATCGGATACGGCAGCCAGGGCCACGCACACGCCCTGAACCTGCACGAAAGCGGCGTGCGCGTCATTGTGGGCCTGCGGGAAGGCAGCTCGACGGCCGCCGAAGTCGCCCTGCGCGGCCTTGAAACGGCCACCGTCACCGAAGCCGCCCGCGAGGCCGATGTGGTCATGATCCTCATTCCGGACCAGCATCAGAAGAAGGTCTACGAGGCCCACATTGCGCAGCACATGACGCCGGGCAAGGCGCTGGCCTTCGGCCACGGCTTCAACGTGCACTACGACCAGATTGCCCCGCCCAAAGGCGTGGATGTGTTCATGGTGGCCCCCAAGTCACCGGGTCACCTTGTGCGCCGCACGTTTGAGGAAGGACGCGGCGTGCCGTGTCTGGTCGCCGTCGCGCAGGATGCCTCTGGCAGCGCCATGGACCTGGCGCTCAGCTACTCGAAGGCCATCGGCGGTACGCGCGCCGGTGTCATCGAAACCAATTTCAAGGACGAGACCGAAACCGATCTGTTCGGCGAGCAGGCCGTGTTGTGCGGCGGCTCCGAGGCGCTCATCAAGGCCGGCTTCGAAACCATGGTGGAAGCAGGATATCCGCCCGAACTGGCTTACTTTGAGGTCATGCACGAGCTGAAGCTCATCGTGGACCTGTATTACGAGGGCGGCCTGGAGGCCATGAACCGTTCCGTGAGCGATACCGCCGAGTACGGTGGGTATTCACGCGGTGCACGGGTTATTACAGACAGTGTAAAACAGGAAATGAAGCAGATCCTCTCCGAAGTGCAGTCCGGGCAGTTCGCCCGCGAATGGATTGAGGAGTGTGAAAACGGCTGGCCCAACATGAACGCCCTGCGCGATGCCCACATGACACACCCCATTGAAACGGTGGGCAAGAAGCTCCGCTCCATGATGTCCTGGATTCGATCCTCCGTAACCGCTGACTGATGGCCGACCCCGACATTCAAATCGCGTTGCTTCCGGGCGATGGCATCGGTCCGGAAGTGACCGAAGCCGCTCGAGGCGTCCTGGACGCCGCGATGCCGGGACGATTCCGCTTCACGGAACTTCCCTTCGGAGGCGCGGCCATTGACGCGATCGGCCAGCCGCTGCCCACAGAAACGCTCGATGCCTGTCGCGCAGCCGACGCCGTGCTGCTCGGCGCCATCGGCGGCCCGAAATGGGATGACCTGCCCCGCGCCAAACGCCCCGAGAGCGGGCTGCTGGCCTTGCGCAGCGCGCTCGGCGTGTTCGCCAACCTGCGTCCTGTGCCCTTCGGCGCGGACCTGCTCATCGTGCGCGAACTCACCGGCGGTATCTACTTCGGACAGCCCCGGTCCTACGAGTCGGGCCGGGCCTACAACACCATGGTCTATGAGCGCGACGAAATCGTGCGCATTGCCCATGTGGCGTTCCAACAGGCGCGCCGCCGTCGCAAGCACGTGACGAGCGTGGACAAGGCCAACGTCCTGGAGGTGTCGCAGCTGTGGCGCGAAGTCGTCAGCGAAATCGGCGCCCAATACGCCGACGTCCAGCTGGACCACATGTATGTGGACAACGCCGCCATGCAGATCGTCATCAACCCAGGGCAGTTCGATGTCATGGTGACCGGCAACCTCTTCGGGGACATCCTGTCGGACCTTGCATCGACCCTCGCGGGATCGCTGGGTACACTGCCATCGGCCTGCACGGGCAGCCGGACCCCGCTGTTCGAACCCGTCCACGGAAGCGCTCCCGACCTCGTCGGTACCGGCCACGCAAACCCCATCGGCGCCATCCTGAGCGGCGCCATGATGCTCGATGAACTCGGCCACACGGGCGCCAGTGACCGCATAGGCATGGCCGTCAGTGAGGTCGTCAAATCCGGTATCCGCACTCCAGACATGGGCGGCACAGCCACGTGCACCGAGCTTGCCGCTGCCATTACACGCCAGTTGTCATGAAACAGATCGTCATTTTCGATACCACCCTCCGCGACGGCGAACAGTCGCCCGGAGCCGCCATGAACGTGCCCGAGAAAATCCAGATTGCGCACGGACTGGCCAAGATGGGGGTGGATGTCATTGAAGCCGGTTTCCCCATTTCATCGCCCGGCCAGTTCGAGGCCGTTCGCCGCATAGCGAGCGAAGTCTCGGGCCCCGTCATTTGCGGACTGGCCCGTGCCCGCCGCGACGACATTGAATCGGCGGCCCGCGCCCTGGAAGGCGGCACGAACACCCGCATCCATACGTTCATCGCAACGAGCGACATTCACCTGATGGCCAAGTTCGCCGATGACCGCTACGGCGTCACGCTCGACGACAAGCGCGAGGGCATCCTGGAAATGGCCGTGCAGGCCGTGCGCCTGGCGCGTGAGTACACGGACGACGTGGAGTTCTCTGCGGAAGATGCCGGTCGTACCGATGTGGACTACCTGCGCCGTGTGGTCCAGGCGGTCGTGGAAGCCGGCGCCACCACCATCAACATTCCGGATACCACGGGTTACTGCATTCCCGATGAATACAGGGCGCTCATCAAGTCGGTCGTGGACATCGTTCCCGAGAACGTGATTGTGTCCACGCACTGCCACGATGACCTGGGCCTCGCCGTCGCCAACTCGCTTTCGGGCATCCAGGCGGGCGCCCGCCAGGTGGAGTGCACCCTGAACGGCATTGGCGAACGCGCCGGCAATGCCGCCCTCGAAGAAATCGCCATGGCTCTCGCCGTGCGCGCCGACCACTTCCAGGCACGTACCCGCATTGCATCCCGCCAGCTCACCGCCATGAGCAAGCTGGTGTCGACCTTCTCCGGCTTCATTGTCCAGCCCAACAAGGCCATCGTCGGCAAGAACGCGTTCTCGCACGAAGCGGGCATCCACCAGGATGGCGTCCTCAAGAGCCGCGAGACCTACGAAATCATGCGCGCTGAAGATGTGGGCCAGAACGTCGAGGCCATTCGCCTCGGCCGCCACTCCGGCCGCCACGGCTTGTTCGAGCGTCTGACCCGCATTGGTGTGCCGGTCAACGCCGACCAGCGCGAAACCGTCTACAAGGCATTCGTCGAACTGGCGGATGTCAAGAAAGAAATCTCTGACATTGACCTCTACAACCTCGTAAACGAGCATTCCACGACCATGTCCGAAGCCCATTACAAACTGGAGCACGTCGCCGTCTCCGTCGGGTCCGATCGCCAGCCCGAAGCCACCGTCCGCATCCGCCACGTGCGTCACGAGAAGGTGGAAGAGCGCACCGCCACCGGCGACGGCGCCATCGATGCGCTCTACCGCGCCATTGACCACGCCATCAACGAGGCCCACGACCTCGTATCCTATAACATCCGCTCCATTTCAGAAGGCGCCGACGCCTTCGGCGAAGTCACGGTCCTGCTCTCGCTCGGCGGCCCGCTGTTCTCAGGTAAGGCATCGTCCACTGATGTCGTGCTGGCTTCTGCTGAGGCCTATATGAATGCGCTGAATTCGATGGCGGATTATCGGGCAGATCAGGAATCTGTAAAGTTTGTTAACAGCGGAATTATCAATGCCTTCGACCCAAATCTGTGATCTGCTGGCCTGATTTCCGCATCTCGTCGTTGGTCTTCACCTCGGCTTGCTGCGGCGTACGGTCCGTACGCCTCACGCGCCTCGTCTTGACCGCCTCGATCTACGAAAATCATTCTCAGCAGAAGGTTCTCTACTCCTGACCGCCGACTTCCCTGACAAAGCCCCCTGATAGATGCCCGGACAAACCCTAACCGAAAAAATCCTGGCCGCGCACGCGGGTCGTGAGCGTGTGGCGCCGGGCGATAACATCTGGGTCGATGTCGATACCCTGATGACGCACGATGTGTGCGGGCCGCCGACGTTCGGCATCTTCGAGCGGGAATTCGGAGCCGATGCCAAGGTGTGGGATCCGGACCGGCTGGTGATCATGCCGGACCACTACATCTACACCGAGGATCCGCACGCGCTGCGCAACATCGAGATCCTGCGGGCCTTCGCGGCGAAGCACAATCTGGAGCACTACTACGATGTAGGCACGAGCCGCTACAAAGGGGTCTGCCACGTAGCATTGGCCGAGGAGGGCTTCAACCGGCCGGGCACGGTGCTCTTCGGGACCGACAGCCACACCTGCACCTCGGGCGCCTTCGGGCTCTTCTCGACGGGCGTGGGCAATACCGATGCGGCGTTCATCATGGGCACCGGTAAAATCTGGGTCCGCGTCCCTGAAACCATGCGGTTCGTCTTCGAAGGATCGCTGCCGCCGTGGCTCATGGCCAAGGACCTCATTCTGGCGGTCATCGGCGACATCGGATTCGAAGGCGGCACCTACCGCGCGCTCGAGTTCGACGGCCAGGCCGTGTTCGACCTCTCCATGGAAGAGCGGATGACGCTCACCAACATGGCCATCGAGGCGGGCGGCAAGAACGGCATCATTGCGGCCGATGCCAAGACCGAGGCATTCGTCCGCGCCCGCACCGACCGGCCCTACACCATGGTCCGGGGCGATGCCGATGCGTCGTTCGTCTACGAGAAGGTGTACGATGTCTCGAAGATGGAGCCCGTCGTCGCCAAGCCCCACCGGCCGGACAACAAGGCCAAAGTCACCGAAGTGGCCGGCACCAAGCTGGACCGCGCCTACATTGGCAGTTGCACCGGCGGCAAGTTCGAAGACTTCCTCGCCGCCGCCCAGGTCCTGAACGGGGGAGAGGTGCGCGTGGATACCTTCGTTGTCCCCGCCAGCACCGAAGTCTCGAAGCGACTCCGCGAGGAATCGCTTCCCGGCCAGCCAGGCAAGACACTTTGGCAGGTCTTCCTGGATGCAGGCTGCAAGATGGGCCACGCATCGTGCGGCGCCTGCCTTGGCGGCCCCATCGATACCTTTGGCCGCACGCACGGCACCGAAGTGGTGATATCGACCACGAATCGCAATTTCCCGGGCCGCATGGGTTCCAAGGAAGCCGCCGTTTACCTGGCCTCGCCGCTCACCGTCGCCGCCTCGGCGCTCTCCGGCGTCATCACCGATCCTCGCGAGGTGCTCGTATGAAAGACCGCATCACCGGCCGCGCCTACGTCCTCGGCGATTCCATAGACACCGACCAGATCATCCCGGCCGCGCACCTCGTCTATTCCATGACAGAGCCCGAAGAACGGCGCATGTACGGCCGGTACGCCCTCTGCGGTGTACCCGACGCCCAGGCCGGCCTCCCGGACGGCGGCGTCCCGTTCACGGCTCCGGACGCGTTCGAGTCCGAGTTCACCATCGTCGTCGCCGGCTCCAACTTCGGCTGCGGCTCCTCCCGCGAACACGCCCCCTTCGCACTGCAGGTCGCCGGCGCCGAAGCCGTCATCGCCTCCTCCTACGCCCGCATCTTCTACCGCAACGCCGTGGATGGCGGCTTTGTGGTGCCGTTTGAGTCGGTGGAGCGCCTGGTGGATGTGGTCCAAACGGGCGACCTCCTGGATATTGACGTGCGGGCGGGGACTGTGACGGTTGAGCGGCTCGGGGAGACGTTCCTGCTACGTCCGCTGGGCGAAGTCGCCGCCATCCTTGAAGCCGGCAATGTCTTCGAATACGCCCGCCAGACCGGGATGATCAAGCGGGCCTGAATTGTAACAATCATAGTTACATTATTTTTCGGCTGACCAGGCAGAATTGATAGTCACTGAGTGTGCTTGCGTGCGATCTGGATATGCACATGCGGGTGCCCTGTCCGCCTAACGCACATTTTTGTTGCCTACTACGTGCTGGTTGTCTATGATTTCGATGCGGCGCCGCGTGATATGCCGACTGCCAATGTGGTGGGTGCTGGCGGTAGAATACTACTTATGCAGATTGCGAAATACCTAAAACCTAATGGCCAAAAGCAAAAACGGGGAATCGAAGAAACGTTGCTTTGTAATAACCCCAATCGGGGCAGCAGATTCAGACACTAGAAGAGCAACGGATGGCTTGATCCAATCCGTCATCAAGCCGGTTATGAAGGAACTCGAATTCGATGTATTCGTCGCCCACGAGATATCGCTTCCTGGATCCATCACCTCCCAAGTGATACAGCACTTGCTTGAAGATGACATTGTCATTGCCAACCTAACAGATCTGAATCCCAATGTGATGTATGAATTGGCGGTAAGACATGCTAAGCGGCTTCCGGTCGTATCCCTTGCTCGTCAAGGAACGAATCTTCCTTTCGATATTTCCGACGAGAGGACATTGTTCTATAAGAACGACATGGCGGGAGTTGAGGATCTTAGGCCTGAACTAAAAGTAGCCGTCGAAGCGGCTTTGTCAGACGATTCCCCTGACAACCCCATTTATCGAACTGCCAAGACGATGCTTATTCAACAGTCGACGACAGTTGGAGATACTGACAAACTGGTTATTTCGAGATTGGACCGACTTGAATCGGTCATTCTGAATCTTGCCAGAAATTCGGAACAACGGTCGCGCAGGAGATCAGGGCACAAAGCAATCGCCGTCGAAGGAGCGCCAGAACGAGTCCAGGACTTTGCCTCATTTTTACGATCATTTCCCCCAGTCGACGATCTGGATATTATTGAAACAGATGCTGGCGCGATTATCGAGGCGGTATTCAATGATCCTCCGCCAAGAAAATGGCTCACAGATAGAGCCACCGAAGATCACGGCTTGGTCGTCGACTGGGAGAAGTAATCTGCATAACACCTTTAAGAAGGCCAATGTCAAGCGGGCGTAGTTCCCCCTCGGCTGTTTTCTTAGTAGTCATCTGGTCTGGCTGATGTGTGCGTGGCACCCCACTGCGTATCTCATCGGATCGATACCCTGGTAGCGTCCAAACAACTTTTCGGGCCCGTGATTGTAGGCAATCAGTGCCCAGGCGAGCTGTCCCAGATACGACGTTGGTAAACGGCGCAAGGCTTCCCAATCAAGCGCAAGGATCACTGGGATCCAGTTCTGCGTCCGGGCTTGCCCTGCGAGGCCACGCTTGGGTTTTTGCTTTCTCCAGCTTCATGCCTTTGAAAAGATTGTTGTACGGCTCGTTGTTTTTAAGCACGAAATAGACGGACTTGGAGAGCTCCTTGGCGACCAGAGTCCGGGCAATTTGTGGTCCTTTCTTGCGAGCCATCCGGTGATAGTAGGCTTTTACGACGGGGTAACGGCGATAGACTATCGCCGGTGGATGGCACGCGTAGCCGCGTGTGAGAACGCCATTTTGAGGTAGCGATTGCCGGCCTTCGAAGAGCTTTGACGGGTCTTTCCGCCGGAATTGCTGGCTCCTGGCACCAGTCGGCAGTAAGAGTGGAAGTTCTTGACGCTCTCAAAGCGGTCCATTCCATCGACTTCCAGGTAAATCGTGAACGCATTGAGGCGCCCGATTCCGGGTATCCACAAGAGTCGCTGGACGTCCTCGCTGTCGAGCAGTCTTCCGTTGAGCGTCTGATCGATGGTTTTGATCTGCCGCGTGATCAATTCGGCTCGCTCCGTATGCAGGTCTGTCTGCAGCCGAAAGAGTTCGGGTAGTTGTTCAACATCGGTCGCGTTGAACTTCTCGAGCACACGGTGGACGGAGTTGATGGCCGAGGTGTGCTTTTCGACCAGGTGCAGCCGCGTCCGGAGTGTATCGCGGACATCGCGCAGCTCATCCGATATCTTGTGGGCTTCCGGAATCATGCCAATACGCAGGAGCTGCGCCAGTGTCAGCGCATCCACCTTGTCAGTTTTGACCTTTGCATAGGATATGGCTTTCACATATTTCGCGTGGGCCAAGGACAACTGAGCACCTTCTGCGCGGAGCAGGTCATTCATCCAGTACCAGCCCGTGGTGGTTTCGGTCGTCGCCATGTGGGTGCCAGGCAGAGTCCGGAAGTAGGCCCGAATAGCGTCCGGATTGTTTTTGACTTTCGAGGATCGTACGATTCCCCCATCTGCGTCGAGTGTCGTCAGCTGGCTGTTTCGCTTGTGCTGATCGATTCCGGTGTAGTAGATCGTTTCCATGAAGCGCCTCCTGTGTCGGGTTGTTCTGCACCTTCAATCTCGGATGCAGGGGGCCTTCTTGGAAATATCAAGCGCATTTTGCGGACTCGCGTTTCCGTTTTGCTGATCTGAAACGGTTACTTTCAGTCAGGTGGGCGTCAGCTCGCCGCAAATCCGCCAGTCATTATGTGTCAAGCGAGAAACCAACCATGAGCGACAAACAAAATCATCATCTGCAGCTTATTCAAGACGTTATCACCAGGATGGCCTCAAATTCCTTTTTTGTGAAAGGCTGGACGGTAACTCTGGTAGCCGGCTTGTTTGCCTTGTCCGCCAAAGATGCTGCGATTCAGTTTGTTGTTATTGCATATCTGCCGACGATGATGTTTTGGGTGCTAGATGGATACTTTCTTTGGCAGGAAAGAAAATATCGCGACCTGTACGACTACGTCCGCCAAAACCCGAATATTAATCATTGTCACACAATGAATGCCTCAGGCTATCGTCGATACGGATGGTGGGGAGCGCTTTGCTCAAAGACGCTGGTGATATTTTATGTCTCACTTTTAGCCATTATTGCATACGCAACACATGTGGTTACTTGAATGTCGTATTTATCAGAAAACATACTTCGCTCTTACCGCACCGAATCTCTTCTAGAGCGCAGGTCAAATGAAAACCTCAAGTCATGGCGTTACGAGGCCAAGCACTCAGTGTTTTTATCTCACAGCCATGATGACAGCGACTTGGCTCTTGGACTAGTACGGTATCTTTCTTCTCTCGGAGTGTCAGTTTATGTTGACTGGAATGACACAGCGATGCCATCAGCGACGTCAGGAGAGACTGCTTCACGAATTAAGAGCCAGATTCAATCGGACGACTATTTTATGTTTCTAGCGACAAAAAACGGTTGTAATTCGCGTTGGTGTCCCTGGGAGATAGGGGTAGCTGACGGGATCAAGGATCGGGACAAAATTCTTATTGTTCCTGTTGTAGATCCTTACGGGAAATTCCACGGGAACGAGTATCTACAAATATACAATCGTGCAGTTATTCCAAACCAGCCGGAAAAAATCGCTAGCGTTGGTCCAGATATTCTCGCTGTGTTTAGGCCAGGGATGAGCCAGGGCGGAACCAACTTGAATTCTTACCTATCTCGTTGATGCACATTTTGCTTGCATGGTATGTGCATTGTTCTTTCGGTTGTAGATGAAGCCGAAAACGTGGTGCGGAAGGATATAGCATTCTCTGTAAGCCCTAAGGGCCTGTTCGATATCTTAAGTCAAGTGCAACTTTCCAAAATGACTATTCGGTTAGGGGAATCATGAATCGACCAAGAATATTCATTAGCTACTGTCACTCGTCACAGGCCCACAAATCTCGTTGTTTAGATCTGTCTAATAGACTCCGTAGTGAAGGAGTAGAGTCGTACATAGACTTATACGAAAATGAGGGCCCAATTCAGGGATGGGTGCAATGGATGTACGAGCAGGTTCGGAAAGCAGACTGTGTATTGATTGTTTGTGATGAAAAATATCAAACTAAATTGACTGAAGATGCTTCAACTCATTCCGGATCAGGAGTTGTCTTCGAATCATATATGGCCCTTCAGCAGATGTATGTTGACAGGCTAAACAATCGAAAATATATTCCAGTTGTATTTACGGAGACCGACAGAGAGTATGTTCCTTTGCCGCTCAAGGGATATCAGTGTTTTAATGTTTCAGATGCTCTCGAGTATGAGTTAATGTACCGAAGAATCACGGGGCAACCGAGTATTTCGGCACCGTCAATTGGTGATCTAAAAGAAATGGAAGAGTGGGGCGGTCTTCCAGAGGATGAAGATGATTCGATTGGTATCCTCGTAAAAGAGGAAGTTGATAGATCGATTCTCATCGATACTGATACAGTCTACGTGGAAATCAATATTCGCGGCGAATACGAAAGATTCTCCTATACCGATCTCCAGCATCTTCTAAATGCTCTAGCTGAGATGTTAAAAATAGAAAATGGGACCGTTGTCGTGAAAAGAATCAAGCCTGGGAGTATAGATGTGCTTCTTGAAATGCCTCAACAAGTTGCTCTCGATCTAGTATGGGAATATAAAGAAGGCAATCTCGAGGAGTTGGGCGTAAGGTCAGCTGTGATTAGAAAGAGGGCCTCGCAAGAAAGAGCGATATTTCAAAAGTGTGAGAGGTTCTTTGATCCCGATGCACTTTACAGTCAAGTAAAAGAAGCGGACTTGTATCCATATTTCCGGCCAGTGGAAAAGGTATACGGCAGTCGAGTTGTGATGCAGGGCCGGGAAGTGATTATGGCCGGTTCTAACAATTATCTCGGTTTGACAACGGACCCAAGGGTCATTGAGGCCTCAAACCAAGCGAGTATCAAATACGGTACAGGATGTACGGGATCGAGATTCTTAAGCGGTACGCTCGACTTGCATTTGGAGTTGGAGGAACGGCTAGCCGAATTTATGGGAACGGAATCATGTGTTCTTTTCTCGACCGGCTATATGACAAATCAAGGAGTGCTGCAATCTTTGGCGAGTAAGGGTGATATCATATTCTCAGACAAGGATAATCATGCCTGTATTGTTGCTGGAACAAAGGTATCAATGGCTGAGACCATTCGGTTTAGGCATAATGATATGGAGCATTTAAATCGATTGATGGAACGCGCGGACAAAGAGTATCCTGACTCTGGAAAGCTGATAGTCTCAGACGGTGTGTTTTCAATGAGTGGAGTTTTGGCGCAAGTTCCACGCCTCGCAGAATTGGCAGAGGAGTATGGAGCCGCGTTGATGATCGACGATGCTCATGCCATAGGAGTCATCGGACCAGGTGGGAGGGGTAGCGCAGCGCACTTTGGGATTCCTGACAAAGTCCAGGTGACGACTGGAACGTTTTCAAAAAGTTTTGCCTCCATCGGAGGATTTGCAGTCGGAGACAGAAAGGTGATTGAATACATCCGTCATACGTCTTCTGCGCATATATTCAGTGCTGCAATGACACCAGGATCTGTTGCAACGGTTCTAGCGACGCTGGAGATTATTCAGACGGAACCAGAGCGTATTGCAGAATTGCATCGCAAAACAGAATACATGCGAAAAGGGTTCAAGTCGCTGGGTTTTAACATATTGAAAAGTAATACTCCGATTGTTCCCGTTGTCGCTAGTACGATGAGAACATGCCTTGAAATGTGGAAGGATTTACTAGATGAAGGTGTTTACGTTAACGCCGTTGTTCCGCCAGCGGTGCCTCAGGGACAATCCTTGCTTCGCACTTCGTATATGGCTAGTCATTCGGACGACGATCTAGATTCTATACTGGAGGCATTTACTCGAGTAGGGCGCAACCATAAAATCATTTAGGTAGCGAGGAGAAAAGATTCTGAAGGAGATCAAGGCCGACTGCATGACCTCGAGTGAGCTGGACACATAACACCTTTAAGAAGGCCGATGTCAATAGGGCGTAGTTCACCCCGGGTTGTTTATTTCTGAGTCATCTGATCTGGTTGATGTGTGCGTGGCACCCCACTGCGTATCTCATCGGATCGATACCTTGGTAGCGTCCAAACAACTTTTCGGGCTCGTGATTGCAGACAATCAGTGCTCAGGCGAGCTGTCCCAGATACGTTGGTAAAAGGCGCGAGGCTTCCCAATCAAGCGCACGGATCACTGGGATCCAGTTATGCGTCCGGGCTTGCCCTGCGAGGCAACGCTTGGGTTTTCGTTTTCTCGAGCTTTATGCCTTTGAAAAGATTGTTGTACGGCTCGTTGTTTTTGATCATGAAATAAACGGACTTGGCGAGTTCTTTCGCGACCAATGTCCGGGCAATCTGTGGTCCTTTCTTGCGAGCCATCCGGTGGTAGTAGGCTTTTACGACCGGATAGCGGCGATAGATTATCGCCGGTGAATTGCTCGGGTTGCCGCGAGTGAGAATGCCATATTGAGGTAACGATTGCCGGCCTTTGAGGAACTGTGGCAAGTCTTTCCGCCTGAATTGCTGGCTCCGGGTACCAGTCGGCAGTAAGAGTGGAAGTTCTTGACTCTCTCAAAGCGGTCCATTCCATCGACTTCCAGGTATATCGCGAACGCATTGAGGCGCCCGATTCCGGGTATCCACAAGAGTCGCTGGACGTCCTCGCTGTCGAGCAGTCTTCCGTTGAGCGTCTGATCGATGGTTTTGATCTGGCGTGTGATAAGCTCAGCGCGCTCTATGTGCCTGTCGGCCTGTAGACGGAAAAGCTCAGGCAGCAACACGATGTCATCGACATTGAACTTCTCGAGCACACGGTGGACGGAGTTGATGGCCGAGGTGTGCTTTTCAACCAGGTGCAGCCGCGTCCGGAGTGTATCGCGGACATCGCGCAGCTCATCCGATATCTTGTGGGCTTCCGGAATCATGCCAATACGCAGGAGCTGCGCCAATGTCAGCGCATCGACCTTGACTGTTTTAACCTTGGCGTATGATATCGCCTTTACAAACTTAGCGTGAGCCAAGGACAACTGAGCACCTTCTGCGCGGAGCAGATCATTCATCCAGTACTAGCCCGTGGTGGTCTCGGTGGTTGCAATGTGAGTCCCGGGCAAGGTCCTGAAGTATGCCCTGATGGCGTCCGGATTGTTTTTGACTTTCGAGGACCGTACGATTCCTCCGTCTGCATCGAGCGTCGTCAGCTGGCTGTTTCGCTTGTGCTGATCGATTCCGGTATAGTAGATCGTTTCCATGAAGCGCCTCCTGTGTCTGGTTGTTCTGCACCTTCAATCTCGGATGCAGGGGGCCTTCTTGGAAATATCAAGCGCATGTTACGGACTCGCACAACTGGCTGATTTGGTCGGAAACAGTTACTTTCTGGAAGGGGAGCGTCCGCTCGCCGTAAATCCGCCAGCCGTTATCCGTCCTGATTAAGAAATGCCTCTCGACTCAGCTACTCAACAAAAGATAGACGAATACGCTAGGGGACATTTGGCCGATTGGGAATGGCACCAACAGCTTTTCAATTTTGTAGGTGACCCAGTTCTGAGGGACCGCCTCGCAGACGAGTTCATGTCGACGCGGTACATCTACAAGGTGCTGGAGGGCATCGAGGCCGATGAATGGCTTCAACGTGCTCAGATTCGGATTCAGATCTTGAGTTATGCTTCGATTTATGAGGCTGTTGTCCATCATTTGCTGTTTTCGCTCTTATCTTCAACTCCGGAGGTGCAGTCGCTAAAGGAATATCCTAAGCTGAAACGGATTTCAATACCGGCTCCCAAACGGCGGCAATTAGCGGAAGCCTTGTCGCACTCTGGAAAGGAGGTTATTACCACTTATCAGGGTACCGGTAGGCAAGATGAAACGAAAGTTAGATTTGATGCAAAGGTGGCGTGTGCAGTCGATTTGGGATTGCTGGACTCGACACTCGGACAAGAAATTATCGACATTTACGAAGCAAGAAATGCGATTCATATTCATGCGGAGATCCGAAAAAGCCTTGACTATCAGCTTGACCTATCTAGGAAGGCGTATCGAAGAATGGAGCCGTTCTTGAACCAAGTCAAGGACAACCTGGCTTCTGTGTTGCAACCGGAAGAATCTCAGGATAGCTAACAAGGTAATTATGCGGGCTCGGACAACCGGCTTAGACTGGCGACGAATGATGGCGAGTCCTCGCCGCAAACTGCCCAGTGACCTCCCCCCGAAAAACTGGCTCATTCTAAAGTAGAGAGTTCGGGCGATTACGTACACTTACAGAAACACGTGATCGCCATGAAGACATCGAAATTCACCGAGGCGCAGATCATCTTCGCGCTGCGCCAAGCCGAGACTGGGACGAAGGTCGCTGAGGTCTGCCGCAAGCTGGGTATCAGTGATGCAACGTTCTACAACTGGAAGAAGAAGTATGGAGGTCTCGGTAACAACGAGCTTCGCCGCCTTCGCCAACTCCCAGCGGATGGCCACCAGCGCCGGCATGTAGAGTGCTCGGCGCAATCGAACATTACCGACCTTTGATATATGCTCCTTCTTCTCGATCGAGGAGCCCGAGGAATGTCTTCTGGGATCGAGTCCGGCCTGTGCGACCCACTGTCGGACGCTCAAGTCCTCGGGGAGAATCAGGACCTCGGGCAGTATCCTTACGGCGCTCTTGTCTGCAATCCCGCGCACCGAGGTCAGCCTGGCAAATGCCGTATCCAGTCGTTCATCAGAGCGGATGATTTTGATCGCCTGACGGAGCATTTCTTCCAGACGGCGCTCGAGGTGTCGCAGGTTGACCTCTATGTCGTTGATGATGAGGTCCGAGGTTGTACGCGTAGAGCGTGCATCTTCAAGCCGGGTCAATTCCCGGATACGCTCGGTCGTGAGGGCCTGCATACGGCGGGCGATACCTCGAAGCGTCAAAATGACCTCTTCCGGCCGCTTCCAGGGCACAAACTGCATGCGCCGGCCGAAGTCGCAGATGACCTCTGCATCCAGACGGTCCGTTTTGGAGCGGCGCATCTGGGCAGCGGCGAAGGTCCTCACTGCTCGCGGATTGGCCACCATGAGCTCAACTCCAGAAGCATCATCCAGGGCCAAGGCCAAGTCCAGGCTGTAATGCCCGGTTGCTTCAATAACCACGCGGACAGTACTCCCTCTGCCGGTGAGCCACTTGATCAGCTTTTGGTGCCCCGACGTATCATTGTCGAATCGTGATCGATGACGATGGCCTTCCTCGCCAAGAAGGCAGCTGTCGATATGGTGTTTACTGATATCGCATCCGGCAAAGAGAATCTTGTGCATCCGTCCGGGAAATTGTAAGATGAAAATGGCCGACGAATTCCGGCTTCCCGTCCCGGCTCGAACAGCGGACATTGTGAATGCAGGCTTCCGATATCACCTCCGGGCCTTATACACTCCTCAGCTTCTGATTCGAGCCGGGCGGGGGGCTGATATAACGGACAGGTTCTCCAGAGCTATTATCTGGGACCTTTTGCAGCTTCAGCCTTCTCCGGAATACCCCAACGTACAAAGGGCGGGAAACCGGCTGAGGCAGAGATACAATGCAGCTTCAGCCTTCCCCGGAATACCCCAACGTACAAAGGGCGGGAAACCGGCTGAGGCAGAGATACAATGTGTAGTGTTTAGCATCGTCGATTCATGGTAGATCCCCATAGTGAGCTAAGAGAGTACCTCAGGCGTCTCATTGACAGATTCCTCCACATCCGCGCATTGCGTGATCAGCTTATCATAATTTCTGCGTGGGAGACGCCCAAGCGAGTTGAGGCGCTCAATCACGGTGCGTACTTCTTTCGGTTAGTTCGGTATACTTTTGCCAGAATGATTCTGGTAGAACTATGTAAAATACTGCTCGAATCAGAAAAAAGATCTCTACCTGACTATCTAAATAAAGCTAGCGACAACTGCGTCCCGCTTCAACCTACGCGATTCAAAACAATATATGACCATCCAGACGGCGGTCGATATGAGCAGATTAGTGGTAATGACTTCCAGGCACAGGTAATGCACCATCAAGGTATTCTCTCTGGATACGACGATCTACTTTCAAATATCAAAGGTAGAAGAGATCAGCATATTGCGCACACAGACTCAAAGTATTTCAAAGACTCAAGCAAATTATTTATTGATTACCCACTGAAAGATGTCGATATCGATGGACTCCTTGAAGCGGTAGCACAAATCTTAAAAGCGCACTATTCTTATCTGTTTCAGGGCGATCTAGAAATGAGGATATCAAGCGCCCGCCAGCTAGATGTTGTCCTGACGAATGTTAGAGCCTTCAATCGTGTCTGGAAGGACAAGCGTATCACTCGTGACTCTGCCATTCGAGTGGTTGAATACAAGTTAGATGACTTTGAACCACCCGTGGAGTAATCACTACACATAAGATTAGTTATACCGCATTATGTTGCCGTGTCAAATCGACTAGAATTCGGAACTCGGTTCATCCGATTGATTGGAGAGTTGCGGATGGGGTATGTCCATTTGGGGACGTATCAAACCCTGACAGAAGAAGTTGATCGGTCGCCTCATGTGTTTGGTCAGTTTGGGGAGACATTCGCTTTCTCAGCTTACGCCCATTTAGAACTGTCCGTTATCCACCTCGGGAGGTGTCTTGATCGACAAATCAGCAAGACACACGGAAAACCGGTTAGTTTTCGCTCTATGGTTGCGTCGATCGATGGTCAATACGACTTGCTGCCATTCGAATCGCCCGAAAATCTGGCTAGATTTGTCAAAGATGACTTGAGGTGGTGTTCTGAAAAAGCGAATCAAGAAATCGAATGGCTTCTTGACATCAGGCACAACGCACTTTCTCACCACGGCGAAAGCCGGATGACATTTGATGACGTGTCCTCACTGGACAAGGAGATTCACTACTCAGACCTCAAGCCTGATCTAATCAACAAACTGTATCACGAACTTGCCGGGAGAATCAATCGATACTATGTCGCTGGTTTAGATACCGAGTTTGAATGGAAGGATTGGTACATCGACGAACCACACCGATTGTTGGTTCAGAAGTTGGAGGAGTCGCTATCGGCTTGACAATAATGCGGTATAACAAGCGCATATCATTAGGCGGAAGTCAAGAATCAGGCTCACAATTCTGGCGTGCTGACCTGAGACCAGTTACTTTCTGGCGGGTGGGCGTCAGCTCGCCGCAACCCCGACAGCCGTAATGCCGCATAGATTAGTTTAAAATGACTCATAAATCAGAAATAGATGACTTGGGAAGACACGGAGATTTCTTCCTAAATGGACTGTTTGATCCGCACGGTTCTAAGACGCAAAAGCATATTGTAGAAACGGCTTATTATGTCAATGTACTTAAAATGCCTCTTGAAACTGTCCTGGTCGTCAAAGCATTCATTCGTGGGCACCATACGAAGGCAATAGGAAACTACCTGGTCGAAGAGGCTCTCAGGCTCGTTGCTGTGGAGGAGGCCAAACGGCGAATTGATGAGTCGGACTTTGCCGACAAAGAGTGGGAAATCGATCGTACAACCTGGTTCTCTAATAGCGCGTCTGAAATTTGATAGTGGGGCGTATCAGGCGTCTGTCGGGGCTCACACAGCTTTTTGAGACGGTCGGAAACGATCACTTTGTGTAAAGCTTATGTTCGCCGCAAAACCGCCTGCCGTTGGGAGGCTTGAGCCAAAACCGTGAAAAAGCCGCGCCTAGTTACACCCGCTCCCTTAAATACCACTGCGTCTCCTCATCGGTCGAGTACACGTAACACCCCTTCATTCCACGAGTCATGAGCGTGCGGTAGGTGTTCTTGATGACCATGTCGAGTAGCTGTGGCGTCTCCTCCGGGTTCTCCCGCATCATCTTCTTCCACCCGAATACTGACCGGTCTTGACTGGCACGGGCGTCTGGTTGGCAGACTACCTGGCCGTTGCGTACAACGAGGTCATCGCCAATGATGACTCCCACGTATTCGAGTTCCAGGCCCTGGCAGGTGTGAATGCAGCCAATCTGGTCAATGGATTCGGGCTTGATGAGCCAGAGCATGCCATCGTCCGTGAGATTCCACTGTTTCCGGAAGCCGAAGGAGGGAAATTCAATGTCGAAGGCCGATGGATCACGACGACTCCTCCACGGCCAGCAGTAGCCGGCAACGACGCGGCTCTTGTTCGTCTCCTCGTTCTTGTCCTTTATGGCGTCAAAGAGTTCAGCGGGGGAGGCGAACACCTTGAAATCGAAGTCGATGCCGGCAAGGGTAGGGTTGGCCGTCTCGCGAATCTGAAGCACGTTATCGACCCAAGCCAGGTATCCATCCTGGCCGTTGCATCGAAACTGGGAGCTGAGCTCGAGCTCCGTGACCTCTGCGCCAAATTCTGTGGCAAACTGCCGGATGACATCCTTCCGGCCAATATCCTTGAGGGTCACGCGTTGGTCTTCATCCACGAAGAAGACCGATGTCCGCGTGGCGGAGATGATCTCTTTGACCTGATGCTCCCCTTGGTTTCGATAAAAGCCGGACTTCTCATTCAATCGATGCGCTTCATCAACCAGGAGAACGTTGTACGTGTCCGGGGCGGTGTTCATGAACTTGCCCGAATTCAGGAAGAGGTTGTTGATTGAAGTTCTACGCAATGTATTGGCCAGCCTTGCTGCATAGACCTCACGGGGAGCAGCATTCTTGCTTACGTACGACGCGAATCGACCGTCCGACAGGAAAGAGGCCAGCAAGTTGATGGCCACAACAGACTTTCCCGTGCCAGGCCCGCCTTCTACAATGACGACCTGCTTGCGATCCTCCGCCACGGATGCACGGTGGCGAATGGTTTCAAATGCCACCTTCTGGTCATCCACCAGAACAAATTCGGGGTTGCCGTCCAGGAGCGAGGCCACCTTATCGGCCAGATGCTTTGACGGCCGAATCCTTCCATTGTGGATTTCAAGGATGAGGTTGCCGGAGTCGCCAATGCGGATGAACTTCGAGATGAAGTCGCGAAGCTCCTGCATTCCGGTCTTTCCGAAGACCGGGGCCTTCTGGACCCAATCTGCGTACTGTTCATCCCACAGACACGTGGTCGACCCGTAGTTGTGCAGGTACGCGCACGGCCGCAGCTCGATGTCGCTCGTATATACGGCCTCGTTGAAGTCCGTCAGCAGGGAGGCGTAGCTCCACGCCTGATAGGAGGGATGCGGTACGTCCCGCAGACCTCTGCCTAGCATGGTGTTAACGATACCGTCCTTACTTGTCGATGTGGCACTGCTCCATTGCTTCAGTTCGATAATGACGGCGTTGCGCTGATGTTCATCGTTCGATCCGGAGAGTACGACATCAATCCGTTTGGATGTCTGTGGGATGTTCAGCTCGAGCGCAACACCGGTATCGTCAGGAATGGACGTCGGACCGATCGCCATTCCGAAATACATCAGCGAGTTGTTCCAGGAGGCCCTTTCCGAGTCGCTCACCCGGTGGCCGATGGCCTCGACCAATTTGTCCTCGATGATTCCCGCCTGCAGATCCCGCAGAAACGTCGACTTATCCGCGATATAGAAAAAACGTCCGTTCACAACTCCGTGTATTTTCGGGCGGAGCCCTTTGCCTTGCTCACCGGGTACTTCTGCTCATTCTGCTGGAGTTTCGCGCGTACGGCTGCTGTAATGTCAATGTCAGTGCTCTCAGCGAAGAGGATGGCGTAGATGATTACATCAGCCAGTTCCGCGCGGATCGCATCGGGCGACGCCTGATCTTCCGATTTCCAGAGATAGGCTTCCAGGAGCTCTCCGGCCTCAACAGACAAGGCTATCGCGAGGTCTTTCGGGTTGTGAAACTGCGACCAGTCCCGCGCATCCCGGAATGCCAGGATCTCGGCCTTCATCTCGTCAAAAACATCGTTGGCTTCGTTCATTCGCATGCTACCTCAGAAAAACTTCCTCCCCATGGTACGCCAAATATTCCCTCGAGGGGCGGGCATCTGCCGACGGCGGCATCCAGATGGGTGAGCCGTCTTTCTGGTAGTAGATTTTTCCGTTGTGGAATTCGTCGTTCAGTGCGGGGCTGACTTTGAAATTATAGTCGGGCGTGATGGTCACGTATCCGCGATCGAATAGACGGTGGATGTCAGCGCGCAGAAGTAGCCCGTTTGGGAGTTCATTCGGGCCACCGTCCTTGAAAGGCTTGATGTGGGCAGCATCGAGAGCGGGGAGAGAGTGCTCCCCCGATACGGCGCATCGATTGTAGGCATCCTGCACCGTGGCGCGGAAGAGGCCTTGGCCCAGTCGGGGCTGCACGAAGTAGCCTGTCCCTCTGGTCGTGTTCTCCCTGGTCCGTCCCAAATTTTCGCTCGCAACGGTAGGCAGCGGCATCATGGCTGCGCGTTCCAGGCACTCAGTCCATATGCGGCGCCCTTCTCCGCGTGAGAGATCGTAGGTCTTTCCCGACACAATCTGGTTCTTCCAATCGTCAGGCCCACGCACCCAGAGTGGACGGTCGAAGAAAATGGGGCTGGCAAGCAGAATGCAGCCGATGCTATGGTGACGACCAGGACGGTTGCGAACGTACTTTCCAACACGCTCCACAACGCGGTCCATGTCCGCTGCACCGTTCGCATCTCCAAACATCTGCCAGGCATCAAACACCGTCAGCTGCTTGAAAAGCGCGAACAGCCCGAAGCCCACAATCGCATGTCCGTGGGCGGCTTTAAGCTTGAAGATCAACGGCTCGCCGCGCTGAAGCGCCTTGAAATACTGGTTGCCTGCCGGCTTCCAGAAATTGGCTTCCTCCAGATTGTCCCGGCTGGCGAGGTACGTGTACCAGTCGTAATCAGTATTGGCAATGAAGCCTTTCATGGGCAGCGCGATCCGGTAGGAGCTGTTGTATTCAGGATTCTACGAAATGCGAGGGTTGGATGTGTATTCCGGTCCGCTCAGTGTGTCCGTTATCGGCAGCATTCTTGGGGCAAGTGTGGAGGCCGAAACGACGGCAATGCCGTATTGTCTGCCGCCAAGGCGCTCCAGCTCCGGCCTGTCAGCCATCAATTACCCATCAATTACGCGAAACCGTCGCAAATCGCGTTTTATCAAGGGTTTTGCACTCTGGCGAGATTGGCTTGGTGCTTTCCATCAATTACCCATCAATTAAACCAGCTAGGCTCAAAAGGGCACATATTTCATCATTTTGCGTGCCGCATTTGCGTCGACTGGTCGGATGACGCCAGTATCCACCGCCTCTCGGATGTAGCGGGACACGGCAGCCTTGTTCTTTTCGTCCACCCCAAATCGTTCGCGCAGCGAGGAATTGGTCAGGAAGTCCCGCTGGGTTGTCGAATGGTTTCGACACTTGGTCAGATAAGCCTCCGGCTGGGGCTCGCTGTCGGTTGTCCGCGAAAGTATTCGTTGCTGCTATTAGCCAGCACTACGTGTACGACTGCTGTCCGGGATTTTGGGATTTGGTTGAGTGCCAATATTCACGGCGGACGCCTTTAAAGACTTGGAATGGTCACTCTGAAGTGGTTGCTGGAGGCGATGTCCTAGCGGACTGGATTCGACACCGCCCACCTTCTTCATGTTAAACCAAGTGGTCGACCAAGAAATCAGTCTACTTGATCTTGCGCATATGGTGCGAGTGCTACTATATTGGTAGCACAATTTAAAACACCGAGCAAATGACACGACCTCAATCTCCGCGTCCCACGCTTGTCATTGACAAGTCCTTACAGGATGCAAAGTCATACATGGCTTCAGCACTGGAAACGAGCGAAAGCGAAATCATGGGCCTTGTTGCCTCCATCCTGTCCGAAGCATCGTCCTCTCAACTGGAGCTTTGGAACAGCACGCTTGAACCTGAAAGAAAGAGGACGAAGAAGGCGCACGTAATGTCCGTTGAAACACAGGAAGTGCTATCGGAAATGAAAACGACCACGGGCTATACCGTCAGTCTGCTTGTTGAGCTTGGGTTGGCGGCACTATGGCGGGCTGTTCAGGAAGTGGTAGGTACGGGACGCGGGAAGAGCGGCTTCATACTGGATCGAATGTTCTCGCATATCGCAGAGGCCAAGCAGGAGTTGCTTGATGTGGATGACAAATTTGCTGCCAACTCGGTGTCATGCTTCGACTTGTACTTTGACAAAGATCTGGAAGACGTGAAATCGAAGGTCGTCGATCACGCGCTTGCATGGGAGAGGCCGCCGTCCATTTTTGAGACGTTTCAGCTCCTTTCGCCGTCGGAGCAAGAGGAGATCGTGGGCCTCCTTCGCAATAAACTTGAATTGAGGGGAGAGTCCGATGAACAGACTTGACGTGCTTGTTCCAACGATCAGCTATCACGCATCCGTTCGAATGCAGCAACGCGGATTTGAGCGGAGTGATATCCTTTTGATGGTTTTGTTTGGGACCCCAGATCGTCAGCATGGAGGTACCACGAAATACCGCTTTGGAGAACGCGAAGCCAAGGAGGTCGGCAAACTATTGGATAAGCTGAAAAACTCCTCGCTGGTTCTGTCGGACATGGACAACCATGTAGTGACCGTTCAGCATGGCCTTGGGTGAGCACGGTACCCCTGTGACAAGATGAGACCGTTCGGCTGAAAAAATGTAGTGAGATGACGCAGTTCCGGCCTGGCCTGGGTATAAGGTCGGATTGCACACAATGTCGCCCACACTCTGGGTCCACCTTTACGAGATGAACATTTGGATTAGCGCACATCAGCTGCGTGACGGCCCCACCATTTATGATTGACGCTACACGACACTGATCGAAAGGGAGCAATCGAAAAATACTATATCAACTTGGTTAAAAAGCAAATCTCGATATCAATTAATGGCTGTATACCAAGCACTGTTTTCCACGGCCATTCGAGGTGATATTTCGTACCAGAATTATTGGCTGACCGCCAGTCGGGCTCAATCCATACTTTCGTTTTTTACTTTATCGTAGAACGCCTTCTCCGCTGAATCCAAGAGAAGTCAGCTATCCAACAAAGTTCCCAATTTATAAGCCGGTGGTTTGCCGCCGATAACGTCAGTCACCATGGATCTAGAAGACCAAACTAGAGGAACCGACAAACGACCGATTGTCCTGTCCTCGATTGAGGAGACCATATACAGTGGCGTTCGGTCAAAGATGAGGTCTCGTCAGGTTTCGTTCAAATCGGTTTTTGCTGAGCTGAGAGATGGTGATGATGGATCGATGGCTGGGACATTCGACCGGATTGCAAAACATCATTTTAAGAGGATTGCAACACTGGAAGAGATGAAGGACCCGCAATCCTTGGTGGATCGAAGGTGTGGCGAGTGGTATGCTGGTCCTGGAGAGGATTCCGTTCGCTGGAACAGGCTGAAACAAAGGTTTCTTGCAGAGAAAAAATGGAACCTTGACGCTGTCCGGTCCATCGATCGATCATCCTCCAAGGTCTTGGGATTTTTCTGTGGACCGTACGAACGGAAATTCCAGACAAAAGGACTTGTCGTTGGTTACGTACAGAGTGGGAAGACTGCCAACTTTACTGCGGTAATGTCCAAAGCGGCCGATGAAGGGTACAAGCTGTTCATCATCTTGGCGGGGCTGACGAATTCGTTGCGTGAGCAGACCCAAGAGCGCATGTTTTCGGACCTCCCTGATTGGGACGAGCATAAGTGGCGACATTGGACGAATATGGAGCGGGATTTCGAACCGACTGTATTCAAAGCATCTGATCTCTTGGATGCAAAGGAGGAGACGCGTCATTTGATCGTCGTCAAGAAAAACGCCTCGCGCTTGAGGCGGCTCATCGGAGAATTACAGGAAGCTGAACTCGTTCTCAATGGAGTTCCTACGATCATTATCGATGACGAGTGTGATCAGGCCAGTGTCAATGCGAGCGGCTCACCGGATGACCCAAGTACGATCAATCGCTTGACCAAGGAACTCATTGATGCGATTCCTCGGGTGACTTATGTCGGCTATACGGCTACTCCGTATGCGAATGTTCTGATTGACCCTGGGTATCCTGGGGACCTCTATCCTCGCGATTTCATCACTGCACTTCCCAAGCCGGATGCATACTTCGGTGCAGAAGAGATATTCGGAAGATCTGCCCTGCGGGGCGAGTCAGTTGCCGACGGTGTTGAAGAGCTGGACATGATTCGGTTGATCACTGTAGAGGAAGAATCTTTCCTGCGGCCAGCGAAGGCTGCCGACCGGTTTGATTTCTACCCATCACTGACACCGTCTTTGGAACGCGCCATTTCGTATTTCATCCTCGTGACGGCTACCAAGCAAGCACGCGGAAATTCGGGTCACAGCACGATGTTGGTCCATACTACGATGTATGCCCAAACCCACCTCAACACAGTTCCGGCAATCAAGGATGAGTTGAGTCGTGTTTCCTCAGGTGTTCGCGGTGGCGACGAGAAGCTCTTGGGGGGGCTTGAGCGACTATACATGGAGGAAAAAGCCCGCGTTCCTGCTGCAACATTCGGAAGGAATGATACTCCGTGGAAGGACGTCAGGGCCCATCTTGAAGATGTTCTGGATTCGATTGAGATCAAAGTAGAGAACGGCCTCAGCGACGAACGTGTTCATTATCCGAAAGGAGGAGCCAAACGCTACATTGTTGTCGGTGGGAATATTCTTGCCCGTGGACTGACCCTTGAGGGATTGGTAGTGAGCTTTTTCCTCCGGACCTCAAGCCAATATGACACGCTCATGCAAATGGGAAGATGGTTCGGGTACAGAGGGGGATGGGAAGACCTTCCCCGGATCTGGATGACGCCTGAGATGAAGGGGTATTTTCGTGACATGTCTGTCGTTGAGGCGGAGATTCGCCGGGATATAGCGCGATACAATGAAAAAGGCATTACTCCGACCAACTTTGCTACTCGAATCCGGACGCACTCCATCATGCGGGTAACTGCGCGCAACAAGATGCTGTCCGCCAAAAAAGTAAATCTTTCCTATAGTGGCAGTTCAAAGCAGACAACCAAATTCCGACTTGATGACAAGCAGTGGCTGGAAGACAACTGGGCTGCCGCTGCCGTGCTGGTAGACTCGGCGGTTCGGTTTGATGGAATCGAGGTTCACGGAAAGGAAGCAGAAGGTAAGAAGCTGCTGAGGAACGTACCTGTCGCAGCAGTTCTCGACTTCTTGGATCGATATGAGATTCATGAGGATCATCCGGATCTGCACAGGTCGTTCCTGAAGGAGTACATTCAGCAACAGGTGCAACATGCGTCCTCGTTGACGCACTGGGACGTTGGGGTTGTCTTGCCCGTTGACAAGCCAGTATCAGATAAACCCCTTGGCCACCTCGGACGAGTTGAGACTGTAAAACGCACGCGCCTCGCAGGTCTTCCGGATAAGAAGGCTGACATCGGCGCACTGCTCACAAAGGCGGATGCGTGGTTGGGAATGGAGGGCGCATTTCCGACTAGGTGGAACGACATTTTTGACGGGAGAGCCGGTGCCCCACCATTGCTCTTACTGTATCCGATCAACAAGGAGTCGGCGGTGACTGCTCGCCAGGGATTGATAGGGACGCGAGAGGACCTGAATGCACCTTCGGACGTCATCGGGGTTGCGTTCATTTTTCCTGAGGCACCGTCCCATACAGCCGCGGAGTACATTTCGGTCGACGTCAGTCCGCCGGAACAGGAGACCATCGAATACACTCCAGAAACCGATGACTGACAGCAGTTTCCTTGAAGCATGCATGCTTCTTCAGGCAGAACAGGCTGATGATTACATGCTTGAATTCGGAAGGTCAGGCCCACATGGGCCCCTTCGTGCGGGTATGGCAGAAGCGGGTACCTTTGAATTGCTGATCCCGATGGGTCATGACGACTATCCCTTGGTCGATGACTCGGGTAGTATGGTGTGTACGGGGAAACCGTTGTACACGAAGCACGGCCTTATCCGATTCTTTTCCATTCGCCCGATTGAAAATGGGTATCTCGACGCTTTTGCGAGGATCGCGGACACGATTGCAGGTCGGATACATGAAGGAGCTGCAACCGAATCAGCTGTGCAGTCTGCGGTTGAGGAGTTCCGACGATTGGTGGCCAAGACGAAGCAGCCGGACCGATCCTTGATAGTCGGTTTGTTCGGTGAGCTCACATTCCTTCTGGAGGAACTGCAATCGAACCCGGAAGCCTTGTCATCTTGGACCGGTCCCCGCGGGACCCGTCACGATTTCACGAATGAAGGGCTGGCAATTGAAATCAAGACGACCGTGAAGGCGCATCCCACAGTTGTCACCATCCACGGCCTGCATCAGCTCACACCAGTCGCGGATGAACGTCTGTATTTGCTGATCTACGGGATAGAGGAGGTCGGCAAAGGGGGGAAGAGTCTGAAGGACTTGATTGACGAGATCGTGGCCAGAGGTATATCCGAATCCGTCCTTGCTGGGTACATTTCCGCCATGGATCTGGACGCAGCGGTGATTCCGGACAAACCTCGTTTCGTTCTGCAGTCCCGATCCGGGTATCGGATTGAAGACAGCTTTCCCCGGGTTACGGCTGGTGGGTCAATGACGGATGATGGGAGTCCTGCGATCGGGGACGTTTCGTATTCCTTGCAGGTCGGGGCATTGACACCATACCGGATGCAGGAATCGGAAACGTGGGGATTCACCAACAGGACCGGTGGCAGCCATGAAGCTTGATCTGTTCTCGGAGCCCTACTCTCCTCATGGAAACATATCCGCAGAGGGTCTTGGGAAATCTCTCGGAACCCCTCGTTTTGACCGGCTTCGCATCCTGTTCAGGGAAGCCATCCAAAACTCGTGGGATGCTCGAACTTACGATGAAACCGGCCTTATCCCGCGCTTTGAAGTCCATCTCCGTCGACTCGGGCAGGCAGAGATTGAGTGGTTCCTGGAGAACGTGTTCCATCACTCCCCGGAGCAGGATGCCATGCCTGGTGGCATTGACGCCTGGATTGAGTCAGGTGGGTGGATACTGGAGCTCTCGGACTTCAACACGTCGGGTCTGGGAGGGCCCTTGCGAGCGGATCAGATCATCAAAGACCAGCCGACGGACTTCGTCGATTTCGTGCGCAATATCGGAAGCCCGCGGGACAGGCATCACGGTGGCGGAACCTACGGGTATGGGAAGTCGGCTTCATATATTGCAAGCTCGATCCAGACTGTCACGATCTCGTCCCGAACGCGATTCATGGATGTTGATGAGGACCGCTTCGTGGTTGCCCGGCTAGGGCCCACATTCACGCGTCCAGCTGATGGTGACCTGTGGAAGCGCTTCACTGGGAGACATTGGTGGGGCCGCGAGGACAAGGCATCCGGGACTATCGACCCGCTGACGGGAGACGACGCAGCCGCAGCAATCCGTGCAATTGGTGCCCCGGTCCGATACGGAACCGATTGGGGCACAACGGTAGGAATCCTCGCCCCATCATTGGATGGCAAAGCACCGGTGCAGGTGATCAATACGTTCATCCAAGCGGTACTTTGGTTTTTCTGGCCTAAGCTTACCGGACCCGGTCGCCACCGCATGGAATTCAGGGCACGTCTCGAAGGCGAAGAAGTCCAGATCCCAGAAGCAGACGAAGTCCCTTTGCTTGAACCATACTTGACTTCAATCCGGGCAATCAGGGAAAACGGGGATATAGAAGGGGTACATCGGGTGGCCATCACGTCAGGCAAAGAGAAAACCCACCTGGGCTGGCTGGCCACAAAGAAGACCATAAGACTTCCCAGATTTGCGTTGGACACCGGAGACGCAGAGCCTTTGGTTCCCGACCCGTGCCGTCACATAGCTCTCATGCGTGCTGCGGAACTGGTAGTTCGCTATGTTGAATGCCAAGAGTATGCAAACTCAATGTGGGAATACGGAGGTGTTTTTGTCGCAGATGAGTCGGTCGAGAAAGAGTTTGCAGCAAGTGAACCTCCGGCACACGACGATTGGGTCGCGGAGAACCTTGAGGGTAAGGCCAGGACATGGGTCAGGGGCGCGAAGCGGAAAATACCAGAGGAAACCAATGCCTGGATCGCACCAATTGATCGGCGCACTGATGGGGACGTGGACCAGACCTCATTGGGGGCCATATCGGATCGGCTCGGTGGCATCCTGTTGAACGCGGACGGGGAGCGAATAGGCCCCAAGCGATCAGCAGCCCGCAGTGGAAAAACGCGATCCAGAAGGATATCGGGACCAGAACATATCGGTTTTGAGATCGTCGACGGCACTGCTTGTTCTGTTTTCCGGATCGAGCTTGTTGGCGACTGGAATCGCGGTACCCGGATAAGGGGCAAAGCGGCCGTGCTCATGGAAGGAGGAGCTACGACAGATCCGGTCGGGGTGACGCTTCCCTCGATATTGGGCTGGAGGCCGGGAGGATCCGGTGGCTTTCCAGAAATGGAAGGTGATATTCTTGTCGTTGATGACGTAAAGAATGCAGGCTTTGAGTGTCTGGTGGAAGCAGTAGAGCATGTCGGTATCCGGTTGTCTGTGATTGAAGATCCAGGTGACAACCGATGAAGAACCACTCATTCGCTTTCCGTACCGTTTCTGATATCACCGTCGTTTGGGCAGGCTGGGAATTGCGTATGGATTCGGGCTGGTGTCCAGTGGGTAATGTGATTCCGGGTTGGGACTATCACACATCCCTTGAGATGCGGACCGGAGTCGATTTTGAGCACGACGCAATCATCTCGGACACGGGTTTACCGCCTGGATCAGAAATGTTGCTCTCTCTCCGCATGGTTTGCAGGGACACCATGCAGTCGATCCTGCTATTCCGGGAGCGTTTCGGCTTGGAGTCGTCCGGTCGTTCGCGGTACTTGCCAACGTTCACGATCCCAGCGGATAGAATCGCGGGCAGCTTCGACCTGCGGGCAGAGCTGACGCTGGAAGAAGCAGCTGCAGACGACCTGTCGTTCGTGGCTAGAGAGAAAGGAAGCCGCTTGGGATCATGGAGCTGGAGAATCGACATTGAGGGTAGTTCGTCGAGAATGCCGGTCGAGATACTCGACTTCGAAACCAGCATGCGCGCGTCGGCTGCTTCTGAAGCAAGGTGGTTCGTAGGATGGTCCTCCAAGCATCTGCACACTCCAGTCAATCGTCAACTGAGGCTGTATATCAACCAGAAACACACTGCATTCAAAGCCTTGGTCGAACAGAATGACGCAGTTGTTTCGTCAATCCTCTCGGTCGCCATCGCCCAGAGCATGATTGATGTAGTGCTGGATGACGACGAAATGGTGTTGGATCCAGAGGCGTTTCCTGAAGGAAGCCTAGGCAGCACGGCAAGTACAATGATTCGCTTGTGTTTCCCGGGATTTACCCTCTTGGATATCAGGATCATGCGCCAGCAACGACGGGATCGTTATTCGTCCTATATCCAAGCAACATATTGGGAGGACTGAACCCATGATCCAGCTCTGGCCAAGACTGCCTGAATATGCATCAATGCAGATTTGGGACAGCATTCATTCCCAGTCCGTTGTGGAGTTGGGGAAGGCATGGTCCACAGACCATGAGTCCGCATTTTTCACGGCAACAGGGGGGACGCGTATTTCTGCGGAATCACTTGAAGACCTCAGGGAGCGTCTGGAGGAAACCGCACGAAAAAGCGGGTTTCCTGAAACCTCGGACGTCGCCGGTCGACGGCGTTTCGATCAGTCTTCCATGGCCATTTTGCACGACGCGTTCTCGATTCCAGTCGCGGAAGCAGCCAAGGTTGGAATGTGGAGCTTTCTTGCGCTCGTACTCATGCCGGACATTGCCAGGTGGCGGTTTCCAGACACGGACTCACTCGATCGATTCAAAGGAAATCCAGCCAACAGAAACGTCTTCCAGCGATTGTGGTGGCGTGCGGAGTTGTTCCGTACAGAAGGAACGGACGATCCATATTTGATGGCTGCGACTATGCGGGAAGACGCTGCTGTTCAGATCATAGAACGACCGGGAATTGCGTCGGACCGCCGTTTGGCATTTGCGCTGGCTTCGATCCTTTTGGCGGTAGAGCGGGATATGCCAGCGGCTGCGAACGGAGAAACGCTCTGGCGTGACGTAGTCAAGTATTTTCGCCAGCGCATGCCGGTCGTTGATTTCGGGTCGTGGCATTATGACGAACTCCGCTCCCACATCGAAGAGATAGCACTTCGATTCGTTGACGAAATGATTCGCGCCGACGCCGAGACCGGGGATGCAAAGAAGGACTCATGGCGGAAAATGGATTTCTACTGGAGCGGGGACTGACTGTCCGGATTCAGAAGGCTCGCGGATCCATTTGCTGATATCATTCACCAAACACACCAATTCTTCCTCGCTTCGGTCCCTTACGCCACACTCCCAGACCGTGGCAACGCGCCATCCTGCCTTTACCAATGCCGTGCGCTTTCGCTCGTCTCGCTCTTGATTGGCAAAAAGCTTCTCAGCCCAGAATGCAGTTCTTGTCTTGGGCAAACGGAAGTAGTGGCAATCATGCCGATGCCAGAAACAGCCATTGATGAAGATGACGGCATTGTACTTCGGCAGCACGATGTCGGGACGGCCTGGGAGCCGGCGGTCGTGCAGTCGAAACCGGAAGCCCAGCCGGTGGAGGCGTGACCGGATCAACATTTCAGGCTTCGTATTCTTGGCCTTGATGCGTGACATCAGGCGACTTCGAGCCGGATCGATAGGGTCTTGATGCCCGCTCATCCACCCGGATATGCACTGACTCCGTCCAAACACATCTTTACCCTTTCAGCAATCTGGAACGCCAGGTACGGAGGTACTGCATTGCCGACCTGGTGGTACTGTTGGGTACGGGGTCCTTCAAACAGGTAATTGTCAGGGAAAGTCTGAAGTCGCGCGGCCTCGCGCACCGTCAGACTGCGTGCGATGGCCGGGTCGGGGTGTATGAAGTAGTGTCCATCTTTCGATATGTGGGAGGTGATCGTTGAAGAGGGTCCATCCTGCATCTGGACCTTGAACCGATCAACGAATGCGTTGGCAGCCCGGGCATTGCGATGGGCAGGTATCAGGCGCTCCGGGAATTCGTCGATCCTGGCAGGTCGGCCCATGACCTGGGCAAAGACAGCGCAATACATGTACCGAGCCAGATCATCCGGCATGTGCGAACGTGACTCATGATTCAGGACCACGTTCAGCTTGGGATCCGAATACCACTCTTCCAAGGCGTTCGGAGAATCGTCCGATGGTTCACGCGCTTCAGACGGGAGCCTGCCCTCCAAGATCTTGATGCACGCCAGGACCCGCGTTCTGAGGTTTTGGCCTTCTATTCCCGAGGCGGCTTCCTTGATGACATTGGAAATTACCCTCTTCCAATCTCCGTCATCACCCCATCGCGCCCCAAGGCGGCTTCGCAGCCGGGGAAGGTCGTTGATAACGTCTCCAACCGAAGGTGCCGGTCGGGACACAAGGTTCGGTGGAGGTGTCAATCCAAGGTCATCACGTATACCCATCAGGATGACTCGATGTCGCCGCTGAGGGACACCAAACTCCTCACTTTTGAGCACATAATCCGCCGGCTCCAGTCTGCCGACATCGCTATTTCCGGCATCGACAAAGAAAGAATGAATGTTGTACTTGAACTCGAGTCCTGAATCACCAAGGGCCCTCAGGGGCTCAGTCAAATCCTCCAGTATCTGATCAAAAACCGGCCTACCGTCAAGTTTTGCTGACAGCATCCCTTTGACATTCTCCATCACGAAAATAGATGGAGAGTGGCGAGCGATGATTTTCAGATACTCCCGATACAACGTGTGGCGCGGATCTCTTTCGAATTCCGCTCGATCCTCATTCACCCGTCGGCTCCTGCCGACCAACGAATACGCTTGGCACGGCGGCCCTCCGATGAGGGCCCAGTGGCTCGCACCCTTGAGTGCGTCGTGAATCCGCTTCTCGATCTGCAGGTCGTCCCAGGGTTTGCCGAGTTCGGCACACATGGCTTCTTCAGAAGCAGCCTTTGCTTCTAATGGAAAACGTTGAAACAGTACATCCCGCCCAATATTACCCTTGAGGTAGTCGTAGTAGTCGTCAGGTACCGTCTCGAATTGCCTGTAGAAAGCTCGCGTGGTCAACGTCCTGTGGGCATGCAGGTCCTTCTCTACAGACAGCTTGACGCGGAACAGCCGTCGCCCGCTTTCGTCCCGAGCCTGGGAAAACCCCTCTGCTAGCCCTCCGGGGCCTGCGAATAGATCTATGACGGGGATTGGTCCTGGCACGTAGGCTCGGCTTAGGTTGTATTCCGAAAGATAACTTTGAGCATGGCCATGCGGTAGATGTGCGCAGAAGAGAATCCGAGTTCACGACGGCGGCTATTTCATCAGCAAGATCATGGATCAATGGGCCTATGAAAACGGTGTCACGCTGGACTTTTTCGACCCGGCAAACCGACTGATAATCCTTACATTGAATCGTTCAACGGTTCCTTCCGGGACGAGTGTTTGAACCTGCATTGGTTCCTGTCACTTGACGACGCCCGCGAGAAGATTGAAGCCTGGCGACAGGAGTACAACTCCTTCAGACCGCACTCTTCTCTGGGCGATCTGACCCCATCCGAGTTCACCGAAGAATACCACCGCAACACGCCCGATTCTCTACTTCTGACTGGGTGAATTAACGGGGGGAGCTCATTATAGAATAAGGTCTACTAGCGGTCGGTATCCGAGCGACTCTTGGGGCCCGCAGCATGGATGTCTTTCCGGATCGCCGTGGTCCAGTTTGAGACAGGAGCCCACTGTCGATGACTGTGCTGTCGACTTGGTCGAACTCATCGTCTCGATCCACGAACACCGGGGCGGTAGGCGCACGATCGAAATCAAGCCGGTTGGGCTGTACCCATTTATTGACTGTTCGCCGTGCGCACACGCGCGTATCCTTCCGCATGAACCGGACGGTCTCACATTCGAAATCACCTGCGCAATGGCTGTGGCGGTGGCTCTACGCCGGTCTGACGTGCGCCGCAGCGGTATCAGCTCAACCGGCGTTCGCGCAGCAGTGCACGCTGCTTCCGGGGCCGCTCGGGCGGGTGACAATGGTGAATCTGGGGTCCGATGGGACCATGTTGACCGCCACCGCCACGTCACACACTGGTCCGTTCTTGCGGGTCTGGAGGCGGGATGCGCAACAGAAATGGCAGGAAATAGGTCCGGGATATCTCGGCTTGTGGCCGGTCATGGCGGCAGAAACTGATGCCGGACTGGTTTTGGTTGGCAATTTCGAGGACTGGATCGCGCTCAGCGGCCTGTTCTGGTGGGATGGTATGGGAGAGGGCTGGAGCGGTTTACGAGATTTCGGGAACGATCAAATAAGGGACGCACTCCTGGTCGATGGCGGGGTGCTAGTTGCCACGACAGGTGGGGTGTTTCTGGTCTCCCTGTCGGATCCTGCCCAGGCCGAGTTAAGCTTGGATGGGCTACGGGTAACGTCATTGTCGCGGAGCACCCACGGAATTGTGGCTGCTACAGATGTTGGCGTCTACAAAACGCTTCAGGAAAGGATCGCGTGGTCTTTCGTATCGCAGCCGCCCGAATTGGTAACGTCCGTCGTTGCCACATCAGACGGCGGCCTGTTGGCCGCGACAGCAGACGGAATGCTGGCTGCCTACGACCCGGGTGGGGTGTGGGTCACGTCCGGGTTGGATGGTTACAGCGTTGAACGCTTGGCCATCACATCCGAGGGCGCCATTCTAGCGGCCGCTTCGTCATCGTCCGGAATTGGCGGGTACGTGTTCGAGTCAATGGATGATGGCGTGACGTGGAGCGAAGGAAAGCTGTTGGGCTCCGAAATCACGTCCATGAACGTCACGGGGCCGGATGTCGCTGCGTCCACGTATGCTGGCGTGTACGTTCGTTCCGGGCCCGGGCAATGGACGGTGACGGGCGTTCCGAACAGCGCTCCACATGACGCCTTGGTCACAGACCGCGTGTTGGCCGTGCTGCACAGCGGAAATGTGTCTGTGTCCGAAGACGATGGACAGTCGTGGACGCGATTGGCCATCGCCGAAAACATCCGGGCCTTGGGGCGCGGTGAGGATGGGAAGCTGTATACGGCCGGGGAGGGCGCATTCCATGTCATCAGGCCGGAATCCTACAGTGTGACCCGGCACGATCTGCCAAGCAACGTTGCACGCCCGGTCGGCATTCAAGGGACGCCGGCCGGCATCCTCATCGTTACTGCGTTCGATGGGGCATTTCTCTCGTCGGATGGCGGAGAAACGTTCGGGAGCGTGCTGTCCGGAAGTCGCATCGCAACAGTATTGCATGCGCCCGACGGGTCCATCTACTCCGGCGGCGATTCGGTGGACAAGTCTATTGACGGCGGATTGACCTGGACGTCGGTTGCGCCCGCTCCCTTGAACAGTGGTGGAGTGATGAAGCTGGCCGCGATGGCTGGTGGCGGCCTGTTCGCGATGACCTCGAGTCATGTGTACGCCCTGTCCGATGATGGCGCGTGGACGATGCTCCTTGAGGACGGTTACGGTCTTCGCGCGATCGTGGCGGGTCCTGACAACACGCTCTATGCTGGAAACAGCATCGGCGCAGTTTTCGGGAGTGCGGACGGAGGGCTTTCGTGGACAGAAGTGGGCTGTCCCCGTGAGGACTGGCTGGAGGTGACGAGTCTGGCGCCGGCGCCCAATGGAGGACTTTTTGTCGGGCGTTTGGCCGGAGGGCTGGAGCTCGTAGCGGTGCCTGTCGGTGTTCATGTGCATGATGTCCCGGTCGCAGACGCGTCATTCGATGTCTATCCCAATCCGGCATCGTCCCGCGTTACCGTTCGGTGGTCTGGAGACGCCATCGTCTCCATGCATGACGTAACCGGGCGGCGCTTGGGGTCGTGGACACTCGCCGGTGACCGCACCACCACGCTGGACATCGGCCCGCTCCCAGCCGGCACGTATTTCCTGCGCATGGTCAGTGGGCAAACGGTTCGTACGCGGGGGCTGACGGTGCAGTAGGTGATTAATACGACAGGAACTAATGGGAGGCTGTCTGGACTTGGATCACCATACATTTCCCTGACAAACTACGGGGGATGTATGTGGCATGTCTCGATTACGCTGCAATCATCACGATTCAACATTTGGCTGAACTAGGGCAATTAAACGTCTCCATCACCTATACCCTTGGCGTTTCTGACGGCTCGGTCGGCTATCATCCATACATCCTTGACGTTGGATATGTCTTCGACAATGCCTGCAGACTGGGATGATCACGCGGTAGAAATGTAACAATGATGGTTACATTTATTTAATGGTGCAGGTGGTTTTCAACGTGTCATGTATACCTGTGGCGCGAGATCTGGAGGGGGCCCTAGCATGTCTCACGTCGAAACGGTGGGCGGTTGAGCAAAGTACGGGTTCGGCTATCGACCCGCTGACAGACTCTTCGGTTTCCATTTTTGGACGTGAATTCTACGGGCATGCTCGATTGACCTGAGCGCTGGGGAAGGGAATCATTCGAGCCCCCAAATAGTCGTTTCGCACTATGCACGTCTGAAATGGATCGACTAGATTTCTACTAGGTGGGCCTCTACTCACCGCTGATTCGCCAGTCCTTACATGTACTGGACTCTTCCTGAAGTATACCATGTCATCTTATGCCCGCTAATCCTTTAGCTTTTTCTCCAGCCTCGCTAGACGAGGAAGTGCGTTACCATATAGCTTGGATGACGGGGTTTCGATTCCAGCCTGGTGAATTGCGTCCGACGCACAGATTAGAAGAAGACTTACGCTTGACGGCTTACCAACGCCGTGCACTAAGAGACTCATTCTTGTACTCTGCAAGGAAGCGCAATCCCCAAGCTGTCATTTCACCCAGCGCGTGCGAGAAGCTCAAGAAAGTGAAGGACGCGCTTGAGCTGGTGCGGAAGGCTTCTCAACTTTCAAGCCGATGAACGAAAAACTGTTCAGGTACTCGATTGCGGCTCTATTGCTTTGTGTTGCACTTCCAGTTGCTGCACAACCGGCACTACGAGATATTCAAGTTCGTCACAATCTGCTTAGCAGCAAAGAGTTACCAAAGCCAGCCTTTGTTCAGCTAACATGGCCAGAAAACGATTCACTGGTTGCCGTGGTCGGTCTCGGCATCCGGGCAGGTATTGGAAAAGCCACTCGTTTCGATACTGGGTTGTTTGCAGAGTACCTCAGAAATACTGCTGCTTCCCAAGACGCTGTTCGTGCCGGACTGGACATTCACTGGCAGGTCTTGGCTTTAGGAAAATATCCTGGAGGTCGTAGTCACAGTCCGCTCTTACTAGCACAGTTAAACTACAAAAAAGACGGTGTGAAAGATGCTGTGTCTGTTCAGGCGGCGATAAACTATACTCATATATTTCAGAGCAACCGTCTACTTCCATTGCCCAACACGTACTATACGCTCGGGGATATATTGGACCTGACATATGCACCTTACCTGGGCGCAGAGTTAGAGTCTGAAACTGCTGGAAAAAACCCCGATGAAGGTACCACTGTACGCGGAGTGGCTCGTCTTGATGTGTCTGTTTATCCGAACGTATGTGCTTTTTGGGATGATGGAAAAGGAATCTGTCGCGTTCTAGAAGGCACACTTCAACTTGCACATCGTCATGATCTGATCTCTCCAATTGAGAATGGCGACCGAAATCACTCGTACCTCGAGGCTGGTTTGAATCTGTTTTTCGTCAGATCAGATGATGGAAAACGACGTGCAGGAATTGGCATCACATACACGAAAGGAGAGGATCCTGCCAAAGGTTTTCGTGACCAGAAGATTACCCAAGTTGTATTAACTGTATTGGTTGTTCCGTAACGCTTTGTAGTGTGCTGTCCCTGAACCACCCGTTAATTCACCCAGTCAGAAGAAGAGAATCGGGTGTGTTGCGGTGGTATTCTTCGGTGAACTCGGCTGGGGTCAGATCACCCAGAGAAGAGTGCGGACGGAAGGAGAATTCTTAAAGACAGAATGGTCAATCTGCCTTATTGACATCCCGGCCCTGACTCGTTAATGTAACTGTTATTGTTACATTTAAAGGGCGAGACGTATGGAGCACACCGGGGCATTGCTGCAGGGCATCGCGTCTGTTCTCTGGCCGGTCATCATTCTGATCGTGCTGTTTCGGTTTGCCCCTGTGTTGCAAGGCATACTCGAAACCGCCCGGTCTCGGAAATGGACCGTGAAGATTGGCGGGCAGGAAATCTCCATGGAGGAGCTCCAAAAGCAGGACCGAAAGCTGATTGAGGACTTGCAGGATTCCGTCCTGGCGCTCTCAGACGAGGCGGAGCCTGAGCCGGTGTCTGTACCGTCGGTGCGATTCAGCCGCGTCCTTTGGGTAGACGACAACCCACAGAACAACAGCTTCGAAATACAACGACTCCAGGATCTCGATACGCAGGTAGACTTGTCACTATCCAGTAGTGACGCCATTCGGAAGCTTGAGTCGTCGTCCTATGATCTCATCATACAGGACATGGGCCGCTCGGAGCCAGGCGGATACAACCGCACGGCAGGTCTTGACCTAATTCGGCACGTCCGGTCGCGTGGACTGGAATTGCCCATCTTCATCATGACGAGCAAGAAGCAGGTCGCGGCCATGCGGGACCAAGCAATTTCTGCAGGTGCCACGCTGGTCACATCGTCGTCCCTGCAGTTGCTGAATGCAATCAGAAAGGGCTGACACGCCATGGACAATACCCATGTAGATGTTGTTGTCATCGGCTCCGGATTCGGAGGCTCGGTCGTGGCCTGTAGACTGGCCGAGGCCGGAAAAAGCGTGTGTGTCTTGGAGCGGGGGCGCAAGTATCCACCTGGCGCATTTCCCCGGACACCCAAGGACATGTCGCGGAATTTCTGGGACCCGAGTCGCAGACTGTATGGCATGTTCAACGTGTGGTCGTTCAAGGGAATGGAAGCGCTGGTGTCCTCTGGGCTGGGGGGAGGATCGCTCATCTATGCCAACGTGCTTCTGCGTAAACCACCCGAATGGTTCGAAGAGAATCACGCAGGGCATAGTCCGTGGCCCATCACGTATGCGGACCTGAAACCGCACTATGCGAGGGTGGAGGAGCGGATGAATGCACAGCCGTATCCAGTCGAGCATGCACCCTATTCCAACACGCCCAAGACGGTTGCCATGAAGAAAGCGGCGGCGGAGCTTGGCTTGGACTGGAAGCTGCCGCCCCTGGCTGTGACTTTTGGCAATGACGGTGACGTGCCCTCGCCAGGTGAACCTATCCGTGAACGCCCCAATCTGCACGGGAAATCACGAAGTACCTGTCGATTGTGCGGAGAATGCGACATCGGGTGTAATTATGGCAGCAAAAATACGCTCGATTTCAACTACTTGACAGATGCCGCGAATGCCGGCGCGGACATCAGGGAGCTCTGCGAGGTCTTGGAGTTCGAACCGCGGGCGGAGGGCGGCTACACGGTCCGGTACGTGAGGCATCGTCCGAAGGAAGGATACTGGAAGCAGGAGGGGCAGTCGTTCGAGACCATCACCTGCGATCGATTGGTGCTGGGCGCTGGCACGCTGGGCTCTACATTTCTGCTGCTGAAGAACCGAACGTATTTTCCGGATGTGAGCCCGCGTCTGGGTGAGCAGTTCTGCGGGAATGGAGATCTCTTGTCGTTTGCGCTGAAGTGTGGCAGCGGCTCCGGGAAGAACAGACGCCCTCGTGACATGGCGCCGAGCCTAGGGCCGGTAATTACGAGTACAGTCCGCGTGCCCGACACGCTCGACGGGTCGGGGAGTGGCCGAGGGTATTTCGTGCAGGATGCCGGCTATCCGGCATTCCTGTCGTGGGTACTGGAGACTTCTAGCGCAGCCTCCGTCGTCAAGCGACTCGCTCGCGGCCTCCTGCGCAGGGTCCGGGCACTCTTGAGACAAGACCCACGCTCCGATGTGGGGTCTGAGATTGCCGACCTACTTGGAGGCGGTGCGCTTTCATCGAGTTCCCTGCCGCTGCTGGGTATGGGGCGCGACGTACCCGATGGGCGTCTGTCACTTGTTCGCGACGCCAAGGGCGAGCCCCACCTGGCCAATGACTGGTCCATCGCATCATCGCAAGCCTTTTTTGACAGGATGATGAAGACCATGGTCGATATCACGCGCGTCTGGGGCGGGAAACTTCTGCCCAATCCGACCTACCGGCTTGGGCGGGTCATTACGGTCCATCCGCTGGGAGGCTGCCCGATGGGGGCATCGTCCGAGGAAGGGGTTGTCGACGCTTACGGACAGGTGTTCGGATACCCGGGTTTCTTCATTGCCGATGGGTCCGTGCTGCCCGGTCCAACGGGGCCTAATCCGGCATTGACCATTGCAGCCGTGGCCGACCGAGCGGCCGATTACATCATTGATTCCATGGAGGATTGAATATGCCCCGTCGTGCACTCATGTTGGCTGGAGGTGGACTCAAGGTGGCATTCCAGGCCGGAGTCCTTCAGGTTTGGCTGGATGAGGCCGGGTTGGAGTTCGACCTTGCCGATGGGTGCAGCGGTGGCTGTTTGAATCTGGCCATGTACTGCCAGGGGTTTTCGGGTACGGAAATGGCCGATGCATGGCGTCGGTATAAGCCCCTCGATGCTGTGGACCTGAACATGTCCCAACTGCTCCGACTGGGTAACGCGGAGTCCTTGTTCGAACTGGATGCCATGCGCAACAAGGTGTTTCCCGATTGGGGGCTGGACTGGGAAGCCATCAGGGCATCGAGCCGTGAAGCAACATTCAATGCCTATAACTTCAGCCGTCATGCCTTGGCAACGTGGACGCCCGATCAGATGAACGAGGATAAACTGATCGCCGGTATATCCTTGCCCATGTGGTTTCCACCGGTGGACATCGACGGAGACACCCACATAGACTCGGTGTTTATCACCGATTGCAATATCGAGGAGGCCATACAGCGTGGGGCCGACGAACTCTGGGTCATCTGGACGGTCAGCCAGCTTGATGAATGGCACAACGGGTTCGTTCCTCAATACTTTCAGATCATTGAGACCGCGGCGAACGGCCACTTTCGTCGCATGTTGAAACGGATCGAAGCAAACAACGCGCAGATTCAGGCGGGTGCAACGGGCGAGTTCGGCCGCTCCATAACGGTCCGTTTGCTGGAGTCGGAGGTAGACATGCACTACCTCATCAATTTGACCAATGACCGGGTGACCGAGGCTGTGAATGCCGGCGTGGCCGCAGCCCGGGCATGGTGCGAACGAGAGGATATCCAGACAACCGAGGGTGAGGCTGTGTCGGCCGAGGTACACAATGCCCTCACAACGCTTCGCTTCTCGGAAACGATGAATGGTTTTGTCCAGGTCGGTGAAACGGAGCCTCAAACGGGTTTCGATACAGGACGCGAGCACGGAAATACACTCTCGGTGCGTCTGACCATCGACATCCAGGGCGTGAACCGTTTTGTCACCTGGCCCGACCATGCAGCGACCGCTACCGGTTGGGCAGAGGGCCAGGCCATTGGCGGGCGCTGCCAGGTGGTAGACGGCCTGTTCAACTTGTTTGTCCACGAGACGGACGAACTCCGGACGCGGTACATGAGGTACCGGCTGCATCTGGACGGTGAGCGCCCGATGACGCTGCTCGGGGAGAAACGAATCCACGATGATGCCGGCTGGGATGCATGGAGCGATACTACCACGCTGTACACACGGCTGGTTCCAGGTCACGTTGAATGGAACAACACCCAGGACGTGGCGGCCGCTGGCATCATCCGGATTTCCGTTCCGGATTTCATGCGCCAACTCACGACGTTCCGGACAACCGGTCCGACACGAGCCGATCGCCTGGCCGCCAAGACCCGGTTCGGTCGTCTGTTTCTTGGAAACCTTTGGGATGTCTACGCCCGCCATATCCTCTCCTGACATGACTGAAAACATGCCCGAAAATATTCCTGCGTCCCCATCGTCTGAAAAGAACCTTTTGTTCAAGAGGCAGAAGATGGTGAACTGGTTTCACCCCACTGAACTGGTGCGTGCCGGTACGAAAGCCTTCCTATCAAAGCTCTTCGGAGCGTATGCAGACAATCGGGAAATTCAGGCGTTGCGCTCGGGGGGCGGGGCAACGGCCGATTACAGCGATGTTACGGGACCGGGCGAGGCGCTGTGGTTCGACTATGTTGCGGATCTGGGTGACGGATTCAATGCTACCTATGCGATTGCACGGCTGCTGGGCGCGGAAAAATTGCCCGTTTCTTATGCAGGCGGAGGCCCGAAGGAAGAGACATCCAGGGGGCGATTCTTGATCATGGGTGGAGATCAGGTCTATCCCACAGCAACTCAGGAAGAATATCAACAACGACTGACGGGCCCTTACCGCGCCGCTCTACCCTATGTCGCGTCCGATGACCATCCTCCTCACCTGTACGCCATTCCCGGCAATCACGACTGGTACGACGGTCTGACGAGTTTCACGAGGTTGTTCTGTCAGAAGCGATGGATTGGTGGATGGGAGACCCACCAATCCCGAAGCTATTTCTCCATCAAGCTTCCGCACGGGTGGTGGGTGTGGGGCATCGACGTCCAGCTGGACTCCGACATCGATGAGCCGCAGATGAATTACTTCGGCGAGCTGGCTGACCAGATGGATGAGGGCTCCAAAATCATTCTCTGCACGGCAGAGCCCTCTTGGGTGTACGCGGCCACGAAGGGCACGAAGGAGTACCGGACGTTATCGGTATTCGAGGACAAGGTGATTCGACACCACAAGCACGTGCACGTTGTCGGATTGGCCGGCGATTTACACGCCTACGCACGCTACCGCCATGAAGATGGCCGGCAGCGGTTCATTTCTGGAGGAGGGGGAGCCTACCTGTATCCGACGCATCGTTTGCCGAAATCACTGTCTATACCGACGGCGAAGCCAACGGCACAGGAGGCCTCGCGAAATGCATTGGTAGAGTCATTCACCCTGGGTGCGCACGGAGACAGCTCCAGTGTGCCACCTGCGAAGGGTGAAGAATCGCTCTTCCCGGCGGCACGGGACTCGTTCTTGCAGGCCCTGAAGAGCATCATTTTTGTGCGGTACAATGTGGCGTTTTCTGCGCTGTTGGGTGCGTATTACGTGTTGGTGGCCTGGCTTTCGGAAAGCGCCAGTAGAAGCATAGGAGACGCTGGGTCGTTCTTTGGAGCAGCCTCTTCCAGCTGGTCTGAAATGATGGAGGCGATGGGTGGCTTCCTGCCACACGCCCCCACGGTTGGGGTGTTCATGGCTGTTTTCGCCATCGGAATGATGGCTTTTGTGGACTCGGAGTCCAAGCCTCGCAAGATCCTGTTCGGAGCGTCGCATGCCATATTGCACGGACTGGCCTTCCTCGTCTCGGTGCGAGTGGCCGTTTTGTTTACCCAATCAATGCTCGTAGTGTTGCTGGCCGTGTTTGTACTGGGAACTGTGCTGGCAGGAATCGTCTGGGGCATGTATTTGTTGTTGTCTCATCTCGTGAGCAAGGACATGCATTCCAATGAGGTTCTGGCATGCCAGCGCATTGAAGATTACAAGCACTTCCTGCGGCTTCGAGTCAGTGAGGAGGGCTTGACCATCTATCCCATTGGGATACGGCGCGTGCCGCGCAAGTGGCGTTTCGTGCCGAATGCGACGAATGGAGCGCCTTGGTTCAACGCGTCAGATGGCTCGTCCATCAGCGACTTGGCCGAATTGATTGAGCCGCCCATACATGTACCTGGATAAACTCGTTGTAGCCAGGGAGTGAACAGCCGTCAGTTTCCATGCCGCAGTCTCATGATCACGCCCTGGTGCTGCATCTTTCCATGGGCGACCTCGAGGCGCGCCTCATTGGAACCATCATGGCCTTCGACTCAGCACGCTCTCCGGCGCTCGAAGAGCTCCGCATCGAAACCTTCTTCCCGGCCGATGAAGAATCCCGCCGCCGAATGGAAGCCGATTAAGGCGTCGCAATGAACGAGCCCAGTACGGATCAGTCAACAGCCACGTTGTCGTAGCGATACAGCCAGGGTCTGCGAGTCGATAGTGCATACAGCGAACCATCCGTGTGAACAGCGATATCGTTTGGGCTGAAGAAGGTGCCTTCGTGGTCGGCAATTCGAAAGCGTTGCGCCTGGACGTTTCCATCCACGAATGCCACTCGCACGATATCCAGTCCAACCACCGCCCATATGCTGCCATCCGGCATCATCTTTACGGTCCTGTAAAAGCCTGGGAAGGGTCCGCTTTGACGGATGTCACCTGACGTGTTCCATGGATGTTGAAGTGTGCGCTCGTGTTCGCCGGTAAACACCAGCGTTCTGCGTGCCGTCCCAGCGTGGTCGAACATCACCATGAATGGTAACGTCAGCCATCCGGCTGCGACATCGTTTCGACCCATCGCCGATGCCACCCACGTGAGGTTGTGCGTGGACATGGGGCTTCCGGCACCGAACAAGGCGGGTAGGAACTCGGTGCAATCGGTCGTCTGGATTGATGCCGCGCACTTCATGAGCCCACCCGAGCCGCCTGTGGGAGCAGGCAGGAACCATGCATCGTCCCGGAAAGAAAACGCGGCGGATGGGACGTATTGGATGTTCAATGTCTCGACCGAGCGCCATGACCGGTCGAAGATCTTCACGCGCGCGTTTGGCTCATGGACAAAGAACCGGTCCGATGTAGCAAACAGCCCGGTAGGCCAATCGAGTTCTTCTGGACCTTGTCCCGATGTGCCAAAGTGATGGACAAGGGTGGAATCGACACGTGCCATTGCAAGAACAGATCCTGTTTTCCTGTCTGCAATCCAGATGCTGTCATGAGCGATCGTCATGGCCGATGGCGTCGCGAGCCAGGAATCGCTCCCACCAGACGCTTCTCCGATCCTTGCTGCTGGTAGTAATTCGCGGATCGGCAATGCATCGATATCGATTGTGATTATTTCCGTTTCGCGAAGCGCCTCCGGGATCGAAGGGCGGTCCGATTGGCACCCGGCGAGCGCCAGGAAAACGAGAAACAAGAACCTGGCCACAGTACCATCCTGGAGTAGTGCAATGCTCACCATAGGGAAATAACTGATCGGGGTCATAGTGCACATTGACCAATCTGAATAGTGCTTTTGCACTAGCGGGTCAGGTCAGCCAAGGCGGTCACTTCCCCCTACGCCCCCGACTCCCACTTCGAAGGCGGCACGCCGAGCACGTCCTTGAATGCTTTCCGGAATCCCGATTCGCTCTTGAAGCCGACGGCGTAGCCGATTTCTTTCAAGGTCAGGGCGCCGTCCTCAATGAGTCGGACGGCTTCATCCAGGCGCTTCTGCCGGACGAGGTCGCCGGGCGACGTGCCGGTGATGGCTTCCAGCTTGCGATGGAATTGCCGGGCGCTGAGGTTCAGTTCCGCAGCCAGGTCCTCGACGTTGAAGCCGGGATCGGCCAGCGATGACGAAATGGCGTGCAGCGTGGCATCCAGGAATGTCCTGTCCAGGCGCGAAAGGGAAGCGTCCATTCCATCGGACGCGGGCGATGACGATGGCGAGGATGCGCCCTGCAAGGCCTGTTGCAGCCGCCGCCTGTTCTGCAGCAGGCTGTTGATATAGGCATGCAGCTCGCGCGTTTCGAACGGTTTGGTCAGATAGACATCGGCCCCCAGTTCCAGGCCCTGGGACCGCGACTCGATATCCGACAAGGCAGTCAGCATGATGACCGGGATGTGGGACGTCGGCAAGTCGCTTTTCAGCGCAGCGCACAGCTCGGTGCCACTCATTTCGGGCATCATCACATCGGTGATGACGAGGTCGGGAATGATGTCACGGCAGGTGTCCAGGGCATCCCGGCCGTCCGCGGCGCTCAGGACGTTGTAGTCGCCTGCAAGACTGCCCGTCAGGAATTCCAGCAGGTCCGCATTGTCCTCAGCAATCAGCACGGTGGGCCGCTGACCGTCGGATTCGAGCGCGTCCGTTTCAACCTGGGCTTCCGGGCCGGACGCCGCTGCCGGGGCCGATCCGGCACCCAGGACGGGAAGGACGATGGAGAAGGTCGAGCCAACGCCTTCCTCGCTCTCCACCCGGATGTGGCCACCGTGCATTTCAACCACGTCCCGGCACAGGGACAGGCCAATCCCCGATCCGCTGGCGCCGGTCTTGTTCTGCCCCCGGAAGTACCGGTCGAACACATGTGGAAGGTCGGATTCCGGAATGCCGCGCCCCGTGTCTTCAACGAACAGCACGATGCCCTCTTCGAAGGGCTCGCCAAGGTGTACGCGGATCCGCCCACCGGAGGGAGTGAACTTCAAGGCATTCCCCACGAGGTTCACCAGCACATGCTCCATCCGCTGGCGATCGAAGGTCCAGTACACGGGCGATGGTGGCGTCTCGACATCCAGCGACACGCCTTTTTCTCTGGCGGCCGTTGCAAAAATGGCCGCAATCTGCTCAACAAACGCGGCGATATCGTCCGTCTGGAGGCTCAGCTGGAATGCGCCCGATTCGAGGGCCGTCAGGTCCAGGATTTCATTCATGAGCGAGGTCAACCGGTCCACATTCCGGTCCACAACGAGCAGTTGATGCTGCAAGTCGGTGTCCGATCCCGCGTTGGCTACATCCAGAAGGTGGGAGACGGGCCCTTTGATGAGGGTCAGCGGCGTCCGGAATTCGTGGCTGATGTTGCTGAAAAACCGGCTCTTCATCTCGTCCAGTTCGGTGAGTCGCAGTGCCTGGTGCGCAATGGTCTTCGTCCGCTCCCGGACCTGTTGCTCCAGCTGTTCATTCTGGCGTCTGACGAGCCGGATGCGGCCCCAGACCAGCAGGATTCCTGAGGAAAGACCGAGCCCGATCAGCACGACAATGAACCAGAAGGACTCGGTGAATGCCGCCTGCCGGCGGATTGTGATCGATGTCGTTTCATCGCTCCAGCGCCCGGAAATACCCGCTTGCAGGTCCACCCGATGTGAGCCGGGCGGGACGTTGCTCATGGCCAGGAGCGGCTCCGTCCCCAGGAAATTCCAGTTCTCCGACCCGCCGGAAAGACGATACCGGTACGTCAGCTCCTCGGACCCGGTGAAATACGGGGCGCTGAATCGGATGCCCAGCGTTCGTTGATCGGACTGCAAGGCCACCGACCCACCATCAAGGTCCACCGGACGGCCGTTTGACGTCAGCTCGAGCAGCGTCACCCGCGGCGGGCGCGGGTGTTCGACCAGCATCGGGTTGATGATGGCAACCCCGCGTTGTGTGGGAAAACGGATGGAGCCGTCGCTGCCCAGGTATCCGGCCGGCTGGATACCGCCGTTGCCTTCGCGGCTGCGCATACCGGCGGCATCGTCAATAAGCGTGGCCGATACGCCGGGCTTCTCGCCCCGGATGACGGCGTGGACATCGTCCGGGTCAAGACGGTAAATGCCTTGGTTTGAATTGATCCAGATCATGCCCTCGGTGTCCCGGACCATGGCATGTACGCTGTTGTCCGGCAGTCCCTCGGCAAGGCCAATAACCGCTACGGAGCCTGGAGTGATGACAATCAACCCGATGTCCTCACTGCCGACCCAGGTTTCGCCCGAATCGAATGGCAGAATGGAGCGGATGTTGTTGCTCGGGAAGCCGGCCGCTTCATCCTGGAATACAAGCGTATCGGCCTGGATTCGCGCGAGGCCCTGGCCGAATGTGCCGAACAGCAGGTCGCCCGTGGGAGTCTCGGCCACAGACCGAACCCAGGCGGTCCGGTTGTCGGTGGCCGGGATCTGGCGGAATGGGTCGTCGGATCCGGTTCGTACCCAGAGCCCACTCTGCGTCCCGATCCAGAATCGATCGCGGCTGTCTGCATGGATGGCCCGGACGGACGGGTCCATTCCGGGGGGATTCTCGGGCATGCACCGACCGGCTTCCATGCGGCACAGTCCGGCGCCACCGAGCCATACGTTGCCGTCCGGATCGAGTCCGGCCGTCCAGGGCGTTCCGGACGGAATGCGCTGCTCAACGTTGTCCCCATCCACCTGCACGAACGCGCGGCCGTCCAACAGGCCGACCCACATGCTCCCGGAAGCATCTTCCACGAGCCCATAGGCATTCTCTCCGGGGAGACCATCGGGAATCCCCAGTGTGGTGACCGCGGACGGCCGGATGAGGAACAAGCCCAGCACATTATGTGCCACCCAGATGCCCCCCGAACGGTTCGCAAGGAGTTGGTTGACGGTCCCGTTCGATTCCAGGACCCGTTGATCATTCCGGTACACGTCTCCGTCGGTCGCATGCCAGAAGTTGCCCATGGAGTCGACAACAGGTGCCGTGCCATGCCACTCTGTACCGTAGGTGGGAAGCGCGCCGCGAGCGAACGTGGATACGAGGGCGTCTCCATCCACCCTTCTCCAGCCCCTTTCGGTAGCAAACAGGACCTGTCCGTCCATCTCGAATACCATCCGCGACTCGACGGCCCGGCCGGGGGCATCGGCATGGAACAGTTCGGTGATCTGCTGCCCGCGTTTGCGTATGACGCCGTTCCTGGTGGCGATGTACAGCCCATCGCCGGACGGCTGGACGCCCACGACATCGTTTGCCGGAAGACCGTCGTCCGTTGTAAAACGGGCCACCGTGTGGGCGTCGGACCACGCGATGAGTCCCTCCGGGCTTCCAATCCAGAGCGTTCCATCATCCGACCTGGATCCACCGTAGGCATCCTGCGGAAGATCGGCTCGGAGCGCTCCGGAGCCGTCGGGTCTCAGGTCAAGCGTTCCCCCGTCAGTGAATATCCAGGCCTGGCCGTCGGAGACGCGCACGAATCCGGTAACCGAGGAAAACCGGAATTCCCGGGACAGGTCGGTAAACGTCGTGCCATCGAACAGGATGACTTCCCGCGCTTCGGTGACCAGCAGGTACCCGAAGCCCTCCATCCAGTGTATGGAGACCAGGCGATTGCTGGGAAGGCCGGGGTACCGGCTCTTGTCGAAGAGTGCCACGGAGCGGCCATCGAACCGGACCAGACCTCCCAGGGACGTGATCCAGAGGAAGCCGTCCTCATCCTGATGCAGGCCGGTCACGCCGGAGACCGGCAAGCCATCGTTGGCCGTCCACTGACGGAACACAAAATCGGGATGGACGGACCATGCGGAGGGGAGGGCCTGGCCGCGTACGACCGTGCTGCACAGCATGCCCAGGATGAGCACGGTCAACACCCGGAGGCAGAGGCTATGGTGTTGACCTGGCAGCATGGACAGGAGGCAGACGGAGGGGACGTTCGCTTCTGTAAACGTACGAAAGAAACCCGATTTGTCTGGTTTGTGGCGGCATTTGTCAGGTATGTGGCGGTGCGTCGTGGGTAGTCTGGGTGCATGGGACCCCGCATACCGCCTTTCCCGAATTCCGAAACGAACTTCCCGAATACAATGAACCCCTCACGTTCCATGCTCGCGGCGCTTTTCGTCGCGCTTTTCCTCGTTGGCTGCTCTGAAGACTCCGCGCTGGTTTCGCCGGGCGAACCGGATGTTGCTGCCCGCGTCGACACCCAGGACGACCAATTGATGCTCTCGAAAAAGGGCCAGAAAGTTGACGTCTGCCATATCAGTCAAGACACCGGAGCCATCAAGCTGATTTCAGTCGGTTCGCAGAACGCGGCCGACAAGCACGTAGAGAACCACGGTGACGGCGTGCCCGGCATGGGGTATACCGCTACGTGCGAGCCCGACGCCGATTCCGATGGTGTTTCCGACGCAGAAGACGCATTTCCCAATGATCCGACAGAGTCTGCAGACTCGGACGGCGACGGACTTGGCGACAATTACGAAACGGCCAACGGCATGGACCCGAACAATGCCGATTCCGATGGCGATGGAATTCCCGACGGAGAAGATGACTTCCCGACCGATCCGAACAATGGCGCAGCATCCTGCGACATGCCGCCGGCATCGGAGCTACCAGTTTTCATGTCCAGCGTCTATTTCGACATGAATGGGGACCCATTGAGCAATCCCTTCGGCATTCCTGCCGGTGAGTACGCGATCCAGATTAGCAAAGTCGGTGGCTACCTCATCTGGCTGAGACAGAGCGTGGGTAACGGTTTGGCACAGGTATCCCATACCAACAACCTGTCCTATGACGATCTGGAAACGATATTCTGCGGGTATGTAAACGATCCGCAGTACGACTAGGCGGCTCGCAACACTGTTGCCACGCGTTGAGGACAAGGTCGTAGTCGGGTCGTCCAAACCCGATTACGACCTTGTCCCGCTTATTCCCGTTTGCGCTGTTGTTCGCTGTTGTTCGCTGTTGCTCGCTGTGCAATGGCGTGCGACCAGGCCGGTGTAACTCCCCACGATTCCGCCTCAGCGACCGCCGTGCCCGCCATGACGCGCAGCCCGGTGGCGCCGCAGAGTTGGCGGGGCATCCTGCGCATCAACTGCGATTTCTCGCACAGCAGCTACAACGACCCCATCGTGTATCCGGGCCTGGAGAATGCGGCCCATTTGCACCGGTTCTACGGGAATACGTTGGTCGATGCCCACACGACCATGGAATCGCTCCAGGCAGCGGGCGAGTCCACGTGCCAGGGCAACGAACTGAACCGGTCGTCCTACTGGGTGCCGGCGCTGCTGGCCCCATCGAATGGCGGCGACTGGCAGGTGGTGCCGGCCGTGGTTGGCAACGACGACGTGGCCCATTAGGTGTTCTACTACTCGGCAGGCGTCCAGGACCTGGATTCCATCCAGCCCATTCCCGAGGGCCTGCGGATGATAGCCGGTTCGGCGGCGACCATGCCAGGCATGACGCAGGATACGGGCATCGTGCGGTGGCACTGCCAGACGTGGGAATCGGACGATGCCACAAATCCCCGATTCAGCGCTACCATTCCCTATTGCGAGGCGCCCGACCGGGTCCGCATGGATGTCTTCTTTCCGAGCTGCTGGGACGGCGTGAACCTGGATTCGGCCGACCACAAGAGCCATATGGCCTATCCCACGGCATCCGGGACCTGCCCGGCAACGCATCCGGTGCCGGTGGTCCGGGTCAGCTACCACTACGCGTTCGGCGTGCTGCCGGGCGGGCTGTCGCTGCACGCCGATTGGTTCAACGGCTGGCACCCTGCCGTCATGGACACCATCCTGGAGAATTGCATCCAGAAGGGGCTCGATTGCCACGATGGCAACCTGGCCAACGGGTATCGGCTGTCCGGCACGCGCACGGGATCGGGCGTCGAGCCCGCCATTGTGAACGGTGGGCTGGGGTATTGATGTTGAGACCAATCCCGTGAAAACGTAGTTTCCCACTCGTTCCATTCCGACCTCCGATTTCCGAGCTGTGCGTGTCCGATTGTCATCGGCCCTGCTGATTTTCCTGACCGTGCTGGGCCTTGCATCGTCGACGGCGGTGGCCCAGGACCGTCGGTCGTTCTGGAACCCTCCGGTGCAGGTTTTCGACACCGGTGTGCATCCCGGAGACGAGGCATTCTATGCGTTGGCGCAGGATGTGCACGGGTCCATTGTGGCGGGCAATTCCTGGGGGCCGGTGCTGTTCACGGGACTGACGTGGGAGCTCGTGCCCATGCCCCCGCCGGCGTATCAACCCGTCTACTCGCTGTCGAGCGCGGCCGACGGCAGGGTCTATTTCACGGCACAGCAGGATTTCGGGTATATCCGGGAAGATGCATCGGGCAGGACCGTGTACACGAGCCTGAAGCAGGAATCCGGCCACCAGTACTCCTTTTCGAGCGTCCACACGCTGGGCGAGACCACCTATTTCGTGTCTGCGGAAGGAGTTCTGACCTATCGGGACGGCGAATCGTCGTTCTGGGCATCGCCCGAGCCGCTGGCGGGTGCGGCCGCCCTGCGGGCCGGACTGTTTGTGCGCCGCGAGGATGGGAGCCTGTGCCGGTATCAGGCTGAGGCGTGCACGACGGTGCTGCCCAATGCCGCGTTCGGTGCGCCCGTGCGGTTCCTGCTGGATGGGCCGGGTGACGCCATCCTCATCGGGCTCGATTCGGGTCAGTTGTTCACGTGGGAGCCCGGTGCCGAGCCTGTGCCGTTCGAGACACCGGCGTTCTTGTACCTCGCCGCGTTCGGCCCCTTTTCGGGCGTTGCATTGCGGGACGGGTCCTTTTTCATCTGGACGTTCCGGAAGGGGGGCGTGTGGGTGGACGCGACCGGCGCCGTGCTTGGCGTGCTCGACCATGAGCACACCGATATCCCGAACGCCACCATCAACAGTGCGCTCGAAGATGCGGACGGGGACCTGTGGTTGGCCACCAACACAGCGCTTGTTCACGTCGCTCTCCGGGCGCCGGTAGCAACGTTGCCGCGATTCGGGCCCGATGATCTCGAGGTCCGTGGCGCAGCCGTCATTGAAGACCAACTGTTCCTGGGAACGAATGACGGCATGTGGGCGGGCGACGCAACGTTCGAGCCGCTGGCTACGGGAGTGGGTCGGGTATTCCGGATGGGCGCCGTCGACGGCACACCGTTTATGTTCAGCGAAGGGCACCTGATGGCCATTGAGAACGGGCGTGCCTATGAAACAGGGACCACGGGTGGTCGGGATATCACTCATGGTTTTGACGACGAATCGACCGTTGTCGTCGGGTCCGGGACGGGCGTTGCGCGCGTGCGCCGGGAGAACCGGACGGGAGCATGGCACGTGGACCGTGCCTATGACCTCGGATACAACGTCATGGACGTGGCGTGGGATACCGACGGTACCCTCTGGACCACGGTGGAGCCGGGTGGCGTGCTGCACATCCGGTTCCATGAGGAAACCGGGGACACGCTCCGTGTGGATCATTTTGGGCAGGTGGATGACTACCCGATGGACATCTCCCAGGTGGAATCTGTCTGGGATACGGTCGTGTTTGTGTCCGATGCCGGCCTGGTCACACCCGATCCGGGCCACCCTGACATTTTCGTGCCAATCGCCATTTCGGGGGGTCCCCGATTCGATCCACCAGGCATCACGGGCAACATTTTTTCCGATGGCGAGGATCTGCTTGTGGCCCAGTTTCCGGACGGCATTGTGCTGGCTGGGCGCCAGGGATGGCGATCGGCGCTGCTGCCATCGTCCCGGGAGGCGCGCCCGCTGGTGCTGGAAGGTCCGGACGGGAGCCGCGTACTGTGGACCTGGAAGGAGGGGCGCCTGGTCCGGTACGATGTGGACGTTTCCGATCCGTACGAGGAAGCCTGGTCCATCCGGTTGCGTCACGTGGTGGCAGGCGACTCGACCCACCTGGATGCGCCGGAGGAGGACGGGGCCGTGGCCATCGGGCGGGGAGTGGAGTCCATCCGGTTTGAATTCGCCGCTCCCCGGTACCGGGATGCCGTGCGTACCCGGTATCGGTACCGGTTGCGCGGCCTGGACGCGGACTGGAGTCCGGCCCGGAACAATGCCATGCTGGCTTTCGACGTGCTGAAGCCGGGTCGGTACACGCTCGAGGTGGAAGGCGTGGACGGCCAGGGGATCCGCAGCCGGCCCTTGACATGGACGTTCGTGATTCGCCCGCCATGGTATGCATCCAACGTGGCCGTGCTGGGGTGGTTGATCCTCCTGCTCGGCATGCTGGGTGGCGCCGTCTACCGGTGGCAGAACAACCGTGTGCTGGCGCTTGAACGGCGTGAACGCGAACTGGAAGAGCAGGTGGCCGAACGGACACGGGAAATCGAGAAGCAGGCCCATCAACTCAAGGAATTGGACGAGTCGAAATCCCGCTTCTTCGCCAATGTATCCCACGAATTCCGGACGCCCCTCACGCTCATTACGGCGCCCATCCTGGAAGCCATAGAAGGACAGTACGGCGACCTTCCGGAACATGCGCAGCAGGCATTCGAACGGGCGCGGCTCAATTCGGACAGGCTTCTGCGGCTGGTGAACCAGCTCCTGGACCTGGCGCGCCTGGAATCGGGACAGCTCCGTGTACGGCCGCAAAAGGTAGACCTGGCACGCTTCTGCCGCAGGATCGTGAGCATGTTCGAACACGCGGCAGAACTGCGGGGGATTGCGCTGGCCACGGACATCCCGCACCGGTCGGTCCCCGTGTGCATTGACCGGGAGCAGATGGAAAAGGTGGTCGTCAATCTGTTGTCGAATGCCCTCAAATTCACGCCGGAGGGCGGGACGGTGCGGTTCGTCATGGATGATGACGGCGGGCGCTGTCGGTTTGCGGTGGAGGACACGGGCATTGGCATTCCGGAGGCCGCGCTGCCGCGTGTCTTCGAACGGTTCTTCCAGGTGGATGACGGAACCACCCGTGCGCACGAAGGCATGGGAATCGGTCTGGCCATGTCACGGCAGTTCGTTCGTCTGCATGGCGGGGACATGGAGGTCACCAGTAGACTTGGCCACGGATCCACGTTTGCGGTTTGGCTGCCGTTCGGTGAGTGCGAGGGGGACGTTGTCGATGAATCCGCGGACGTGCCGGTCGCCTCGCCGAAGCCCGCCCCGGTCGAAGCTCCGGAAAACGATGCGCTCCCGATTGTGCTCGTCGTCGAGGACAACGCCGACATGCGGGCGTATGTAACCGGCCTCTTCCGCGATGACTACCGCGTGCTGGAAGCGGAGAACGGTGCGGCCGGTATGGAGCTGGCCCTGGAAAGCATTCCGGACATCATAGTCAGCGATTTGATGATGCCGGAAGTGGACGGCATTGATTTCTGCCGTGCCGTGCGGGCCGATATGCGAACCAGCCATATACCCTTCATCATTCTGACGGCCAAGGCTGACGAAGAGAGTAGAATGGAGGGCCTTGAGACGGGAGCAGACGTGTATCTGGAGAAGCCCTTCCGTCCGCGTGAACTCCGGGCGCAACTGGGCAATCTGGTCCGGTCGCGGACGAGGCTTCAGGCTCACCTGCGCGGTGAATCGCTTCCGCCGGAAGCACCCGCGCCCGTGCTGAGCGCTGCGGACCGCGCGTTCATGGACCGGGTCACCGGCGTGAGTGAGAGCCGGATATTCGACTCCACGTTCAGTGTGGACGTGTTTGCCGACGAGGTTCACATGAGTCGACGGCAGCTGCTTCGGAAAATGAAGGCGCTGCTGGGAGAGAGCCCGCGGGCGTACGTGCAGCGCGTGAGGCTCGAGCGTGCCCGTGCGCTGCTTGCCGAAGGGCAGATGGTTGAGGATGTCTCGATCAATGTGGGATACGCCGACCGGTCTTCGTTTTCCCGTGCCTTCACGGAATATTTCGGTACGCCCCCTTCCCGGGTATAGCGACACGCCGGTTGAATATGCCTTCAGGCCCCTCCAGGGGCCTTTTTTTTGGGATGTCCCGAAATGCAACGCATGGGTCCCAAGGTGTCACATGGCGTGAGGTAGTCTCTGGCCAGCCTTTCACGAACCCTGCTTCAATCCATGCCAAAGGTCCGTCAAGGGGTCGATGATGCTTCCCGGTCTCCATCGAATTCGACTGCTCAGTCATCCATCGTTCGGAGGGAGCTTGCCATGCTGGCCACATCGGTCCATTCGAAGTCCGAAAAACCGATCGAATCCCATCCGGATCCGGTCAAGAAAGCCAGCTGATACGCACCCGTCTCCATTCACTCAAGAACCATCACCCGGTATGCGCTCCCGTTTCCCCTTGTCCTTGGTCCTTGTTTTCGGCGTACTGCAGTTCTGCACGGAGGGTATCCAAGCCCAGGATGCCGATGGTGCTCCACCGATTCCGCTTTCCATCACGCGATACAGCCCCCAGGAGGAGGTTACCGATGCGGACCAGTTGGCTTTCGAGCTGACGTTCAGTGGTCCCGTGTCCAACCTGGACACGTCCGACTTCGAGGTATCCGGAACAACAGCCCACATTGGCCTGGAACAAGGTGATCTGGAGCAACGCGAGGCGGACGTGGCGGCGCGTCAAGCAGAATTGACGGCGTTGAACGCGGAGTTGGAGTATTTGGTCAGGAGAGACGAGCGGATTGCCGAAATAGACAGTGACGTGGAAGTGCTTGTATTGGAGAGGAATGAAGCATTTCGTCAGATGAACACAGCCTCAAATTCAGGAATATTTGAGACCTTTCGAGCCATTACTGTTACTCTCCAAAGTCAGATACTGGAACTTCAGGAGGAAAAAGAATACCTCCTGACGATTGATTCGGATGATGTCGACGACGCCCGAGCCCTTGTCACGGCCAAGGAGGCGGAGGTAGCTGATGCTCAGGCGATGGTTGACTCCTTGAATACCATCTTTCGTGTCACGCTTTCCGGTGGAGACCTTGCGGATCTGCATGGAACCGTGACGCTGACCATTGCAGCTGGAAACGATCTGACTGATTCCGACGGAACGCCGCTCGCGGGCACCAGCCCGACCGGCACGAACGAAAACAGCTACGAGCTGGTCAACGACCCGGAACTACATCATATCGAGCAATTGGTAGCCAATGATATTCTCACCACAACAGCCACCCAGGCGCAGTCCTTCATTGGTGAAACAGGGTTGTTGACACGCATCGATGTCGTGGCCGGAATCGACTTTTCGACGACCTTGTTCATTCTGGAGGGAAACGACCCCAATGGGACGGTTATCCACAGCCAAGCGGTGCAATTGGGTGATACATGGATGGACGACGGGACCTTTACGTTTTCGTCCATCGCGATGTCTGCACCCGTGGAGCTGCAAGCCGGGCGCATGTATACATTCCGGTTCGGAGCACCCGGGAATCCAGAGGAGACGGCATTGGCCGTCCACACGAATTGGGACCGCTACCATGTGGCCACCTACTACGAGGACAGCCAGGATTTTCCTGCCTATGACATGGTGTTCCGTGCCCGCATTGACGGGCGCGGGTATCCAACGGCAAGCAATCCCGCCATTTCGGGCGAGACCAGGAAGGATCGGACGCTGTCCGTCTCGTGGGACTTCACGGATTCTGATGGCGACCCGCAGGGTGCCACCTCCGTCCAATGGTACCGGAGCAGCTCGTCGTCCTCCAGCGCGGGGTCCGGCGACGCCATTCAAGGCGCGACCGGAACGTCGTACACGCTCACGGCCGGTGACGTGGGGATGTATGTCTCTGCCGACGTGACCCCGCGCAGTGGTGCCGAGACCGGAGCGCCGGTGAGGGCGACGGTGGGACCCATCGGCGTCGATCCCATCCGGGTCGTGTCCATTCTGCGGCATGAGCCCGATGCCGAAAGCGTAAAAGCCGCCGCGGTCACCTTCCGGGTGACCTTCAGTGACGAGGTATTTGTCCCTGCCACGGATGCCTTCTCGCTCACCGGGACCCTGGCCAGCCAGGCAACCATTGCATCCGTGACGGCCGCATCCGGGACGGAACTCGACGTGGTCGTTTCGGGATTGGACGAGTTGGAAGGAACCATCGGGCTGCAGGTCAATGGGGTGGGAGGTGCCACGGGTGATATCGCGGTGGCATCGGCCGGTGCCTGGGATGCCGTCGACATCCCACCACTCAGGACGGGTGGTGCGTACCGTGCCTCCAGTACGACCGTAGCCCAGTCATTCCGGCTGGCGGGCGGGGCACTTGTCGGGTTGAAGCTGGGTCAGAGTCCGACATCGGTGGTGCTCAGGAAGGATGGGGGACCAATCTGGGACGGGGAGGTAAGGATATCCGAAACGGAGGTCGACTTCGTCAACGGGGTTGTGGTGAAGCCCGACGAGGTCTGGGTCGCAGAGGTCACCTTTGAGTCGCCGCCCATCCTGGTGGGCTCCACCGCCAACGTGAATCTGATTCCGGTAGTCTCGTTCGTGCAAGCCCTTGCTCCCGGTCCGGGTTTCCAGGTAACTTCGCCGGGGCCTCCCGCAATGGGGTTGGCCATGGTGGTTCTGCCTGTGACACTCCAGGCGGCGGGAGCCATCACGGACACCCAGGCGCCGTCTACGGTAGAGACCTACACGTTGGAGTCGGGTCCGGAAATTGCCATCGGTCTCATTGCTGGCGATGATGTCATCAACATCCAGGAATCAGGAGCGGATGTCACCATTTCCGGCACAACCTCGAACGTGGAGGACGGCCAAGCGGTCACGGTGGGGCTGCATGGCACGCAGTATGCCGGTCAGGTGTTGTCGGATGCGTGGAGTGTGACCGTACCTGCTGCCGATGCCGCCGCGCTACCGGACGGCGTTGCGCAGACCGTGACGGCTGATGTGTCCAACACGGCCGGTGAGGCGGCCACGCAGGCTACCCGGACCGTGACGCTGGACAGTTCGGCGCCCTCCATTACGATATCGGCCATAGCCGGTGACGACCGTTTCAATGCCACCGAGGACGATGCCGATGTGACCATCAGCGGGACCACGACCGGTGCCGCAGACGGACAGCAGGTCACCATCATGTTGAACGACCAGTCGTATCAAGGAGATGTCGGGAGCGATGCTTGGAGCGTGACGGTCCCAGCGGCTGACGTCCAGGCTCTGGACCCGACAGAAACGGTTACGGCCGATGTCACGGACACCTCAGGAAATCCGGCCACACAGGCCACACGGTCCATCACGTACGATATCACGGCGCCGGGTGGCTATTCGGTTGCGCTGGACCAGGACCCGATCGGTCTGTCCGGTGCGACGGATGTCTCGTTCACGTTCACGGAGGCCGAGGTGGGGGCCGCGTTTCACTGGACGGTCGCACCGACGGCGACCGGGAAGCTTGCTCCCGACCCGGTGTCGGGTAGCGGCGAAGTCTCTTCCGCAGACCAGCAGGTGACGGGACTGGATGTGTCATCCCTGGCCGATGGTGGCATTACGCTGTCGGTGACGCTCACGGATCCAGCCGGAAACGTGGGCGAAACGGTGACGGACCAGGGTGCGCTCGATACAGCAGCTCCAGCGAAGCCGGTCGTGGCTGTTGTGGGTGATGATTCGGGTCGTTCGGACAGCGACGGCATCACGAATGACAACACACTCGTGCTGACGGGCACGGCCGAGGCCAGCAGTACGGTCGAGGTGTTCATCGACGCGACATCGATTGGGTCGGTGCCGGTCGACGAAGCGGGAAACTGGACCTTCGACCACACGGACACTGCGCTGACGGACGGGACCCTGTCCCTTACGGCCAAGGCGACCGATGCGGCCGGTAATACGGGGCCGGAGTCGGAGGGCTTCACGTTGGTCATCGACCGGATTGCCCCGGCGGCTCCGACCGTGACAGGCATTTCCACGGATTCCGGTGCCAGCGCCATGGATGCCGTCACGAACGATCCAACGCTGCTCTTTCTGGGCACCGCTGAACCGGGTCTGCAGGTCGAAGTCTTCCTGGGATCCGACGCCGTCGGGACCACCGTGGCCGACGGTTCGGGCGCCTGGATGTTTGATCATACCGGGACAACCCTTGCCGAAGGACCGTATGCCGTATCGGCACGACAGACGGATGTGGCGGGCAACACGAGTGCGGCATCCCAGGCGCTGAACGTAGTCGTGGATCTTTCCGCGCCCGACGCGCCATCGGTCATCTCAATCATGACGGACTCCGGCGTGGATGCGGCAGATCAGATCACCACCGATACGACACCCACGATATCGGGTACCGCTCCGGCCGGTGCATCGATCGAAGTGTTCATAGCCGGGTCGTCCATCGGAACGGTGTCGGCCGATGGCACGGGAGCCTGGTCCATCGACCAGCCGGGCGGTAGCCCCTTGGCACCTGGTACGTATGCGGTCACGGCCACGGCCACCGATGCAGCCGGGAATACGAGCACGGACAGTACGGAACTGACGGTGGTGGTGGACACGACCGCTCCGGCAGGGTATGCGGTTGTGATTGACCAAACCGACATACACCGTGACAATCGTACGGCCGTTTCCTTCACGTTCTCCGGAGCGGAAGTTGGAGCCAGTTATGCGTGGCGCATGGAGGGTCCCGGACGCGGCAATTCGGTCGATGGTACGGGAACGGTGACCGCCACCGTCCAACAGGTCACAGGAATTGATGTCTCCGGTCTGCAGGACGGCTCAGTGACATTGACGGTCACGCTGACCGATGCAGCCGGCAATGAGGGCGATCCGGCCACGGACACTGTGGTCAAGGACGTGAACGCACCGCCTGTAGCCCGGGACGATGCCTTCGTCATGGACGAAGACCAGGTGCTCACGGGAAATGTGCTCGCGGACAACGGCTCGGGAGTCGATTCGGACGCGGATGGAGACCAGATGACGGTGAACACCACACCCGCGGACGACGTGGACCATGGCACGCTTGTGCTCCACGGGGATGGATCGTTTACCTACACGCCGGCAGCCAACTATGCAGGACCAGACGGCTTCCGGTATGAGGTGTCGGATCCGGATGGCGACAACGACACGGCCACGGTGACGCTCACCGTGAACGCGGTCAACGACGACCCAGCGGTGGTCTCTGTGCCGACGGATATATCGGTCGTGGAAGATGTCGCATCGAACGTTGACCTGTCGGCCGTGACATTCAGCGACCTGGATGCCGGAGAGAATGCCATCACACTGGAGGTCGCGGTAGGTGCCGGTATCCTGTCGGCGGCCGACAACAACGGCGTCACAATAGCCGGTAGCGGCACCGGTACGCTGACCCTGACAGGAACGGCCAGCGGGATCGATGCCTATCTG